>Ga0315274_10004456_pt1 | contig 20585 bp, 20 predicted proteins | sample YL17G02_20_MG_FD_203700 | JGI IMG/M metagenome (GOLD analysis project Ga0315274, IMG submission 203700) | Sediment microbial communities from Yellowstone Lake, YNP, Wyoming, USA - YL17G02_20 | ecosystem: Environmental > Aquatic > Freshwater > Lake > Sediment | place: USA: Wyoming | collected...
ATATCATGGCGAAGTTCCTTAGGTTAAATGTTATTTTTTCTTAAGTATACATCGTCATGATATAATTTTACAATAGTTTTTCAAACTTGCTTAAAGTGGATTTCAATAAATAATGGTATTGGGTTATCTGTAAAAAGTTTAATAGCGATTAACCACCAGCATTTTAATTATACTTGATGAAAGACAAAATAAAATGGGAAACACCATAAAAGTAGTGCATCTACCAACAGATCTAGGTATGCGTGCTTATAGCCTTTGTAGGGCTGAACGAGAGCTTGGTTTGGATAGCTGGATGGTAGTCAAGTCATCAGGCGTGCATGTATCTGGCTGGACAACTCCCCTGGCTTCTTCAAACCTATTTTTATATGGTTTGCGTTTGTTAAAGGAATCATTGAAAAGTTTCAAAGCTGATGTAATAATGGCAAATGTTGGTTTATCTCTTCTTGATTTTCGTCGTTATAATATGGATTTACTCGATATTCCAATATATGATCTTTTAAAAAAACGAATAATAGTCACCTATCAAGGATGTGATATTAGACTTTGTGAAACATGTCCGGTGCGAACTTCGCTACCATCACAATTGGTTTGTCCTAATATAATAGATTCATACAAAAAAAGTGATCAGATTAAGCTAAAGCGATTTAAAATTTGGTCTCGTTATGCTGATGCTATACTTGGTATTACACCGGATCTATGTATTATGGAAGGAATAATTTATACTCCACATGTGAAGTATATAGATTCAAATCTAATGCTTGCCAAAAAGAATAATCAAAGTAATTCAAAGATTCGTATTGGTCACATGTCTAGAAGGCATATAAAAGGAAAACGTATAGATGGCGTTGAATATCTCAAAGGAACTCCATGGATCGAGGAGCAAATAAAACATATATTAGATATTTTTCCAAAAGAAGTTGAATATGTTCCTATAGAGGGTCTCTCCTGGAATCAATGCTTAAAAATCATTTCATCATGTGATATAGTCATTGATCAGGTTATATCTGGCTGGTATGGTGGTATAAGTGTTGAAGCCGCGTTAATGGGTGTCCTTCCTATTGCTTATATAAATTCAAAGCTACTTTGTTATATACCCGATTTTATGCGAGAAAACCTTCCTGTTTTGGCTTTAGAGAATAGGGAAGATTTAAGTGCTGTTTTAATTGATTTAATTCAGAATCGGGATCGAATTTCACAAGAAATATCTCGTTGCCAGCAAAGTGCTTTGAATTTTCATGATGCGAAAAAAGTAGCACAGCAACTCATAAAAAAATATTATGAACCGGATCATATTGTAAAATGATTATTAAGTGTTATAGATGCATTAAGAAAATTCGAAGGTCTATAATCAGACCGCTAATGAGTTTTTATATTAGATCTCTAGGAGCAGAAATTAATGGAAAAATAATAATTAATGGATTTCCTTATATTCGTATATATAGTGGAGCAAATATAATTATAGACCGTGGAGTGGTACTAAGCAGTGGTATTGACGCTAATGTTGTCGGGGGAGACGAACGTTTAAAGATACTTGTTCGAGGGATACTTAATATTGGAGAGGGGACTGGCATATCTAATAGCACGATAGTATGTATGGAGAAAATCTCAATAGGTAAACGAGTTTTTATTGGTGGCGGAACTAAGATATATGACACAGATTTTCATCCAATACATTACTTGGATAGAATAGAAAATCCTAACAATATAAAGACAGCCCCAATTTTGATTGATGATGATGTTTTTATTGGTGCGCATACAATAATCCTCAAAGGAACTAAAATAGGTAAGGGATCTGTAATAGGTGCTGGTTCCGTAGTAGCAAAAGATATACCTGCGGGTCAGGTATGGGCTGGTAATCCAGTGAGATATATAAAAGACATTGAACAAGCGGATTTAGCAAGTATAAATTAATATTAATTACTCTCACGGTAGTAACCTTTGAATTAAAAATCAGAATTTAGAAAAATGTAGGGTTCTTATGGAAAATGATATAATATTAAGAAGCAGATCTCCAGTTAGAATTGACTTTAGTGGAGGCTGGACGGACGTGGCGATTTTCACAGAGGAATCTAAGGGTTTGGTCGTCAATGCGGCAATAGATGTTTATTCTTACGTAACAATCAAAAAACTGCTGAATGGCGATCATGAAGAAAAGTCGAAAAACAATGCTGTGAAAATTTACTCAGCGGATTTTGATATTTACGAGGAAGCAGAAGAGGTTAAACAGCTTGAGTATAATGGCAACGTTGATCTTGCAAAAGCGGCTATTAAACAGATGGACATACAAGGTGGGTTAGAACTCATCACCAGGTCCAATGCCCCAGCAGGTTCTGGATTAGGGACATCTGCGTCTATGGGTGTAGCGCTTATCGGTGCTTTAAGCGCATTTAATAATCTGCCACTTTTACCTTATGAGCTTGCTGAACAAGCCAGCCTGATTGAGCGGCAGGAACTAGGTATTCTTGGCGGCAAACAGGATCATTATGCATCTGCAATAGGCGGTATCAATTTCATGGAATTTATTGGAGAGGAAGTAAAGGTTTCAAAACTTCAGCTTTCTCAGAACGTCCTTTACGAACTGGAAAAAAATCTTGTCTTGTGTTATACAGGAAAGTCTCGTTTGAGCGGTGATATTCATCGCAAAGTACGAGAAGCTTATGAAGCTGGTGAAAAGGGAACCAGACAAGCCTTGAGAAATTTGAAATCTATCGCTCTTGAGATGAAAAATGCTCTGTTGAGAGAGGATTTGAAGATTTTTGGAGAGTTGCTTAATGAGAATTGGAAAAACCAAAAGGCTTTACACCATTCAGTAACTAATCCGCAAATTGAAAGCATTTTCGGGATAGCTATGGCTAATGGTGCTATCGGAGGAAAGGCATGTGGTGCGGGCGGCGGCGGTTGCTTATTGTTCTATGCTAAACCAGATCGGGAGCATTTAGTAAGAAAGAAACTGCAAGAAGCCAATGTTAGTGTAATTGATTTTAACTTTGAGTTCAACGGATTGCAAACATGGAAAGCTAAGGACTTGTGATTAAATAACTTAACTGGTTCTTCCAATCTGTTGTTCCATAGAGGCACAGTGCTTGTGCCTTTTGGCACGCTAAACGTGCTACTAAGGTATATTACTATAGCGAACTTAGCGATAGAATCACTTAAATGGGAAAGTTATAAAGTTCTCAATCCAAGCTTCAAAATAGCGCTGTTAGGCACTTATAGTATAAAATCTGCTATTGCTATTAATTCAACACAAGTCAATCTATAATCGCTTGATGAAACATTGGAAATCATTAGAATATATTTGTTTGGCAATTAAGCATTTGTTTCGTAGAACTTGTCCCGTACGTAGTTACTTGAAAGCTTAAAATCGAAAGCTTGTACCAACCAAAAATCTAACATTGTTGAGTTAGTAATATTTAAGATCGAGGTATGCCAATGAATAAACAGGATTTTAAAAAATCCATTACTCCAGTAGGATATAGTGAAGCGGAAGCTAATATTTATGATAAAAGAAGATTTTCGGATCCTCATGGAATACTTTTCAACAAGCTGGAAACAGAGCAACTATATAAGATTATCCATCAGTTAGATAAACATAAAAAAATCCTTGAGGTAGGTTGTGGTACTGGAAGATTTACCAAGATTCTTCTATCTACTGAGAGTAAAGTGTATGGATTGGATCTGTCTATACACATGCTAAAACAAGCCATTAACAAAACAGGCAAATCGGAGCATATAGATTATATATTAGGACAAGCAGGCTCTATACCTTTTAGAGATGACACCTTTGATTTTGTTTATTGTATTAGATTGATTAACCAACTTCCTTCTCGTGAATATGCTTTTGAAGTAATTAAAGATATGATCAGGGTATGTCATCAAGAAGGATTGATTTTAATAGAATTTGTTAATAGTTGGGGTATTACTCGTAAAAAATCGGTAAAGCTCTCAGTTAGAGATATCAAATCTCTATTAAAACAGTATCCATATATGAAGATCGTTAATATATCAAGTATACTTTTCTTCTCTCAAAGTGTTATGAATATGATTCCCGTTTTCCTACTCAATTCTTTTAACATAGTAGATAAATTTTTTGCAAACCTTTTTCCACAATTCTCTACTAGATGCTATGTTACTCTAAAAAAGGACAGTGAATTATGAAGATAGGTTTTTATGCTACTCAAGCAATGTATCAATCATCGAATTTTAGTATAGTTTCTGCTCATGTTCAAATTCCGCTATACACTGCTCGTATACTAAAGGATTTAGGTCATGACATTATATTCATAACGACTGAAGCACATATTGATCATAGATTACCAGATTCATTGGTATCTCTTAATGATATAGAAATAAAAACTGTGACATACGCATCAAAACAATGGCCAGAAACAGGGATTTACCCATTAAAGTCAGCTAAACAATTCAAAGAAATCAGGAAATTAATAAACTCATCAAAATTTGATTTAATTCACTTTTTTGGAGCCAATAAAACGGGGTATCTTTTAGGTTCACTTAAAGCTAGCGGAATCAAAACACCAGCATTCATGACATTTACAAACTTTATCAAACCACATACAAGGCTTCAAAGAGCTTTATATGCTAAACTACTAAGTAATATCAACTATATAATTGCTTCAACAGAATATACAAAAAAACAAATAACTGATATAGGTTTAAATGGAGATAAAGTCAAAACTATAAAACCAGGAATTGTAAAACAGATTTCAAACATCAGCACCAAATCTAAATTGTTGAAAAGTCTTAAACCATACATCCTATTTTGGAGAAATGCGAACTGGGCTAACGGAGCAGATATTTGTGCTAAAGTATTTAAGATATTAAGCTGTAATTATCCAAATTTTAACTTTGTATATGCTGTTCGTCCAGGTGATCAATATGAAAATGAACTTTTGAACACTGCTAAAATGTACAAAAACATACATTTACTAAAATATCCTTATGATGATAATTTACGTATTACTGATTTAATAAGCGCATCATTATTAGTTATTCTCCCATTTAGACAGCTTAGTATTAATCCACAATTTGCGATTCTAGAGACTTTAGCTTGTGGAACCCCCCTTGCTACAACTCCTATCGAATCAAACCAGGAAATTATTACAGATAATAAAAATGGTATATTTATATCAAATTCCATAAATGAGATTGTAGCGAAAGTTAAATTCATATTAGATAACCCATCATATTTAGATGGAATTGGTATCAATGGAAAATTAAGTGTCGAAAAAGATTGGAATTGGTCTGTCTATACGAAAGAATTAATATCATATTACAATAGAGTTTATATGTGAAACATGACTACGGACTTATTTAGATTTATTAAGCAAGCTGTTATAATGTTCTACAAACCTAAAGAATAATTCGCGAATATGATGGATAAAAGAGCAGATAAGATCGCATTATTGGCAAACACAGCTATATATGATTCAGAGGCAATGCAAAAATATGTCGATGGGGCTCCACATATTAAACACGCCATATTGAGAAAACTATATTCTAAACTTGTTGTTGCCATCTATGATTCAGCTTACAAATATAATTCTACACCAAAGATTCTTGACCTTGGAGCGGGTGAAGGATCGGTAACCTTGCCTTTTTTGGAACTAGGGGCAAGGGTTACAGCAGTTGATATTTCGGAAAGCCAGCTTACGTCATTAAAAGCGAAATGCGCCAAGTATGCTGATAATTTTGAAACATATTGTGGAAATGTATTTGATGCTATTAGATTAGCTCAACAAAGCGGCAAACAATATGACGTTATCGTCGCTAATTCATTCTTACACCATATCCCAGACTATTTAAGCTTAATCCGCCTGTCAATTGGGATTCTCTCGCCATACGGTCAATTCTTTTCGTTTCAAGATCCATTAAGATATGATTCGGTTGGGCTATTTGGCATGAAATTCAGTACAATCGCTTACTTATCATGGCGTGTGTTTAAGGGGGACGTAATTGGAGGTTTAAAACGCCGTATCCGTAGAAACAGAGGTATATATCTGGATAATTGTCCGCAGGATAATGCTGAGTATCATGTTATGCGTGGTGGGGTTGACCAAGAAGCTATTTATGAATTGTTTAAGCAATCAGGGTTTGAATGTGAGATTTTACGGTATTTTAGCACGCAAAGTTTTATATGGCAGTTCATGGGAACGACTTTAGGCATAAAAAACACTTTTGCTATAGTAGCAAGCAAGGCAGAGCAATATTCGAGTGCCGTCAAGTAAATACATCGTGTGAAAGGGATAAAAAGAATTACGTAAAATGCTACAAGATAATATACTCGAAGGTGGACTACAGACGAGAGGGTTATTTAAAAAAGAAAGCAAACCAGGTAAACCATTGGTTAGCGTTATCACTGTGTGCTTTAATTCTGAAAAGTACCTGGAGCAAACAATACAATCTGTGGTTAATCAAACATACGACAATATTGAATATATTATCATTGATGGTGGGTCGACTGATAATACCTTGAATACAATCAAAAAATATGATAATAAGATTGCTTACTGGATAAGTGAACCAGATAAAGGGATGTATGATGCTATGAATAAAGGTATGAGATTGATGAATGGAGATATATGGGCTTGTCTCAATTCCGATGATCAATATTACCTTGATACCTTAGAGAAAATCGTATTCTATTTTAGCAAGGACCCTAATGTAGATATTATATTCGGTAACCTCGATTTTGTTACTGATAATGGGGAATTCATATATCGAAGATTCTTTCCTAAGTTTAACCTGAATCGAATTATGAGAATGAATTATAGTCTTAGCGCTATATCACAACCGACTATTTTTTTGAGACGATTTGTTATCGAAAATGTTGGCTATTTTGACACTAGCTATAATTATGCATCTGATATGGATTATTTTATAAGAGTTGGTAAGAGTTGTAGAATTCAGCATATAAATTCGACATTGACTAAATTTCGATTGCATTCTAATGCTTTGTCTGCAAAGATGATGATAAAACAGCTAGAAGAGGGTCATAGCATTTCTCGGAAATATACTGGAAATGACGATAATAAAATCATGGAGTTTTGGGATAAATTATATCTAAAGCTTTTTAATCTGCGTATGGTAAACTTTAGATATATCATTAGACGTATCATTAACTAATAAGTGCTAAAGAGTAGACAGAATATGAGTATTACACCATTAGGGTACATTCTTATTCCGTTGGGTATTGTTCTGTTTTTACGAGGAACAAGATCACTGTTCTACTCTGTCGTTGTAACATCGTCTTTATTCGCAACCTGTCTTATAACTACAGAATTAACTTTACTTAGAACACCATACTACTTTACTTTATTGTTGATAGCACGAAAATTTACAGATGCGGTTATGCGAAGGGATTTTACTTTTTTAAAAACACGAGAAAATCTATATTTGTTCTTGTTCCTGGGGGTTGTCATAATGTCCCTTATTATGCCTATTATAGCTCAAGGCAAGGTATGGGTTATTCCAATAGATTCATCAGTAGGACTTCTTGAATTGCTTACACCTGCTTTACTCGAATTAAGACTTTCAAATTTCACACAAGCAATATATATGTTGTTTTTTGCCGCTTCATTTCTGGCATTTGTTAGTGAAATAAAGTCGCTTAGCACTATTATCTTTGTTGCAAAAGGGCTTGTATATTCATCAGTAGCGACCATTCTGATAGGATTAATATTCCAACTTTTTATTATTACAGGTAACAAATATCTGATTCAAAAAATATATACTATTACAGGTCTTTATGATTCAAGAATTTTTGGAGCGGTTATTCTTGGAGAACAATTCAAGATGTTTACTACTACAGGCGAACCAGGGGTTACTGCATTTCATTGCTTAATAGGGCTAGGGATACTTAGCGGGTTTATTCTTAGTAAAAAACGAGCATTTTTTGGAAGTAGAATCAGAACTACTATGTTGTTTCTATTTTTAGCTCTTGGTATTTTGCTTACAGGTAGTTCGACAGGATATTATGGAATAATGTTATTGGTTTTTGCTGTTGTTTTTACTACGATCTTGAGATCCCATATATCACTGATAGCTATTAAGCGAATATTGCGATTCCTCATGATCTTTTTTCTAATGTTTATCGGACTTTTTTTTATTATAAGGTTCTTGACTAATATGCCGTTATTGGATTATTTTATCAAAAACCACATTGAAGTGTTGACTAAAGGAGAAAGATCCGGGGAAATAAGGGCTTATTTAGCTATTAAAAACCTTCAGATATTCCTACAGTATCCTTTACTTGGCATAGGATATGGTAGTACACGATCGCTCTCGATGTCTACATTCTTGCTTGCCAATGTTGGGCTTTTAGGCATTGGAACATTTTATATGTTTAACTTCAGTATATTCAAAAAAGGCTACATCATTATCAGAAACGGACCGCATACAGATGTGAGCATGTTAGTACAAGGATTCTTGATTGCCTTTATAGTGTCTTTTCTACTCCTGCAGTTTGCCCAATCAGAGTCAATGATGCTGATAGTATATTATTGGTTGTTGCTGGCGGTACTCGCAAGATGCGGAATTTTAATCCATTATCGTTATTTTTCATTAAGTTGCGCACACAGTTCGCATGTTAAATAAAACAATACCATACTGACTACTTTCATCAATGCTTGCTAAGTGCGGAACTTTAACTCATCGTTCTCTTTCAAACTGTGTTTTGATGTAAAGCAAATATCCGGCAGACCTCGAACGAAAAGGCATAAATACATAACAACTGAAATATGAAATGTAAATAGGGATGTATGTAAAAGTTATAGGTAAAATAAAGCTTTTCAAAGATAGATAGAAATAGTATAATATTTGAGTTAAGAAAGGATTGTGTAACAGTTGAAAATTGGGATTTCTACATTGATTGTCCGCCCAGGGCGTAGCGGGTCTAATGAACCATACTTAGTTAATCTTGTGAATTCTTTATTGAGAATAGACAATGAAAACGAATATGTACTTTTTGTTACTCGAGAAAATCGGAACTTATTCGAGCATCACAATAATAAACGGTTGAAGTTAGTTGAATTTTTCACCAGTTCTCGTTCATTAAGAATACTATGCGATCAGTTTATAATCCCTATATGGGCAAAGGCTAATAAGATAGATGTATTACATTTCCCGGGGACTGTTGGCTCTATAATTTCATTACAGAATCCAAAAATGGTGGTTACAGTACACTATGACATAGATGAGACGCTTATGCCTTCTGTCAATTGGGTAAAGCTTATGTATTTCAAACTGTTATTTAGGCTATCTATTAAAAGTACTTCTATATTAATTGTACCATCAAAAGATTTCTTCCAGAAATTATCAAAAAGGTGGCAGATTCCAGAAAGAAAGTTAATAACAATTTACCATGGTGTAAATAAATCTGATTATGAATCAGATAGTTTATTACAATTCGAAGTAATCCAAAAAAAATACGGAGTTTACAGCAAATATCTGCTTTCAGTAACAAATTCTCTACCGCATAAAAACCTCCCCAAGCTATTAGAAGCGTTTGCTATTCTTAGACAACAGATCCAAGATAAAATACAGCTTGTTCTAATAGGGAATGTAGATGAATCGGATTTACATTCTATAATAAAGAATATTACTCAGAAGGGTCTAAATATTCCGATAAATGATATTATTTGTACTGGATTTATTCCGCATTTAGAGGTATTCTCTCTTTGCAAATATGCATTTGCTATGCTTAATCCAACTCTTGTTGAGTCATCAAGCATGACTGTATTGGAAGCAGCCGCATTTGGATTGCCAGTTATTGCTTCTAATATACCGGTTCATCATGAAATATTGGGTGATACCGCTATATTGCTGGAACCGTGCGATAGTATTGGTATGGCTAATGCATGTCTCCAGTTACTTAAGGATGAAAAGATGCATAAGGACCTGTCTCAAAGAGGAATAAAGCGAGCGTATGAATTCTCCTGGGAACGAACAGCTAAACAAACTCTTGAAGCTTATAAGCTAGCGAGAAAGATAGAATCATAATAATCGAATTAGAGCAGTTTTTGGGTGCTTTGCTTTCATATAAGGTTTCATGTAATAATTATGTCGGATATATCAAGTGAAAAGCAAATTAAATTTTACAGAGATCATTCGGAGCCAGAGGTTGAAATCACCAGACCTTATTGTTATCCTTTACCAATAAGATACCTTCTTGATTTTAAGTTACGAAGTGCATTAAAATTTCTAAACGGCAGATTTAAAGATGCTAGGACGCTAGTAGTTTGTTGTGGTTCTGGAATGGATGCTGAGTATCTGGCTAGACGAGGAATGAAAGTAGTTGGTGTAGACATTTCATTTGAAGCTCTTCAACGAGCAAAGGAAAGAGCTAGACGCTACGGAGTTTCTTATCAGGTCGTCGTGGGAGATGTCGCAAATTTACCTTTTAAAGATAATGTATTTGAGTTTGCTTTTGTCCATGATGGCTTACATCATTTGATGGATGCCTATCAAGGTGTTCGAGAGATGATGCGAATAGCATCCAGAGCTGTTATTATCGCAGAACCAGCAGATTCACCCTTAACAAAGCTAGCAGTGAAGATAGGTATTTCAGGTGAATACGAGGATGCCGGAAATTTCATCAATCGTCTTCAACCACGGGAGTTGGCTCAAGTCTTTGCATTATATGGAGCTGAAAGATGGAGTTTTAAACAGCACTTGATTTACTACCAGCCGTGGACTTTCAAGATATATAGACTTTTCGAACCTAAGCAACTTTTTTGGCTTTTCAAGATGCTTTTCTACCTTGGTAATATCCTATTCGGACATTGGGGGAATTCAATGAAAGCTATAGCTTGGAAAATGCCTAACTCGTCCAATAAATCCTTGTCACAATAACATAGGATTTGTCCTTAAAGGCATTGCAGAGGTTTATAGTCAATTATGAAAATCGTCGTTCTTAGTAGGCATTACTATCCGGAATTAACGGGCATCGGACCATATACTACAGAACTTTGTGAATATTTGGTACAAAAAGGAGTAGATGTTACAGTTATAACTACTTTTCCATACTATCCTCATTGGTATATTCCTAAAGAATATAAAGGAAAGTGGTTTGTTAAAGAAAAGCGCAAAGGTGTTAATATCCTGCGGACATATATGCTTATTAGCCAACGGAAAGGATTACGGCAGATTTTTCATGAATTTTTTTTTCCCGTTGTTTCCCTATTTGTTGGTTTGCGATTCAGTAAGCATTGTGATATAATATTGTCTGTTTCTCCGCCGCTTACAACTGGACTTACAGCTTATCTTCTTAGTTTGACGAGAAAAACTCCTTTTATCTTCCATATACAAGACTTACTTCCTGATACTGCAGTAAATTTGGGAATGCTAAAACAGGGAAAAATCGTACAAGCACTTTATAGATTAGAAAAATTTATTTATAACAAAGCGAAGGCAATTACTGTAATATCCTCGGGGTTTGCTGAGAATCTATACGATAAGAAAGTTCCCAGATGTAAAGTGCATTATTTGCCAAACTGGATTGATCTGGATTTTATTAAACCTATAGAACGAAATAACGTATTCCGTACAGATAATAACCTATCCAATGAGAAATTTTTGGTTATGTATGCTGGAAACATTGGTAATAAGCAAGGTTTAGAAACACTTATAGATGCGGCTTCTATTTTAAAAGAACGTACAGATATTGCTTTTTTTATCATAGGCGATGGCACTCTCAAGTCTAGTTTGGAAGAAAAAGCAAATTCGATGAAATTACCCAATCTTCGGTTTCTACCTCTCCAACCCAAGGAAATCTTGCCTTATATGCTTTCAGCCGCCGATGTTTTAGTAATAACTCAAAAGACCAGTATAGTAGATGTGGTTTTACCATCCAAGCTTTTAACCTATATGGCAAGTGCGACCCCCGTAGTTGCATCGGTTAACTTCAATAGTGAAGCAGCAAGAATAATCAGTCAAGCAAAATCCGGGTTGATTGTAGAACCAGAGAATGCTGAAGCACTTGCGAAAGCAATTTTGCATCTTTGCAGTTCCAGCGTATTAAGAGAAGAATATGGAAATAATGGGCGTTCTTATGTTTCTAAACACTTTGAAAAATCTGAAATACTAGAAAAATTCCTAGAACTTATCAATACTTTGGCTAAATAGTAATTGAGATTCTGGATTATTAAAAAGGATAATAAGTGATGCAAAAATCCATGTTCGGAGGAAATAAATAATGGAAAAACAGATATCATCTTGTTATGCTAGATTCGGGAAACCCGTTCTTGACTTTTTTATGGCAACAGTTATCATTATAATCTTTTCGCCTGTTATGTTATGTATTGCAATTTTAATAAAAGTAAACTCAAAAGGTTCTATACTTTTTTGCCAAGAGAGAATCGGTTTAAATAATACCCTATTTACTATATATAAATTCCGCTCGATGTATATAGATGCACCAGCATATTCAGAGAAGCCCAAATCATCTAACGATCCCCGCATTACTCTAGTAGGTAAGTGGTTGCGGAGAACAAGCCTTGATGAATTGCCGCAACTTTTCAATGTTCTGAGAGGTGAAATGAGCTTAATAGGACCACGACCTGAAATGCCATTTTTAGTTCAGCAGTATAATGATTGGGAAAATCAAAGGCATTTAGTAAAGCCTGGTATGACTGGATTATGGCAATTAAGCCCTGATCGAAACAAATCTATTCGTGAAGGAATCCCTTATGATCTCGAATATATAAAAAAACTTTCTTTTGTGAATGATCTCAAAATTCTATTCAGAACATTCAGGGTATTTTTTGGCGGAGATACTTACTGAGCATTATTGTTTGGGATAAAAAAATGAAAACTCACTTAGCTGTGATATTAATATTCATTAATGCGTTTCTTATAACCTCATATTTATTGGCTTCCCCCATCAGTGTTCCACTTGACCATTGGTCTTACCATTTCGTGGAGAGATTTCAGGCTAAAGGCGTACTTAAAGACTACCTGAGCAACACCAAACCATATACTCGTGATGAGATGGCTAAGATGCTTCTCCAAATAATAAAACAGGTAGAGAATGGAAAACTGTGCCTGAGTAAAACAGAAAAGGCTCAACTTGATGAGTTAAAATCGGAATTTGCTCGGGAACTCGGCGATCTTGGTGTAACAGGTATAACTGCACGCAAATATCTATTAGGTTGGTCAGGAGATGGAAAAACGCTTATTGCACAGGCAGGCTATACACAGGACGTTTCTGTAAAAAGAGGAACCGAAGATCACAGGATTTACAAGGGTACAGCGCAAGTCATTCTACAAGGAGACCTTAAGGAAAATCTTTTTTTCTACAGCAACAACAGGGCATCTTACGAGGATAGCACTGAACCACTCCCTTTATGGACTCCTTATTTGAATCGTAGCAGGTATCCATGGGAAGCGATTTCTGATTCCTATCTAGTTCTCAGGCTTCCATGGGCTGATATTCAGATGGGTAAGAATGCCATCCTCTGGGGACCTGGCTATCACGGTGTAGTTGGGTTGGCAGGCGTTGATCCAACATTCGATACAATAAAATTGCCCGTTGAAGTGTGGAAAATCAAATTTACCAGTATATTGGGATTTCTACGTGACGATCTTGGAAAACAATACCTAAGCGATCAGGTTAGAAAATATATCTCCGCTCATAGAATCGAGGTAAAACCTTTCTCTGGTTTCTGTATTGCATGGCAGGAAGCTTACGTTTACGCTGAAAATCTCCACATTGAACTACTAAACCCGATCATGCCTTATCAAATGGCAGAGGATTATCTTGGTGATATTGGAAATAACACTATGGAAGGGGATATAGATATATGTCTGATCCCGGATACAAGACTATATGCCTCTCTGTTTTTGGATGACCTTTGGTCTAACAAGAACCCATTCACTTACGCAGGTTTTCGCTGGGCGGCATTGAGCGGATTCCTGATTGCTGATCCTTTCGGCATAGATGATACTGATTTTCGCGCTGAATACGCGCGAGTTGAGCCATGGACGTACCCGCATAAAGGCATAATCCAGAATCCTCCGATACCTACATCATACAAACACTTTAATACCCCGCTTGGACACTGGATCGGTCCCAATGCTGACGACCTTTTTTTTGAGATAAACCACTTTTTCTCAAAGGATATGCAGACTACACTTTCGTATAGCAGAATAAGAAAAGGCGAAATAGGGGGAAGCCTGTATGACTATGATGCGAAAATAGTAGAAATGGGTGGTAAGAAACGCTTTCTTGATGGCATTGTAGAAAAAACACATACATTAAAGATTGACTTGATATACAGGATAACTCAGGATTCTAAATTAGACGTCAGCTATAGTCTCATAAAGATTGATAATAAGCAAAACGAGGAAGCCAAATTGCCGTTAAGTTTTTCAACGAAGCAACCATGGAAGTCCGGGCAAAAGTGGCATCAAAACATCCTGAAAGCTACCTTGGCTTTGAAATATTAATCAATTCTGTTAAAGCGATAAATTGCCTTACTACAAACCTAAAGTATGAATTCGGTTGACCATTATAGATTTTTCCTCATGCTAGTGAAATTCGTGATAAAAAAATCTTACAATTCAGCTATTCAATTGCTGGTTTTAATCATAGCCCATACAGTTACCAATTTCCCATCAGCCATAACACTCTTAGGGAGGGTAAGTTCCTTTCGTTCCTGCTTTTTGCCTTCGTATATACGCACACTATCTATCCAAACATCGCCCTTCTCTTGCCCAAGCCAAAAGGCGAAAAGTGCCGCTTGCTTGTAATCCATACCCGGTGTGAAATTATGAGAGTATTCATCCCATTCCTCGTTGATGGTTAAATCCAGATCGGTAATACCTTCCCAAGCACCTAATCCGGGTGAGCGTTTTAATTCTATGGATATGATCCTTTTGACATCAGCTTTGGCAAAAAAATCTATAGTATGGTACTGGTCTGCCCTTAATGTTAGCCCATCCTGTGTCAGTCCTACGTGCCAGTTAGTACCTGAAATCTTAGTGACTTTTGCATGGGCGCACTCTTTACCTTCGATAGCATCTTTACTTATGTCGAAGTCTGCGCCAGCCGCCGCATCAATGTACTGCCCCCAGCCGATGAAGCCATCCTCAAAACTGGAATTGAGGTTTATTAACTCGGGGCCATCCTGTGCGTTTACATTAAAGATAATAAAGAGGAATAAACTCGTAATAACACATCTGCTTAACCATGAATACAAAGTCATTTGAATCCACCTCCATTTAATTTAGTGACATTGCTAATCAAAAAGATTCAAAATCACTGAAAAGACAGAAATCGGACTCTCTTGAAACGCTCGATTACAAAAAAGGGGTATCTTCATGCCAACACCAAAATCAGATCCACTAATTTATATTTATCATACTTTCCATGAAATATCAAATGAAATTTTCTCTATACTATTACTGAGATTTATATTGACCTGAAAATGAAAGATTGCTATGATTGCCTGTGCCACTGAATGAAGTGAAGCATTAAAATTTAGTCAATCGCTGATCCGGGTAAGTTTCAACATCAAAGGAGAGTTATATGCGTTTGGGAATGGTTGCCAACCTCTATCATGAAGAAATGAAACAGAAGGGACAGGAAAACCTCGAGTATATCTTGAATAAAGCAAAATCTTTAGGTATGTCGGTTGTGAGCGGCGGCTTGGGAAGATGTAGCATTGAAGAAGCCAGACGTCTGCTGGATAAGACTGGCATTGAGATGGAACTGGGATGGGCTTACAATTACTGTACTAAAGATCAAGATGAGCATAAGCGACGCCAGGAATTATTCAAAGAGTTTTTGAGCAATGTCTGTAAGCCGTTGAACGTCCACATTGTCGGAACTTGTGCAACAGTAACTCACAGGTGGCTTAAAGAGCCTCCTTTATCTGAACAGATCGAACTCATAGCTGAAAATATACGTCCTCTGGCATTGATTGCTCAAGATTACAATGTTATTATAGCTATTGAGAATCATGCAGATTATCGAGGGCATGAGATCGCTGAAATTATACGGAGAGTTAATGAGCCAAATTTTGGCGCAAGGTTAGATACAGGGAATCCCTTTTGGACTTTTGAAGAGCCTGTTGATGCGGCAAAGGCGATGGCTCCTGTGGCTTTTACCACTCATATCAAGGATCTTTACGTTGATCGCTTCGCACAGTGGAAAGGTGTTCCATTGGGACAGGGACACGTAGATTTTGACGTTATAATTGGAGATATGTTAGCTAACAATGCACCGTTTCCGAAAGAACTTCCATTGGTTATAGAGGTAGAAGCAATAAAAGATAGCGATCCAACATTAGCGGCGGATGAAAGTGTGAGGTATCTAAAGGAGAAATTCGGTCATTTATTAGACCTGTAAATCGCAAGGTTCAGATTTGCCTGCGTGTAATTCGGGTTTATCTCCAGCGCCTTCTCAAAATATTTGCAGGCTTCCTCGTACATGCCCGTTTCGGCAAGGCATTGCCCATAACCTGTCATAGCTTTGTAATTGTTGTGATCAGTCTGTATGATTGTCCTGAAAATACTTGATGCCTGCTCGAACTGACCTTTTTCCATAAGGTTGTAGGCTCTATGGAGGTTGTTCTCGGTCTCATCTGAGCGAGAATCCAGCTTTTTATCTTCGGAAGGCGCAGTTATACTTTCAGATTCATCAGATTGAATTTCTGGCTTCTGCATTTCATCCTTCAGCATACAGCATTTTTTATACTTTTTTCCACTGCCGCATGGACAGGGATCGTTTCTTCCGACTTTCAAAGCTATCATCCCACTGTTTTTGGAGTGCGTAAGCTTGCTTACGCAGTGCTGAAACATGGCTTCAGCACTCCATAGAACATTACTTTAATGAAAAAATTTCAGCATTGTTATCCCAGAGCATAGAGTGTGCGAACTTGAGTGCCATGTCCTCGTCTATGTATCCATCCTCAACGAAATCAGCCAGCGCATTAGATAACGACTTTATATATAGCTTGATTTTCGCTATCGTCCACTCAACGTAATAGCTGTCTGAATACCATCCGACGAGTTTTGGATAAGGTACAGCCTGCAACCTTTCGAGGATAGCTTTTTTGATTAACTCTGGATAGAACGTATACCACCAATGCCCGGCAACATAGCAGTTAGCAAAGGTTTTTGCATATATCGCCAGTTCGTGATTCAGTATCGTGTTCAGTATGCTAAATACAAACTTTACTCTTGGGAACCTGTTCAGAGCATTCCTAAACGTCTTTATCATCCCCATATCTGTTGAGAAACCGTCCCATTCAAGCCGATGGTGTACCTTGCGATCCACTCCAAGCATAAGCTGAAATGGCAGATTAACCTCATCACAGAACTCAAAAAGGGTATAGAGCATATACGACTGTAAACGTGCCAATTCATCATCGCTCAGGCGTTTCCCTTTCAGTACCCTGTCATAAAGCCCGCTTGCATCGCCTTCTGCCACAGGGAAAGCCTGAAAGTTCGGTGGTAATGATATTGCCATCGAAGCGGCTTTAATGTCAACAAATTTTCCAACGACTTCACAGACCCCAGCTTTCAGATTGGTTAAGTTGCTTATAGCAATTCCTGTCAGCGATTCGAGTTTCTCACGGGTTGCCTTTTCCTGTATATCCAGCACCCACTCGTCAGTTCTCAGGCTTGGCACAAAGGCTTCTCTGTCACAACTACTTAAATCCTCATCAGGCAGGTTCGTCAGGAACGACTTTTTTATATTCACACTCTCAAGTGCCTTTCGATACCAGCCATCTGATTGCATCGTCTTTGAGGCGATCCCGGATAAATCCTGCCAGTTACCTTCGTGGATAATCTCGCCTCTAAAGCCCAATGCGCGGCTTATAGTCATGAATCCCCACCACGTCGTAGTATTGGTGATCTTTGGTATAAATGGGATCGCATTTTTCATACGTACGTCTGGTGGTATATTGTCATTCATAAGCTTCTCAACATCCATTCCAACTGTTGAAAGCTCCATCTTTATATAGTGGTAGCTGAATATGTTACCTATAAACTGTGCAGATGGCGTTCGATGCTGCAAATGGGTATGTGGGTCTATAACTGGCATCTTACTGATCTCTGCTTCAAGTCTTTTCGATAGTTCGCTGCGCATATTTCACCCCCATGCGTTACATTCTATATAGATGTTTGGTTAAAACTAGCCCAGAATGGCAAAATCCTTATAATATCATATTCTGGATTTCTCTAGTTGAATTTGTTATACCAATTTCCAAAAATCATGATGCATTAGCACTGGCAGCAAGCTGCCAGTGGCACAAATTTCTATGATAATTAATGCACTGTGATATATAGAAAATGGTATTATATCAGGTCATAGTATACAGACACAGATTTCCCTTGTCAAATAAAAACGAAAATCTCTGGAATTCGATATTTTTGTCTGTTATACTTTGTAAGGATTTTGATATTTATGAATATCACTGACGTGAAAGGAGAATGACTTTATGCTGTCTTTTAGAAAAGATACACCGAATATGAGTCTGGAGATCGGAATTCCCACTAAAATCGCATGGAAAACGAGAAATGGCAAATTCGCAATAGGAACAATAGATGGAAGCACTATCGCACTTTTTGCTTTCCTGACAGGATGGTTCGTATACGGAGGATTACAGCCAGCACTGGCACTGTTAGCTCTCGCTGTTATAATTACGTTGACGTCAATAGTTGGGGTTGTCCCGTTAGCAGGTCCGGTTGTATATTGGTTTCTGGCAAAGAATCACGTACTTCCAATGGCTATTCAGTGGGTCGCAAACATCAGTGATACTATGACCGCTGAAAACGCCGTACATTGGCCCATTGACGTCATATTCTACATCGGTCTGGCGAATGCCATACTAGGTACATTAGTGGTTCTTTTCCTCGCTTACAGGAAACTGTCAGACAGGGCAGATGCTTATGAGCGGAAGAATGCCTGAACTATGCAAATGTCCATGACCAGGCCTTTTCCAACATCCTCTTAGTAACATCACCAAGTGTAATATTGTAGAATATGACTTGACATCATATAATCACTCATGTATAACTATGATCAACCATAATCAACTAAAGGGGAATATACATGAATGAATATTTGACTGTAAATCAGGCGTCAATCTTGCTTCACGTAAGTTCAACGACCATTCGGAGATGGATTTATCAAGGCAATCTCAAAGCCCAAAAAATGAAAACAGGAAGAAATGCCCAAGTCTTAATCAAAAAAGACGACTTGGATGAGATGTTAGTTCCCGTACAACAAACATCGTCTCAATCCTACGAGAATCGCAAGGCTGTTGTTGAGCGTATACTTATCCTGCGACAGCAATTTTTAGGACGCAACATTAATGTTGATGACCTGATCGAACAGAATAGGCAGGAACGAGATCATGAATAAATTAGTTAATGCGGTCAAGGATCGGTTATCGTTTGTCAGATGGATTGGTGATTATTCTTTTACAAACCCACTCCGAATTCTGCTTTGAAATTTCGCCAAATCTCCATCGGAATATCGGCTGTGGCTGATTGATATACTTCCTCAACGTGCTTTTTCGTCCCAGGTCCGGGCATGACGATTCCGTCTATCGGAAGCCCAAGGCAGAACTGTATAGCAAGGTCTCTGATGCTTATGCCACGTTTGTTGCACCATTCCCACATAGCGTGTGCTTTGGGATCATTCTTCGGTTCCTGTCCTGTCAGTTTTTGTATTGCCAGCACACTTGCCAGAATGATGCCGACATCGTATTTTTTCGCTAATGGGATCGTTGTATCGCCTACGGATTGATTCAGCAGTGTATAATCAAGATAGGTTAAGAGTATGTCTATCTTGCCTGTCTCGATTGCTCGTTTGTGAAAACTATGGCTTCTGACACCAAGTCCAACGTAGCCGATAATGCCTTCGTCTTTCATTTTCAGCAACTCATCCAGTGCGTTACCCGTTGCAAGCGGAATTTCTATGTCGCCAGGATCATGAATGAGTACCGCATCAAGGTAATCAGTTTTCAGCATCTTCAGGCTGTTATTGACGCTCCAGCGAATATCTTCGGCTGTGTACCCCCTTCTTTGCGGATGGCTTCCAGCTTTTGTCTCCAGGTAGATTTTATCTCGCCAACCATTTTCAAGTGCCAATCCTACTTTCCGCTCGCTGTCGCCATAAGCGGGTGAGGTATCAATGTAGTTGATCCCCAATTCTATTGCACGCCTTACAGCTTCAATTGATTCCTGATCCGTGTGCCTGCTCAGGCTTGCACATCCCATCCCAAGTGCCTTTGGGCGCATCTCAGTACGGCCAAGCCTTCTGGTTTCCAGCTCTGCCATTTTTACCTCCAAAAAAAGAAAAATTCGTGTAATTCGTGAGATTTTTCAAAGTTTAGTGTGGAAACGAAAATTGAGTAGTTGCTCAAAAGCATTTTTATCACGAATTTCACGAATTGGACTAATTACACGAATTTTTTGATTATTTCAATATAAGTAAGTATCATTAAATTTGTTAAATAAATACCAGTTCATTTTCATCAATACTCATAAGGGAACAAAACTGTGAAAAAGGTAGCTTATCAAGCCATTGTATCACTGCTTCGCAAAGACATAAC
>Ga0315274_10004457_pt1 | contig 20582 bp, 16 predicted proteins | sample YL17G02_20_MG_FD_203700 | JGI IMG/M metagenome (GOLD analysis project Ga0315274, IMG submission 203700) | Sediment microbial communities from Yellowstone Lake, YNP, Wyoming, USA - YL17G02_20 | ecosystem: Environmental > Aquatic > Freshwater > Lake > Sediment | place: USA: Wyoming | collected...
CGATTCGTCTGAGGGATCCGCACGGACCTGACAATGGAAAAGGACCTCAGCACCAGGCACAATCCAACTTCGAGGGAACCTCACCATGGCAAACTACAACAAGGTCATCCTGGTCGGCAATCTCACACGCGACCCGCAGTTGAGCTATCTGCCGTCTCAAATGGCAGTCGTTGAGTTCGGCCTGGCGGTCAACCGGCGGTGGCGGGGTCAGGACAACCAGCAGCGCGAGGAAACCTGCTTCATCGACTGCCGCGCCTACGGCCGGCAGGCAGAGACGATCAACCAGCACCTGGCCAAGGGGCGGCCGGTGCTCGTGGAGGGCCGGCTTCAGTACGACACCTGGGAGGGCAAGGACGGAGTCAGGCGAAGCAAGCACCGCGTCACCGTCGAGCGGTTCCAGTTTCTGGGCCCCGCCGCTGCCGGCAGGGGCGCAGCCGGCGCGGCTGCGGCGAGGGAACCGGCGGCTGGCGCCCAGACGGAAGCAGGCGATGTCCCCGAAGCGCCGCCCCTCGATGACCACGGCGCCGACGACATACCCTTCTAACCGTCCGGCCGGCAAGCCCCCGGCGACGGTCAGGGCCCGCAACGACGCAGCAGGCGGAAGGAAAAGAGATTCATGCCAAGAATGAGAAAGAGACCTCCGGGAGTTCGACAAGGCCCTTCCAAGCGCAAGAAGAAGGTCAGAATCCGCGAACAGGCCAAGTGTCGCTTCTGTCGCGACAAGGTGAAGGAAGTGGACTACAAGGACATCGCCGCCCTGAGCAAGTTGATCACCCAGCAGGGCAAGCTGTACTCCCGCAAGCGCAGCGGCAACTGCGCCACGCATCAGCGGTCGTGCAAGCAGGCGATTAAGCGAGCCAGGTTCCTGGCCCTGATGCCGTACGTGGGCTAGGCGGCAGCGCATCCATGACGCCGACGAGGTTACCAGCATGAAAGTGCTGCTCAGAAAGAACGTCCCGGAACTCGGCAAGATCGGCGAGGTGGTCGACGTCAACGCGGGCTATGCCCGCAACTATCTGCTGCCGCGGCAGCTTGCCGCTCAACCCACCCAAGCCAACATCAAGGCCGTCGAGGCCGAAAAGCAACGCTACCTCGAGGAACTCACCCGCCAGCGGGCCGACCTGGAGGCCCGGGCGGCGGCGATCAGCGGCAAGGAAATCGCCATTACCGCCAGGGCCAACGAGGAAGGCGTCCTTTACGGCTCGGTGGGTCCGGCCCAGATCGTCGCGGCCCTTGCCGCCGAGGGCATCTTCCTCGACGCCGACAACATTGCCCTTGACTCTCCCATCCGGCGGCTGGATAAATATGACGTCCAGATCGTCTTCGGCGAAGATGTCAGGACCACGATCCAACTGTGGGTCGTGCCGGTTCGGGAGGAAGGCGTCGAGCCTTCCTCGCAGGCGGCCGAAGACAAGAGTAAGCCCACGGAGTAGTCCGGCCGTCGGCAGCTCGGCGGCCGGGCGAGGCGCAAGGAACCAATCGATCCCGCGATCGGGGCAAACGCGGAGGTCTCCAAACGCGATCTGTCGCGTTGCGAGGCCTCGACCGGAGGCCAGGGAAGGTGACAACGGCGAACGCTCCAACGCTGGGCGATCGAAATTACATCCCCACCCAGGAGCTTCCCCAGCGGGTGCCCCCGCAGTCCGTTGAGGCTGAGGCGTGCGTCCTCGGCTCGATGATCCTCCACGCCCCATGCATCGACATCGTCGTGCAGGTGACCCAGCCGGAGCATTTCTACCGCCCGGCCCATCAGCTTGTTTACAGGGCGCTGGTGGACATGCGCCAGTCGGGCAAGCCCATCGACCTGGTGCTCTTGCGCGAGGAGCTGAAGCTCCGCAACCAGCTTGACGCCGTCGGGGGAGTGGAATACCTCGTCGCGCTGGCCGAGGGCGTCCCCAGCGCCGCCAACGCCCAGTACTACGCCCAGATCGTCCGCGACAAGGCCATGCTCCGCGAACTGATCGTCGCCGGCACGGAGATGGTCCAGGAGGCCTTCGACACCCGCGACGCCGCCGGGGAGGTCTTGGACCGGGCCGAGAACCGGGTATTCCAGATCGCCTCCCAGCACATCGGCGACGAGGCCGTAACGCTCAACAGCCTGCTCCAGAAGACCTTCGAGACGCTCCAGGAGCACGACGGGCGGCTGATCACCGGTCTGGCCAGCGGCTACCACCCCCTGGATGAGCTGACCAGCGGCTTTCAGCCCGGGGAGGTGGTCATCATGGCCGCCAGGCCCTCGATGGGCAAGACCAGCATCCTGCTGAACATGGCTGAGAACATGGCCGTGGTGGACAAGGTTCCGGTAGTGATCTTCTCAATGGAGATGTCCAAGGAGCAGCTTGCCCAGAGGCTTCTAGCGGCACACTCCCGGTACGACCTGCGGCAGATGAGGCGTGGGATGATGTCGGCGGAGGACTGGACCAGGCTCCAGCTTGCCGCGGGGGACCTGGAACAGGCTCCAATCTTCATCGACGACTCGCCGATGCTGACCATCCTCCAGTTGCGCGCCAAAGCCAGGAGGCTCAAGGCCGCCTATGACATCAAGTGCGTGTTTGTCGATTACCTTCAGTTGATGACCTACGCCGGGCGCGCCGACAGCCGCCAGGAACAGATCACCGAGATATCCCAGGGGATAAAGGCCCTGGCCAGGGAGCTGCGCATCCCGGTGGTCTGCGCCGCCCAGCTCAACCGCGGGCCTACCGACAGGCCCACCCACCGGCCGCGGATGAGCGACCTGCGCGAAAGCGGTTCCATCGAGCAGGACGCCGACGTGGTGGCGCTGCTGCACTGCGAGGACTACTACCACCAGGGCGAGGAAGGCTACACCCCCACCGATGTCACCGAGCTGATCGTCGCCAAGCAGCGCAACGGGCCGATGGGCGTCGTGCGATTGCGATTCATCAGCAACTACACGCGATTCGAGGTCGCCTCGCCGGAAAGCTACCAGGGCACGGAGGTGGCATTCTAGCCGGCCGCCTGCACCGTCCGGGGGATTGGGCTTCACCGCGTCCTTTCAACCGGTCATAATAGTCGCCCCCGCTTTTGTGGAAACGGCGATGGAGCGAGTTGACGGATATTGCACGGTAGGCCGGGAAGGGGAGGAGGAACCTTCGCCCGAATCTCTGCTGGAGCAGATGGATCGCACCGGCGTCGCGCGGGCCGTCATCGCGCCGAGCGAGGCGTGTTTTGCCTGGGCCAACGAGGCCGGAAACGAGCTGGTGCTTTCGGCGGCGCGGCGGCAGCCTGATCGCTTCATTCCCGCCGTGACCGTCAATCCCTGGCGGCCCGACGCGGCGGCTCTGGCCGCCGAGTACCTCCGCTGCGGCGGGGCGATCCTGGCGTTCCATCCGGGCGTCCAGGGATTTGCACCGTCGGAAGGCCGCGCAGACGCGATCCTGGAGGCCCTGTTGGCGCGGAACTTGAAACCTCCGGTCTATTTCCACACCGGCCATCACAGCCACGGCGCGCCCGCCCAGGTGCTGCTGCTGGCAAGGCGCTTCCCACAATTGGTCATCATCATGGGCCACACCGGCGCGACCGACTACGGAGACGACGCGGTTCGCGTCTGCCGGCAGGCGTCCAACGTCTACGTCGAGTCCTCCTTCGCCCGGTCCAGCGCGTTCGTCGCCAGGGCTGCTCAGATCGGTTTCGATCGGGCGATCATGGGCAGCGGCTTTCCCTGTAACGACCTGGCCTTTGAATGGGCGGAGATGGAGCGGTTGCTACCGGCCCGACACCGCGCCGCCGTGCTGGGCGGCAACCTGATGCGGCTGCTGGAGGGCGGGACATGATCGTGGATGCGCACCTTCACTGGCCTATGGCCAAGCCGGAAGGCCCGGAACGGTTGCTGGCGGTCCTGGACCGCTACGGGATCGACGCGGCGATCGTCTGCGGGGTGGAAGTGCTTTTCGCCTCCAAGTCCGCACCGGTGAGGCAGTGGAACGACCGGCTGATGGAGTTCTGCGGTCGGTGCCCTTCGCGTCTGGCGCCGCTGGTTACGGTGCACCTCTCGGACGGCCAGGCCGCCCTGGAGGAGGCGAAGCGCTGCGCAGAGGCCGGCTGCATCGGGGGCTTCAAGCTTCACCCCTGGCTTCAGGGCGAATCGCTCTGCCTGCCGGCAACGGCGGAACTCTGTGAGCTGGCGGCTGCCCGGAACCTGCCGATCATGCTTCACGACGGCACGCCCCCTTACGCGCTGTCTTCGCAGGTGGGACTTCTGGCGGCTGAACATCCGGCAACGACCTTTATTCTCGGCCACAGCGGGCTCCTGCACTATTGGCGCGAGGCAATCGAGGTCGGTCGGCGTTTCACCAACGTGTATCTGACGCTGTGCGGCGGGCATCCGTGGGGGCTTGGGCGGATCTGCGAGTCGGTCCCTGCCGAACGAATCCTGTGGGGCAGCGACTGCCTCGGCCCGGGCGGAGAGGAGCACATTCACTACCGGATGGGACTGCTGAGGCTGCTGAAGGTGGATGAGACCACCCTCGCCGCCATCATGGGCGACAACGCCTGTCGGGTGTGGAAGATTCCGCCTCAAGGAGCCGGAAGGTGAGAGCGACCGCTCTGAAGCTTCAAGACTTCGACTTTGGCGATCAGTGGGACAATGACGTCAAGGATCGCTGGCTGTATGAGGATTTCCAGGCCAACCAGAGATGGCGGACCGGCTGGACCAGCATGGACTGCTGCCTTTATGATCCGCGCGACGACCGGGTTTATCTCGGGATTACCTCATTCGACGCCGACATCTTCAAGGCCTACGACCGCAAGAAAGGCGCGTTTGTGGACCTCGGCTACGATCGCATACGGGATCGGTTCGACGGCAAGTTCCATCGCTCGCTGGCGCTGGGCAAAGACGGCTGCATCTACGCCGCGGTGGCGCTGCTGCACGACGTGGACAGGTTTCTCGACTCACCGGGGGGCGCGATCATCAGGTACGACCCCGCCTCCGGACAGATCGCCAGGCTCGCCACGCCGCTGGCGCAGGTCTACATACAGTCGATTGCCCTGGACAACCAGCGCGACATTATCTACTGCCTGTGTTTCGCGCCGGAGAAGTTGGCTTCCTTGAACCTGCGCACGGGCAAGGTGACGGACCATGGGCTGATCGGGACGGGCATCGCGGGGATGACCCAGGGCGAGAACATCTGCCTGGACGACGTGGGCTGCCTGTGGTGCAACTGGTCGCTGACGCGGGCCTGGCAGGATTCCCCCGGTCCCGACGCCGCGCGGCTGTGCAGGCTTGAACCGCTCAAGGAGCGCCCGACGTTTCTGGACAGGGGCTTGCCCAGGCCTGACGGGAGCTACGGCTTCGTCAAGGCCGAGGCGTTCTTCAACTTCCACGACGGCTGGATGTACGCCAGCGGCGCCAACGGCTCACTGTACCGCATTGACCGACGAACCGGCGACGCGACGTACCTTTTCACGCCGATAGCGGACCGTCCCAGCCGCCTGGCCTCCATGGCGCTCGGCCCCGACTGCTGCGCATACGGCGTGGCGGGCAGGTCTGGCCGGTGCGAGCTGCTGAAGTTCGACTTCAAAAACAGCAAGTACGAGTTGCTCGGCCGCCTCGCGGACGGCGACGTAACGTCCTGCTGGCAGGTCCATGACGTCTGCTTCGCCGCAGACGGAACCCTGTACGCCTGCGAGAACGACAACCCCCGCCGAAGCGGTTACCTGTGGGAGATAAAGATACGTTGAGGTGAAACGAGGATCCCATGAACGGGGAAATGAAGCGAGGAAGAGTGCGGTTCCTCTCCTGCACCGCCGATCACGGGGTGCGCTGCGACGACACGTGTGACATCAACTATGTCCTCGAATCCAACTACAATTACTACTACGGCATGTACCGCATCGAGGAGCCGGTGGCCAAGAACCTCTCCCTGGGGGATCTGAGGAAAGCCATCACACCCGCGTGCAGGGACCAGTTCCGCCTTCTTCGGAAGCACGGGATCCGAACGATCGGCTACATGAGCTGCACCACGATGCGGACGGACAGCCTGGATAGCGGTTTCGTGCAGCGAGTTGCCCAGCGGACGGCGGAGGGAGGCACCGTTGGCACCTTCAGCCGCACCAACGAGATCGCCGCCTGCTACTGCCAGCCGGACTGGGCGGAGTTCCTCGCCGAGTATGCCAAGGTCCTGTGCGAGGAGGGCGAGCTGGATGGCGTGTTCCTGGACAATCTGTGGATTCTCCGCTCCTGCCACTGTCCGTTCTGCCAGGAGACCTTTGCGCGGGAAGTCGCCGAAGGCGTGCTGGGCCGAGGCGAGCTGGCGCTCAAAGAGGTCCTGGACATGCAGAAGGACGCCTTCAAGGAGGCGATCCTTCCCGACGAGGCCCTGCACAAGGCGGTGGAGGCCGGGCGGATCGATCTCACCGGGGACAAGTTCCGTGTTTACAACGAGTACGTCCGCTGGCGGGTGCGGAGTGCCATAGAGTTTCTCCGCACGGTTCGACAGAAGGCCGAGCGCAAACTGGGGCGCAAGATGCTCTGCCTCATCAATTCGCACGCCAGTTTCGGCTGCTACATGTCGCTCCAGGCCGAAGAGGACATTGCCGACGCCCCCTACTTTGAAGAGGGATTCACATTTCCGCCTCACAACAACATCTATGCCGTCAAGGCGGGACGCGCGGCTCGCCGCGGAAACACCGTTCCGGTCATCGTCACCCGCGTCGGCCCATACGGCAACCCAACGCCTTGGCAGAACGCCGTGCTGTTGGGGGAATTAATGGCTTTCGGAGGCGCCGGTTCGCCCTGGGGCTTCAACATCCACGGCGACCGGACGCTGGAGGAGCTGAATCGGCGGTTCAACAATTTCCAGCGGCTCTATGAGGAGATGTTCGCTTCCGAGCGGGAGACCTGCGAGGTCGCCGTACTGTACTCGACGCAATCGCACTTATATTTCGAGCAGAACTCCGGCCGGCCCACGGCCAAGGCGGTCGCGCAGTTGCTGCTGGACCTCCAGATTCCGTTCGACGTTCTGATGGTGGAAAAGGGAATAGGCCTCCCGACTCTGCGGAAGTACAATCTGGTCATCCTTCCTGAGCTGGGTTGCATGTCTGATGAATCGCTGGAACTGCTGGGGCAGTGTGCCGCCGAAGGCGGGCGGCTGGTCTGTATCGGCGCCCTGGGGCGGTATGACCTGAGCTTCCGTCGGCGCAGCCCCGAGCCGATGATGCCTGACTGCGTCGGGTTTGTCCCCGGGGACATCCAGAACCGTTTTTCCAAGTCGGGAGAAATGGCCTCCCTGCCGGAAGGCTCCGCCATGATGTACATGTTCAACCCGCCGGAAGGAAGGCTGGCTGATTATCTGCGCCAGGAGCTGCTCCCCCGGCCGCTTGTGCGCACGTCCCTGCCCACCGGAGTCCATCTCAACCTGACCGAAGGGCCTGGCTTCCTGAACCTCCACCTGGTCAACTACCGCATGTACCGGTTCGGAACGGTGGTGCGAATTCAGATAGAACCGTTCGCCGATGCACAAATTGAGATCCGCACGTCGCGGAATATCCAGAACGTCAGGTTCATCTCGCCGGACGCAAATCCCCTGGAGCGGACAATACCGTTCCAGAAAAAGGGCCAGTACGTGCGCTTGCGCCTCCCTCTGCTGAAGCACTATTCAATCGTCCATTTGGAGTACTCTTCCTAGAAAGGGACCGCAATGGCTGCCAGGACGGAATATCCGAAAGTCTGTCATGACATCTCCGCCCAGCTTATTTCAGGCCTGGAGGTGAGGTCTCTCCAAGGCAGGGAGCGGGCGCCTTCACAGGAGCTTTCGCAGGACGTTCAATCGCTGCCGTTGATCGTCCGCGAGAGCCAATGGGTGAAGTTCGCGGACCGTCACTTCCATCTGCGCCAGGAAGGGCTTTACCGGTTTTGGGACTGGGGCAAGGTCAGCAAGCCCAACGCCATGGACATGCCGACCGTGCTTGACGGTGCGCGGGAGTATTCCTGTGTGATCCTCTACCGGAAAGACGTGCTGACGCTATTACACTCGCTGGCCGCCGTTCACGTGCACGGCTACGTCCACGGAGCCGCCAGCTTCGAGGACAAGCTCAAGGCGGCCAAGAGAGGCAGCGTATCCATGATCTGCGGGGAGACGGCGTTGTTCCTCTGCAAGCTGCTTCCCGAACTGGGCATCCAGACCCGCTTCCTCGTGGGCATGCGCCTGGAAGGGCCATACAACACTTACGACAACGGCCACAGCGTGGTGGAGATGTTCTGGCCGGAGTTCAAGAAGTGGGTGGCCGTCGACGTGGACCTCCACTGCCTGTTTGTCAAAGGGCGGAGATATCTCAGCGCCCTGGAATTAAACCAGGCGATCCGCCGCGGCGGCGACTTCAAGCTGCTGCGCCTGGCCCCAGGCTGCATAGGCGGAGTGGACACCACGCCCAACGTCGCCGGCGAATACAGTTGCCAGCTCTACCTCGAGCCGGTCTTCCACGACAGCAAGCTTCTGAAGGAATGGGTGTGCAGGTCCTTTGCCGCACCGGGAATCGGCGAGGGCGGGTTTTACTGGCTTTTCGGCCAAACCCCTGCGGAGCGGAAGCGGTTGGCGGAGTACAGCGCCACCTACCGGGTCATCGACGAGGCCGAGTGGATTCGGAGGTTCTACGGTGGCAAGTAAGAAGGTTACAGCCAAGGTCGCGTGGTGGCAGGACGAGCCGCTGCTGATCTACGAAACGAACGTGAATACCATGCCCGGTTGTTCCGCCGGCAGCGAATGGCAGGACCGTTTCGATCCCTCCGGGGAAGTCGAGCACATCAAGGCCTCCCATGCGCTACAGACGCACCTGCTGAGCGTCGTCGAGGCGCATCTGACCAACCAGTTCTGCTCGTTTAAGTCCGCCAAGTTCAAGCGGCAGGGAAGAGACTACCTGGCGGACTATCTTTTGAAATCGCGCAAGGCGGGCTATCGCACCATCATCTATTTCAATGTCCATGCGATCAGGCCGGCGTTCGGCGCGGAGTTCCCGGACTGGAAACAGGTTAACTTCGACGGAACCACCGTGGAGGGCCTCTACGGGCAGGAGACAAGCTTCTGCGTCAACAGCCCGTGGCGCGACTGGGTGCGCGACGTCTGCCTGGACCTGTGCAAGTACCCAATCGACGGCATCTTCTTCGACGGTCCCTGCCTCTACGGGTGCTACTGCCAGTACTGCCGGGAACTTTACCGCAAGCAGTTCGGGCGGGACATCCCGCCCAAGCAGCCCGGCCATCCTGAACTTAAGGACCTGGCCGATTTCCAGGCCCACAGCCTGCGCGAGTTCATCCGCCACTCCAACCAGGCCATCAAGGCCATCCGCCCCGACGTGATGCTGTACTGCAACAGCGGACCGAGGGAGGAACCCTACTACGCCGTGGGGCGCAACAACCGGATCACCATCGCCGATCAGGATGTCCTGGCCGCGGAGGGCGGCTTCGTGGGCGGGGACTTCCGCTGCGCCGTCTGGCGGGTTGGCTCCAACGCCAAGTACTACCAGACCCAGGCTCACGGCAAACCCACGCTGGTGTTCAACAGCCCCGCCCAATCCCCCTGGCGCAGTTATTATCACACCGAGCCTGAGCTTCGCCTCGCGCTGGCCCAGCCGCCAATCCACGGATCGGGCGTGTGGTTCAGCGACTTCCTGTGGTTCCACGATCAGCCGGTGTTCAGAAAACTCGCCGAGGACTACAAGTTCTTCTCCGACAACCGGCGGTTCTATTTCAAGACGGCCTCGCTGGCGCGCGTCGCGATCGTCTGGCCGGAGGACTCGCTCAACTTCTACTCCAAGCCCCGCGTGATGAAGACCGACTTCACCCAGGCCGGCCAGAAGGGCGAGGCAGTCGGGGACATCAACCAGGAGTTCGACGGCCTGTACGACGCGCTGGTCAAGAACCACTTTCCCTGCGACATCCTCGACGAGCAGTCCGTGCGCGGCGAGGACATCTCCAAATACGCGCTGCTGATCCTGCCCAACGTCGCCTGCACGGGAAAGGTCTTCGACGATCGCCTGCGGGATTACGTCCGCGGCGGTGGCAACGTGGTGGCGACCTTCGAGACGTCCGTCTGCGACGAGGTCGGCCGCAGGGCGGATCGCCTCGGCCTGGAGGACCTTTTCGGCGTGCGCTTACTGCGGAGTCCCGTCAGGCCGTATCCGCACTTCTATTTCTTCAGCGACCCGCAGCGGACGGAGGTCTTCGCCGACATCGCCCCCGCGCTGCTTCCCGCGCCGGCGGTCTCGGCGGAAGTGGCGCTTGCCGGAGCGGAACTCGTCAGTCCCTTCTCGGTCAAGCTTACCGGTTGGTCCGGCGAGGAGATCGTGCCTTCGGAGTTCCCGGCCGTCACCGTAAACCGCTACGGTGAGGGCAAGGCCGTCTACCTGGCCGCGACGTTCGGCGGATCCTACTGCACCCACCGGCCGATGGACACCCGCCTGCTGCTGCGGAACCTCTGCCGCTGGCTGGGGCGGCGCGACGTGGAGCTGCCGGACGCGCCCACCAGCGTGGAAGTGACCCATCGGGCGGGTGATGATTTCGAAACCGTCAGCCTGATCAACTATTCCGGTCCAAGCTCCCGGCCCATCGAGTCGGTGTACGTCCTGGAGAAGATCGTCATCCGCGTTCGGACCTCCAGGACCCAGGCCCGCGCCCTGCGGTGCGGAAGGAAGCTCCAGACCGCACGGGAGGGGCAATGGCTGGTAGTACGATTGCCGAAACTCGATATCTTTGAGACGATCGTGCTTGAGTAGAACCGGCTTCATAACTGCCGGCAGGGCGGCGGAGTTCCTATCCCGCCACCCATAAGAACTGCACTGGACGGCGACTCCGCGGCGGGACAGAGACCCGCCTCGCGGAGATGGAAGAGGAGCTGAACCGATGAAACTGGCGACGCTCGCGGTGTTGTCGGAGGCGGAAATATCGCAGATTCACGAGGCGACGCTCGACATCCTGTCCGATTGCGGCGTGATGATCGGTAGCGAGAGGATGCTGGAGCTTGTGGCCGAAAAAGGCGTGGCGGTGGATCGCCAGCGCCGGATCGCCCGCTTCAGCCGTTCGTGCGTGGAGGATGCCCTGGCAAAGGTTCCGCCGCGCTTTGAGGTGTTCGACCGGCAGGGCAATTTCGCATTCATCCTGGGCGACGGGAACTCGAAGATCGCCGCCGGCCACAACGCGGTCTTCTGGGTGGACAGCGGCACGGGAAGGACGCGCCCATCCACGGTGGCCGACGTGGAGCTTTTCGCGCGGATCTGCCAGCAACTGGAGTGCATCGACGTGATCGGCATCCCTGTCATGCCGCAGGATGTGCCCAGCCCCCGCGCGACGCTGCTCTACGGCGTGCGGGCCGTGGCCGCCAACAGCACCAAGCCCGTCTTCTTCTCCACCGACAGCGCCGCCGTCAACCGTGCGGTGATCAACCTGGTGGAGGCGGCTTTCGCCGGCGACTTCCGCTGGCAGGTCTACGGTATCGCCCAGTTCTCCTCGACCGCCCCGCTGTTCTGGGAGGAGGGCGTCTGCCAGGCCATCCTTGACACGCTGACCACCAACGTGCCGCTGGCCATCCTGCCGGAGCCCAACGCCGGTGTCTCCGCGCCGTACACGCTGGCCGGCCTGCTTACGGTCAACAACGCCGAGTGCCTCAGCGGGCTTGTGATGATCCAGCTCCTCAAGCCCGGCCACAAGGTCCTGTACGCCAATTCCTGGACGACCACCGACATGCGGACCGGCGCGGCCTTGGTAGGCTCCACCGAGACCAGCATCTGTCGCATTGCCGGGGCGCAATTGGCGCGGTTCTACCACACGCCCTCGCACACCACCGCGCCCAACAGCGACAACCATGCCCATGACGAGCAGAACGCCTGGGAGAAGACCTACAGCACCTTCTGCGCCGTGGCGGCGGGCAACGACCTGGTCGTCAACTGCGGCATGTTCGCCACGGGCATGACGTGCAGCCACGAGCAACTCATCATGGACGAGGAGATCTCCGCGATGGCCAGACGGATCGCCGATGGCCTGGAGGTCACCGATGAGACGATCGCAGCGGAGCTGATCAAGAGCATCGGCCCGCGCGGGGACTACCTCACCTGCGAGCACACGCTGCGGCGCCTGCGGTCCGGGGAATACCTGCCGCCGCGCGTCTCTGTCCGCGGCGCCCGTTCCAGTTGGGAGGCCCAAGGCGCACCGGACACCTACGCGCTGGCGCGTGAGAAGGTGCGCCACTATGCCGCCTCCGCCCCCGGCGCACCGCTGGATGCGGCCCGCTCATCCAGGCTGACGGAGATCATCAGCAAGTTTGCGGGATGAGGCGACAGGGCGAAGGAGTCTTTGCCAGCGGAACGGAGACCAGGCAGGTCCTCAGCGATTGTAGGCCTGGAGGACCTTGCGGATGCCCGCGGCGGTCTCGGCGACGTCCTGGTCGGTCCAGAAGGCGCCCATGCCCATCATGATGCCGGTTTCCAGGGCCTTCTTGTGGATGGGCGTCTGGTCGGTGGAGTAGTGATACGACCGCCCGTCCGGCTGATCGAATGGGAAGGCGGCGCGGCCGTCTTTCAGCCACGGGCGGACCTGGCGCTTCTGGAACAGGGGTTTTTCGATCAGGTCGTACTTGCCGTAGGAGCCTAGCGGAAGCCCTTCGGCCTGGAAGGCCTTCGCAATGTCGTCGCGGCTGGCCGTGACGGCCTCTGGCTCGACGAATAGCGCCGTCCACCAGTATGTGGCGTAGCCCCCTTCGATCGGCTGAAGGATGCGCGCCCCGGGCAGGCCTTCAAGCCGCCGGCGCAGCGAGTCGCCGATTTCGTGCTGGCGGGAGGTGATCTGGTCGACCCGCTCAAGCTGGGCGCAGGCGACAGCCCCCTGGAGTTCGGTCATCCGGTAGTTCATGCCGTGATGCGCCTGGAGCAGTTCCATCTTGAAGAAGCGGTCATAGTATTTGTCGGCGTAGTTGTGGACCCGGCGGTAAAGCTCCGGATCGGACAGGGCGACGAAGCCGCCTTCCCCGGTGGAGATGTGCTTGAAGTCGTTGATCGAGTAGCACCCGGCCGTGCTGGACGTCCCGACCCGCCTGCCGTGCAGCCGCGCGCCCCACGATTGCGCGCAGTCCTCGATCACGACGATCCCGCGGGGACGGCAGAGTTCCACGATCTGGTCAACCGGGGCGGGATGACCGGCCAGGTGAATGACGACCACGGCTCGGGTGCGGTCGGTGATCCGATCGGCCACCGTCCGGGCGCTTGGCTGAAGGCTCCACTCGCAATCGCAGAAGACCGGGACCGCGCCTTCCTCGATGATCCCGATGGCCGAGCCGGAGTCGGTGTTGGGCGTCAGGATCACCTCGTCGCCCGGACCGATGCCCGCGGCGATCAGCCCCAGGTGGATCGACGCCGTCCCGCTGGTGCAGGCGACGACGTAGGGAAGCCCCGTGTACTCCTTCATCATCTCGCAGGCGCGTTTGACCCACTGCCCGGTCCCGTAGAACAGCGTGTTCTGCTCCAGCGCCGCCGTCAGGTATTTGACCTCGTTTCCGGCGAATCGCTTGCCGGTCCCGTAGGGGGTGGTCTTGGCCTTCGGGCCGCCGTTGATGGCCAGCCGGCTGCTGTTGGTCATGTTGCCAATCTTCCTGTCTTCCCGGCCCCCGGCGGCGCGGCCGATCCATTTGCCCCGGTCCGCGCCGGGGGCAAGATTCCCGTCGGAGTATATCTCATCGCCGCGGCGCCATCAAACGCCAGTCGGGAATGTTCACGTCATCGCCCCCAGGAGCAGCGCAAGGGTGGTGAACGCCACCGTGGCGCACCAGGCAGGCGTAGGCCGTTCCCTGAACAGCACCAGCGACAACGACGAGGCGAACAGGATGGACGTCGCCGAGCTGACCGTAAAAACCACCGCGGCTGGGTGGGGAGCTGCCAGGGCCAGAAAAAACATGCCCACCGTCGTAGCGACCCCCGCCAGAAGGCCCACCGGGAGTACCTGTCTGAAGGTGGCGTGAAGCCCGCCGCCGGCGGCAACATCCGCCGCGCCTAGCAGGCCCAGGACGCCATAGGCGACCACAAAGAACGTGTTGCCGTGGACCGTCAACATTGTCCCGCCGTCGTCGGCGATCACCCGGACGCTGAGGTCCTTGATGGCTGATCCCATGACGCCGCTGGTAAGAAGGAGGCCCGCCAGGATCAGCGCGTAGGCCAAGCGGCTGCCTTGTCGTATCGAGCGAACCGCTCCCTTGCCCCCGGTAAAAGACGCCGCCACCACACCGGCGACGCCCGCCGCGACGGCAGCGATCTGCATTGCTCCCATCGCTTCGCGCAGGCAGGCGCTGGAGTAGGCCACCACCACCAGGAAGCCCAGGTTGGCCGCACACCAAAACGACGCCACCGGCCCGCGCCTCAGTGCCGCGCGTATCAGCCGCGCCATCAGGTACTGCGTCGATCCGGAGGCAACAGCGGCCACCCAAACTCGGATCGGCGCCGACAGCCAGTCTCCGCGACACTGCGTCGCAAAGGCCACCGCGCCAAAAAGCCCCAGGCTCGTGCTGACGATGATCGGGCGAACGGACCTGTCTTGGGCCCAACGGAAGGCAACGGCGATCAGCGCGAAACTCAGACCCGACAGCACCGCATAGACTATTCCGGCTATCATGTTCGACTCGCCTATCGCTCCGTTGGCTCCGGCCACCGCACCGCGCAGGCCCCTGCGTGGAGGCCGGCGGGGGGAGGGCGATCATTTGAACCTCCGGGCCGGCTGCGATCAAGACGGCAGGGCGAATAACCCGCCACCGGCGCCCCCGCCGACAATGGGGCCAAACCTGGCAATTGACATTGCGCGCAGCGGTGATTAACTTCCCCCCAAGTGCACCTGAGAAACTCGGTCGGACCCGGACCGCTTCCACCCGGTCCGGTCCTCCAGCGGGAGTCGCGGTGATCGGCAATGGGCGACGCACACTTGCGCTGTGGGCCGCAGCGGGGCTGTGTGTCGCGCCGGCACTTGCCGCCAACCCCGCCGAGCCGCCGGATGTCGTCATCGAAATCCGCCTGGAAGGCAACCGGAGGATGAGCGACAACGCGGTCCTGGCCAACATCAGGACCCGCGTGGGGGAACGCTTCGACGCCGCCCTGGTCAAGGCGGACGAGCAGCGGCTCCTCCAGACCCGCCAGTTCAGCAGCGTCCTGGCCACCAGGACGCAGACCGACAAGGGCGTCATAGTCACCTTCCAGCTTACCGAGCGGCCGGTGGTGGCCGAGATCAAGCTTCTCGGCAACAGGGCCTTCAAGGAAACGGACCTGGTCAAGGATTTGCCATTCCGTCCTTCCGACCCGCTGGACCGCTTCAACCTCGAAGCCGGCCGCAGGGCTATCGAGGACAAGTACCGTCGGGACGGTTTCGGCCAGGTGGAAGTGACCATCGACGAGGAGGGCCTGGCCACAGGCAGGGTGGTCTACCGCATTCGCGAAGGCCCCAGGACCCGCATCCGCAAGGTCCGTTTCCAGGGCAATACGCACTTCTACACGGTCAAGCTGCTAATGACCGTCGGCTCGAAGCAGAGGTTGTGGCCATTCGTCTCCGGGGCTCTGGACGCCGATCAGGTCGATCGCGACGTGGACACCCTGCGGAACCTCTACGTCGATGAAGGCTACCTCGACGCCCAGGTCGCCCGCCGGCTGGACTACAGCGATGACCGCAAGACGGCGGTGCTGACGTTCCTGATCGACCAGGGCTTGCGATACCGCGTCAACGCGGTACTGTTCCGCGGGAACATGGTGTTCGCCGACGAGGAACTCGCCGCCCGGCTGAAGCTTTCCACCGGGGCATTCTTCACTTCCTTGGCGCTCCAGCGCGACGCCAAGGCCGTCCAGGACGCCTACGGCGAGCTTGGCTACATCGACGCGGCGGTCAGGCCGGGCCGCCAGTTCCTTCCCCCCGACCGCCCTCCGCCGGCCTGGGCGGCCAGGCTCAAGGAGGAGCATCCGGCGCTTCTGAACGTCACCTTTGACATCGAGGAGAAGGACTCTTACCGCGTCGGTGAGGTCATCATCCGCGGCAACACCGTCACCCAGGACCGCGTCATCCGCCGCGAGCTGCGGTTCTTCCCGGAGCAGATGTTCAACACCGTGGCGGCGGAGGAGTCACGCAAGCGCCTGATGGAGACACGACTGTTCGACAAGGTGAGCATCACGCCCATCGGCCAGCAGGAAGGCGTCCGCGACGCCCTGGTAGAGGTGCAGGAGGGCCAGACGGCTAATTTCATCATCGGCGTGGGCGTCAACAGCAACACCGGACTGGTGGGCAACGTGACATTCACCCAGCGCAACTTCGACATCCTCGCTTGGCCAACCAGGAAGGACAAGCTGCAGGAGCGGGCCTGGAAGGGCGCCGGCCAGACGCTCACCATCTCCGCCGAGCCGGGCATCGAACTGATGCAGTTCCACATCGACTGGTTCGAGCCGTACCTCTTCGACAGGGAATACTCGCTGGGACAGAAGGTCTTCTATTACCAGCGTGATCGCGAGAAGTACGACGAGGCGCGGGTGGGTTACGTGCCCAGCCTGGGCCACCGCTTTGCCAACAAGTGGTACGGCGAGATATCCGCGCGGATCGAGGGCGTCAACATCGACAACCTGGATGACGACGCCCCGCCGGAGGTTCGTGAGGTGGAAGGCTCGAGCTTCCTGGCCGGGCCGAAGTTTACGCTGGTCCGCGACCGCACGGACAGCCGCTGGACGCCGACCGCCGGAGACCGCATCCAACTGAGCTACGAGCAGATCTTCGGCGACTTCACCTTCAGCAAGGTCGGTGCGGACTACCACTACTACCGCACGGTCTGGACCGATGCGCTGGACCGCAAGCACATCCTGGCCAGCCGCCTGGCCGCCGGGCAGATCTTCGGCGACGCCCCGGTCTTTGAGCGCTTCTACGGCGGCGGCATCGGTTCGCTGCGCGGTTTTGCGTTCCGCGGCATCAGCCCCCGCAGCCGCGGGACGGATGAGCAGATCGGCGGCGACTTCATGGTCTTTGCGGGCACGGAGTACATCTTCCCGCTGATAGGCGAGATGCTCCAGGGCGTGGTGTTCCTGGACACCGGCACGGTGGAGGAGGACTTCGAGGTCACCACTTACCGCTCTGCCGCCGGCGTGGGCGTCCGGTGGGTCATACCCTTCATGGGACCGGTGCCGATGAGCTTTGACTTCGGCTTCCCCATCACCAAGGACAGCCAGGACGACACGCAGGTCTTCAGCTTCAGCGTGGGCTGGACGTTCTGAGGCGAGGGGCTGCCTTGGGACGCCAACCGCGAGCATCATTCCTCAACGGTAGTGTGATACACGAACCGGCACTTGTCCCTGTACGCTGCTCGTATGCGTGCCAACCACAAGCGGCGTCTGCTTGAGGGTGTGTACGGGCGCACTCCTGAGCACACATCGCTTAGGGGTGGCACACGTGCACAATTGTCCGCTGGAAGATCAACAACATGAGGTGATACATGAAGAAGTCGCACATGGCTCTGCTGATTGCGGCCTGTCTGCTGGGCGGGGTGATGGTGTTGAGGGACTCGCTTGCCCAGTCCCAGCCTGCTGCCACGCCGCCGGGCGGGACGAGGATCGCCGTATGTGACGTGCAGGACGTTTTCGCTAACTATGAGCGGGCCAGGGACCTGCTGGGCAAGCTCAACGACGATCGCCAGGCCGCCAAGACCGAAAACGACAATCGCGGCAAGGCCATCGACGCCCTCCAGGCCGAGATGAACTCACTCAAGCCCGGCAGCCCGGAGTACGAGTCCCGCCTCAGCCAACTTGAGCGGATGACCATCGACAGGAAGGTGGAGCTTCAGATCCGGGAAGCGGCGCTCATGCGCAAGCACCGCAACATGACGATGGACCTGTACAACGAGGTCCTGGCCACGATCGCGAAAGTGGCCGGGGAACAGGGTTTGAACCTGGTGCTGTATCGTGACGGGGAGCTTCTGGAGACAGACGAGACCATGGAGCTTCTGGCGCAGATACGCAGCCGCAAGGTGCTCTACTGCGATGGCTGCATCGACATCACCCAGACGGTGCTCGCCCGGCTGAACGACGCTTACCGCTCCGCCGGCAGGAGATAAGACCCCGCGAGCTTCCCGTCCCGTCCTGACCGTCGCCGCCAGGCCGCGTAGGGGCGGGTTCCGTGTTTCGGGTTCCCCCGCCTTCAGTCCCATCGTTTCCACTGGCGGCTCTTCAGCGGGAACCGAATCCGGCTGCCGGAGCGTGCCCCGACAGGTTGCCACCGCAGCCCCGGGCAACTATTATTGTTTGACGCTCGTGAACGGTGAAACCCTTACAGTGCGCAAGATCGCCGAACTGGTCGGCGGGACCGTCGAAGGCGACGGGTCGCGGACCATCCGCAGCCTGGCCGCGGTCGATGAGGCTGGACCGGATGAGATCACCTTCGCCATCGACGAGCGCCACGCCGCCGCCTTGGCCTCCAGCAAGGCGGGGGCGGCCATCGTTTCCGAGGGGGCCATCCCGGCCGTCATGGCGCTGGTCCGCGTGGACAACGTCTGGCAGGCCGTGGCGAGGCTGCTGGCGCACCTGGCCGGGGAGGCGGAGCTTCCCGAAGCTGGAGTGCATCCTTCCGCAACGGTGGCGCCGGAGGCCCGGCTTGAGGCGGACGTCGCCGTCGGCCCCGGCTGCGTCGTTGGCAGAGGCGCCAAGATCGGCCGCGCGACCGCGTTATGCGCGAACGTCTCGGTCGGCGCCGAGGCGGTGATCGGACGGGACTGCCTGCTGGCCGAGGGTGTCGTGGTCAGGGCCGGGTGCGTGCTGGGCGACCGCGTGCGGATCGGGCCAAACAGCGTCATCGGCAGCGAGGGTTTCGGCTACTATTTCGCCGACGGCGCCCACCATCGAATCCCGCACGTCGGCAACGTGGTGATCGAGGACGACGTAGAGATCGGGGCATGTTCCTGCGTGGACCGGGCCAAGTTCGGCGCCACGCGGATCGGTGCGGGCACGAAGATCGACAATCTGGTGCAGATCGCCCATAATGTCCGGATCGGGCGCTGCTGCATCGTTGCCGGTCAGGCAGGCCTGGCCGGCAGCGCCAGGCTGGGCAACGGCGTGAAGGTAATGGGGCACGCCGGCGTGCGGGACCACGTCGCCGTCGGCGACGGGGCGCAGTGCGCGGCGTTTGCAGCCATCGCGTCCGACGTACCCGACGGCCAGGCGGTCGCGGGCATCCCTGCCCGCCCGGCCAGGGAGGCGCTGCGGATCGTCCAGGCCTGGAACAGGCTGCCCGATCTGATCAAGACGGTGCGGGCGCTGGAGACGAGGCTGAGGGCACTTGAGTCGGCAAAGGACCATTAGCGGACCGGTTGCGGTGACCGGGCGGGGCCTGTTCAGCGGCAAGCCGTGCCGCCTGTGCTTTGCCCCCGCTCCGACCGATAGCGGGATCGTATTCGTGCGCACCGATTCCGCGGGGCGGGCAATCCACATCCCCACGCACATCGGGAAGGTCGCCAAGCGGGAGCACCGCACCTCGCTGACCAACGGCACGGCGTCGGTGGAAACCGTCGAGCACGTGCTGGCGGCCGTCTACGGGCTGAACATCGACAACGTCGTGGTCGAGATGGACGCGGATGAGACGCCCTCGGTGGACGGTTCGTCCTTGGCATTCGTGCAGGCCCTCCAAAAGGCCGGGCTGACCGAGCAGGACAGCGAACGTCGGCCTTACGTCATCGACGAACCGATGTCCGCCTCCGACGGCGAGGCGATGCTGGCGGCCATGCCCGGGCCGACCGATTGCCTGGACATCCTCTACGACCTGGATTACTCCGCCACCCCCAGCATCGGCCGGCAGGTGCTGGGCTTCCGCCTGGGGGCCGACGACTTTGCCGCCAGGCTCGCCCCGTCAAGGACGTTCGCACTGGAGCAGGAGGCCAGGCAGATCCAGGCCAGCGGGCAGTGCAAGCACCTGACCTACAAGGACATCCTCGTGATGGGCCAGGCCGGACCAATTGAGAACAAGCTCCGCTTCGCTGACGAGCACGTCCGTCACAAGATCTGCGACTTGATCGGCGACCTGGCGCTTCTTGGCAGGCCGCTGGCCGGAAGGATCGTCGCCTACAAGAGCGGGCACCAGCTCAACCACGAGCTGGTCCGCAAGCTGGCCAGGAGGATGGAGGAACAGGCCAGGAGGCAGCTCCTGACAGCCGAACCGATCATGGACATCCGACGGATCATGCACGAGCTGCCCCACCGCTACCCGTTCCTGATGGTCGACCGCATCCTGTCCATCGACGGCGACCGGAGGGTGGTGGGCGTCAAGAACGTCTCCATCAACGAGCCGTACTTCCAGGGCCACTGGCCGGGGCAACCGGTGATGCCGGGCGTGATGATCCTGGAGGCCATGGCGCAGCTGTCGGGCATCCTGCTGAGCCGGCGGCTGGAACACACCGGCAAGACGGCCGTACTGGTCAGCCTGGACCACGTGAAGATTCGGCGGATGGTTCGTCCGGGCGACCAACTCATCCTGGAGGCCCAGGCGCTTCACGTCCGCGCTCGGACCGGGCATTGCCAGTGCGTGGCGCGGGTGGGCGAGGAGGTCGCCGCCGAGGCGGAAATGAAGTTCATGCTGGTGGACTCTCAGCCGC
>Ga0315274_10004458_pt1 | contig 20580 bp, 22 predicted proteins | sample YL17G02_20_MG_FD_203700 | JGI IMG/M metagenome (GOLD analysis project Ga0315274, IMG submission 203700) | Sediment microbial communities from Yellowstone Lake, YNP, Wyoming, USA - YL17G02_20 | ecosystem: Environmental > Aquatic > Freshwater > Lake > Sediment | place: USA: Wyoming | collected...
GCAGAAAATAAACCGGCATCTGCTTGGACAGTACAGTGACGAGAGAAAGTCGGGTGACACTGAGGAACAGTTCCTGTACAAAACGCGCAAGAAAGCCTTTGGTGATTTCAAGAAAGAGATGTGGAGCCTCCCGGCAGATAATCGGAAGGGAATCGGGGAGGCACTGGAGGAGCGCTTCGCGCTGCTCTTCCAGAAACTGAACGTGGTCAACACCGTAGGACTGGTAAAGAAATACGTGGTTGGTTAATCCCGGTACCCGGTGTATCTTTGGTCGGAGCGTTCTTTAAGGGCGCCCGAGAAATCTCAGCTTGTCCAGCCGGTCGAAGTTGTGGATGGAGTCGACCCAGCGGATGGTGCCGGAGCTGGAGCGCATGGCCAGAGACTGGGTGGCCGCTCCGCCGCTGAAGTAACGTACTCCCTTCAAAAGCTCACCAGTGCTGACCCCGGTAGCCGCGAAAAACACGTCTTCGCTGTTTACCAGGTCGTCGGTGTAGTAGACCTTGTCCAGATTCACGCCGGCGGCTAAAGCTGCATCCCGTTCCTTCTCGTTACGTGGCCAGGCCTTGCCTTGAATAATGCCGCCGATGCATTGTATCGCTGCGGCGGTGAGCACGCCCTCGGGTGTACCGCCGATGCCCATGAGGACATCCACTCCCGTATCGGGCAGTGCGGCCTGAATACCCGCTGCCAGATCGCCGGCAGGGATCAATTTCACCCGTGCGCCGGCGCTCCGGATTTCGGAAAGCAGCTGCTCGTGGCGTGGCCTGTCCAGGACCACCACCGTCAGTTCTGATACCTTTCGCTTTTTGGCCCTGGCGATGTTTTTCAGATTCTCCTCGACCGGTGCGTTAATGTCGACGACGTCCCTGGCCTCCGGCCCGGTGACGAATTTATCCATGTAGACAAACTGCCTGGGGCAGTTCATGGTGCCTCGTGCCGAAAGCGCCACCGCCGAGATGGCTCCGGGAAGGCCATTGGCCACCAGCGTGGTGCCGTCAACCGGGTCAACCGCGATGTCCACCTGAAGCTCTGAACCACCGCCAATGCGCTCGCCGATATAAAGCATGGGAGCTTCATCCTTCTCTCCCTCGCCAATGACCACAATGCCGTCCATACTGACATAGCCCAGAATAAAGCGCATGGCATCCACCGCTGCCTGGTCCACCAGTTCCTTGTTGCCTCGGCCCAGATAACGTGCCGCTGCCATGGCCGCCGCCTCGGTGGCGCGCACCAGCTCCATAGCGATGTTCCGTTCAATCGGTCGACGAGAGCGCTCATTTTCCATCTTTAAACCTCGTTGAATTATCTGTTGAAATTATAGCAAACGCTGCGGCAGCAACATAATAGCAGTAAGTCACCGTCGATTTCAACTCATGGTATGAGAAATCAATGCCGCTTTTGTTTGGGGATTAAATTAAGGTAAAATGGAGCATAAAATACAAGCACAGGAAAGTGAGGAGCACTGATATGAAGTACCGAAAAATGGGCCGGACCGGTTTGATGGTTTCTGAAATCTGCCTGGGCACCATGACTTTTGGCAACCAGATGAATGAGGCAGAATCCATAAAGCTGATAAAGCGGGCGATGGATGCCGGCATTAACTTCATCGATACTGCCGACCAGTATGTTAACGGTCTGACCGAAGAAATTGTGGGCAAAGCGCTCAAGGGGGTGCGGCCTAATGTGGTGCTGGCCACCAAGGTCGGCGGCTGGCAGTCAGGCCCGACCGTCAACGATATTGGCACGTCGCGGAAACACATCATGGACGGCGTGGAAGGTAGCCTGCGCCGGCTGGGGACGGACTATATCGATATCTACTACACGCACCGCTGGGACCATGCCACGCCGATTGACGAGACGCTGCGCGCTCTGAATGACCTGGTTCATCAGGGGAAGGTGCGCTACCTCGGCTGCTCCAACTACCTTGTCTGGCAGCTCAGCAAGGCATTGTGGGTGAGTGACGTCCTCAATCTGGCACGGTATGACTGCACACAGCCGCCTTATAACCTGATTACCCGGGGTATTGAGGATGAAATGCTGACGCTGTGTGTCAACGAGGGTGTTGGCGTATGCGTCTACAACCCGCTCGCCGGCGGACTGCTCACCGGCAAACATGACCCGAACAAGCCTCCGGCCGAAGGCACGCGGTTCAGCAACAAAATGATGGGGAAGATGTACAGCGACCGCTACTGGCTGCCCGGTGATTTTAAGGCGGTGGCGCGTTTCAAGGAGATTACCCAGAAGCAGGGACGGAGCCTGGCCCAGTTCGCCCTCGCCTGGATACTGAACAATAAAGCGATAACCTCCGTCCTCTGCGGCATCACCTCGATAAAGCAGTTGGAGGAGAATCTGGGCGCGGCGGAGGTAACCCTGACCGAAGAGGAATTAAAAGCCTGCGATGAGGTATGGCACCAGCTCAGGCCGCCCCGCTTTTTCTACGGGGCACAGCAACTCTATCGCTGATGCCGTATATGTCAGCGAACTGCGCGCCGCTAGATTTGTAGAGGCCTATTCCGGGCTAATTAGCTTGCCGCCGGTGGCAGGGCCACAGGCGCGGCTTTTATCACCTTTCCACCCTTTATGGCGGTGACCGGCATCAGCAGCTTGTCTGTCTTTATGGTCTCTCCCGGCGAATCAATGAGCGTCCAGGCACCGGTCTGTAGTTCCAGAATGGAGACGTCTGCGGCCATCCCCGGCTTCAGGCTGCCAATCTTATTTTCCTCGTGGATGACGCGCGCGGGATTAATGGTGGTCATGGTCACCACCTGCTTCAGGTCCAGTCCCAGCGCCATAAATTTTGACATATTGACGGGAAGGCTGAACGTCCGGTCTTTCAGACACCGGTGGTTGAGGTCGGTGCTGATGGTGGTCGGCACTATGCCCTGTGCCAGGCACTTGCGCGCCACATTAAAGGAGAAGTTGTTCCGCCCGGTGGCCGGGTCCAGTATGACCCCCCGCTTCATGGCTGTCTTCAATTCCGGCACTACCGTGCCGTCGGGGCGCAGGACACTGCCCTGGTTGCCGGAATAGACATGGGCGAGAATATCCCCAGGCTCCATCACGGAAAGGCATTCCGGAGTTAACGTCGCCGGCACCTGTTTATCCGTATCGCCAATGTGAATCATTATCGGCAGGCCGAACTGCTTGGCTATCTTCTTGGCTGTCTTGACCACTTCAATGCCCGCGCTGGCTACGAGCTTGCCGACCAGGCGTAGCTTGACCCCCTTGATGAGACCCTTATTGGCTTCTATGGTCGCAGCCATGGCATCGAGTTTCACCTCATCCCAGTCCCTCAATTCCGGCTCGGGAATCAGGCCAAAGGAACACAGGTGAAGGAAGCAGAAGACCCTGGTTCGGGCGGCGGGTAAAATGTGTTTGGGAAACGCGGCAAACGTGGCCTCCCCGGCACTTCCCCCATCCACCACCGTGGTCACCGCATGTTTCACTCCGGCGACGTCAGGCTCGACGGCAATCTTCATGATGCTATCGAAGACGTGGACATGTATATCGATAAGCCCTGGTGTGACAATCTTGCCTTTGGCATTGATAAGCTTCTTGCCTTCCTTGGGGGATATGTCCCGGTCAACGGTGGCAATCTTATCTCCGTTTATGGCGACGTCCCTGGTGCCATCAATATTCTGTGCCGGGTCGATTACTCTCCCGCCCTTTATTAAAATGTCATACATGGCAGCCCTCCTTTTATTTGTCGTATATCTTACCACAACTTTCAATCAATTAGAAAATTTTGTTATAATGCGGACGAGCATGGCTCATTAATCCATTATTCTGATGGCATTGGTGAGGATAATTATGAGTACACAAATATTGAAGGACAGGGTTGCCATAGTCACCGGGGCCTCGCGGGGACTTGGGGAGGGAATCGCCAAGGCCTTGGCCGGGGAAGGAGCCGCGGTCGCGCTGTTCAGTCGTGATATGCAACGACTCAAGAAACACGTGGCTGAGCTCAAAGCGCTGGGGCAGAGGGCAGTGGCCTTTGCGGTGGATGTTGCCGATGTGGAGCAGGTAAATCGGGCGGTGGATAAGGTGGTCAGCCAGTTTGGGCGGGTGGATATCCTGGTGAACAATGCGGGCATCGCGCCATCAATGCCCTTTGTGGAGATGCCCAGTGATGTCAGGGACAGCGTTATTGACATTAACCTGAAAGGTGTCTGGAACTGCACCAAAGCGGTAATGCCGCTCATGCTCAAGCAGCGGTACGGGAAGGTGATAAATATCTCCTCGGTTACCGGGCCAATGGTTTCGAGCCGGGGCGTGACCGCGTATGCGGCCTCGAAAGGTGCCGTGTCGGCATTTACGCGGACGCTGGCCCTTGAGGTGGCGGAGTACGGCATCAATGTGAACGCCATCTGTCCCGGCTCTTTTGATACCCCAATGTTCCGCAGAATGGCCAAGCCGAGGGGCTGGGATTCAGAGGACGAGTACGTAAAGCATGTCGGCAAGGAAATTCCGCTGGGACGGCTGGGCACGATTGAGGAGATGGGAGACCTGGCGGTGTTTCTGGCCTCGGATAAATCCAAATACATCACCGGCGTGGAAATCGTCATTGACGGTGGCAATATCATTCAGGAGCACAAAAGGTAACACAAAGGAGGCATTATGGCACAGGGCGAAGTGAAGGTATCCGAGAAATCTTTGCGCAGGTTCGCGGAAGAGGTGTTCGTGCGGGTGGGCATGTCGCCTGAGGATGCAGCCACAGAGGCCGATGTGCTGCTCTGGGCAAACCTGCGGGGGGTTGACTCTCATGGTGTGCTGCGCATTCCCTGGTACGTGGGCAATGTTGACCGCGGCATCATGAACCCCAGGCCAAAAATCAAGGTGGTCAAGGAGACGCCGGCAACTCTGGTGATTGAGTCTGACCAGGCCTTCGGGCCGTTGGTCACCGTCTTCGCCATGAATAAGGTGATGGAGAAGGCCAGGAAGACGGGCATCGGCTGGGGGTTCATCTGCAATCACACCCATCAGGGCGCTATGGGCTACTATGCGCAGATGGCATCGAAAAACGATATGGCCGGCATCGTCTTTGTCTGTAGTCCGCCCAATATGGCCCCCTTCGGTGCCAAAGCCGCCGGCATATCCAACAGCCCGATAACCATCGCCGTGCCGGCGAAGAAACACCGCGTGCTGTTCCTTGATATGGCGACGAGCGTTGCGGCGCGGGGCAAAATCTGGCTGGCGGTGGACAAGGGCGTTTCCATACCGGAAGGCTGGGCACTTACTAAGGACGGTAACCCTACCACCGACCCCAATCAGGCAGCCATCTTCCTGCCCGTGGGCGGGCCCAAAGGCTCCGGCCTGGCGCTCATGTTCGAGTGTATCTCCAGCGTCATCATCGGGAATCCGCTGCTTGAGCCCCAGCTTATGGCAAAGAAAGCGGAGGCCAAGCCAGCCGAAAAGGTTGAGGTCAAAGGAAGCCATCCCGACTATGTGCCCCGGCCCATACAGAATAGCGTGGTCGCTGCCATAGACATCGGGCAGTTCACCGATATGGCGAGCTACAAGGAGCACATCGATAACCTCATTGACGGCATAAAGGGGCTGCCTAAAGCGGAGGGATTTAAAGAGATACTGGTGCCGGGTGAGCCCGAGGAAAAGGCCTTTGACGACCGCATAAAGAACGGTATCCCGCTCCCCGAGGGAACCATCCGCAACCTGAGGAGTGTTGCCGAGCGGTTTGGCCTCAAGCTACCAGCGGGACTCTAAACGAAAGGGGTGTCACGGTTGAATCTGGAAGAACTGAGCCAGGCTGTGGTTGCTGGTGATATTGACGCCGCCGAAGAATTGACGAAAAAGGCCATCAAGAGCAATATCCCGGTCGCTGACATTCTGAGTAAGGGTCTGGTGCCTGGTCTGCGGCGGGTTGGTGAGCTTTTTGAAAGAGGGGAGTACTACCTGCCGGAGTTAATCGTCTCCGGCGATGCCGTGGCCAAGGCGCTGGAGTACCTTGAGCCGCTGATGAAAAAGCAAGGGGCATCATACAGGGGCCGGTACCTCATCGGCACGGTGCAGGGTGATGTCCATGACCTGGGCAAGAACATCGTCATCATGATGCTGAGGGGAAACGGCTGGGAGGTAACCGACCTGGGTGTGGACGTTTCCCCCGAGGAATTTTGCACCTCCGTATCTAGCGGCGACTATGATATTGTTGGCCTGTCTTCATTACTGACGATGACCATGCTCAACGCCGCCCGTACCATTGAAGCTCTGAAAGCCGCCGGGCTCAGGGACAAGGTGAAAATTATGGTGGGCGGGGCACCGACCACCGCGGCGTGGGCGGCTCAGATTGGTGCCGATGCTCATGCCAAGGACGGCCCCATGGCGGCAATCGTGGCGGCAAAGCTGGTGGGGAAATCGTAAGCGTGAAAATGAACGGACTGGAAAGGGTGATGACGGCGCTCCGGCTTCAAGAACCGGACCGGGTGCCCCATTTCGAACGGATTGCTCGAAAAGTGAGGGAGGCTATATTGCCCGGCGCTTCCGAGGAAGACATTGTTGAGCACCTGGACCTGGACGGCGTACGGTTCATCGACCGGACACATTCCTGGAGCTACGAAACGGTGGACGAGGGCAAGAAGATAAAACGCGACCAGTGGGGTGGCCTCGTCCGCTACTCAACTGAGGATAACCCGGTCCCGGTGGAGCCAGCGATTAAATCCGAGAAAGACCTTGATGGTTATAGGCTTCCTGACCCTGACGAGGAATGGCGGTACGAGCATTTACGGCAGCTGGTGAAGAGGTTCAAGGGTGAGCGGGCCATCGTGGTCGGGGTGACCGACATTTTTGCTCTGGGCAGGGAGAATTTTCTGGGTGACCTCGGCTATTTCCGCGCCATGGTGAAAAATCCCGATTTCATCGACCGGGCCAATGAAATTATGCTTGATTACCAGTTAAAGTATATGCGGAACTGTATTGAGCTGGGCGTCGATATATTCTGGATTAACGGCGACTGGGCGATGACCGAGAGGCCGATGGTCTCCCGGAAGTTTACGGAAAGATTTCTCGCGCCGCCATTCAAGAAGCTCGTCGATTACGCTCACCATCGGGGAGTCCCCGTAATCAAGCACACCGATGGCAATATCTGGCCCATCTATGACACGATAATTGATGCCGGCGCTGACGGGCTGCACCCCATCGACCCCATGGCCGGGATGGACATCGGCGAGGCCAAGGCCAAGTTTGGCGATAGAATCTGTCTGTGCGGCAACGTGAGCTGTGCCTTCAGCCTCGTCTCAGGGACAGAGGAAGAAGTGCGCCAGGAGACCAGAGAGGTAATCAGGAAGGCGGGGAAGGGTGGGGGGCTTATCTGCATGTCCAGCAACTCGATTCACTCCGGGGTCAACCCGAAGAACTACCTGGCGATGGTCAGGGCAATCAGGGAGTTCGGCCAATATCCCTTGAATTTTTAATGGGCCGTCAGGCGGCCACCATCCAGGTTAATGCACTGCCCGGTGATGAAGCTGGCCTCATCCGAGCAGAGAAAAGCAATTAGGCTGGCGGCATCGTCGGGACAGCCGAGGCGTCCCAGCGGGGTAAAATTTACCGCATCGGCATGGATGATGTGGGCAGCCTCAGTTATGCTTATTCCTCTCTCCCCGGCCGTCTGGCGGGCTTTCGCGTAGTCGCTCATATCGGTGAGGAACCGGCCCGGACAGATAGCGTTGACCCTGATATTATGGGGGCCGAGCTCAATGGCCATGACCTGGGTCAGGCCGACGACGCCGAACTTGGAAGCGGTATAGGCGCTCACATTGGCCCGCCCCACCTTACCTGAGAGCGAAGCCACGTTGATGATAACACCGCTCTTTCTCGCCACCATGTGCCTGGCCACCGCCTGGCCGCAGTAGAAAACGCCGGTGAGGTTGGCGGCAATATGGCGGTGCCACTGTTTTTCATCGGTTTCCAGAAAAGGCTGTGGCACGTAGACACTGGCATTGGCGACGAGGATGTCGATGTGGCCAAAATCTTTAACGACTTTATCCACCATGTCCTGGACCTGTTTGCGGTCGGTAATATCGGCGGTGACGGCCAGCCCTTTTACACCGAATGATTCGACTTCCTCAACGACACTATCCAGCCCTCTCCAGCCCTCCGCCCTTTCTTCTTCCGGGAATTGTTCCGGCGGCCGGCGGCGCCCGTTCACCACCACATCGGCGCCGCACTTTGCCAGGCGTACCGCCGTGGCATGGCCCATGCCCCGCTTGCGGGCGGCCCCGGTTACCAGGGCCACTTTGCCCTTGAAATCGTACATGATGACCCTCCAGGTTCGCTGAATCGGGGTCTGGTGAGCGCTTCCATCTTATCACAGGGCGAGTTGAAATCCAAACCTATCCCTGAGAGTGGTATAATAGCGGAAAAGTATCGGGAGTTGAATCAAGGGTATCTCAGCAGGAAGGGAAAGTATAATGAAGCATATTGGCATCGTTGCCTGCAGCGCGGAGGGGGCGGCGCTCTGCTACCGCACCATCTGCACCGAGGCACCGGCATTGCTGGGCAAGTACGCCCACCCCGAAGTCACCATGCACACCTTTTCCCTGGCTGAGTACATGAGATATATAGAGGCCGGCGACTGGAAAAGCGTTGCCGGGCTTATGCTGAAGTCGGTGAAAAAGGTGGCCGGGGCGGGCGCGGAACTTGCCATCTGCCCGGACAATACCATCCACCAGGCCTTTGTGCTGTTTATTGCTAAATCGCCGATACCCTGGCTGCACATCGCCGGGGTGGTGGCGGAGGAGGCGAAACGTCACAACTACCGGCAACTCGGCGTCCTGGGCACGCGCTTTCTGATGGAGGGGCCGGTCTATGGCGAGAAGCTGGAGGCGGCCGGCATCGCGCACCTGATTCCGGGAAAAAAGGACCGCGAGCGCATAAATTCAATAATTTTAGATGAACTGGTGGCGGGGATTTTCACCGAGAAATCCCGTAACTACTTTACCGGGGTTATCAACTGGCTCAAAGGCCGGGGCTGTGACGCCGTGGTCCTGGGCTGCACCGAGATACCTTTAATCGTGGCGCAGGAAAGCTCACCGCTGCCGGTGCTGGACTCCACCCGCCTGCTGGCACGGGCTGCCTTGAAGAAAGCAATCGAAGCAGCGTAAAATAAAAAGCGTATTAACGGATTAAAATCAATATTGAGGGGAAGATTTATAAGATGAAAAAGCGCGTCTTTTCCGGCATCCAGCCCACCGGCGACCTCCATATCGGAAACTACCTCGGTGCCATCCAGCACTGGGTGAAGATACAGCATGAGTATGACAGCATTTTCTGCGTCGTTGACCTGCACGCTATCACCGTCCCCCAGGACCCCAAGATACTGAAGGCCAAGATAAGGGAGGTGGCGGGGCTGCTCTTTGCCTCCGGAATTGACCCGAAGGTGGCCAACGTCTTCGTCCAGTCCCACGTTCACGAGCACAGCGAGCTGACCTGGATTCTCAACTGTTACATCCCGATGGGCTGGATGCAGCGTATGACCCAGTTCAAGGAAAAATCGCAGAAGCAGAAGGCGGAGGTCAGCACGGCTCTCTTTGACTATCCGGCGCTGATGGCGGCCGATATTTTGCTTTACAACACGGATGTGGTGCCGGTGGGGGAGGACCAGAAACAGCACGTGGAGCTGGCGCGAGCTGTGGCCCAGCGCTTCAACTCCATCTACGGCGAGACGTTCACCCTGCCGAAGGCCGTCATCGCCAAGGCGGGCGCCCGCATCATGGGCCTTGACGACCCCACGCAGAAGATGAGCAAGAGCGAAGAGCAACCTGGCCGTGCCATCGACCTGCTCGATTCCCCGGATGATATTCGAGGTAAAATCATGAGGGCGACCACCGATTCTCTGCGCGAGCTCCGCTTTGACGAGGACCGCCCCGGCATAAATAATTTGCTGGTCATCTACGAGCAGTTCACCAGACAGGGCAGGGAAGAGATTGAGGCGCGGTTTGAGGGCAGGGGCTATGTTGATTTGAAGCGAGAACTCGCTGAGGTGGTCGTTGAAAGCCTCAGGCCGGTGCAGACGCGCTATCGCCAGCTGACCGCCGACCCGACCCGCATTGACCGCTTACTCGTTGAGGGAGCTAATAAGGTCAGGCCGCTGGCCGCAAAGACCCTGGCTCTGGTCAGGGACAGGGTGGGGGTGGGGTAAAGCTTCTGGCTTTCAGACCGATTGCCGGTAACCTGATAGCGATTTCCGGCGCCGGAGTTGTTAGCTCAAACGTCTGGCACCGAGTTGGTGGCTCTTTTTTAAGCTTCCCGCTTAGCACTCTGAGCAAATTCCCACCATCTTGACAATCGGTTTAGGCTGCTTTAAACTAATAGCAAAAATAAAGTAATGATAGTATGGTGAAAGGCTAAAAACAACCATGGCTTTTTATTGCTCGATGATGAGTCATGAGCAAAAGCCATTAGAATCTTCAGGTCTGATAAGATAAGGAGGATAAATATGAATGCCGGATATGAAATACCAGCCTATGTGAAGGTTATTATAACGGTCTGTGCCGTAGTTGGGCTTTTCGTCATAGCTGTATACCCCAAGCTGGCTGGTTGGATAAGAAGCCTCTTTAGCCGCAAGGATTGATGTCCGACGGCATGATGCGCTGGACAGGCATGGTAATAGCGGCGGAAGCCGCTAGCCTTTAATAACGCCAATCGGTCTCGTCCTGGCCACGATTTTGGAGATACCGGCATTGTGGGTAATGTTCACCACCGAGGAGACGTCTTTGTAGGCCTCAGAGGCTTCCTCGGCAAGGCCGGGGAGACTGCCTGTCCGCACCGTTATGCCGCGGGCTTGCAGTGACTCAAGTACCTCTCTTCCGCTACGTTGTCTTTTCGCCGCCGAGCGGCTCTGCAACCTGCCCGCACCGTGGCAGGTGGAGCCAAAGGTCTCCTTCATCGCCTGCTCCGTACCCACCAGCACATAGGAAACGCGCCCCATGTCCCCGGGGATGAGCACCGGCTGTCCAATCTTCGCGTATTTTCTGGGCACTTCGGGGTGGCCGGCGGGGAAAGCCCGGGTGGCCCCCTTGCGGTGCACGCAGAGCTTCAGCTTCTGGTCGTTGACCAGATGTTCCTCAATCTTGGCAATATTGTGAGCGACGTCGTAGATAAGCTCCAGGCCAGCTTTGGCCTCACTTGTTCCCAGCACTTGGCAGAACGTCTCCCGCACCCAGTGGGTGATGCACTGGCGGTTGGCCCAGGCGTAGTTGGCGGCGCAGCGCATCGCCGACAGGTACGCCTTCCCCTCTGCCGAATCGACCGGGCTGCAGGCGAGCTGGCGGTCGGGGAGGTCAATGCCATACTTGGTCATCGCTTTGACCATCTCCTTGATGTAGTCATCAGCCACCTGATGTCCCAGACCGCGCGAGCCGCAGTGAACGTAGAGCATCACCTGTCCCATCTCGTTGATGCCCATAGCCCGGGCAATGTCCGGCTCGTAAATCTTGTCCACCAGGGCCACCTCGAGGAAGTGGTTGCCCGAGCCCAGCGTTCCCAGTTGCGGTGTGCCGCGCTCTTTGGCTCTTCCGCTGACAGTGGCCGGGTCGGCACCGGCCATCTCGCCGTTTTCCTCGGTGTTCTCCAGGTCATCCGGTCGGCCGTACCCGTGTTCCACCGCCCAGCGGGAGCCCTTTCTCAGCACCTCGTTTATCTCTCCGCCCTTCAGCCTGACCCTGCCCTTTGAGCCCACGCCTGATGGCACGCTATTGTACAGGGCGTCCATCAGCGGCTTCATTTTCGGGCTGACTTCGTCCTGCATCAGGTTGGTGCGCAGCAGGCGCACACCGCAGTTGATGTCAAAGCCGACACCTCCCGGTGAAACCACCCCGTCAGCCACCCTCATTGCTGCCACCCCGCCGATGGGAAAGCCGTAGCCCCAGTGGATATCGGGCATGGCCAGCGAGTAGTCCACGATGCCGGGCAGGAAGGCGACGTTGACCACCTGCTCCAGGGCCTGTTCCTGTCGAATTTGCTGCACCATATCGGCGTCAGCGTAGATGATGCCAGGCACGCGCATTCCTGGCTTGTAGCTTTTCGGTATTCGCCAGCGATAGTCATCGATTTTTTCCAGCGGTCCACTCCATGTCGCCATCTTGTCACCTCCTACACATCAAGGATAAGCTGCACCTGATTTTTCTCCCGGTCGACCTTCAGCATGTGATAGGTCGCTGACTTCACCCCCATCTTTAATCGATGGCGGGAAGGGTCATACTTTTCGCCGTAGCAGGTTGCCTTCAGGCCAGAGCCATCAAAGCGTTCGATATCAAACCTCTTCAGCAGCAGCATCTCAACGTCAAAGACGTAGAGCAAATAGTTGAGCCACTCGAAGAGCAGGGTCTCCGCGTCATCTTCTTTCAGCTCTACCTGACGGGACTCCTTTTCCTGCACCCGGCCGAGGTCAGCCATGATGGAGAATAGACCGTAGGCGGCATTGGCAAACGCCTCAGCTAGGTCATGCCCGTAGGCCACCAGCCCCATATCGGCCGTGTGGTCAATGAGCTCAAATCGTTTCATCTTCGTGTTCCGCGCTTCTCCCGTATTGCTCCATACAAATAATATTATATCGCATAGCCGCTGCGATAAAATAGGGGAGGCATTTCTTGAATAAAAGCGGAATCCCTTGTATCATTAATCAATATGGCGCTGATATTGACCAGGGAGCACAATGACTTTACATAACTATGAGATAAAAGACCGGTCATTGGCTGAGGCCGGTCGAAAGCGCATCGAGTGGGCGTTCCGGGAGATGCCGGTGGTGGGGCTCATAAAGGCGCGGTTGGCCAAAGAGCGGCCATGGCAAGGGGTGCGCATTTCAGCCTGCCTTCATGTCACCGCTGAAACGGCCAACCTGGCACTGACGCTGAAGGCGGGGGGTGCTGACCTTGTTCTCTGCGCTTCGAATCCCTTGAGCACGCAGGATGATGTGGCGGCGGCCCTGGTCGAGTACGATATTCCGACCAATGCCATCAAAGGTGAAGACGAGACGACCTATTACCGGCACATCAATACTGCCCTGGACCATAGACCTCAGCTCACTCTCGACGACGGTGCCGACCTGGTAACCACACTGCATACTAAAAGACAGGAGATGATTGGCGACGTCATTGGCGGGACTGAGGAGACGACCACCGGCGTGGTTCGCCTGCGCAGCATGGCGAGGGCAGGGAAGCTGAAGTACCCCATCATCGCGGTGAACGATGCCCAGACCAAGTATCTCTTTGACAATCGCTATGGGACCGGGCAGAGCACCATCGATGGCATCACCCGCGCCACCAATATTCTGTGGGCGGGGAAAAAGGTGGTCGTCTGCGGCTATGGGTGGTGTGGCCATGGTGTGGCCATGCGGGCAAAGGGTCTGGGCGCCCACGTCATCATCGTTGAGGTGGCGCCGGTCAGGGCCCTGGAGGCGGTGATGGACGGGTTCCAGGCCATGCCACTTATGGAAGCGGCCAGAGTGGGCGACATTTTCATCACCACCACGGGCAATAAGAACGTGATTGACCGTTCCCACTTTGAGGTGATGAAGGACGGCGCCATTCTGGCCAACAGCGGGCATTTTAATGTGGAAATTAATATCCCGGCGCTGGAGAGGATGACCAAACGCAAGCGGAGAATACGTGACTTTGTTGATGAGTACTCACTGAAAGATGGGCGATGTCTTTTTCTGTTAGGGGAGGGGAGGCTGGTCAACCTGGCGGCGGCGGAAGGCCACCCGGCCAGTGTCATGGATATGAGCTTTGCCAATCAGGCACTGTGCCTGGAATATCTGGCCCGAAACGGTGGCAAGCTGGAGGCCAGCGTCCATCCCGTGCCGGAAGATATTGACCGGGAGGTCGCCCGCTTGAAACTCTCCGCCATGGGTGTTGCCATTGATAGCTTAAATGAGGAGCAGAGGAAGTATCTGGCGGGCTGGGAAGAGGGAACATAGGCTTTATCAATTACCAGATGGAGGGGAAAATGCCCAGTAGTTTTGCGAGCTCATCCAAATACCTGATGACATCGGAATCGGTTGCCGAAGGGCATCCGGACAAAATTTGCGACCAGGTATCAGATGCCGTACTGGACGCAATAATGCAAAAGGACCCGTACGGTCGAGTGGCGTGCGAAACCGCGGTGACTAATGGTCTGGTCATGGTCATGGGGGAGATCACCACCACCTGCTACGTGGAAATCCCGCATATTGTGCGGCAGGTGGTTCGCGATGTCGGGTATGTTCGCCCCGAATACGGATTTGAGTACCGGTCATGTGGTGTGATGGTCTCAATCAATGAGCAGTCCCCAGACATCGCTGGAGGTGTTGGTAAATCGCTGGAAGCCAGGATGGGCTCGACCGACGAGCTAGACCAGATTGGGGCGGGCGACCAAGGGATGATGGTCGGCTTCGCCTGCACCGAGACGCCGGAACTGATGCCACTGCCGATTTCACTGGCACACCGACTCTGCCGGCGACTGGCCGAGGTAAGGAAGAATAAAACGCTGCTCTATCTCCGACCCGATGGCAAGTCGCAGGTTACCGTGGAGTACCGTAACGGCAAGCCGGTTCGGGTAACCAATGTGGTCATTGGCGCCCAGCACAATCCCGAACCGTCCCAGGAGCAGATTAAGCGTGACATTATCGAGCACGTAGTAAATAAAGTGATACCGCCATCGCTTCTGGACAAGGAAACCCAGTACTACATCAATGCCACCGGCCGGTTTGAAATCGGCGGGCCGGTCTCTGACTCCGGCTTCACCGGTCGGAAAATACTGGTCGATACCTATGGTGGCCTTGCCCGGCACGGCGGCGGCGCCTTTTCCGGGAAGGACCCGACCAAGGTTGACCGCTCGGCGGCGTACGCCGCACGCTACATGGCCAAGAACCTGGTGGCAGCGGGGCTGGCGGAGCGACTGGAGATTCAGGTCTCCTATGTCATCGGCGTCGCCCACCCGCTCTCCATTTCCATTGAGACCTTTGGCACGGGTAAGGTCGGCAATGAGGTGCTACTTGGGCTGGTTAATAAACACTTTGACCTGCGGCCAGGTGCCATCATCCGCTATTTCAACCTGCGCCGTCCCATTTACCGTCAGACTGCCTGCTACGGGCACTTTGGCCGGGATGACCTTGACCTCCCCTGGGAGAAAACGGATAAGGCGGAGATACTGAAGAAAGAGGCACTGGGTAAGTAATGGTTACAAAGGGGTGGAGGTAGCGTAAAAATGATAGTGGAGATGCAGAAAGGTGTTGATGTCCAGCAGGTTGACGGCGTGGTGCAGCGGGCCAAATCGCTCGGCTTTCAGGTGCAGTTGAACTTGGGCACGGACAAGATCGTCGTCGCCATCCTGGGCAGCAGTACCGGACAGGTGCCGACGGAGACCTTCGCCGTTCTTCCCGGCGTGGAGAGCGTCACCCGTATCATGAAGCCGTACAAGATTGCCTCCCGGGAGTTCAAGGGTGAGGACACGATAGTAAACGTAGGCCGGGTGCAGATTGGCGGTAAGCGTGTCGTGGTCATGGCCGGCCCCTGTGCCGTGGAGAATGAAAAACAGCTTATGGAAGTGGCCAGGGCAGTCAACGAAGCCGGGGCGGCGGTGCTGCGTGGCGGAGCCTACAAACCGCGTACCTCGCCATTCAGCTTTCAGGGCCTGGAGGAGGCGGGGCTGGAACTGCTGGCTAAAGCGAGAAAGACCTTCAGCATACCGGTGGTAACCGAGGTCGTTGACCCGCATGATGTTGAGCTGGTAATGAAAGCGGCGGATATCCTTCAGGTTGGTGCCCGCAACATGCAGAATTTCGCCCTGCTCACCGAGGTGGGGAAGAGCAAGCGCCCGGTGCTGCTGAAGCGCGGCTTTGCCAGCACCATCACGGAGTGGCTGACCGCCGCCGACTATCTGCTGGCCGAGGGGAACAACCAGGTTATTCTTTGCGAGCGCGGCATCAGGACCTTTGAGGACAGCATTCGTTTTTCGCTGGATATTTCCTCCGTTCCGGTGGTGAAAAAGTTCAGCCACCTGCCGTTGATTGTTGACCCGAGCCATGCCGCCGGGCACTACTCGCTGGTGCCGGCCATCGCCAAAGCCGCGGTGGCCGCCGGTGCCGACGGAATCCTCATTGAAGTCCATCCCAACCCTAAGGAAGCGCTGGTGGACGGCCTGCAATCGCTGACCATATCCGACTTCACCCGGCTGATGGCAGAGTTGAAAGCGATTGCCAAATCAATCGGCAGATATATTTAAGGGCACCGGCTTATCTCTGATGGAAAAGGTCATCGTATCCTGGAGCGGGGGTAAAGATAGCGCCCTCAGCCTTTATGAAATCGAGCGAAACGGCAACTATCAGGTTGTGTCTTTGCTCACGACCATAAATGAGGATTATGACCGGGTGAGCATGCACGGCGTGCGTCGAGAAATGCTGGAGCAGCAGGCACAGGCACTGGGACTGCCCCTGATAAAGGTGCTGATACCCCGGAATTGCTCGGAAGAGGAATATGAATCCCGGATGAGAGAGGTCCTTATTCAGGTGAAATCAGATGACATCAATCAGGTGGTTTTCGGTGACATTTTTCTGGAGTGGATCAAGGAATACCGGGAAAAGAACCTGTCCCGGCTGGGGATGACGCCTGTTCTGCCCATCTGGGGCCGTGATACCCGTGAACTTACACGGTCATTTATTGCCTTGGGTTTTAAGGCCGTTATCACCTGTGTTGATACCAGAGCGATGGCGAAGAGCTTTCTCGGCCGGATAATCGACGAGCATTTTTTGGCGGAGCTTCCGTCAGGCGTTGACCCCGGCGGTGAGAACGGTGAGTTCCACTCCTTCGTTTTCGCCGGGCCGATTTTCCGCGAAAGCATACCGTATAAGCTGGGCAGAACTGTTTCCCGGGGCGCCTATTCTTTCCGGGATGTGCTGCCTGATGAAGGGGGGGCTGATGAAAAACGTGATTAAATTCGGTACCGATGGCTGGCGGGGCATCATCGCCAGGGATTTTACCTTTGATAATGTGCGGGTCTGCGCCCAGGGGGTCGCTGACTACCTGAAACAGGCGGGGATGACCAAACAGGGGTTAATCATTGGCTATGATACTCGTTTTGCCTCCGAGGACTTTGCCGCCGCCGCCGCTGAGGCGACCGCTGCAAACGGAATCAAGACCTATCTCTGTGATAAGGCAACCCCGACGCCCGTGGTCAGTTACGGTGTGCTCGCCAAGAAAGCCGCTGGCGCCATCATTATCACGGCGAGCCACAACCCCGGCATCTGGAACGGCTTCAAGTATAAAAACCAGTACGGGGCCAGCGCGCCGGATGACGTTACCGCGGAAATAGTAAAATCCATCGACCGGACACTGGCTGGGGGACAGCCGGAACAGGCGCCACTGGAAAAGGCTGTGGAGCAGGGGCTGGTGGAGCGCATTGACCTGGCGCCGGTTTATCAAAGGCAGGTGAACAAGCTGGTTGACCTGCCCGCAATACGGAAGGCGGGGCTTAACATAATCATAGATTCCATGTACGGCGCCGGGGCGGGTTACCTGAAAGGCATGTTGCAGGGTGGCAGCACCCGTGTTTCTGAAATCAATGGCGAGCGCAACCCGCTTTTTCCGGGCATGGTGCGGCCCGAGCCGATTGCCCTTAATCTGAAGAGGTTATCGGCGCTGGTCAGGGAGCAGGGGGCCAGCATCGGCCTGGCAACAGACGGTGATGCCGACCGCGTGGGCATAATCGATGAGAAGGGCAACTTTCTCACCCAGCTTCAGGTATTCGCTTTACTCTGTCTTTACCTTCTGGAAGCGCGTGGGGAGAGGGGCCCGCTGGTCAAAACGCTGACCAGCTCCAGCATGATTGACCGGTTGGGCGAACTATACCAGGTGCCGGTATTTGAGACGGCAGTTGGTTTCAAGTACGTGGCCCCCATCATGCACGCCGAGAATGCGCTGATTGGCGGGGAGGAGAGCGGCGGCTACGGCTTCCGCGGCCACGTTGCCGAGCGTGACGGCATCCTGGCCAGCCTCTATTTTCTCGATTTCATGCTCAGGACGGGTAAGAAACCTTCGGAGCTTCTGGCCTATCTCTACGGCAAGGTTGGGCCGCACTATTATCAGCGTATAGATGCCGAGTTTCCGGAAGCGGAACGCCAGAACATAATCAATCGACTGAGTGATAACCCTCCAGAATCCATTGAAGGAGCGAAGGTCAATGAAATAGATACCGCCGATGGCTTCCGTTATATCTTGGCGGATAAGAGCTGGCTGCTGGTACGGTTTTCCGGCACGGAGCCAGTGCTCCGTATCTATGCGGAGAGCAGCTCGGACGCTAAAGTGAAAAAGCTGCTGGAGGCAGGAAAGAGGCTGGCGGGAGTTAAATAGAAGTAGCCTACTGCTTTATAAACCGACCGCGATATAAAAAAAGAGGGGTTCTGCCCCCTCTTTTTATTGATACCCTCGTTTGAAACTTTAACGCTTGGTATATTGCGGTGCTTTGCGCGCCCGCCTGAGGCCGGGTTTCTTTCGCTCTTTCACCCGCGGGTCGCGGGTAAGCAATCCATTCTGGCGCAGGATGGGCTTGAGGCTCTCATCCGCCTCCACAAGAGCGCGCGCAATGCCGAGTGAGATAGCTCCGCTCTGTCCGGTGACGCCGCCGCCATTTACCTTGACCATGGCATTGAACTTGTCCAGGCTTTCCGTGACCAGAAGCGGCTGCAGTATGGCGCGGCGGTGTTCCAGACTGGGGAACAATTCCTCATAGGGCACACCGTTGATGATTATGGCGCCGTTACCGGGCATAATTCTTACCTGAGCGACGGAAGTCTTTCTCCGTCCCGTACCGTGAAAATAGGATTGTTTTGCTGACATTTAGCTTACCCTCTGTTTTTCTGTCTTGGATTCGGTGCTTGTTGATTGGGTTAACTGCGCGAAGTGCGGGTGCGAATCACCATTATAAACCCGGAGTTTCTTCAGCATCTGCGCCCCAAGTCTGGTATGTGGCAGCATACCCTTGACGGCGTGCTCAACGACCCGCTTGGGGTTGTCCTGCATCATTTTTCCCAGGGATACGCTCTTGAATCCCCCGGGATAGCCGGAATGCCGGTAGTAATGCTTCAGCTTCAGCTTATTGCCTGTAACCTGTACTTTTTCGGCATTGACCACGATAACGTAGTCGCCGGTATCAAGGGTGGGGCTGAAAGTTGGCTTGTGTTTGCCCATGAGCAGACCGGCGGCTTCCGTGGCTAGCTTGCCCAGCGTCTTACCGGAAGCATCAATCAAGTGCCACTTTCGTTCAACCTCTTTGATTTTGGTGCTGTAGGTTTTCAATTACGCAGTTCCTCCCAGGAATGTGAGTAATTCACCCGCATCAGACACAAGGCGTGGGCCGGGGCCGTTGGCCCTGCCAGACCGGGCGTCCTCGCTTCTAATATACTACGAAATTCGTCAGCTGTCATCTTTCCCAGTCCAACCCTGATGAGCGCTCCGACCGTATTCCGTACCTGGTGGGGCAGAAATGAATTGGCGATGATGCGGAAAGTAATCAGGTCGCCCTCCTTCATCACATCAGCCTGATATACACGGCGCACGGTGCTCTTTATCCGGCTTTCCAGAGCCGTGGCGAATGAAGCAAAATCATGCTCGCCGATGAGGTGCTGACAGGCTTTATTCATCGCCGTCACGTCCAGCCGGCCCGGAACATGATGGGCAAAGCGATGCCGGATGGGGGAGCGGACGGCCCGATTTAATATCAGATAGTGGTACTCCCGGCTCACCGCCTTGCGGCGAACGTTGAAAGCATCGCTTACTCTGAAGGCGTCTCTCACGGCAATATCGCTGGGCAGGTAGTGGTTCAGGCCACCGGTAAAGGCACGTTCTGGCAGCGACGAGATGGTGCGGAAGCTCACCACCTGCTCCCGGGCGTGAACACCGGTGTCGGTGCGGCTGGCTGCCAACACGCGGACCTTTTCTCCGGTCAGCTTAAGCAAAGCTGACTCAACCTCGCCCTGAACGGTGGGCTGGCTGGCCTGCAGCTGAAAACCGTAGTAGTTTGTGCCGTCATATTCCATAATCAGTACCACCTTGGTGCGCTCTGCCAAGCTGAAAAACCCCTTATTGCCATAATAGTGACGGTGATTACTCGACCAGTGAAAGCTGCACCATGGGTGCGTTGTCTCCCAGTCTGGGACCAAGCTTGACAATGCGAGTGTAACCACCGCGTCGCTCGGCGTATCGTGTGGCCAGTTCGGAAAAAACCTTATCGGCCACATCTTTGTCATAAATGAATGACAGCGCCCGACGAAATGAGCTCAGGTCGCTTTCCTTGCCCAGAGTAATCATCTTCTCGGCAAGGCTGCGTACTTCCTTCGCCTTGGTCTCGGTGGTAACGATTTTCTCGTATCGGAGCAGGTCGGTCACCAGATTGCGGTACAGTGCTCGGCGGTGACCGGTCGGCCGGCTTAATTTCTTTCCCGCGACACTATGCCTCATCTTTTGCTTCTCCAGATTGTGGTTCGCTTTCTTTTGACGTGTCTATTGCTGTGCCTGTCTCTTCTGGTGACGCTGCCTCTGGCGTTGCTTCTTCTGTAAGTCCAGGCTGTGGTGAGAGGGACAGCCCCAGTTCCTTGAG
>Ga0315274_10004461_pt1 | contig 20575 bp, 23 predicted proteins | sample YL17G02_20_MG_FD_203700 | JGI IMG/M metagenome (GOLD analysis project Ga0315274, IMG submission 203700) | Sediment microbial communities from Yellowstone Lake, YNP, Wyoming, USA - YL17G02_20 | ecosystem: Environmental > Aquatic > Freshwater > Lake > Sediment | place: USA: Wyoming | collected...
TCGGCTACAACCCCAACTCCCACAGCGCCAGCCTTCACGACGGCAACCATCGTCTCGCCGCCGCGCTTCGACTCGGCCTGAAGACCATCCCCGCGCAACTCCGAAGCGTCATCAGCCCCAAGAGATACTTTAAGGATGTCAGCCTTGAGGGTGATCCTGTCGCCCTCGAGCATCGCGCCTTCTACCCGCCGTCCAAGGTTGGGATCAGGGGTCGAGGCGGCCCCGTTTGGAATGCACGCATCGCTGCCCTGTGGGGACATAAGCAGGACTTTGGCATCACCGCGAAGCAGTTCGCGGCTGACGTTGCTGGTCGCCAGATGCAGGAATGGGAGGAATACGCCGAGGGCAGCAGGGTTCCCGGTCGCCTTCCTCGAGACTTCGTCGGCCACGACAGAAGCGGTCCCGGAAGAATTCCCGACGATCTCAACGGTGAGCAATGGCTGCGCGACATGGACCTCGGGCTTCTCGACCGGGATTGGCTCAAGCGTCCCCTCGGTCTTCCCGGTGGTAGGGAAATCGCGCCCGGCTTCGTGTTGCAGTCGAGACCTCCGGTCTATGACCGACGACTTCCCAAGTACTCGTTCCCTGACTACTTCCAGCACAAAACGGAGTCGGACATCGATCTCAAGGGAGCCATGTGGCCCGACATCCTCAAGGATTGGAAGAACCTGCGCCGTCACGCTGCGGGTGGCTTGATCCATGCCATGTCCGGAAGTAGGCCGAAGAGCGAGGCCACGCTTATCCGCGAGATGCAACTCAGGGATCACTCGTCTGGTCAGCATGACGAGAGATCCAATCCGTTCTGCCCCTCGTGCGAACTGCTCCAGATCCATGAGCAGATGGGCCGACCATACGGAGACAACTACCAGCCGCACATCCCGAGGTACTTGCGGCGAAAGACTCAGCGCCGCGCCGCTGGCGGTTCCGCGAACGAAGGAACCTACCTCGTAGGTGAACTCGCCCCCGAGTTGTTCGTCCCCGACAGGATGCGCTACATCATCCCCGAGAACGTGATGGAGAAGATCCCCAAGCGCGGCGGTGGTGGACGAGCAAAGCCTGCGTTCCTTGGCGCTCTGATCGGTCCACTCTTGAGTGCCCTTGGCGGAGCCATGGAGACCATGGGTGGAGCCGCTGGCATTGCCCAGATGGCTGGACAAGCCGTCGGATCCCTGATGCCCAGCGGTGAGAACGCCGACTACGGCGGCTTCGCTGCTGGTGGTCATATTCGCAAGATGGGCGGAGGAGTCATTGAGGTCGGCAGTCGCGGTCCTCACCTGTTCACTCCACCTGAAGACGGTTGGATCGTCCCCCATAACTTGACTGGTCAGGTTGCTCCCAACATTCCTCGGGCACAGGCTGGTGTCGCTCCGGGAGGGAGCGGACCGAAGCGTGGGCCTTCTGGGAGGGCTAGATATCGACTGACCAATGAGGAATGGGAGGAACGCCTCGCTGTTCATCAGGCTGCTCTGGAAGAGATCATGGTTGGCCGTGTCAATGCCATTGGCATGATCGGCGGTCGATCACCTAAGTCTGTTGGCGCTTCCATTGGTGGCAATGTTCTGGGTGACAGAACTGGGATGTTCGCGGCTCAGACAGAGGCTTCGCTTGCTGCCAAGAGGGTCAATGTCTACTACAAGAAGTACGGTCGAGAAATTGAACAGGCTGCCAATATTGTCGCAAGTGGCAACAAGACTGCCCAGTCCACTAATCGTTTCATCAATGAACTTCAGCCTCGTCTTGTGAAGTATCAGGGTCTTGTTTCCGAGTTGGAGACAGCAACGCACAAGGCCAGACTCAAGCCGCACCAGATCGCACGGAGCGCCATCTCGACAGGTATTGGTTATGCCGGTAGCGGAATGATCATGCAGGGATTGAGTTCAATCATTGCTGCCGCCGTTCCCCAAATTTCTAAATGGGTTGACTCGTTTCTTGGTTTCACTGCCGCCAACCAGAAGGTAACCAAGCAGATTGGTCAATCTCTCCGCCAGACGGGCGGAAACCTCGAGACAACGATGGGTCAGTTGGCGCTTTCGTCCGGGTTGTCTGGCGGGGCGATGAATTTCCTCGGGAAGACACTGGGAGCCTCGGCTTATGCCAAGGCTGGTGCCGAGGCCCAGACGGAAAAAAGCGAACTCTTCAAGGCTTCTGCCAATAAGGGTGCCGAATCCGGTCTCATTGGTGGGTACGGAGGAATTCTTGGTAGTGCTTTTCTTGGTGAGTTCTTGGGTGGCGGCAAGGGTTATGCCGAACAACTTGGGCTAGACATCACTGATCTCGGGGGAAGATCTGAGCCGACTCTCAGGATTGTGCAGCCTGAAGCCAACCAGAACGCACCGGAGACGAATGATCTGGCCTTCCTGAGTGCTCCGTCATTTGGTGGTATCGGTGGAGGCTCACCTGCCTACGACATCATGAGCGACCCGGCATTGCGTGCGGCCATCGAAGGTGCCGGTGGCAATGTTTCAGATGAGAAGACTGGCCTTACGACAAGTGAGCAACCACTAACTGAGGCTCAGGAGGCTTCTCGTAAATCACTAGTTGCTCTCACTGAAGACTTCAATGCAAGCATGAAGCGCGGTGCAATTGCTGCTGGCGAGGTTGCTTATCGTTTCACTGATCTCGGCGAAGCAGTAAGTCCTGAGGATCTCGCTTCGTTCAAGGCCCTTGGGCCAGAGTTTGAAAAAATGGCTAGGCGAGGTCAGATCCTTGTAGATGCTCAAGGCAATGTTGTTGATGCCTTGACGAAGAACGAGGCCCTATTGCAGGGTGCTCGCGGCAATGCTATTGGTTCCCCTGAGGCATATGCGGCCTCTCAGACGATGGGCATCATGGGCCAGTTCAAGGGTATGGCTGCCCAGATTGGACATGCCCTAGCCATCAGCATTCCTGCCCAGTTTGGTCAGCAACTCGCGGCGCAGCCCTTCCTCGCGGCCCAGACAGGCGTCTACTCGCCCGGAGCGGAGAAGACGCTGGCTGGCTCGAGCAAGGTGGTTGGTGATCTTCTCGCTGGGGCAAAGGTCATTCAGGATGAGTTGACGGCTGCTGGTGATCAGGCCGTTGAAGCACAGGCCAAGTGGATCGATGAACAGGCCACATTCAACCCTGAGTTGCAGGCCAAGCCAGCCGCTGCTTACCACCGCTATGAGGGCAAGGCTCTCCCGGATGGGGACAGGGTCATGGGAGGCGGCGCGATCAAGAGCGTGGCCGACCAGTACCGCGAGGCGATGGCTTCCGTCAAGGAATCGGGCATTGCCATTGCCAAGTACCAGACCCTGATCGCCGACACGCAGTTGAAGGTTGCCGAGAAGTCGTACGCCAACAACCTGCGTCTCTCCAACCGTGCTGTTTCTGATGCTCGCGGTCTTGCTGGACTAACGGGCGGTGCGAACAACCTCGGTGCGGTCCAGCGCCAGCAGACGATGCTGGGCTTCGGGATGCAGCAGAAGCAGATCAACTTCTCTGTCGCGATGGCAGGGTTCCAAGCACCCGGGCTCACGTCCGAAGAGCGCGGCGCTCGTCAGGAGCAGGCCAAGATCGAGGCCGCGTACGCCCAGAAGCAGTTGAACTTGTCCAAGCAGGCATTCGGCATCGAGGCTGGTCGAGGTGTCACGGATACCAGCGCCAGCAGGGCCGTGATGAAGGCCGAATGGGAAGCCCAGAAGGTCACCGCTGCCGCGAACAAGGCCATCGCCGCGGAGCAGATGAAGATCGCCAAGAACCTCGCTGTCGCAGAGAAGCACGTTGCTCACGCAGAGGGAACCTTCGCCGCCATCATCAACTCGGCCGTGGGCTACGTCTCTGTTTTCGGTAGCACCATCGGTCAGGCAACGACTGCCATCAGGACCGCCCTTGGCATGACGGCCATCGATCCTCAGACAGGGAAGCCGAAGAATACGGGCGCTCGAGCAGGAGGCATGATCGGCTCCTTCTCGACCCCGACGACGGCCACGTTCGGCGAGGCTGGTACGGAGACGGTTGCTATCTTGCGGAACCCGCGTCAGATGCTGATTGGAGCCTCCGGTAATGCCAGCGTTGACGAACAGCGAGCGCATGTGTTGCAAGCGAGGTCAGAGGCGTTGCAGTCACAACTCTTCATGAGTAAGAGTGCGTTTGGCGGCGGTGGCAATGTCAGCGCCGGGCCGACCATCGTCACTCTGAACCTCACCGTGCAGGGTGATGTGCAAGGCGAGGCTGTCGTCGCGAAGATCGTCCGTGCCGTCGAGGACTCTTTCAACCGTAAGGCCGCGAGGCTGGGCATGCGGACCTACGTCTCGGCCGCTGGCTAGGAGAAGAGATGGCCCTTTTGTTCTGTGACAGTTTCGATCACTACACAACTTTTCCGAGTAAGGGATGGACATATACCGGTGATGGTTATTTGACCATTGGAGCCTATGGTCGCAATGGGACCAATGGCGTGAGGACGAATAACCAACGTGTATCCATCATTCGAGATCTGCCTGCGTCAAAGACGATCTTTGTCGGGTCATCGTTCAAGTTCGACGCAGTAACTTCTCCAGTCTGTCCCATATTCACGTTTTGGGACGTTGGGACAATCCAGATCAGCCTGAGACTCAATCCTGATGGATCACTGACGGTCTTTGGAAACGGAACGACCCTGTATACATCAGCAACTGGTCGGATGACCATCTCGCAAACCTATTACCTTGAGTTCGGGTTAACCATTGACCCATCAGTCGGGATGATTGAAATCCGCTTGAACGGCGAGGTTCTTGTTAGCCTGCCTAATCTGGATACACAGACCACGGCAAACAGCAGTGTCAATAGATTCCAGATTGCGGCTTGGGATGCACATTCTATTGGAATGTCGTTTGACGATCTGTATATCTGCGATGACAACGGATCCGCTCCGAACAACTATTTCCTTGGGGATGTCCGGGTGCAATCCATTTTTCCCAACGGGGTAGGAGCAACCGACGGTGCTGGAACTTCGTTGATGGGATCCGACTCGAACAAGGTTGGCAACTACCTGCTGGTAGACGAGGTAACGCCCGACACGGCCGACTACGTTCAGTCAAAAACTATTGACGACAAGGACACTTACGCATTCAGCAATCTCGCGAATGCAACGGGAACAGTGTTCGGTGTCCAGATCCTTCCCCATGCAGCCAAAAGTGATGCTGGGGCAAGATCAATCGTTTCGGTAGCGCACATCACTGGTACCTCACCGGAAGAGGTTGATAGCGCCAATCATGTCCTGACTGTGACGCCGACATACTTCCTCGACATCATGGAGGCCAAGCCCGGTGGCGGGGTTTGGACGATCAGTGATGTGAACGGTGCAGAGTTTGGTGTGAAGGTGGCTTCCTGATGAGTATCAAGCATGCCTTCGTCAGTGCCGCGGACCAGAGTGGTGATACATCGGTCGTCAGCAAGAACGAGTGGAACGCTCTCCACGTCACGAATGGTCCTGATGACTACCCGGCTAGTCCGTCTGCGTTCGATGATGAGTTCGACACACTTTCTGGATGGACAACACTCGGAACACTTGACACGCTCAACGTGACCGACTTCCCGGGACATCTTCATATGACTCGTCGCGGAGCGGTGAGTTCTGTTGAAGCGAATGGCGTCTACAAGGCGGCACCGACACCGCCATTCGTCATCACGACCAAGGTGTCTGACTATCTCATGTACCAGAACCACCACTGGTTCGGGATCATGCTGACAGACTCGACTCCAACTCGACTATTCATTGCTGGGATGATCTTCAGTACCAATCCGTTCTATACGTGGGGACGCTGGTCGAGCAGAACGGCACGCGACGGGAACGCGGAGTCATTTGGACACTGGAATTCAGACCAGTACTACCGTCTTGTGGTGGTCAACAAGACATGTGTCTTTGTTGCCATTTCCAAGGATGGTCAAGTGTGGCACCCGGTCTATCCCGGCGTTAGCCCCGGTTTGACGCCCGCGAATATCGGTCTTGCCATCGTGCAGTGGAACACCGGCATCAACAACATGGAGGCCACATTCGACTGGTTGCGAGTTGAGACTCCGGGTACTCCCTTGATCCCGGTGATGACATCGGCTACCGCACCATCAGGCACCGCATCCCAAAAGACGTACTACAACAACACCAACTGGCAGGCGTGGGCTGCCATGGGTGGTAATGGGTCTGGGACTGGGTGGCTGTCCGCTACCGGCGATATGCCGACGTGGATCAAGTACCAGTTTGGCTCGACAACCACTGCCACGAAGTACTCGCTCACCCCATGGTGGACGGACACTTACCCCGGTCGTACCCCCAAGACGTGGAAGTTGCAGGGGTCCAACGATGACGCGGCATGGACTGATCTCGATAGCCAGACGAACTGGGTCCCAACCCTTGCTACGTTGCCTGTGTTTACCATCGCCTCGCCAGACAGTTACCTGTACTACCGGCTTTACATCACGGCCAACAATGGCGACTCGTATACCGGACTCGGCTCGTTCATGCTTTACACGTAGTACCGCGTCGGCAATATGAGGTAGGCCGTGGCGGTCTTCGACAGCCGATCCTTCGACAGCGGAACGTTCGATAGCGCACTGACCTATGGCGGCACGTTTGCCGCCTTTTCTGTTGTGCTCAGGACGATGCCAGTCGCGGGTGCGTCGTTCACCGCTGATGCCGTCATCGCTCCCTACGCACGCTTGTACCAGTTACCGGTTGAGGCAGTCATCCTGCCGACTGACCAACAGGCACGGGTCTATCAACTTCCGGTCGAGGTCGTTGTTCTCCCGGACGACCAACAGGCTCGCCTGTACCAGTTGCCTGTTGAAGCCGTTGTTCTACCAACAGATCAACAGGCTCATCTGTACCAACTCCCTGTCGAGGTCGTCCGCCAGAGTTACGTTCGACGGTCGGGGTCGTTCTCGGCCGAGTTCGAACTGCTTATCGGGCATCGGATCTTCGCCTCGTTTACAGCCGATGCCATCATCAAGCGCGAATTCGAGCAAACTTTCTCCGCCAAGGCCGAGGCAGAGATCGTTGGGAGGATGCACGGAAACTTCCTCCCACAAGCGATAGTTCTTCGCCCTGATAACAATGGTTCATTCGCGGCTGGGGCTGTCATCAAGAAGGCGATGCCGGGCGGGCTGACGGCTGACGCCATTCGCAAGAAGACCCAGACCTCGACTGTCACACAGTTCCCAGCCATTGACACTGAGGCGACTGTCAGCCCGTGGGTTGCTGGGCCGATCTACGCCTACTACAACTCGGCTGCTCTCTCGATCTCGACCGGATCAGCACCTGTTGGATACGGCAGCAACTCGCTGCGGATTACGACAACTGCTCTCTCCTCTGATCAGATGGCCTATGTCCCGATTACCGGGACATTCTTGGCCGGTGTCCAGTACAAACTGACGTTCTGGATCAAGAAGGTCTCGGGAACCTTCACGTACGTTCGAGTCATTTTTGGCTCTCAGAACACTAATGATCGAACGGCGTCACGGGCTGGGTCAGGGACCGGACCGGCTCCATCTGTGTCTTGGTCGTTGCAGACCATCTACTGGACTCCTGCAACAAGTCGCACGGATGCGGTCCTTGCTCTTTGCAGTTACGGCACTGCCGCCATTGGCATTGATGTTGATGGTGTCGTAGTCACAGCAACGATTCCGTTTGCGTTCACGCTGAACGCGGTCAGGATCAAGACCCAGATCAAGCCCGGCTTTACCGCGGACGCGTGGCTCAAGCCGATGTTCTTCCTTGCTGATGCAGCCTTGTTATGGACTGCGAATTGGTCATTCACGGCCTCGGCGATCATCCAGTCCGCGACTCCTCCAGTAGTCATCCCTCCTGCTGGCAAGCCGTATGTAGAAATTTGGGTCAACGGAATCGAGTACACCAAGCACGTGATCTGGTCAACGGTTTCGTTCACGGCCAAGGTTAACGGAGCAGTCGGCGAGGGGTTCCTCCAGATCCTTGATCGGGATCACGTGTTCGACTTCACGTTCGGGCAGGAGGTCTATCTCAACATCGACGGGGTGATCAGGTGGGGCGGGTGGATCCTTCGTCCCCAGCGTACGTACGTTATGCCTGTCATTACCAACGTCATGCTCGAGCCTCGAACGTGGGTACTCGAGTGCATTGACTTCAATGCGATCTTCGACAAGCGGGTCATCTATGACATCGCCCGGCCGGGTAAGGTCTGGGAGTATTTGCCGGGAACGTACGACGACACGATCATCAACGATGTCTGGAACTATCTCGACATGGAGGGGTTCACCAAGGACATCAACCGTGTTGCTCCTGCCATTCTCGACATCACCGGTTTCACTGCGAAATCAATTGTTGCGAGTGGCGGGTTCACGTTCCGGGAAATCATGACTGCGATCACCCGGACGACAGCCGCGATCTTCTACTGCACTCCAGAGAAGGTCATCACCTACGTTGATTCGGACAAGATCAACTCTATCTACACCCTGACTGATACCCCTTATGTCGTCAGTGGTGGCGGTTCAACGCTGATCTTCTCTGACAACTTCAACAGGTATGCATCGCCCGGTTTGGGGGGTGACTGGTCAGCCTCGAGCGATGAGGGTGGCTACGACTACGCAATTGCAGATGGGTCGGCGGCTGTCATGGCTGACCCGATACGCGGTTACTCGTCCTATCGGAACCCCGGTTTCGTCAAGCCTGAAGCCGGTATTGTGCAGTTTGACTTCTGGGTTCCACCGCTATCCCAGCAGGACAATGTATTTCCGACTACCGGAATTGCTCTGGATGATGCGAACAGTCCAGTGTGGACATATGTCCACCCAACCGGAACGATTGGGACATGGACACTCGGGCCGCAGTATTACAACACTGATAGAAACATCACTCCTGTCAATTTCTACCCTGATGAGAGCACTTGGTACACGGTAGAAACATCATGGGACCCTGCCAGAAACTGTGAATGGAGACTCTGGAAACAGGGTGGTCAACGTCCTGCTGTTCCGATCTTGGCTGGGAGATTTACCGAAAGTTACGCGATGAATGATGGTGTCCCATTCATCGATTTCTACTACAAGACTGGTCCCGGCCGGACCGGTTCGGCAAAGATGGACAACCTCAAGGTTTATAGCGTTCAGGGAACTTGGTCCGAGGAATTGGTCTTCAGCGACACGTTTACCCGGACGGTAACCAGCGGTCTTGGGAGCGATTACACGCATTACGCCGGGAGTACTGGCTACTCCTCGGTGAACGGTTCGTATGCGATGGTGTCCGGGGCTAACACATACGAGTATTTTACCGTTACACCTGTCGTTGGACTCGATGGTCCGATCACCGTCCAGTTTGATTTCTGGGTCCAGTCTGTTGCCAGTCATCAATCTTCCAGTTACGACATGTATTACTGGGTGGAGATCGGAAACGTATATTTCGATGTCTGGGTTAGCACTCATGTCCAGTCTCCAATGCCGTCTTACTTTGACATTGGCGGCGCTAATCACCTGATCGATCTTGACGAGAGTAGTTGGTACACGGCCAAGGTTTCATCGGTCGCGGCTGGGGAAGACGTAGCGGTCAGGGCGAAGGTCTGGAAGCGAGGGACGACTGAGCCAGACTGGATGGCTACTGACGGTTACGCAAACCTTGGGGATGGGATAATCGAACTCGACTCCCTGCTTGCCGAGAAGGCAGCCATCGACAATCTCCAAGTCTGGTCTAACACTTGGAGTGCTGGTGGCACTGACATCGGCGACGAGGGTGATCTCATTGAGAATGCCGTTGCCTACCGCGAGATCAGGATCCGCGAAGACGCGACCAGCATGGTCAATGATGCTCTCGTCTGGGGGGCAGGGTACGGAAACAAGAACTTGGTGTTCTCGAGAACCCAGAGCAGTCCGTCTCAAACTGTTCATGGATTGTGGCAGGCAGGCGAGTTCAAGAATGGTGTTTACAAGCAGGCCACAGTAAATGCCATCTCCGCATCTTGGGTGGAAGGCAGCCCTTCAGCCCATCGCGGTGCCAAGAACCCCAAGCGTTCTGTCGAACTGGTAACGCAGTCAACCGTATTCAGTGCGGGCGATGTGGTAGTCGTCCAGAACTCTTCGTTCGAATACACCGACACCTTGCCCATCAGGTCGGTGATAACTACCTTCCCCACTCCGTTTGACCCGCGATTTGCCTTGACCATGTCTTGGGAGATCGATGCTGTTTGGTCGATGTATGACCCGTGGGTTCCGTATTCCCCAAAGATGATCTCCCCTGTTGTTGTTCCGCCCGAAAAGGTAACTCCGCCCAAGAGCAAGCCTCACGAAGCATGGTTTGTGACAAGTGGTCAGGCTGGTGTTCCGTTCCTGAATGCTACGGACTACTTCGAGAACGACTTCCTCGACTTCATCTACTACGTCCCCAATGAATACGGGACGGCATCCAACTTCGAGTTGTTCAGCAGGACCGTGAGTTCCGGGTGGGGGACCAGCACTGACAGTCATACGTGGACATCCGTCTATTCAGGGAACTGGTCAACGACTGGCATTGTCAATGGGACGATGAGCGTCGATGGCTCAGACGGAATTCACCGGGTCAAGCCGACGGGGACGAGGTCAGTCAGGGAAATCCTGTCCCAGACAAATCCGGGTGGACCTTGGACGGGTGCCCACTGGTTCAGGAGAGATCGTTGGGTCCCGACTTGGAACGAGGCCAGCCTCGATCCTCGCTACTACTCCTTGGTGGTTGGATTTGTTGACAGTCGAGATAACCGATGGATCTGGTGGATTTCAATCAATTGGAGCAATTCCGGGGCTGGGTCATTCAAGATCTGCGAGAGGGGTTTTGGCTGTTCTGACTCCGCTTCAGTCGTCATCAATCAGGGGTCTACCAACACGATCACGCACCAGCATGATGAGGAGATTGAGGGGACGACAGATACCGTTTGCGTGAACGGAGTCTGCATTACCGTTTTCAGGGGAAACCCTGATTGCAATCTCAGCACGTACGTTGTAGATGGGTTTACTCGAGCCAACCGAACCGGTCTGGGTCCAACGGAAGATGGGACCTTGACTTGGACAGCGGATGCAACATCTTGGATCGAGTCCTATAAGGCGCATGTCCACAAGAGCACAAACGGCACGATGCTCCCTCTGGGTCTGGACATCGCGCCCCCAATCAGGGGGACCATCACTCGTCCAAGCCCTCCCCCATCCTCTCCGTCCAGTGGATCTGTTTCGTTCATCCAGCAACCGCTTGACTTTGACATCACTGTCTCGTGGACAGAGGAGTGGTTTGTTACCCCGGAGATGGGGTATTGGATGGTGACCGACTGGTCGCTCAAGGTTCCACGAGGCGTAAATGAAACCGGGCCGTACACGGGTCCAGCCTCGATCACCACGACAACTTGTGCTCCGAATGGTCCGATGTTGACGAATGATCTCTACGTTGGCGGAACGGCGATCATGGACCCGATCATGAACGCGTCATACAACTTGGTTACCCATGATGTAACAGGGTTGTACTACAACCAAGGTGTTGACATCTATTTCCACAACACCGGATATGGCTACAACACCATCTACCATTCTGACAACGTTCACTTCCTCTTTGTATATGACCCTGATACAAAACTATGGAGGATGGCGTTTGAGGATCTTGGTGGCGGGGCAGGCCCAACGCCACCAAGCGGTGTCACTCCCGATGGGTTTGCCGACGTTTATGCCACCATTGATTTTGGTGACTACGACGTAACTGGCATCTATCCAATTGGATGGGGGTTGGGTTACCAGACCATTGACGGAGAAGACTTCGAAGTCAACTATCCGTTTGAAGTGATCCTCGATGTCCAGCCAGAGAAGATCACGGCGACAATCGACGGGCATAGCATCGAAGCCACGGAGAACATTGGGATATTGAACCCAGTCTCTGACTATTCCTTGATGAGAAACGGGACAGAGTTGACGTTCGACTATCTCTTCATTGAGACGTGCATCAACACTGCTCCGACGGACGCCATCGGCCAAAGAGCATGCGACGTTCTTGAGCCACAGCATGGACTTGAGGGAGATTTCTGGCCTAACCCAATGGAGTGGAAGACGGTCACCGCCACCTATATCCCGGGTTCGACCAAACTCGCTATCAACGGCGTCTACCAGTTCGGATACTCCGAGACTGATCCAGAAAACGGGATCGTCACCACCAGCACGGTTATCGGCAGGGATGATGTGGTGACTCTCTGTTACCTCACAAATGGACGCTTGCCGTACGTTCCGATTGTTCCAGAGGGAGCAAGATGATTGCCCCTGAAAGTGTTTTGATCCAATACACGTCTCCAGATGGTTTGACCGTTGTCGATATCACCGACAGCGTGTTGTACTCGGACGCTTATTTCGAGTTGCAAGCAGCAGCAGTCCCGGGCTCATTCCACATCACCGTGAAAGACTCGGATCAAACGCATTCATTTGTCTCTGGCGGAGTGATCGAGTTGTGGGTAGGCGGCGTCAAGATGTACGGAGGCTTTGTCACCGTACCTACGAAGGATTTCTTCTTCCCTGCCGATAGGACTGACAAACCAGTCATGACGAGGCGATGGTCGCTTGATGGAGTGGACTTCAATCACTTGTTGGACAAACGTGTCCTGAGGGATACGTCCAACTACACGAAGGCCATCGATGCCATCCTGAGTTCCAGCGGTCACTACAACGACGAGTACATCATCGGGACGTTCTCGACCTACTTCGATCTTGATTTCTCGGGTGGCAACACCCTCGATGTGTTCTCCAAGGTCTCTCTGGTCAACGACTTTACGCACATGGATCTCACCGGACTTCTTACCAAAACCGCTGGCAGCAAGGTAGTCACCGGAGTTGGGACCCTATTTGTTGATGAACTGGATATTGGCAACCACCTCCAGATCGATAACAGTGGCGGCGGTGCCGAAGGCAGGCTCGTGGCCTCTATTTCCTCGGCGACGAGCCTGACAACAACGGTAAATCAGGTCTATTCGGCCAGTGGCGTACAGGGGCGACGTGTCAGTACTGGGTGGATCTGGCCGACACAGGGATCAACGATGCGTCAGGTTCTCGATGCGTTAGTGATCGAGACAACGATCTACGGATCCAAGGCGTGTATCTACTGGGTTGATCCAGACAAGTGTCTCAACTGGGTTGGTCTTGACCACACGATGGCCGGGTGGGGTTTCTCTGACATCCCCGATCCCGGGTCTGGGTTCATTGGATGGCGAGAAGGATCTGCATCTGAGGATGGATCGAGCGTCATCAATGAAGTCTTTGTTTGGGGTGGTTCACCCCTTGGTTCTTCTGGGACCGTCAAATTGGCCCATAAATACAACGACACTTCCATCACTGAGCACGGGCGATGGCAAATGGCTGAAACTCATCCCGGCGAGGAGGGGTACAAGAGTCAGGGTGAGGTCAACGCCCGCGCCAATGCCCTGATCAGCGGTGACACATCCGGCACGAGTCCGTTAACCGGGGCTCAGGGTCTGGTCAATCCTGATATCCAGTACACGTTGACGTGGTATGCCCATGATGTGCCCATCGTAGATGGCTCTCGCCAACACCTGATTCCGGGGAATGTCACCACCCTGAAATTGTGGTCGTTCAGCGAGGACAATGGCGTCACTCCCTTCACGCTTGACGTGCCAATGCGTCAGGTGAGGATCACGTTCCCGACCTTGCCTAGCGAAAACCCGGGCGGAGATGACCTGTCGTTCGTTCAGTTTCAAGGTACGTTCGGGCTTCAGATGGCTGACCCTGTGTGGTGGTGGGCATTTCTGCGTCGTGCTCGTCCCATCCCTCAGGCCGCTCCGATCATTACCACGAACAACAGTTCTACATCTTTTCCTTATGGCTCGTACTTCACCGGTTCCCCACGGGAGACGCCGAATGGCTCAAGGGTGACATTCTCGATCATCCCAACTTATGTCCCGGGAACCCTCGAGGTGTATCGAAACAGCGTCCCCCAATGGCCCGGTGTTTCTTTCCACGAAACTGTTCCGAGTAGCGATACGGGAGGGACGTTTACATTCTTCGCTGCGCCCCTTGTCACGGACACTATCGTGTGTAAATGCAGGACAGGGTGAGGAGGGATCTCAGATGGTCTATCGACCACCAATGATCAAACAAGGTGACGGCAGCCGTTGTCAGTGGACAAACTGCAACTGCGCCAGTCACGCAATGGCCGTGATGCGCCATCGTCTTGGGATGGACCCGCATAACGAACACGGGTGGCCTTCCAGTCCAGCCGAGATCCGCAACCGGCTTGGAGCGTGCGGAGGCACCAACCTCCCAGAGAACGACCTCGCCGTCCAGCACCTGTATGGCGTCAACATGGACGTGCGGTACAACGTGCCGATGGCGACCTTCCGCAGCCTGATCATCAGCGGTCGCGGTGCAGTGGTGCCCATCTGGTACGGCATCATCGCCCCGACCAAGTACGACGCGTCACCCGGCTTCACTGGAGGGCACGGCATCTACGTCAATGAGCGGCGCGCATCTGACGGTGCCTATTACGTCTATGACCCACTGGCCGATGGTCGCCGCAAGGGTATCCCCAAGGGTCCGCAGTGGTGGCCTGCCAGCCTGCTTCAGCGTGCTGCCGAGACGTATCCCGGAACCCGTTCCGGTTGCATTCACGCCTCGTTCACCCGCGATACAGGGTAGGAGGTCGAGAGATGAAACGAGCCATCATCGCGGCTGTCATCGTCCTGCTGGCGCTGGCAATCCCTGCGCTGGGCCACTACACCGACGGCCAGTCAGCCTGCTATGAGGTCGGCGTTGATGCCAGTGGCATCGAGAACCCGTCGGTCGTGTACTTCGATGGTGAGTTGCCCGGATGCGACGGCGGTATCCCTGTCCTCGTCGGTGTTCCCAACGTGAATGGAGAACTGGTCACAGGACCATGGCTCTCGTGGAGTGAATGACATGCCCGTCAAGGACCAGAAGAAGCCCGCGCCCAAGACCAAGGCTCCCATCGAGGAACACAAGAAGCACGCAGACGAGTTCCTCGCCAAGGATGAGCACAGGCAACCACCTGTCGGCCTTCAGCCGACAGACGAAGCCAAGCCGTAGGAGAAAGCATGGATCAGGTCACGCGCTTCATCAACGACCCGCTGGTCGCTCCGATCTACGCCCTGCTGATCATCAGCATCGTGGACTTCCTGTTGGCGATCTACCGCAGCATCCAAGGCAAGGTCTTCGACTGGAGGAAACTACCCGAGATCCTCGACGCGATGGTGCTGTCCGTGATCATCCCGCTCGCGGCCCTTGGCGCGGCGTCTTTCTTTGTCACTGACCCGACAGCCAAGACGGGCTTGCAGGCTGCGTACATTGCCGGTGCTGCTGCGGCTCTTGCCTCGGCCGTTGCCGGGCTCATCAAGAAGATCACCGGCTCCTACACACCGACGGCGAAGGAATGAACGCCCAGTGGGCCAAGACTCGATCTGGTCGAGCGTGGCACATCGTCCACGGGACGTTCGACTGGTCGCTTTGCGGCAGAAGCATCAAGGTCGATACGATCAGGGATGACCGCCCCGGTCACGAGAAAACCTGCGAGTCGTGTCTCAGGATCGTTGCCCCGAAGTGACTGAACGTGGTTGTGCCATCGTCGCTGTGACCTTGGCGCTGCTCGTCTTCTGGGTCATCGTGATCGGGATCATCTGGGCGCTCTGGCCGCGATAGGCAACACAAATAAGCCCCCTCGGCAATGCCGGGGGGGCCTGTTTTGTTACCAGCGAACGGTGACTGGGAGCACGCCCGTACCGCCGAGGCGGCTCATGGGCTCCCAGTAGAGATCGATCAACTTGGTGCTCGACCCGCACCAGTCAACCAACTTGACGGTCACTTGATTGCCACCCCCAGAAACCGTCACCGTCTGCCCTCTCCACGAGGGGCTCATGGCTGCTCGCAACTTGCCACACGCCGCAGCGACCATGGATCCGGGCGGGTAGGAGTGGTGGCAGACTGACACACCGGCCTTGCAATACCACGAGGCAATCCCCGACACTGATTGTCCACTCCGCTTCGAGGGAACGTCGGATGTCTTGGCGACAACTACTGGTGCTTGCTGCGGCTGTCGCGGTCGGGGGGGCATGGTCTCGCGTGGCATGGAGGAGAGGGTTTCTCGAAGGATCAGACGAGGCTTCGACGTGGTGGCGGGCAGAGACCATTCGTCTGCTTGAACTGCGCGATAAGGAATGGCGAGGGGCAGTGGACGAAATGTCCAGTTGGTCCGCGGCGGATCGGCCTGCTTCCCTGAACTGGACGGTGAACTGATAGAGAGACTGATGAGCGTGCAAATTGCAACGGCTATCAGTTTCTTACCAGTGGTGTAAGCACCACCGACCTTCAGCGACTGTATTGGTTTCGTCCTCGGCCCTTGGTGATCATGTCGTGGATGTTGTCCCTCTGCGTTCCGGGGCGGAGGTGAGCCGGATTGACGCATCTCGGCAAATCGCACGTGTGCATGAGGAGTGGTGGCACCGGAGCGCCGATCATCAATTCCCATGACACGCGGTGAGCACGGAGGGCTTGTCCGTTTCGTTCGACTTGTCCGTAGCCGAATGTTCTAACTGATCCTGTCCAGAGCCAACATCCGCTCTCTCCGTTCTTATCAACTCGAGCCCAGAACCGATCCTCAAAAGATGGCTTAGGCGATTTGGCAGCACGCTTCTTAGCGTAGTACCGCCTCGAGGCGAGAAGATTGACCTCTGGCCGAAGTCGAGAGTAGGCGGCAACTTCCTGACGGTGGCGCTCGCCGCGATCAGGTCGCGCTCGGTAGGAACGCATGTAGCACGCCCTGCAATTGCTTCGACCATGGGAGCAAGGTTCCATGTTACCAATGGTAACATTTGCTCACCAGTGGTGTAAGCACCACCCAGTCGCCGCGATGAGAAGGGCAATGGTGTCCTTGTCGCGGTAGTGAACGGATCGCCCGTAGGGGATGGGGATCCCGTTCGTGACGGCTCTCTCGTTGAGCCAGTCGGTTGTGGCTGCGATGGGCTCATGCATGATGAGCACCCTGAACATGACTTCGTACTCTCGGATCGAGGCTCGCCGCAAACGGCGCATGACCTTGGCGGTCCTGAGTTTCTCCTCGGGGCGACGGTCACCCTTTCGGCCCTCCTCCATGGTCAGCCATCTCTCGAACTCCGGGTGCCACATTGGGGCACCGTCGTTCCCGATCTGGGCTGAGTGGATACGGACGGGTGACTCATTCACCCACGTTTCCGCGAAGTAGGCCCCCCACTTGGCGGTGCGTTGGAGATCTGCCGTGTAGTCAACCACGGATGCAGCATACAGAAAGGTCGAGCCCCAGCGAAGGGGGGGACTAGGCTGGGGCTCAAGACCATCGCGGTTCCTCCCCCGGGTTGGGCCGGGACCGCGGGAGAACCTTAGTCTCTGGCCGGTGACCGCGTCAAGGTAAGCCGCCCTCCCAGATCGTCCCGCCGTGCAGGTTGTCCGGGTCGTACTCACCCCATCTATCAGTCTTGCCATCGTCATAGACCAGCCATCCATAGACGGGACGTTGGTCATCGAGAGCCTTCTCGAACAGGTGGTAGGTGCCCGAGTAGCCGCTCTCGGCATCCTCGGGTGACAGGAAGACGAGGATCAGATCGGCCTCGGCCACCATCTCGATGTCGCGGGCGAAGACCGACGCTCGTCCCGGTGTCTCGGCCGGGTTGGGCTGGCGGTACTCGAGGTGAAGGCCGAGGATGTCGGCGACTACCTCCACGTCCCGCTCGAAGGGGCCTAGAACGCCCGTAGCGGCCCGGCGGATCAGGAGTTGGGTATCGGTCGGCAATCGAATGAGGAAGTGCAGGAGAGCCCGCGGTGCCGTCCCTGATGGCAATCTGCGGGATCCAGCGAGGACGATCTTCATGGTTGTGCCAACCACAGGGAACAATTCGCGTAGTGACCCTCCTCCGGGCATCCGCACCAAAGGTCACGCAAGGTCACGTACGGGCAGTCAGGCTCGTGGAGCGGGAGCCAGTGACGCGGCGTATGTCGCGTCCCCTTGACCAACTGGTGCCCGCCGTCACAGAAGAAGCAGAGCCCCTGCTCGTAGTCGCGAACATCCTCCTCGGCTAGGGTTGCAATGTAGCCGACGGCTGTCCAAAGCCGACGGCTTCGGGCTACGGGATCTTGGGATGTGTTCATCCCCAAGTTGTCCTCATGTTCTGGACGCAGTCGTAGCAGATGACCAACTTCCGCGTGAGGTAGAGCCTCTCGACGAATGAGCCGTTGCTGATTTCTGGACCCGGCTCCTTGATGATGACGGCAGTCGGCTGTACATCAGGTTTGATCCAGTGGTGGCAGTGTTCGCACTGCCATGCCCATACCTGTTGCTCGTCCATCACCCGCCTCCCCACGGAGCCCAGCCACCGGCACAGGTCGTGCCAACTGGGTGCATTTGTTTGCAGGCTGGGCAGGGCCGGGGCGGTCCGAGTGGCGTCCCGACGGGCTGCGACTCGGGCCTTTTACCCGAGACCTTCGCGGCCTGCGCTCCTCGACGAGGCAACGTGATCAGGTCTTCGAGGGACCTGAGCCTGTTTGTCGGGAAGCAGTACGACAGGCGCTTGCCGAGGCGTTCTGTGTGACAACGCACGACCTCGTCGCGCCACGCCCACCCGGCAATTGTCAGGTTGTCGCGGTCTCGGCCGACTACGAGCAGGTAGGCGTCAGCCACGAGATCCACGTCCGCAAAGACGAGCAGGCAGCGGCGCAATTCGCCTGACCACTTTGCGTCAATCTTCCAGCCGCGGAGCACCATGTCCCAGCCCGGGTCGCGGCCCTTCTTCGTGATCTCGTGGTATGTCTCCATCGACGGGTTTCCGGCCGGAATGTCTAGCGCCTTTGCGCCTGCCCATTCGGCAGCCTCACCCATTTCGACGATATACCGGGGGTCGTCACGGGAGCCCGACTGGCGCTCGGCTGCCCCGCGAGCGAGGGCATGGTCGCGTCTGTCCATCTCGTCCATCACCAGCCGTACCCATCGAGATAGAAGTCACCACGGCAGCCGCAGGGGCAGCCGTGCATCTTGCCGCGCTTGATCAGGCTGCGGCACTTCGCGAGGATGACCTTCGGCGGGAACGATGGGAGCCGCTCCTCGAGGTCGTACGTCAGGCACCAGCGTGGGTAGTTCCGTTCATCGCCGGGAATACGGCTCTCGAGAGAGCCCTCGTTCGCGGCCATGACGAGACCGAGGATCGTCTCATCGGGAATGTCCTTGGCTTGCATCACCTGTACACCCTTTCGGGATCGAGTTTCTCCCAGTGCGTATCGAGATGGTGGTCCGCGTCGATGCGGGGGGAGAAGTGGTGCCCACACCGCACCGCACGTCGATGGACGACCCGTCCGTCTTTCATGTAGGACCATCGGATTAGCCAGATCGCCCGTCTCGAACAGCCGAAGAACAACGGTCCTCGCTCGCCCCTGATGTGAAAGATCATCTGGTGGCTGCATTTCACAAGTTCGGGCTTCATCGCGCTCTCGCTCGAGCCCTGCGGACCAGCGCCGCGACGGGTCGTTTACAGCGCATGTCGGTGATCGTGGCTCCACGGGAGAAGACGAGGTCGCGCCACTCACGGGCGTCGGCGCATTCCTTCAGCATCTCCGCGAAGTAGCGCATCTCCTCGGCGTGGACCTTGACCTCAACCGGGAACGAGATGACGTAGCGGATCATCGTCGTCTGACCAGCGGGGGCATCTCTTCGGATGGCACGGCGATGATGTTCCCATAGCGTGTCGTGTAGAGCACGCCGGTCACAACATCGCGGTAGCCCATGCGGTAGTCCATGAAGGCCCCGCCCAGTTTGTAGTGGTCGCATGGATACGTCTGGGCCACGCGTCCTGTGGTTGCCACGCTGGTGCCACGCCCGGTAGATCCAGAAGTGGGTCCTTGTGCCACTTTGCCTCTTGGCTGGCGTTCCGCTCGGCCCTGTGCGCTCATGGCCTGTGTTCCTCACATCGTCGCACCATGACGTACTGCTCCTCGAAGATGATGTTGCTGAAGTGGACGGCGTCCGCATCGCACTGGTCGCACTTGGGGCGGTTCGTGGGCGGCGGCTGCTTCCTTAGGGCAGTTCGTCGGGACGCTGGGCGAGAGCCTCGAGAGCGAGCCATTCGTCGTCTCCATCCTGAATGACGGTGACCTCAACGCGGGCGTCCGGTTCCTTGACGATGCGCTTGCTCATCACCATGGGCAGGAACCAGCGGTCGTTTACATCGATCTTGCGGGCGATGGCGTCGTTGAGGATCTTGAGCAGGTTGTCGCAGTCAGCATCGCGGGCGAGGTAGAAGCGGTAGACAAGGCGGATGAACCCGCCCTGCCATTCCCATCCTGATGGACGAGCAACGCCGACCACGAGCGCGGCAGCCTGCTGGTAGGCGGCTGCTGCCGCGTTCTTGCCGATGCCGGTGTACGGGACGTTGCCCCCGCTGGCCGTCTTCCGGTATCTGGTCTGAGGTTCGTAGGCATGGTTGATGGTCGGCACTTGCCCGGGGATGGTGATCCGCCAACTCACCGATCCCTCCAGTTCCAGAAGCGCATCCTGAGGTCATCCCACTTTCCCCGCCATGTCCGGTCATGGGCCTCGTTGATCGTCCATTTCCCGGACTGGTTGAACTTGCCCCCGATG
>Ga0315274_10004463_pt1 | contig 20574 bp, 14 predicted proteins | sample YL17G02_20_MG_FD_203700 | JGI IMG/M metagenome (GOLD analysis project Ga0315274, IMG submission 203700) | Sediment microbial communities from Yellowstone Lake, YNP, Wyoming, USA - YL17G02_20 | ecosystem: Environmental > Aquatic > Freshwater > Lake > Sediment | place: USA: Wyoming | collected...
TGTATATTTGTTGACTCATGAACTTATTGACCCATTGACCCATTGACCCATTGACCCATTGACCCAAAGAATCATAAAGGAGAACGATTTGGTAATAGCTATTGACGGTCCTGCCGGGACAGGTAAAAGCACTGTCGCAAAGCTAGTAGCAAAACGGCTTGGATACCTTTACATCAACACAGGTGCCATGTATAGGGCAGTTACCCTGAAGGCTTTGCAGGACGGTATAGATATTGAAAACGAGAATGCACTTGTGGAACTGGCAAAGAACTCCAGAATCAATTTTGAGGATGGTGGTAGCCGTGTAATTCTGGATGGAAACGACGTTTCACAAGAAATCAGGTCCCCTGATGTTGACAGAAATATATCCACTGTGGTCAAACATCCCCGCCTTAGAGAGATAATGGTAAAACAACAGCAGAATATAGGTAAACGAGGCAATGCGGTATCTGAAGGCAGAGACTTAACAACAGTTGTTTTTCCTGATGCTGAAATTAAAATCTATCTGGATGCCTCACTTGAAGAACGGGCTAAAAGACGCTACGGAGAACTGAAGCAGAAAGGTTACGATCTGGATGTAACTCAAGTGCAGAAAGATACAGCAAGGAGAGATGAATCAGACAAAACCAGAGAACACGGACCATTAAAGCTGACTCAGGATGCCATATTATTAGACACAACAGGTATGACGATAGAGCAAGTAGTAGAATCAATTCTAGAAATTGTGGAAAAAAAACATGAATCATAAAGGAATGCCGCTTCATTATCACTTCATTCACGTTATCACACGCCCTCTCTTCAAATCTCTCTTTAAATTTCAGATCTTTGGAGCCGAGAATGTACCTACAACCGGCGGCGTTATGCTGATGATAAACCACGCAAGTTACCTTGATCCCATATTCATCGGAGCGGCTGTGAGTAGGAATCTACATTATATGGCAAAAGCAACGTTATTCAAGCAGAGGATCGTAGACCGATTTTTGAGGAGCTTGAACGCTTTTCCTGTTCATCTAGGCTCCCCTGACAGAGCCGCTATAAAGCGTGCATTACAAATTCTTGAGGATGGGAACCTTTTGCTTATATTCCCTGAAGGTACGAGAAGCGTTGATGGTTCACTTGCCAAAGCCCAGGATGGTATAGGATTTATGGCACACAGAACGAAGGCGGCTGTCGTGCCTGTATTTCTGGATGGCACTCAAAAAGCCTGGCCAAGAAATGCTAGAATGATCAAACCCGCAAAGATCACAGTCTCCTTCGGAAAACCAATAGATATGAGCATCTACCGTAGCGGTGAAGCCTCACGGGAAACATACTCAAAAATCGGTGAAGAAGTAATGGCGAGGATCGCTGAACTCAAGCGAGAACGTGAGTTAGAAAAGAAAATATGAAAGTAATACTAGCAGAAAACGCTGGATTTTGCTTTGGGGTTAAGCGTGCCATGAAATTGGCTTTTGAGGCGGCAGGTAACTCCGAATCCCCAATATACAGCCTTGGACCGCTTATCCACAACCCGCAACAAGTGGAACTGCTCAGTCAGAAAGGAGTCCACGAGGTTTCCAGCCTTGAATCACTCAAGCCCGGTGACGTTCTGATCATAAGGTCTCATGGAACTACGCCTTTGATCCTCGATGAAGCAAAAGCAAAGGGATTGAAGATCGTGGATGCAACCTGCCCATTTGTGGTAAATGCACAAAAGCTGGCACAATCTCTGAACTCCGAAGGTTATCAGGTGATCATTGCTGGCGAAGGTGAGCATCCCGAAGTGATCGGCATAATGGGATTTACGGGGAATAAAGCCTGGGTTATAGATAAAGCAAATGCTGTCAAAGGTCTGCCGTATAAGAAACGTATAGGAGTCGTTGCACAGACGACCCAATCATTTGATAATTTCCGTGAAGTTGTCTCCGCTCTTCTGGAGAAATGCGATGAACTCAAGGCTTTTAACACTATATGCCACGCCACAACCCAACGTCAGGAAGGCGCAATTGAGCTTGCCAGAAACGTTGACGTGATGATAGTCGTAGGCGGACACAACAGCGCAAATACAAGCCGACTTGCATCACTATGCAAATCATCAGGCGTTCCCACTTACCACATCGAAACCGCAGATGAGCTTGACAAATCATGGTTTAAGGGGATGAAAACTGTTGGGGTGACAGCAGGTGCATCAACACCCGAATGGATCATTGACGAAGTTATCAGTAAATTAGAATCTACGGATAAAAATACAAACCCGGAATCCGTTGATCACTAAATATCCCGATTTTTCTTCATAGTATCCACCATCGTCCACAGGTTTTCCTCTGGAGTGCCTGGCACTATGCAATTTGAAACTCCAACAATAATTCCCCCGCTTCTCTTTGCTTCCTCAAGACAGGTCATCGTTTCTCTGATCACGTCCTCTTTCGTTCCTGTGTGGAGTGTAACTGAACTGATGTTACCAATGAGTGTAAGGTGTGGAAATCGCTCTCTCAGTTTCCGTAAATCCATCCCTGCCCTGCCGTCAATCTCGTAGAACCCATCAACGCCTGAGTTGCCAAATAAATCTTCAGCCACAGGCCACAAATTGCCATCACTGGCGAATAGGTAATATATGCCGTATTTATGGCAGGCATCGGTGATACGTTTCAACCCGGGTAACATAAGTTCGTGGAACGACTCCGGTGAGTAGAATGGACCCTGATTGGAAGCGAAATCACCTCCGCCAAATATCATCTTTACACCAGAGTTAGCTATACCTGCCATACTCCTGACAGCCATCTCTGCCTGAGCGTTTAGATAACGAGCTATCAGATCAGGTCTTACTGCAATAGCTTCCAGCCACGCTATGGAGCCATAAGGTACTCCAAGTCCACCGCCCCCTATGCGTACAACCCAGTTCCTGCTGTATTTCTCCATCAGCAATTTTGTATACGAAGAACCTTCGGACCCAGGGTTATAGTTCTCAAGGTATCGCTCCTGTGCAGAGATTGACCTTTCAATACTCTCAAACGTATCTTCAACTTTCGGCGGGTACTGGTCAATCACCTGATAAAGTTCAGTATCAGGATCAAAACGCATCAGACGCCAGTTTTTTTCAAGGTCACCGTACAGAAAAGTGTAATCATCAATCTTCTTAGTCGGCTTTTCAGACATACGCCAGTATTCAAGGCGTAGAATGTCATGCTCTAATTCAATAGATAGATCAAAAGCGTCTTTCCCGCTTCGTTCAATGAACTCCTGATGCGTTCCTTCCCATAGCGATTTAGCCTCACGCCACTGCTGCATCCCACCGCCGACGTAAGCCTCACGACCCAGTATCATCGAGGCAACACGAGATGAGAAGCCGATGTTATGTATGGGAACTTTATCCGTTTGTTTATGTTCAAAAGTTGCCAGTACCCTTTCTCGTTGAGTCATATTTCTTCCTCTATTACGCCATACCCTTTGTCCAATCGTAACATATCGGAGGACGACGCTCTCCAAGTGCAAGCGTCTGAAGTGATTCAGGCGTAGCATCTTCCAGCAGGACAAACCTGAACTCATGTTCACCCTGATCAGTCCAGCGATAGTAACTATTTGATTCCAGCTTAGTCGGATCGTGCCACGCATAAGCAGGGGAACGCAATAACGTGAGCTTCACCAGGTTCTCTACGCCATCTATCCCAAAGCAATCGGGACAGACGACTCCAATCGAGTTCCCATCTTCTGTATGCAAAAGCGTCCAATCCATTACGGGAAATTCCTGTCCGTTTTGTGGACGACGTACAGACCCTCCGGGGATGCCATCTAACCTTTCAGTGACAAGGGAAACGAAAGGCATATTAAATTTTAATATCTGCAAATGTTGATTCCAATTAACCCATATTCGCAATTCTAAGCGTGGGTCATTTGCATATAACCTTGCCCAGATTGTAAGCCTGCTTTCACGATATTTTGCATCAATACGAATTGCAGTTCTAATAGGTCCCGTCTCTTCTACTACTGTGCGCCTGACACGGAACTTTCCCGCTATCCGTTCACGGAAAGAGCTAATGCCATGCGACCACGTATCGCTATGATCGTATTGGCTGGCTACTTCAATGGCATCTGACTTGAATAATGGCGCTCCGTCTGACTTACGTTGTACGTTAATCAGGTGGGAGCCATCATCTGCGCAGGTGATCTGCCAAAAATTGTTGGATATACTGTAAATATCATGTTTCAGATCGCTTTCAAAAGTTGGTAAAGCTCCATCTGCACGCAACTGATAGACCCTCTCACCGCCAGCAGGAATCTCTGCGTACCATATCAAACGCTGTTTATCACGAGTCACGGACTCATGCTGCATCCGCTGACACAGCACACTGTCACCTTTCTCATCAGTAATACAGTCTTTAAAGCTTCCCCAGTTAAGCCATGGATCATGCTGAACGTATCCCTTGAAATCACGATCAGATGGGTTAAACACAAAGATGCGCTGAAAACGGTCATCAGGCAGTCGGCGCATCCTGCGGAACAGCGTATCATTGATGATGCTGTCTGCGGTATCACGAGCAGAACCAAGCTGGTCACGGGCATCATCATAAGCAGATGCAAGGCTTGTTCCAGCGTAAGTATCATGGAATTGGTTATACAGTACTTTTCTCCATGCCTCATCAATCTTATTTGAATCATCCTTCATTGCATCTTCTGGATAAGTGCTGATAGTTTTTTCGGCGGATACTAGCCCATGCTCTGCACGGCGCATATTTTGCTTAACCTCATGCACGACCGTATAACAGCCAATTGAGTGATACTGAAGTTCCTCTTCAACCACAGGCAATCTCCCGGTAAAAGGCTTAACTTTATCAAAGAATGCACGGGGATGTGAAAATATAAGTTCCGCATTCGGAATAGCGTTGCGATTCTTGATGATCCACTCTATCTGGCGTTTTGTGGGACCGCCGCCGTGATCTCCCACACCGTAGAAGCACATAACGTGACCGATCTCAGGGTCAGCCAATTCCAGTGAAGCCTTTATATGTTCGGTAAGATACTCCTGAGAAGCGGTATAAGCCCTTGGAATACGCCAGACAAGCACCTCAGCACCATCAGGAGAACGCCATCGGAACAATGCTGATGGCAACTCCTTTTCGTGAGCCATCGGGCGCATCATGACGTAGCTGTCATATCCTGCTTCCTGCAAAAAGCTAGGGATCATTGCATTGTGTCCGAAACTGTCAACGTTATATCCAACCGTCACGTCTACCCCGAATTTATCCCGAAAATAAGCCTTCCCCATTGATATATGCTTGCGGAAAGACTCAACGGTAGGAAGATTACAATCCGGCTGGATGTACCATCCACCTACGATCTGCCAACGTCCATTTTTAACCTGTTTGCAGATACGTTCAAACAGAGCAGGATCAAGCTTTTCGATCTGCTCGTGTAACCACATATCACTGCGAGTGAATACAAAATCAGGGTATTCATCCATTCGATCAGCGGCAGAGCGACAAGTGGCTATTGCCTCTCCAACACCAGCTTGCCAACGCCATAGCCATACAGGATCAAGATGCGCATTACCGATCATATGCACTGTGATCACGGGAAATCTCCTTTTAATAAATGACCAACTGATAAAAACATAAGACACCACAGATCAGCTAAATTAGCGACTTGTGCTAGTTTGGTTTGTAGTAGTTCGATTTATCGAACTTTTATAAAAACGCTCAATGAATTGAGCTACTACAAACGGGCTTTATTCCTTATCTTCCAATACCTTTGTATACAATCCCCGCCTTGGTAAACTTTTCTTTTTGAAGGCAGTTACGACCATCAACAATCACACTTACACCGTTTCGCAGGAGTTCCTGCGGAGTTAGCTCTTTGAAAACTTTGTGGTCTGTTACAATGACTATTGCAGGAGAATCTTTAAGCGCTTCCTGCAAAGAGCCAACCGACGATTTACTCGGCACGTAAGGATCGTAAGTGACAACCTCTGCACCATATTCTTCCAGGTGGCGTATTATCTTAAAAGCGGGACTTTGCCGATAATCATCAATTTCAGGTTTATACGCCAAACCCAGTACAACTACCCTGGTTCCGTTAATTGGCATTCTCTTCTCATTCAGCCCTTTTACTACTAATTGTGCGGTGAACATAGGCATATCTTCATTTATACGACGGGCTAACGACAGGAAGTCATGGTTGAAACCGATGTTCTTTGCGTATTCAATCAGGTAATAGGGGTCAACCGGAATGCAATGGCCTCCTACACCGCAACCCGGATAATGTGGCATAAAGGCAAAAGGCTTTGTTGCCGCCCCCTCTATGACGTTAACAACGTCAATACCAAGTCTCGAAAAAGACCTGGCAAGTTCGTTCACAAAGGCAATATTAATATCTCGAAAGGTGTTTTCAACGATCTTAACAGCTTCAGCCTCTTTCAGGGACGTCATGGGTTTTATCTCTGCTGAGATTATAGACTTGTAAAAATCTGAGGCTTTCCTTAAACCAGTCTTTTCAAGGCTTCCTACGACTCTTGGTATGTTCTCTACTGTCCATTTTTTATCACCCGGATTTATGCGCTCTGGGCAATGTGCTAAATAAAAGTCCTTTCCGCCTTTTAAGCCTGATCCTTTCTCCAGTAATGGAAGAACAATATTTTCCGAAACACCCGGGTTGACCGTTGATTCGAGAATGACAAGCTGTCCTTTTCTCAGACGTAGGGCAATCTTCTTACAGGCATCTTCCAGCGGCTCTAGGTTCGGCATGTTATTCTCATAAACAGGTGTCGGCACACAGATAACAACTACTGAAACATTTATCAAGCTGTCAAAATCAGTCGTTGCTACGAAAGCACCTTTTTTAAGTTGATTTATAACCTCTTTTTCAACAATAAATGGGAAATTTTTATCATTCAGCATTTTGACTTTGTTCTCGTTAATGTCAACACCAATAACCTCATGACCTTTACTATCAGCTAACAAAGCCATAGGTAATCCGACGTAACCAAGTCCAATTACTGCAATTTTTTTCTTATTTTTTTTCTCGGGAATAGCCCGTTTAATCATAGCCTGTTTCCTTTCAATGTCTCTTCCTCCACGACATCCAGAGCATCAGCAAAAATCTTATTTAAATATTCGTACATTCTGTTTACTGCTTCAACTGATTCAGGTGTCGTTTCCCAGTGTGATATACTCACACCTTTGCGCATTATACCTCTTTCTGTTCCAGATACTCTAAACCATATCCAGCCTATATGGTGTTTCTTTTCGTCTCTCGTATTAACGTAGAACTCAATCTTATAGCCACCTGTCCCTGTTTTTCTATTTCCTCGCCCTCGTAATTCATTTTCACCCTCGCAGTTCACAAACTCAGCGATAGGTTCTCCATCGTAATTACATTTGATCATATCAGATATAATGCGCCATAACGTAGATTCAAAATAAGCATCAAAATTAGCCTTGAAGAGTTCCTGTGGCAAATCGTATTTTCCTTTGCGTACACCCTCGTCTGTGAAGAAATCCGTCGTATAGGACGGCGGCAGAGCGTTTATTATGTTAGCGAAAAGACCCCCTATTTTCTCGGATGAATGCCAGTTATCGTAAATATCCTCACGATTGAGTTGTCTCAGCAGTGATTTTGTCAGTTCTGGTTTTGTTATGAAATCTATGATTGTCCTAACCGTAAGGAGCGGCTCTCGTACCAGCAAGCCAAGGTTAAAGACGCTGCCATTACTGCCCTCACCCATTATTGGAACGCATACCCCTTGTTTGCTTAAATTTACACCTGCACTGGCAACGTTTGCTTCACCAACTTCAACTCTTTTCACTCTGAATCCAAGATAATACGCAAGCTGTTCCACGATACTTGACGTGGCATCATTTACCACTATAGCGATTTTTTTTTGTTCATTTTGAGTATTCAAGATGCAGCATAAAACGTCCAATACGAATATCATCTGAACTCCGGGGAGCATTCCCTTGCCTTTTCCATCGGGTATCACAATGTTTTTCCGATCACCATCAGTATCAAACACGAAGAAAGCAACTACGTTCTTCCCTTCTCTCTGGAGATTTACTAACGCTTCAAGAGCCTGTTCACAGGCTTCCGGAACGGGTGCAAGATCATGAACCATATCAATCCTGGGGCGATGATTTATCTCAAAAACTTTGAATCCCCAGCTTTCAAAATATTCCCTGTCCTTTCTTGCGCCGCCGTTGTAATCCACTCCGATCCATATATCCCTGCTTTCAATTTCTTCCTTGAGTATTCTCTTCCGTTTGTTAGCCTTTTGTGAATCTTCAATTCCAGTCACCAGCATATCAGAGAATTCCGTATAGATTCTTCGGGATTCTTTTCTGTAAGAGGCAATGCTCTCATAAATATCACGGATTTTGCCCAATTCAATACTATTTGTTCGGTGTATCATTTCAAGAGTGTTTTGTTTGTCTTTTAATCTGGACTGGTATCTCTCGATAAAAGCGGATGCAACCTTCCCTGGAAGCAACCTGCCATCATCCAATCCAAGCTTCAAACCATTATAGCCTTTTGGATTATGACTTGCTGATATATAAATAAAACCATCTGATACTTCTCGGGAATAGACTGCAAGCTCTGTGATTGGGGTTATAAAAGTATATCTGATACTGATTCGGTGGAATGTCAGAATTCTGATGATAATGCCTGCAATGGCTGGTCCTGTATGGCGGCTGTCTATGGCGACAGCTACGGTTAGATGGGGTTTTGAGGTTTGTTCTCGCAAAAGTTCAGAAAAGCAATCTGCGATGGTAGCTACGTAAATTTTAGCCGCATCCGTTATTTCGGTGCCTGTACCATCTGCATGGTCAGTGACATCTCCGTAAGTTGAGTCAAACACCTGTCTTATACCTGATGGGGATGCAATACCAAACTTAATACGCTTTTCTATATTCTCTTGTAATTTCTCTAATTCAATCTCTTCAATTTTAAACGGTTGTTTATCTGGATCTCCTATCTCCAGATTTGTTTCTGAGTCAATTATAATCAATTCTATAAGCCTCCACTACTGATTGACCAAATAGATATTTATGCTGAATATTAAGTTCGTAGTAAGGCGATTCATCCCCTTACTACGAACTAACTAATTAACCAGCAACATTAGTTTGTTACTTACTATCAGCCTTAGATCTGATCACAACGGAATCAACCTTTTCCTTGGGCAGGTATTTCAGGAGAGTGCTTTTAATAAGCTGATCAGCAACGTACTGTGGAAATACCAGAAGGCACGTTTTCTGTGGATCATCCCACATCTTTGAGAAATCAGCATATCCTATCTTAAGCTGTTTTAATTCACCCATGTCAATCGGATCAGCGAGTGTCCACTCTTCAGGTGGGTCGTTGTATCCTATCACAGTTCTCATGTGTTCCGTTCCAACAGGGGATCTGAGGAACACTGCCGGAGTCCATCCTGCGGCGACAAGAGCTTTGATCACGTCAAAATCGCATCTGGAAAGCACCGCCCCGGCGAAATTAGATTTTGCATAAATGTCTTTGAGGATTACGGAATTGAAACTCCTCGCCGTTTTCAAAGACGTTACTTGACCGAACACAGTTGCTACGTGCCGTGCTTTAGTATTGCTCTGCGTTGTCGGCGCATAAGACTTTGGTAGTTTTGTCTCTGTTGATTCGGAAGCAGTTCCCACAGCCGCAGGCTTTTTTGTTGTAGCCGTTGGACCGGGTTTTACAGTGGCACATCCCACACATACGATCATTGTAAAGATAAAAACCATACATATCAGTCGCTTCATCTTATATAAATCTCCTTTATCTAAAAATAATTTTGAAACTTTTGAATCTGAGAAATCAACCAATAGACCAAATTTATTTAACTTTGACGCCAATGCTACTCAGTTAATAATCGGTGCAAAGTACCTCCCAATATCAGAGTTTTGTCCTCTCCAGTAATGAAAGTACAGTGAGTTCGGAGAACCTCAAGGGATTGCCGATAGGTCATGAATGATCTTACTACGGGATAATCAGACCCCCAGCAAAGCCGCCCAGGACCAAAATGTTCATACAAAGCCCTTACCACCCACCCCGTATCATAAAATGGATAATCCCATGGCACTTGAGAAACGTAAGCAAATCCAGATACCTTCACGTGAATATTGGGTACTTTTGCTGAAGCTAAAATGTTCTTTAGTTTGGGGTAAGGTGACTGTTCCCCTGATTTTGCCAGGCTCATGTGATGGCATAGAAAAGGGATCTCTGGAAATTGCTCTGCTATTTTGCGTAATGCCACTTGTTGATGAGGGGCTAAAGCTATACTTGCAATAAGTCCAAGGTCTGCCGTAGCTTTAAAGAATTTTTTACCTTCCTCTGAAAAGAACCACGAACAGTCATCATCCTCTCGAAGATAATGGGTATAGCCCTTTAGAGAATACTTTATCGCAGACTCTGCCAAACGTTCGGAAGCACCTTTTGTATGATAGGTCTTTGTCCAGAAACAATCCACGTCGGCAAACTGAATCAGGCGATCGGTATAGCTTCGTACACAGTCAAAAACGTAATCGTTATTATCAGGGTTATGGTCAATGCGCGCGCAGACCACAACTGCCATATCCACAACGACTTGGTCCATCTCGTAGAGCAACTGCTCTACTTTACCACGGCTTTCCTCATCCGGGACCTTCGGCTGATATGGCCATTTCAACCAGGTATGAGTGTGTGAATCTATTATCATAGTTCTAATTCCTCTCAAATAGGCAACTCAATCACTTTCATAATAGCATAATTATACTCCAAATGTCAAATATAATTCTGGCAATGCCAAGCATAGATTTGTCGTCCATGGAAATCCAAACACCAAGTCACATTGGATAACCCTGATAATTCTAGTTTTTCTTTTAGATACGTGATATAATGTTGACTGCTTATGGAATTTATATGAGAGCGATGAAAGGAGAAAATATATGTATAAAGTCGGCGTTATCGGTTTAGGAAACATTGCTTCGAGGTATTCAAAACCAGAAGACCCATATCCATATTGTCACGTGGGTGGGATTCGTTTTTGCGATTCAACAGAATTGGTAGCTGTCGCTGATATGTCTGACGAACGACAAGAGGAATTCAAGCAGGTCTGGGGACCAGCCTTCCCGGAGAGATCGATCAGATATTACAAAAGCGGCTTAGAAATGCTTGAAAACGAGTCATTTGATATTGTCGCAGTATGTGTACGTGGACCTTATCACTACAATGTGACAATGGAAGTGATAAAGTCTGGCAAAACAAAATTTATCTTCCTTGAGAAACCTATGGGTTGCTCTCTGAAAGAAGTGGATGAAATGACCAGAGCGGCGGATGCTAAGGGTATTCCGCTTATCGGTGACTATTCCCGTCACTGGGCGCCGCATCTGATCCGTCTGCAAGAGCTTGTAAAGAATGGGTTGGTAGGTAATGTTCAGTCTGTTATCGGCTACTGCGGAGGAGGAGTTCTTTCGTTTGCCATCCACACCACTGACCTGATCTGTCAGTTCGCAGGATATGATCCAGTCTCCGTATGTGCCTACGTTCAGAATCATCAGGGACAGGTGCCAGATGGGTACGAAAATGAACCATCTGTCATTGGGGCAACCATCCGTTTTGTAAGCGGAGTTACTGCATTTCACGTTGGTCAGCATGGTAACATGACGGGTTTTTCTGTGGATGTGTTAGGCACCGAAGGCAGTTTGCGTGCCGGAATGTATATACCTACTGTTCTGCGGGATAAAAACGGCCATCAGGTGGACAACAGCACATTGGAATTACCAGAAAACGCAAGTGTGTTTAAAGTTGCTTATGATCAGATTTGTGCTTATCTGGATGGCGGTACATTACCGCATTGTTCAAAGAATGACTACATGGCTGTCAATGAGATTGGATTTGCCATGATTGAGAGCAGTGTAACCGGTAAGACGATAAATATTCCGTGCCAGAATCGAAACAGGCTTATATTCGCCAATGGCTAACGATATTAACATTACCATTGTCGTTTTTCCAATGGGTTGCGTTAATAATAATATTCCGTAGAGGCACGTTGCAACGTGCCTCTACAAACCTTTGTAATGCACAATAATTTATGGAAAATGGTATAATCAGATCAGAAATTTGCTGTAAATCATTTCAACTATTCGACTAGATATTCAAATTCTCCATCTATCCAAAGCAAACTCTATAATTTGATTTTCTCTTTCCTCTATTTGTTTTTCACCCCACAATCTAAAATTGGAAAGTTCCCTCTGAACTCTTAGTGATGAGTTAGAATATCCTTTCATGCCCTTCTTTTTATCTTTAAAGGGTATGTTTCCCCAACCTGAGTTCCAAGATTTCGGTGCTATTGTTAAATTCCCAAGTTTATTCTTGCAACGACTATGTATTTCCAACAATTTTTCACTTAAATCCAATTTTGATGGTTCCGAAGCCCAAATATGCTCAATTTCATATTCTAGTCTAAGAATATCCTCCAATTCTATGTCCAATGGTTCTTTTGACTGTTTCCTTAAAAATTTTTCATACTCAAAAAACAGGAATTTCTTATCACGACCCTCAACTCTTTCGTGGAAATTTTCAGACTTCAAATCCCTTTCAAAATCCTCGTCATTTTCATAATTGCTTATTAGATTTTCCAGTCCATCAATTACTTCGTCATACTCAATTTTGCCATTGTGAATATTATATGCTAACAAATTTAAACGCCCTTCACCAGTGTCAGCTCTTCTTTTTCCTATTGCATAGACCCTAAAAGCCATAACTTCAATTAGATTCAAGATACCCAGAACCTTTTCCTTTTCTTCCACAAATCTTATCCAAGTAGCAATTAATAAAGGAAGAAAATTAGCTATTCTCCCAAGAGCAAATATCCTTTTAAGTATCTCTCCTAGTTTATTTCGCTTATTGTAAATAACTATTTCTTTCAATGCGAAAAATGCTTTTTCTAAATCTTTAGAGTATTCCATAGCATAATCTAAAGACGAAATTGGGTTTTCCCTATATAGATTCCTGACCATTTCTTTTAAGTAAATTAAATATTGGTGCGATACTTCTTTCAATTCTGCTGCTTCGTAGATAATGTAATGATACCTTTGAATATCGTCTTCTTTTAATCCTTCACCATGTTCTGTATCTGTGATTCCTTCAAAACACTTAAATATATCGAAAAAGCTTTCATTTATTTGGCTTAGATAATTTTTCAATTCATCTGGATTAGCTGATTGATAAATCGTGTGCATAAGAAAGCTTTTCGACTTCTCTAAGTTAGTCAAAGGTTTTCCTCTATCATTTACTGTTTCAAAGATGAGTATTGCATCAGTTTCACCGCTTACCTCATATATTATTATCTCCATATTATCTATCTTTTGTTTTAAGTTCAGGAGAAACTCTCTAAAAGTAGAACGATCATATTCCCTACTATATTTCTCAAAATAGTTTTTGAAGAACTTTTTGGCTTCCAGCAATTTTCTCTGAGAAGGTGTCAGAACATCAACAGGATATGTCTTATTATCTATGATATGCTGTTTAAAAAACTTTTCATCTGTTCCTAACAACATCAACTTATAAACATTATTATATTTCAGATAATCTTTCTCAAGGTCATTAAGTTGTTCTTTTTTTATGCTTTTATCACCCATACTTGCTAGTTGTAGTATAATTTCTCTTATCAGAATTAAAGTAGTAACCACCCTTTGTTGTCCATCTATTAATTCGTATACTTGGAAAGATTTCAATTCCGACTTTATCTCTCTCGAAGTCTTATTGATAATAAGAGTACCAAAGTAATGTCTCCTATCGGAATTTAGGTAAAATAAATCATCCCATAAGTCTTCCCACTGTTTTTCCCCCCAAGAATAATTACGTTGATAATCTGGTATTTGAAAAACCCTATCCCCAATAATCCAATCTCGTATAGTAGTAAGTCCTCTTTCCATATTTCACTCCTCTATTACACCAAAGAAATTTATAATAATACCTTTGATGTGAAATGATCTTGCAAACCAGCATGAAATTGACATCTAATTTTTATAGTGATTCGCAAGTGCCTTATAAAAGCTTGATTTTACTTGCTTAATTTCACATCAAACGTATAATATCATTAGGAATGTTTATCTGAACCACCATTCAATAAATTCCTCGCCTGTCTCTATCACGAACCTTGCATTTTTTACGTAATCACTTGCAATATCAGCGTTATACTTCTCATAAGGGCGCCATAAACTATTATCAACTAATCTCAAATAACGGCTGAGAGAAACTTGCGGTTCGATTTTATCACCAATTTCAGCTACTTCCAATAGTTTTTCTTTCCAATCGCCTAAAGCTCTTTTTTCACATTCCTCTCTCAAAGTATTTGCTACAAAGTGAGACTTCCTAAACTCACCCCAAACTGCTAAAATAGCCTTTATTCCTTTTTCAACAGCTTGTTGACAATGATAAACAGATTTCTCAAACAGAGTTGCATCTAAGAGATAAGAAGCGGCTAACAGGTCTCGTTTACTATCTGCTAACCAAGATAAAGCCCATTCCTTATTGCTGACCTTAGAAAAATATACAACCTTTCTGTCTTCAACAGGAAATGACCAGGAACCTGAACTATGACGGATATTGTGAGAATCAATATATTCTCTAGTTTCTCGAATCAGATCATCAAGAAAACCATTATCAAAGATAATCTTTGCATCAAAGGCAATGTCCAAAAATAACGGGTTGTGATTCCTGAAATTCGATATACATTCATCTTTTGATACCAGAAGAATATCAAGTGGAAGTCCAACGTTGAGAGTTCTTTTTATATTAGTTATATCAGGTATTCTCTGGATCACGTTGTCGGATATACCATCAGCCACTATCAGAAGGTCAACGTCAGAACCTATATATTCTCCAAGCCTTGCAGAAGAACCAAATAAGGCAATTGATATTATTTCGATCCCTTTCAGACCTTTGATCTTTTCTCTGATGTTATTAAAAATATCTTGAATTTCATTCATTATAACTCACTTCTCAACAGGTCTTTCTTTGAGAGCTTTAGAGGATAGCCCGGAATCGGCAGAAGGCAAAAGCTGAACAGGTTCAGTAAGAAGAAAATCACCCTTCTGTATCCATTCTTTCAGCATCGTCGCTATTTGTCTTGCCCTTGCGTAGCTTGAAAGTGGCGACGTTGGAATTTTCTTGCCTTGTAACTCAATCTCACCGGACTTTAGTTGTTTATAACTTATCTCTCCAAGGCTGACAGGCTCAAGATTCGGATAGTTCCCACTATAATCAACTATTTGAGCGTAGATGTCCTCGTCTTTGACGGCGGTGAACCTTGCCATATCTGCGTTCAATATCGGTATAGGGATCCCCAGTCCAATAGAAAGGCTTGCGCCATAGCCCCTGTAAGACACGCCAACGAGCCAATCAGAACTCATCTGTTTAAGGTCACCGAGAACAGCCAGAGTGCCAGCACCGGCTCTTGGGACACCGTTATCGCCTCTAGGCGCCGCAGGGCTATGCTGAGTTCCATGCCAGACGACGTAACCAACCCCTCCGCCGAGAAATATCCTCGTACCAATGCCTATTGTCCTGTAATAAGGGTCATTCATCAACGGTGACAACTGCCCTGCACTTGAATACGAAGCATTTCCAAGCTTTGCTTTCAAAGTTCCCATGTAAGTATATATTGTCTTATTAGAAAGATTGACAGCACAATTATAATTCTGATAGGAATTTCTGGGATTCATAAGTATAGCTTCATTAAGGTCCTGCAAATTTATCCACGTATTCAACTCTTTTCTGGGATAGCAATCCGTTCCATAGCTAATCGCCCTAAGCTGAACGTCCTTTCCAGCTACGAGTTCCTCTATAACGTGTCCTCCACCATACTTAAAATCGCCGGGGAATACCTTATTCAGTGGATCATCATCAGGAAGCTCAGTCGCACCTATGTAAAGATCAACAGCCGCCAGCCCGGCATAGGCAGGCACTTCATTAAGCCAAGCCTTATGTAACTTTAGTCTGGGCTTGGAATGTCCAAAATTCAAAAAAGCACCGCTGGAACACATCGTGCCAAAGGTTCCAGTAGTCACCACGTCAACCTTCTGTGCCGCCTTCTCAGGACCTTCCTGTTCAACAATATCTATCATCTCTTCTGCGGTGACAACAACAACCTCACCTTTTTTAATCTTCTCATTTATCTCCGCATAAGTTTTCGGCATGAAAATCCCTCTCCTTATATAGTATATAGACCATTATCCGTCACTACGAGTGGCATCAAACCAAATAGAATTCTCACCAGCGATGCGCTCTATCTCCGAGATAAATACGTCTGAGGGAGCGACTTTAGTATCAGGATTTGCCTGTATAACTATATCTTTGTATGTTTGTGTTTTTACGTGCAAGAAAAGCGTACAATCGCCTTTGTTGCCCTGACAGATATTTTTAAAAGTATTAAGAAGCAATGAATCCAGAACATTTTGCGGAAGAACAACATGCACAGCAGTAATATATTTCTCTTTCAGTGCATCTATCGAAAGGACTTCATCAACACGAACACTGGGTTGTTCACGCTCCTTTTGACCGTTTGAAATAGCGCCCTTCACCCATACTATTTGTCCATCTTGTAATGTATCACCACAATTTTTAAGTGCTTCAGAGAATATAACAAGATCAGCAGAACCTTCCAGGTCATCTAGCGTTGCAAAAGCCATTTGCTTATCAGTTTTTGTAGTGCGTTTACGTAGATCGGTAATCATACCTGCAATAGTAACAGGAGTTCCATTCTCAAGTTCAAAAAGACTGCTAGTTGTATGATTGGCAAACCTTTTGATTATGCCCTCAGAGCTAGTCAGCGGATGCCCTGATATATAAAACCCAAGCATCTCCTTTTCCAATGCAAGTTTCTGAAGGTCACTCATCTTCGGAGTATTCGGTAATTTTCTCGTCTCTAAAGAAAATCCCTCAAATGCGTCAAAAAGCGATACCTGCCCAACTTGTTTATCCTTCTGGGTTTTCTGCCCCGACTCCATAGCAACGTCAATGGCATCAAGAAGTTGCGATCTGTATCCGCCACACGAATCGAATGCCCCGCATTTAATCAAGCTTTCTATACATTTTCTATTGACAGTTCTGAGGTCCACCTTCTCACAGAAGTCAAACAGAGAAGTAAAACGTCCTTTCTCCTCTCTAGCCGCAACTATCGCATCAACAGCGTTCTCACCGACGTTTTTGACCGCTCCGAGACCAAACCTTATGCTGCTGCCATGAACAGTAAAATTCACGTGACTTTCGTTTATATCTGGGGGGAGAACCTCAAATCCTATCTTACGACATTCCTTGATGTATCTAACAACTTCAGTCGTATCCTGCTTTTCAATCGTCATGTTAGCCGCCATGAATTCAACAGGATAATGGGCTTTAAGATAGGCAGTCTGATACGTGACAAGAGCATAAGCAGTAGTATGGGACTGATTAAAACCATAACCAGCAAACGGGATCAATTGTTCAAAGACAGCTTCTGCAATTTCAGTTGATATGCCCTTCGCTTTGGCACCTTCTAAAAATGGTACACGCTGTTTTTCGAGTTCTTCGGGTATCTTTTTCCCCATAGCCCTTCGGAGAAGGTCAGCTTGCCCGAGAGTAAATCCCGCAATTTCACGCCCGATTTTCATAACCTGTTCTTGATAAATAATCGTGCCGTAAGTATATTTAAGTATGGGTTCCAGAGTAGGGTGCATATACTCAATAGGAATGATGCCATGTTTACGGCCAACGTATTCATCCAGCATTCCACTTTCAATTGGACCAGGCCTATAAAGGCTGACGATAGGGATCAAATCATGAAATGTTCTTGGCTGTAACCTCAAAAGAAGATCAACCATTCCCTGCCCGCCAAGTTGAAAAATACCGAGTGTCCGTGCTTCACATAACAAGTCATAAGTAGCTTTATCTTCTAGTGGCAGTGTATCCAGATCAATCCTTACGTGATGGTTCTCTTCTATCAGCTTAAGGGCATAATCTATCATTGTAAGAGCGGCTAATCCCAGTATATCAAACTTATTTACCCCGATCTTTTCCAGTATCATCTTATCATATTGCACAACAATTTCTTCGTTTGGTGTTTTAAAGATCGGGAGATGATTAGTAACCTTATCGCTGAATACGACGACACCAGCCGCATGAACAGATGGGTTTCTCGCCATGCCCTCAAGTACCTTAGCAATCCTGAATAATTGGCTTTTTTCAGGGTCTTTACTCATGGCTTGGAGTTCGGAAACAGTTTCAAGGGCTTTATCGAGAGTTATACCCAATTCGCTTGGTATTAGCTTGGCAACCATATCAACCTCAACGAGTGGCATTCCCAAAGCTCTGCCAACGTCCCTAATAACTGCACGAGCAGTCATCCTATTAAAAGTTATGATCTGAGCGACTTTTTCAGTACCAAAATTCTGTATAATATATTTAACTACTTCACCTCTGCGGTCAGCATCAAAATCAAGGTCAAAATCAGGAGGGGACACACGCTCCAGATTCAAAAATCGCTCAAAAACCAGGCCATGCATCAGTGGATCAATATTAGTAATTCCAATAGAGTAAGCAACAAGGCTTCCAGCGGCAGAACCACGTCCTGGTCCAACACGTATTGATTTGTTTTTAGCAAAAAAGATAATGTCTCTGGCAAATAAGAAAAATGGAGCAAAGCCAGTTTTCTTAATTATCCCAATCTCATACTGAAACCTTTCCTCAATTTCAGGAGTAATCTGAGAATATCGGTGTATCAAGCCTTCACGGCTTAATTTTTCAAGATAAGTATCAGCATCAGTTCCATCAGGGGTTTTATATTCTGGTATTAATACCTTGTCTGCAGAAAATTTAAATTCACATTTTTCCGCAATTTCAAGGCTATTAGTAATCGCTTCTGGATACTCAGAAAACAAAACACTCATTTCGTCTGCAGTACGAAAATAAAATTCATCAGAATCAAACTTAAACTTCCCGGGATCATTTATAGTCTTACCTGTCTGTATAGCAAGCATAACCTCGTGAGCTTCAGAATCGGATTTATTGATGTAATGGCAGTCATTAGTAGCTATGAGAGGTATATCGAGTTCTTTTGAGAGTTTAGCCAAAAGAGGAACAGCCTTTTTCTCATTCACAAGATTATGATATTGTAATTCAAGATAAAAATTCCCTGTTCCGAATATATCTTTGAGGTCCGAAGCAGATTGCTTTGCTTTCTGGTGTTGGTCAGCGATTAAACAGGCAGGTATTTCACCCTGAATACAAGCACTCAGGGCTATCAATCCATCATGGTATTTAGAGAGTAGTTCTTTATCAACACGGGCTTTATAATAAAATCCTTCAAGATATGCGAGAGAGACTAATTCTATAAGATTACGGTAACCAATATCGTTTTTAGCGAGTAAGACAAGGTGGTGCGGTTTTTCTTGAGGGTCTTTTTTAAACCTATTAGATGGAGACACGTATAATTCACAGCCGATAATAGCTTTAATGCCCTGCTTCTTAGCTTCTGCATGGAATTCAACAGCACCAAACATATTACCGTGATCAGTTATAGCGATAGCAGGCATACCCAAATCACGGGCAGTTTTCACCAGATCGCTTATCCGACATGCTCCATCAAGAAGGCTATACTCGGTATGGTTATGTAGATGTACAAATTTGGATTGCATTATCAACTCCTCTTATTAACAAACGTATAAAACGAAGCTTCTATATTTTACCAGATTAGAGTATTTCTTTAAAGAGGAAAATAATATCTTTTTCCAGTCAAAAGGCATCAGTGGTAGGATCTTTGGTAAGTCCTATTCTAACTGAAAGAGGTATAACTTGTCTAAAGCTCTGGTGAAAAGGCAGATAAGGAACAAACGTTGAATGTTACCAAGAGGGTCTGCTTACCTATGATTGAAAAAGGCTAAAATGAGGTTGTGCAAATTTAAATCCGTGTTTGAAACCTCGAAACAAAGGAACATCTCAAAAGCAACGATAAGGGATGTAGTGAAAAGGTAATTCTGATGCCAATGCGCAGGATGAAAGTCGGGTCGCCCATACGATAAAAGCCTCTGACTAGAATAGGATATAAGTCAAGCTCTTTTCACAAGGGCGTGAAGAACGTAAAGAATGGTATCAAATAAAATAAGATACCATCCCTAAAACGGGGTGTAGCGGAAGCCTAAAATCAATCGTTACAGTACATTATTGGAACTTGGGAACTTCATATCTCGGTCAGTTGAAAAGTTGTGTGCGTACCTAATATACTGACTGGATTAACTGCAATTGAAGTGAAATGTGAAGGGCGGAAGACTCGTAGTAGTCGGAAGTATGGAAAGCATACTACATGGCGAAGGAGTCTAGCTAATCTAATAAATTCTGAAAGGAAGTAGGGAGTATGACAGACATAGCCCAAAAACAAAAGAATTTGGAAGCTTAAAAAAGAAAATATACAAATACTGACAGGCAGTTGTCTATCTTATGGCGCTACGATAGCCTATCTTCCATTCATTGATATTATCAAGAGGATGTGTAGTTGATACGTAACAGTCTGAAATAAGTATCCTGCAAAGACTTAAAAGAGTTCAGCAGTGATATGAAATTCATTTACAAAGCTCCCACAGAGGA
>Ga0315274_10004464_pt1 | contig 20570 bp, 40 predicted proteins | sample YL17G02_20_MG_FD_203700 | JGI IMG/M metagenome (GOLD analysis project Ga0315274, IMG submission 203700) | Sediment microbial communities from Yellowstone Lake, YNP, Wyoming, USA - YL17G02_20 | ecosystem: Environmental > Aquatic > Freshwater > Lake > Sediment | place: USA: Wyoming | collected...
CGGGACCACTAATACGTAAAAATTGATTCCCATTAAAAGAAGTTTCTTGGTCAATTAAAGTGGTAACTGGATAACCCATTGGCTTCAATTCTTTAATTTCCTCAATAACAAATGGCTGATGTTCTTTTTTCTCGTAAGCTTTCTTGGTCATTGCCTTAAGGTCTTCACCATCGGAAAATAATCCTCCATCTCTCATTTGGACTGCCCATTTATCAAGGATATTTTGAAGATCGCGCCATTTACTCTTAATATATCCTTCTTGGTGTGTTGCCGTTGTCCGCAAGCTTAGAAAAATATCGCGCATTTCACAATACCGTGGTATATCGATTAATTTTCGCTGATCTCTTTCGGATTCTTGTTTTTTATCCTCTTTGAAGCCATCGGTGATAACTAATCCAGGATTAAACATTCCAAATGCTCCACTTTTTGTCATCGCCTCATCTAAATCTTCTTTCTTAATTGGAAACAAATACTCCTCTGGAATTTCTAAAGCAGCGGCGAGTTTTTTAGTATCAAAAATTTTTGAAATATCCGCTGCGGAATTTTGTATCGGCGCATTAACTTTATTGTTTTTATCCATTTAGATACCCCATGTTCGCTTCAAAATTATTTACCATTCGTTCCCATGTGTATCGTGCTGCTGTCGTTCTTGCTTCATCAACCAATTGTTGATAATACATAACATTTCCTTGAAGACCACAGCCTACAATTTTTTTATTTTTATCAAGGAACAATTCAACACATTCTTTCATAATCCGATAAGTATGTTGAATATCTCCCGCATTAATAAAAAATCCATTTTCACCATCTTTAATATAATCCATTGTTCCGAAAATTGTAGAAATAATTGGGGTTCCACACGCCATACTCTCAAGTGGGGGGATCGCTGAACCCGCAAGTAATGATGGATCGAGAAAGAAATGTGCCAATCCATAGTGTCTATACATCTCATTTTGTGGAACATTGGCAAACAATTTCATCTCAACAATGTCATCGCCAAATTCTTTTTGAAGAAGATCAAAGGCTTGAAGACCGATATTAATTCCTCTAAGAGGTTCGGGTCTGTTTAGCATACAAAAAGTTATTGTTTTTAATTTCATTTTCTCATCATAGGTGTCTTGGTCAAACTTAAAAACATTTGAGTCCACACCGCCGGGAACTCGATAAGGAAGAACTTTTTGTTTGAAAATAAGATTTAGGAATGCCGCGACATAATTGCTTGTCGCCATAAAGTGAATATTTTTAAGACGATATGAATCAATTGCTTGTTTCATCCACACAGCACCATTGTGTTCAAAGGCACCCTCGAAGGTATGACACCAGTAGATTCGATGCGCCGCGTTTTTGTGCTCAGCAACTCTTTTTGCGGTGGGAGAATAAGGAGAAATTAAAATTCCATCAAATTGAAGATATTCTTTAGAATTTGATGATAGCACAGGGAAATTAGAGCTAAGCCACGTCGAGTCAAATGGTGGAACATCAACGAATGCGCATACATCATAACCTCTTTTCTTTAAAATATTGAGGAAATAAACAATACAACGAATTCCACCACTATGGATTGGACCGAGAGCCTCAGTATGGACCGCTACTTTCCGTTTACGATTTTCTTCCATGCTTCCACTTTCTTTATATTTTCCTCAATTTTCTTTTCACATTCTTTCTTTGAGTTACATTCACCACCGATGGAAATTATAATTCCAGTTCCCTGATTTTCTTTACATAGTAGTTGGTGGTAAATTGACCAACGCCACTCATTATCTTCACTGGAATAATTTATTTCACAATCAATATCTCTATCATAAATACAGCGGTAGTTATCCCTAAGAGTTTGAGTCTTTTTATAATTGAATTTTCCTACCATTGTAGGTTCACCGAGAAAAACATGTTGACAAGTGATTGTTTTTCTGTTCTAGACATTTTTTTAATTTGACACTCTCTTTTTAAGGCTTCTGATTTGGTTCCACATTCGCATCTATAAACAAGTTTCACTGGTAATCTTCCTCGCGTATATTTTGATGCCGTTCCTTTATTATGTTTTTCAATCCTCTTATACACATTATTAGAAGTTCCGCAATAATAACTCCCATCATTACACTCAAGCAGGTATACAAACCAATTATTATTGTTTTTCATTTTTTAATGGTTATTTCTTCTTCGTTTGTTAAATCCCACGCGGAACCAATGATCCATTTTTCCGCCCATCCAGATAACAATTTCTGTAATTCTTTTGTTGCTTTCATCTCGTCTTTAAATGCCGTTTTGTCATTTTTTGTTTTCAAATCAAAAATGTCAAGCTCATCGACGAACATAAATTGATTGTCATGCGCTTGCGAACGAATAAACTCCAAAATGTTCTTGAATTCCGGAAGATGATCACACGGGTCGGCCCACTTTACAATACCCACTAGGATTTTTTCTTCCGGGTCGAGCAATTTATTTAATTCATTGGTAATATACCCTTGGGCATTTTTAATTGCCTCTTTTCTTGAGTTAAATATTCCATGTGCGCCATCGCGCCACCGGCATCTAAGTGCCCAACCCCATTCCTTTTTATTCTTCATTGTCTTCATTTCCCTTTTTGCCCATTTTTAGGCCAAATTTCTTATAATTTTTATCAAAGTTGTTAATAAATTTCGGACAATTGTGTGGGCTATAGGGCCTATTTATACCATTGTCATCATATTCATCCGTTACTCTTTTAAATAATCGCTTATAATTGTCAGAAAATTGGTCTTCCAAATTGTATTCATATTTGTTTCTATCCTCATAATCAATTTCAGTTTTGATTGGAAAATAAATTCGATTTCTAATTCCTTTTATCGGGCACACAATGTGGATATCGGTTTCTACCCATCTTTCATTATATGGTTCATTGTTATAATAGTGAGTTTGGATCGCCTCACAGTCTTTGATTTTATGTTCTTTCCCACAAACACACCTAAATTTTTTATTGGCTTTTTCATTTGCCAGCCTGACAAACAATCTTTGTTGTTCTTCCTGAATTTCTTTGAGGCGTTTTTCTATTTTTGTCATTTATTTTTACTCGTGTATTCACAAGTAAGGGGATCTATTCTATCTTTTAAAATATCACTAGTAAAAATTTCTATTTGTCGGCGCATTTCGGCAATTCTTTCCATGTCCCATTTTGTCCATGTTTTTATCTGTTTGGAAATTATTGTCCTATCCTCATCGGTTTTATCATATAATCTAATTGAATGTTCAGCCGAGTCGACAATTTCTTGTGCCAATTTTCTGAGTATGTGGCACGTCCCAATGTATTCTTGTTCGGTTGACAATGCCCTATTTTTGTTGTTTTTCATCTTTTCTTCCCCCTTTTTTAATAACTTTCGTCAAGAATTGTATATAAGCCAAAAGATTTCATAATATCGACCGCGTTTTCAACTTTTTTCTTTCTTAATGTTTCGCTTATTGTTTCTTCAATTTCTTGATCGGTAGATGCTGGCCACGAAACTCTCACAATTTTATTGCTATAAGATGTTTCATTAATTGTCTGGCCGAGAAAATAGGCAACATTATCATTACTTCCAGTTCGTTTTAATTCAAGTCCATTAATTGTATCTGGTGGGTTATCACAGTCTTCCTCAATCCACATTGGTTTGCCACAAATACGACAGTAAACATCTTTTTCGTTTTTCTTCGTGATTTTATGTTCACATCCACGAGTTTTTGTCGGTTTAAAAATATCTTCTAACTTAAGTCTCACACCGAGGAAAGTAAGGGCTGATGCGTTATATCCCATGTTTTGTTACCCCAGCCAGTTTGGATCACTAGGCCAGCTAGAATGCTTGACTTTTCTTGTTTTCGTTGTTTCTTCCACAAGTTGCCGTTCCAATTCTTTTATTCGCTTCCTCAATTTTTTATTTTGGTTCTTAATTTTTATCAATTCGTCTTGTTTGGCTTTTAACATCTTAAATCTCCTATAAGAATCCTTTTTGTTGATACATCTGAACTTCTTTTATGTCACCGTTATATTCTAATTGTGCTTTCCACATATCCGATGGATCTAAATAATATTCAATTTCCCTAACAATATAAGGAGATTGACCACCATTTGGACCTTTAATCAAAATAATGTGATTTTTTTCTATGCCGCATCCATGGCCGATAGCTTCGACTATCCTTCCATCTTTACTTTTGGGATACCATGCCCCAACCGCGTGTCCCCACTCTGATTTTGTAAAATCATGCGCTACCGGCAATTTCTTTGACATAAAAAATTTATTTCTTCAACTCTAATTCTTTCGTATCATTATTAACAACATATTTCACAATCTCTGCGAATCAGCCTCAACAATAATAGTTACTTCTTTAGATTCCGAGTAGGTAACAACATATTTTTTCATGTGGCTAAATCTCCTCACACTGTCGGTCTATAACATCACCATAAAATGGTTCATGATATTCTTTCAATTCAAATGTTACCACGTTTAGCGTTTCGTTGTCAATCGATTTTTCATCAAAAATCAGTGGCCACACAAAATCATCGCGATCCTGTCTAAGTCGTTGCCAGTATCTCGGAAGAGAATCTGGGACATTTCGATAATCAATGCGCCCATCTTTCCAGAGAAATTTCATATATGTCAATCCTTGAACGAGAGTCTATTTGGTTCTGTTTTTAAAATTTCGATACATCTGTCACAAAGATCCCTTTTAATACCATTGATAACAACTTCTTTAATATCATCATGATTTGAACATTTAATTTTTGTGCCAGGATAATGACCTTGATCAATTAAAGCGTCACAATAATGCCATTCCTGGCCAAATAAAAGTTTTCTCATGGGTTTATTTTATCATAGGTGCTCGTAATTGCTTATTGCGAATGAAAAAAGTCCGCAGCATAATCACGATACAAATCAGGATTTTCTATCCAATGGCCTTCTGCTTTTTCCCATTTAATAACTGTTACTGACGATTCATTGTTGAAACTTGGATAATATTTTTTCATGCCACGAATCATATCATCATAGTGCGCAAATCCGTCAGCCTCCCATTCTTCTTTTGTTATCTCTCCGGCGGCGCAATGACGAACTTCTATAATGTTTACTTTTACGGCCCATGGAAGAATGTGGCACATTAACCAACAAGGTCCCTCGTGATAATCTCTGTGACCTTCTCTTATTGTTATTTCTTTTTTGTGCCGATGAATCGCATCTCGCATTTTATAATCCGGTGAGATAAGAAGAGCTTGTAATGGCTGTTTCATTTTACTTCCTTTCCATAAAGTCTTTCTCGGAATTCTTTTCGCAATTCATTTACATCGTTTGTTTTGTGTTCTTGGTCCTCCCATTTAGTTGGCGGAGCAGCAGTTTCTTCGAGATCTTTTATTATAATGTTGTCGATTTTATTCGCCCAGTAGTAAGAGGCGTCCTCAATAAATTTTTTTGGATCTTTATCATACCAATCTCTAATAGCAAAAGCAAATGATTTTGGGATAAAGACATTATGGATATTCCGAATGATAAGATGTGAGAAAAGTGGCCCGATCTGTTGTGGTGTAAAATTTGATAAACCGCAGCCGATTTCGGTTACGAGAAATTGAAGTTGAGAGGCTTGAGTATATCGCTTATATCTTCCTCACTGTCGCCAAACAGACAGTGCATCCTGGCAACAATAGAAAGTATTTTATCATCGAGCAATCGAGCGTCACAATCATGAATCCAGTCTTTTAGATCATTGTAAATTTTCGATAGTTCTATGTTCTCTTCTTTTGTCATTTTGCTGTGTGCTTTCTGTTTCTCTTTATTGTTTTAGTTGGTTCGGCTAGTCTTCTGTGACAATTTTCACAATCGAGCGATATCCCATACATTCCACAAAGTTTAGCAGCGACTCCTTCGAAAATTTCTTTAGTTCCATCTTTCCATTCAATTGTGACTCTCTTTATTTGGTCGTCATCTTTATGATTTGGGAACTCGGGTTCGCTGGTTATTGACATCTTATTGCTGCTCCATTTCCTCTTCTGAGATCACTTCTTTACACGCCATTATGAAGTCATTGTCATCGAGATATGGGTTTCCGCAGCTTCCGTATTCATCGCCTCGGGTTATGTGTCCAATGAGGAGTGTTGTTATTTCTTCTTGGTCGCAATATACTTTCTTTTTCACTTTGATAAGAACGCCCGGACGATACCACTTTGAGTTACAAAATGATTTTCTGTTATTATTCTTCGTGCGAGCGAGGAAATCAAGCCACCGTTTGTCAGTCTTCTTTATTTCTTCCTCGGCTTCATTATATAGACGGAGTTTTTTATTGTCTCCAGCAACATTCTTTAGTTTTGGTATTCCTCTTAGATTCGCTTCATCGATAAGAAACTTTTCATATTTCTCGCCACATTCGTGTGAGTCTAGATCTCTTTCACATATTCGATGCCATTTATCATCTACTTGCCACTTTATTTCATAGACGCCGTTCCAAATGTGAGCACCCACTGGATTACAATATCCAAGTTTCTCTTTACATTTCTTTTGGAGATACTCACCGCCATGGAAATCGCCCTCAGAAAATTTGGTCCGAATACAGAAGTATTGATTTATTGGTGACCAAAAAAGACTCCTGAAAAATTCTCTAATCATTTTTACTCAGATCTGCCAAGTGATGGTGGTGCGCTCCATATTCTCTCCGCTTTTTCGAGTTGCCTCTTTGGGAATGTTTCAATAGCTTCATCAACTTTTATCGCGTATTCTTTTGCTTTATTCTCAAGAAAATCAAGCCATGGACCATCGAAGTCTTCAATGTCTCTCATGTTCATATAATCATCTAAAATAAACGAAATAACTGGGGTGGCAGGGCCTTTTGCTTTCTCGTAATGAATGAGCAACTTATCAAGTATGATTTCACACACTTCTTCTGGGCGATTCCATGGTGGAACTGTAGTGAAAGGATATGTGAATCCGATATCATAAAACACTTCTATGCGATGTGTGTCGATTACTTTTCTAAATATCGATTCCCAAGATTCTTTAATATTTTGCCATCTTTGTTTTGGTGTAATCATTCTAGTCACATTCCTCGTCTTCTTCGTATTCACAAGAGTTATTTGTGAGATCAAACATTTCTTGCTTTATTTTATCGAGCGCTATTTTGTTTTGTTCTTTCACTTGCTCGTATTCTATTTTCTTCGCGTCATTTATTTGCTTTTGTTCAGGCGTAATCTCATATGGTTTTTGTGCCATGAATACCGGAACATAGAGCTTTTCGATACTGCTCCTTAATGTTTTCTTATTCTTGTCAAGTTCACACAATCTATCGGCAATGACTTTTGCTTTCTGTTCGAGTTCTTGAACATCACTTGATTTCACGCTTGTTTTACAATATCGATCTGAGTGGTGCGTGCAGTGGTCAAACATCCATTGCGCGGCACACTTCACAAGTTCTTTTTCATCGTTTGGCGAAATCACAGTTTGGTGCTCATAAGGAGTGCAGCCACAGGAACAACCACTAAATGTGAATGTTGCTTTCATCAACCACCATCACAACTGGGCAATGGCAAGTATTCTAATGGACAAATATTCTCGAAGTCATTTTGAGCATTGAAAGACCATTCTGTGAAATCCCCATATAGATTCATATGGACTTCTTCTGCCGCAGACTTCATTTTATTCTTTTTCACCTTCTTCATTACAGACTCGATGACATCTATTTGCTCTTGTAGCATTTCTTTATACTTTTGAAATGATTCTACACATTTCTTCGTCTTGTGCTCATGAATCTTAGTCATTTATCGTTCCTTTCTGCTATTACTTCCGCTATGATTTCTTGTGCTTTTTTAGATTGCTCTATTCGTTGTTGAGCTGCTAGTATCGATTTATTTAGTGATTTTATATCTGAGAACTTTTCTTCATTGTCTGTCCATTTTGTGATTAGTTTCTTATCCCATGAAATAGTTTCTTCTATGTTTTTTAGAGATCGCTCTAAGAAAAATATGTGAATGTTCTTCAATTTATCTTTATCTGGTATGGTAGTAGCACAATTATATACACTATCACTCCACTGATTTGGAGTATTTTCATCGCACCAATCGATATTCTTAGAAACAAAGAGAACTTGATAGTTTGGTCGAAATAACTTGAAAAACTCTTCGAGATCTTCTTTTGTCACATCGTCGGGAAGCTCACAAAAAGAGATGTCATGATCAGAATACTCTTCACCATTGTCTATTGCATATGTTTTCATGTTTTTGGTTCCTCGATTTCGATTCTCATTTCGCCCTCATCTAGCCAATCATTGTTGTCTTTTTGCCACCACGTGTGCTTTTGATAATGGTTCGTAAATTGTTCTTCTTCTGGCCAAGGAACTGATATGTAGATACTGTCTCTTTTTATGATGAGATTCTTCTTTGTTCTCTTTTCACTGAAAACGAGGTCGACATGCGTGATGTCTTTCCATCTTTTGAGGCGCTCTCTGAGATTCTGTGGACTATCTTTTAGTGCCGAAAAATCAGGCATAAGTTCCGCTTCATCGAGCCCCTTTTTGTTGATGATAATCGTAAAGCGCTCACAATGAAAGTATTCGCTCATTTCTCCTGCTTCGTATTGTGCGCAGTTCACATCATATGACTTTGAAACTTGATAAACCCCGAGACCACGAAACATCTTTGGTGTCAGACGAGCAACTTCACAATTCTCGAACACGAGGTCAACGAATTTCACTTTTTTCATTTTGTCCTCTTTTCCTTAGCACACAATTGCAGATGATGAGTGAACCATTTTGGCGCTATAAGTGGGTCTATATAGACTACTTGCTTTCCATCAAAAATGTCCGAAACCAACTCTTTGACTTTAGCACCGCTTTCAACATTGCTTATTCCGTTGTATTCTACAATCCATTCTACTAATCTCTTTATGCCTTCTGATAATCTTTTCTTCTCTATAGAATCCTTGCGCATTTTCCACCACAAAAAAATGTTTATGGCGAATACAATAAGAGATACTATAGTATTTATCCACCACATTTTGTCATTTCCAACCCAAAATTTTCCACCCATCTTCTTCATATAAACCGGGTCCTTCAAATATATCGCATTCAACGAAAGTATTTTCCATCTCGACCCAAACAAAATTTCCTGTATAGACTTTTCCACGACTGTCTTTATAACGTAGTCGCACTGGTTTTTGTGTTCTCTTGGGCGGTTTTGTTGTGTTCCATTTTTGTTTCATTTTGTCACCGTTTCTATGACTGTCTTCGCTCTTGAGAGATATGATTGACTTGCGAGGCAATAAGAATACAAAGCATTCCTTCTCTTATTTCGATATTCTTCATCATTGAGTGCTTCTTTCACTTGCTTTTCGAGGTCTTCCTTCGAAGAATACATATCGATAAATCCATTGAACATGTTGTATGCTTGTTTCGTTCTATTTGTAATGAGGAATCCTTTCGCGCTGATAATCTCGAAAACCTTACCATTTATCGCATCCGTGAGTGACCAGTTGAGGTTGACCTTCGCACGTCCTATCGCTTCGTAATAATCATGTCCGAATAAGCCATTCTTGAACACTGTGTCTTTCGGGAACAGTTTCTTTCGTTCCTCATAAGGACTCCCAATGAAAAGGATGTCAGTATCTTTTTCGCAAATGATTTCACGTGGCTCGTTGAAGATCGCATAAGGAAGGTAATAATGTTTTCTTCCCGTAGAATATTCCATGTAGTCGTTCAATGTCGAGTCAATCGTAAAAACTCCATCAAACGAGACACTGGTGACCAGTTGAACCATTCGCGTGCCAAACACATTGGAGTCATAATCAATCGCCCAAAAATATTTCGGAATTTTAATCTCATTTATGTTCCACCAAGACCAATCTTCCCAATAGTTTTCAGAAATAAACGCGAAGTCACATCCTTTCGAAAGATCGACAATCGAGTGTTCATTGTTTTCATAACCTTTTCCAGCGATGACAACAGTGTGTCCGAGTTTCTCAAAAGCACTCTTGAGCACTTCGCCCTCTTTTTGATCCCAGTTCGCTGTCTGAAGTTTTCTATCTATAATAAGTATTTTCATTTTATACATCGGGTGTCAATATATATTCACCGTTACGTTCTACTATCTCTGATTTTATTATCCCCAGCACATAACCAGCACCAAAAGCTGCATGTCTAGCATATTGTAAAGATGGTGCTTTATAGACTACTAAGACAACATGATTGTATTTTCCGGCAGTCAGTGTCGAAGTCCATAATCCACGTCTTCGACGTTTTGTAATGATTTCCCATTTGTCACCTTTGTCTTTATATTCTTTATTCACGATTTTCTCCTATTGATGATGCTCGTCATGAGGACTTCACATCTTCTTCGTTTCATTTCTTCTGTGTCTTCTACAACGGGTTTCGTCCTTGAAACAATATTTTCTGTCGATAGTTCTTGTTTCTCAACTTCGAGTTTCGCATCTAGTTCAAGTGCTTCTTTATTTTCCTTCGTGAAAACCTCATCATGTTTGAGTCCAAGTTCAACGAGGATTCTGTTCGCATAGTTTCTGAGTATTGTATCTGGAACTCCTCGTGGTGTGTTCACAGCTGCTTTGAGTGGCTCTATCACTATTTTCTCAATGTCTTCCCAATAAACGAGATCTCCATCAAGAGATTCCTTTGGACTACAATGCTCATATTCGTCACACCAAGGAACATCGTATCTTTTGATTTTAGCCATTTTATTCTCCAAGTCTGTGGCCGATCCGCAGGCGGGCGTTGTCGCGGATCAGTGTGTGCATTCCGATCTTCCAACTGCCACAGATGCGCTTGACCGGAAGTTCATCGGAGGCAAGCCCACACCCGGAACACGTCGAACAGGTACGCTTTGCGCTCACTTCGCACCCCTTCTCGGGCAAGGCGCTCGGTGGCCACCTTCACGATCTCGGCGTCAGCGCAGTCCTCTCTCCACTTCGCCATGGACTGCAACACCTCATAGCCGGGTCGGTACGAGAAGCACACTTCAAAACCACCCCCACTGTACGGTGCGAGTGTTTCGATCTTTGGGACGCACCACGTCCCCCGGCCTCGGGTCCACTCGCGGGTCGCGCTTCATGTGGCACCGTCCTTCGGCGGGAACAGCCGATCGGCCTCCTGCTCGCCCCACACCGTTCTTCGTCATTAGTTCTTCAAGTCGTCTTTCTTTCCAATTGTTGGAATGTCCATAATGTCGTCTTTCGAAGTTCGCGTCTCTTTGATGAATTGATATGAACCCAAAATCATTTCTTGTTGAACAACTCTCTCGACAGACTCTGGCGGGAAAACATAAAGCGCAGCCTTCACGTAACCAACTTCAAACGCGAGAGCTCTAAGTTGAACTTCAAGACACTTAGCAAGCTTAGCGTGACGCTCGTTTTCGTCCATGTCGACTGACAGAAAATCATATTCTTCCTTAGATTTTACCCATTCGTTTATCTTGTTTCTTAAAAGAATTGTTAGTTCAACAAGCTGAGAACCGAACGCAGTTTGCTCGTTATCGTCTGATATTTTGTATTCTGTCATTTTACGCGCTTCGTCTTTTTCTTTGGGCTCGCTTTTCTTCAGTTTTGTGCTAGACTTCTTTCTCATGTCCAGAGTCCTCCACGTATTTTTATGAGCCGAATGAGCATGTCTTCTTCTTGATTGAGCCGTTCTTCTTCAGCTTTCTGAGAAGCGTCGAATAATTCGCGTTCTTTCTTCTTCGACTCTTCAGAAGTCAACATTCTCATATGAAAGTCGTGCCAAACGATGAGTGCTTCATCTTCTTTCTTACAAAGTTCGAAGCGGTCTACTTTCCACCATTTATAGATCGTGAGAAGTTCACGGTCATATTTTCGGTTGTGGATTACCTGTGCGTATTCATAATCAAACTCAAAATCTTCCGGTTTCGGGTCATTCTTTTCGGAATATTCTTCGAGAAGTTGTTGCCAAGTCTTGTGATCTTTCTCTTTGAGCGTATAGGATTTCTGTTTCTTTTCGTCGTAACCCCACCAATATTGTGGCAAAAATTCATTCTCGACAAAATCTTGAAGGATACTAAACATCGCAAGTGGAATGACCTGACATCGATCAATCCAACCCCATCGATAAGCATGCGCAGGCTGGCTGGCAGGAGTCGGCCGCTGCGGCGGCGGACTTGGCGGCCCGGCGTTGTTCGGCGGAGGTTCCGGATTGGCGGGAACCTCGAAGGTAACTGTCCCTTCCTTGATGATGCCCACGGTGCGACCCCTTTCAGCGCTTCAAGCAGCGCTATGTCATGATGGGCGCACGGCGCCGCCGCGCACGAGCCGCTTCAAATAGTCCCACGGAAGTTCTGTAGTTTTATTCGGGTCCCAGCCAGCGAGTTTAGCAATTTTTTCATATTCTTTCACAGCGTAAGCATTAGATTTTCTTTCTTCTTCGTATTTCTTTGCACGCTCTGCTGCAATCTTGTTGTGCTCTGCAATTTCTTCATCGGTCATTTTCCACCATAAAGAGTCCATTTCATCGAGGAGATTGTCTTCCTCAGCCTCAGTGAGTTTCGTGTCTCCACTATCCCTCTGTTCAATAAGTTTTTGTTCAAGAAACCAATAATCATACCATGCGACAGTTCGTCCATTTTCATATCTTACATATTGTTTTTTCTCGAAATCTTTTATGTGTTCGTCGCAATAAGCCCATATGTCATCAGGGTGTATCCAGGTCGCATTTTTCTCACAAGGCTCGTGCTCTTTATGACCACCAGAACCAGAAATCCAGTTACCACTACACTTTATCTTTGGATTAAGATTCTCATGAAGCTTCTTGTTGAATTCGTCGAGAGATATCGGCTTTTCATTGATTTCAAATGAGGGTTTTACGACTCTACAAGCATCGCTCGATGAACAAGTGTGGCAACCAGCAACTTTCAGTGACAAAAAGACTTTCTCATTTTCTTTGAAGTAGAAATCTTTCATTCGAGTAGTCGGCGGGTAGCCGTCCATCAGAGAACCATCAGTGCGGCGCAGATCCCATTGACTTTCTGGACGACTTGTGTTCTTCGACTCCACAAGAACATGATGTTTTAGCTCTTCAACAGTCATCGCATCAATACAGAACGGGAAATTATCGCCATTTACGACAACGATTATATTCATTTCGCTACCAATTCCCTCATCGATTTTATTTTTTGTATTAGTTCGCTTGCTTCTTTTGAAACACCCGCTCCCTTACACCATGAGCACACTATTTGCTCTTTATCACAAGTATATTTGTAAAATTTTCCAGTTCCATGACAAAGAGTGCAGTGCCATTTCTCCTCTATTGTTTCAACAATGTCATCGAGTAATCCATTTAGATCTATGAGATTCTTCTGTGTTTTCTCGTGAATTTTTCTGTGGTAAGTCGCATCTTTCCTCGCTTCATCTACACGACTCCTTACTTGAATATCTAACTCGTATTTCAGCCATTTTATTTTACCTTCGAGCATTATCGCTGTATCATTTTTTATTTTGTCGATCAGATGTTCATCTATCTGTTCATTCAGTGCTTTTAAAACACGCATTCCTTTTAGGATATCGATGACATACCATGTGATAGCGTTTTTCTTTGCGTCTTCAAGGGAAGAAAACTTTCCATCACCATTGTCGCCCTGATGATACCAGATCGCGTTTGGTGTCCAATATTTTTCATCACTTGGGTTAAAATCGACACATAAAGAATCGTCCATCTCTAGAGAAATTGCCCCATGTGGATTTTTGACCCATTTAAGTTCTAGATAATCTGTTCTCTCCTTACTCTTTATATAGAGATTGATGACATTCCTCAGTCTTTTGTTATCTTTTTGAAGTTTTTTATATGTTGGTTTATTGTTTTTCATCTTTTTCGAATCTTTTTCAGTCAGAATCTTCATCTAGTTTTATCCCGCATTCTTTGCACTTGTCCCAAATAAGTGAGAAACCATGACACATTTTTCCAACATCTTCTGGATGGTCTTTGCTGTATGAACAGAACGAAGGATTTTCTTCAGCGATAGTCCAGTCGCCTTTCTCCATGAAGTGGCAATAGCCATTCTCTTGATACGGTTTTTCATCGTCGAAATCCCAATAGGGACAGAGATATCTTGGGCGGGGCGGATGCTCAACACAATAGGGTTCTGGTTCTCCAGAAGCATGACAATATCGACCACTCGGAATGAGTGATTCGTCTTTTTCTTTCGGAGCTTTGTTAACTTTTAGCATTGTCTACGATTTCTTTCTCTGTAGGAACTCCAAGTTCAATAAGTTCTTGTTCGCGTGAAACACGAGCATTTCTTGCCTTTTCTGGTTCTTCCATTTTCTCATCGCCCCATAACACAAAATCTTTTACTGTTACCGATATTGGTCCTGACATTCTCCAGACACAATCTTGTGCTTCGACTTCTACAACTTCAGGAACAGCGCCAAAATCAATTTGTGCCCAATAATATCCTTTTAGTTTTGGAGGTTCTTTTGTCCATTTCATCTTCGTCACCCAATCAATATGAACAAGAAATTTTTATGTGTTGTTGATATGGTGGCAAGGTTTTTGTTTTCTAGGATTTCTTTAGTTTCTTCCTCGGCGAAAGAAGCGTTATCAATAATCACACAATCAAAATCTCGGCCTCGTAAGTGTTTGTCGCCGTTCTTTGTTACTTGGTGATATGCCAGTTTGTTCTTTTTTGGAAGATCAAACAATCTGAGCGACTCTGCGTTAGAAACATAAAGTGGATTTATATAATATTTTTTGACCGCAGCAATAACAGAGGTAGATTGTCCAGTCTGTCTAGGGAGTCTCAATTGTATGGTCCGATGTTCTTTATTGTAGACATCTGCTGCGAATTTGTATTCTAATCCCATTCCGGACTCTACCAGATCTTCAATGTGTTCAAGAGCTTTTTCAATCATCATTTCGATTATGTGCTCTGTTTTTGTCATTTTATTTCAATTGTCTCCTTTATTTCTTTTGCTGCTTCTTTCGTGATAATAAACTCGTGCGACAATCCATATTGAGAGCATCGCCCACAGAGATATTTAAAACCTCTCCACAATCTTTTGAAGAAAGAAACATTTCGATTAAGTGCTACCCATGTTATCGTTTCAATAAATTTATCTGGTTCTAGATCCTCGATGACCATAAAAATGAGAGTATTAAGGTCGCCCGGATTAGTTATTGTGATTGATCTAAATTTTCTTTCTTCTTTTCGTTCTTGTTGATTTTGAATAATGGTCGCAATCTTTGTGCCGCCATTTTTAACAATTTCACATGAGAAATATTTTAATGTCTCGTGCTCTGAATTTATCGATTTGTTTAATTCTTGAATGAGTTCTTTTTGATGGTTATATTCCTCGTGGGTGTAAAAGGAAATTCCACTATAATAATCACTTTCGCTAGGTCGTTTCAGCAGATACAAAAAGAATCCTTTAATTCTTTTGATAAATTGGAGCTTTTTCAGGATGAGGTCGCAATAAATTGTGGACTCGTCTTCAAAATGACTAAAACGCATCAAACAATCTATCGAATGACATTTACAATCAAAATATTTGTTTTCTTCCACTTTGTTTCACCAGTTCAATTGAATGAAATAATCAGCAAACACATGAAGTCCCTTATTGATTTTGTCGAGTCTTTTATCGTTTTCTTTGCGTGCAGTATTATAGTCTTCGCTCTCGCTCCACTTATCTTCAATGATGAGCACAAAAGTTTCGATCATTTGGTCGAGAAGCACATTCCACAATTCTGCTGGCATCGATACTTCAGTATTCGCTATATACATTGGAATCGCGCAGCTTATCTCTTTGAGTCTCTTGAGTCGTGGAAGAATAAATGATGCGATTACTCGATCAAGACACCACGTTTCAGAATCATCGAAACCTCTATTGATGCGTTGTTTACGATATTTCTCTACACGATCCCTCACATGCTTTAGTTCACTCTTTTTATCTTGCTGCTCTTCTTTTTTGTCCATGAGCGAAAAACATATATTTTCATGGCAATGAATTTCTCGTGGATCAATTTTTTGTTTTATCTGCTTTTTGTTGCCTTTGGACGATTTCCAATTTGGGCAATCATGTTCACCAAAGCGCCTAGATTGACATTCTAAATCACCACAACCATAACAGGAACGGTCTTTTGTTTTCTTAGATTTCATTTCTTCTTTCCTGTGTAACACAAACACCCATAATGTGCTTGTGGATTCCTTGATTCAACAATTTTATTAAGTAGTGGTTCATAAAGTTTTAATTTTTCCTCGCAATTACCGATTCTTTGTGGGTGGCCCACATCTTGACATTCTTTGGGAGTGGGGTTTCCTCTATTTGTCCAGTCGGTAAGATCTTGTCCGAGCACAATTAAACCATCTTTCTTAAGAACCCTATTCATTTCATCGAAACACTTATTCACATCTTCAGCATGGTCAAGAACATTTATACAAATAAGCAAGTCAAAAACATTGTCACCAAATTGTAAATTTTCAAGTTGACTTTTGTCAATGACCACTTTGTCTTTATTTTCTTTCACCCAACATGACGGAAGGCCCAAATATGATTCAATGAGTGGGTCGGATAAATAAATTTTTAGATTTTTCCATTGAAGTATTGACTCGATAATTCGTATATTAGTGAAGGGTCCGCAGCCTACTTCGATAGCACTTATGTTTTCCGGAAGATTGTTCTCCAGGAGATCATATCTATTGAATTGGGTATACCACCACTCATTGTAATCTGACTGATTTAGCCATGCTCCTTCCCAACATTTACGCTCAAATTCCTGGGCAGACAACCATCTTTCGTGATCAATTTTGAGTATTTGTCCGTTCTCAATGAATCGAGAATCATCCCATTGATTGTTGTTAATCATTTTACTTTCCGATGTCACCTGAGCAAAGCATCTTAATTTCGTTAGTCGGTTTCTTTATTGGCGACATTTGCGAATTTTTTAGTCCCGTGACACCGCGTTGCTTATCAAACCATTTGTCAAAACTGTCAGCGTGAAAATCACACATTAATCTGCTATCTCGTTGCGCATGGGCATTTGCGTGACAAGAATAAACCGAGCATTCTTTTCCTAGGTGCCCCTTTATTGTTTCCAAATGATTATTATTCCCCGATTTGTCCAGATATTTGTCTGCGATGGTTTTGGAAATTGGTGATGGTTCTGGAACTCGTTCGACATAACAAGAACCAACGAAGCCAATCCCATCATCAAGTCCATCCAAATATAAACGATGAGAGTCTTTTGGCACTGGGCAATTTTTATTCATAACGCAAGTATCAACACTAGAGCATCGATCACAACTGCGGTATCCCGTGGGTTTTATTTCCACAATTTTCCATGACTTGTTCTCCAATCGCCTTCTTTCTGAATCGCCATGTCGTATGTTTTCAGCAGCTATAACCCAGTCACCAACTTGTAGTTCTCGCGGGACCTCTTTATTAGTCTTTCCCATTTTTATCTCCTTTGTAATTTCCGATGTCTCTAGCCCCATAGCGGCGCATAGCTTTTTGGTAAAATATTCAATATCATCATTCATTTCCGCCATGAATTTGGGTGGCGGCGGAGGGGGAACATAATTTTTGAGTGTTATTGTTGGAAAGGAAATTTGTCGAAGTTTAATATAGTCTTCTTGCGCAGCAATCATATTGTGGTAATATGCTAAATATTTTAAATTTTCATTCGGTATTTCAGGTTTCTTTTTCATTAATAATCTTTCCGGCCCAATCTAGTGCCTTTTGTAATCTCTTATTCAATAATTTATGTGCTTCATTGAATCCATGCCAACAAAATTCATCGTGCTCCGGCCTACCAAGTTCTTCACTTATTGGGAGGAAGACCTTCTGTGATTCGTTCATTGGGACTTGGCATAAATAGAATCGAGCGATTTTCTTTTGTTTTCCGTAAACTTCTGTCTCATAAAAAAGTTTTTCACCGTGGTCATTTGTTATAAAAATTAAATTGTTCCGTAACGAGGTTTCTTCAGCTATTTCTCGAATAGCCGTTGCGACGAGATCGAAATCACCTGAGTCTGGTAATCCTTTCGAGAAGTCCCAATTGTTATAAGCTCGTAACAAAAGATACTCAATGATCCCATCATTGTTTCGAAAAATAATCGCGCCACAAGTAATTGTCATCGTTTGACTTTCTTCAATTCATAAGAGAAATAATAAAAATAAAATCTGGTAGTATCGATACGATATAATTTTCTTTTGTGATTCCACGATTCTTGAATTGTTATGATTGTGCCACATGTGTTTTTATATGTGCCGACCAATACTTTTGCTTTATCTCCGATTTTAAATTTCAATGGTGTCATAGCAATTAAAGCACGAAACCAATGAATTGTCAATCACTTTTTATTGGGTCTAAGTATAAATACCTACGATCTATCACGATTAATTCCGGTTCTTTCCCTAGTTTGATATCAAATGGCAATTCAATACGTTTTTCATATTCATTAACATGTTCAATAAATTTTGCTTGTTCATTACAATAAAAAATAATCTGCCCTGATTCAAGATTATTTATTCTTCGATATCTATCGTAACAATTCGTATTTCTCGGGGTCCACGGAGAATTTCGTTGTTTCCATTCATCATCGCGATTGTTAAAGCATTCTTCGCACAAGGTCGCCAGCCAACCACTTGAACACCCAATATTTTTATGTGATCCACAATCCTCACAGATTTCATATGACAATGATTCCGCAAAATCTACCATTCCGCGAATCTGATCATCGCCGCCCGAATAATAAAAACGCAGACCACTTAATTTTTCTTTCACTTGAAGCGCAATTACTTGTGGAATTTCTTTTTTGCCGAAGTAATAACTATCTTTCTTATCTTTAAATTTCAGCCAGGAGCCGTTCCAATTATCGAGATGCGATTGAATATCAAAACAAAGATTATTTATCAGCCAAAACCACCCATCGCCACATGAAAAATCAAAGTGTATTCTGTCACGAAAGATTTTATGGTATCGTTCACAAAGAAGTTTATCAAGATCTTCGCGCATCATCTACTCCTTTCATTATCGGAAATACATTGTAACATGGGATGGTGGAATTGACAATCACACATAACAATATTAATCAAAAATAGTAAAATGATAATAGCCCGTGGACCTAACCCACTTGAACCTTAGTGTTGGGGTGGTGTCGGACACGGGCACAATTTCCAATGTGAGCGGTCTTTGATAACTTCGTGCGTTTCATTTTGCGCTTTGAAAGGAATTTTAAGGCACAGTAAAAGTGTATATTCGCGCTGGGGCTTGATTTCTTTTTACTATAATTTTTTAATGGTTACACATGCTGAGGGAATATAATTTTTAAATTGGCACGCTTCTTGAAATTCTTAGATCGATCTGACTTGTTGTTAAATAACCATTTTTAATTACTGTCAATAATTGATAGATCTATCAAAATTGTCAATTTTGTTAATTGTAATTAATTAATTTTTTAATTAAAATTTTAGATTATTTAAGAAAGAAGGCCACGAGCTCTTTTAGATATGGCGGAAGGTGTTAATATAGCTTGAAATTGCCAGAAGAACAAGGAAAAGTCAAGAAAAGAAATTATTGTGAACTTCCGGGCAAAGGACCAAGATATTCGACCCACCCCCTGGGGAGTAAACGGAAACGACGGACCGATTTTTTGAGACTGTTTATTAGTTGAACTTGAATCCCAGAACTGTCATATTGCTGGAAGACAACCGCCAAAATAACTTTGACGTGTTCTTTATTTTTATTATGGGAAATAAAATATCGCTCGACACGATCAGGTAACGTTTCTTTTTTATTTTCTTCCATAATTTTTTCTCTCTAATAATTATTAAAGAAGCAAATTTGACGACCTGTGATAAAATGCTTGGCGAGGATTAAAAACAATGCTACTTGGTGCTTCCGGATCTTTTTTCACATATGAATTTAGGGGCCGGAAAATTACACGATTTGGAAACGGCCTGTTAAGTATTTCGGCAGACAAATCAACGAATCTTTCTGGTTCAACGGATGTTTTAAGCGTAATTGCTGATGTTGTAAAAGACATAGATTATGATTGTTCGAATAGATATAATGAAATTCCGGGACGAACATTCTTATCTGAAAGCAGACATGTTCCTTGGATTGGTGGCGGGAAACAATACAATTATAAATTTAGCCCGCAGTGTTCGCTTCCTTTTAGACGCATGGATCGTGATCCTCGCGGTTATTCAAGAAAAGTAAGAAATTCTCCGATGGACTATTCTGACGAAATCTATTCATCGAGGTCATTCTCACAAATCCCGAACAACAACCAATATTATTACGGTTCTGGACAAGATGCTTATGATCAAAATGGACGACTAGTAAGAATTCATCGAAACAAACCAATTAATAAATTTTTTGGCGGTGAAGTGGGCAACCCTCCAGATGACCTATTTATTTCGTATGGGTCGGGAAGCGTATCATCAAGTAACGAATCATATTTAGATAACAAAATTGTAAAAAACAAAGCGTATTATCAAAATAATAAAGGTGAGTTTCCTTATGTATATTCTCCAACTATGCGTGCTTTTGATAGTGTGTATGGTTCGGCTCAAGATAGTTTAAATTATTCGTTAATATTTGGTAGTTCACTTGATGTGATCAGTGGCCTCATTATA
>Ga0315274_10004465_pt1 | contig 20570 bp, 9 predicted proteins | sample YL17G02_20_MG_FD_203700 | JGI IMG/M metagenome (GOLD analysis project Ga0315274, IMG submission 203700) | Sediment microbial communities from Yellowstone Lake, YNP, Wyoming, USA - YL17G02_20 | ecosystem: Environmental > Aquatic > Freshwater > Lake > Sediment | place: USA: Wyoming | collected...
GCACCACGCTCGTCACCCGCGCGAACTCGTTGTCCGCAATCGTCACCGTCGCCCCCGACGGCGACCCCACCACGTACCCCGCGTTCGCCGACAGCGTCACGATCACCGTCTCGTCCCACTCGTTCTCGCTGTCGTCGACCGGCGTCACCTGGATCGTCGCCGTCGGCTGATTCGCCCCGATCACCACCGACCCCGTCAGGGTCTGGTAGTCCCCCGTCCCCGCCGTCCCGCCCACCGTGTAGTAGACCGTCAACGCCCCGCTCTGGTCCCCCCCCGCCCGCGTCACCGTCCAGAGGCCCGGGTCCAGGCCCGCCTCCGCCGCGTTCGGGTCCGTCGCCGCGATCGTCACCGTCGACAGGACATCGTTGTCATGGATGGTCACGGTAGCGCTCGCCGTGCCGATGGCGTAGGCCTTGTCGGGCACCAGCGTCAGGCGGACGGTCTCGTCGCCTTCGATGGCGGAATCGTCGAGCGGCCTCACGGTGATCGTGGCCGTCATCTGGCCGGCAGCGAAGTGCAGCGTGCCGGTCAGGTAATCCTGCATGTCGCCGGACTTCGCGGTCCCGGTGACGGTGTAAAGCACGTCGCAGGCGCCGGTGGCGCCGGTGCGGGTGACGGTGAAGGTGCCGTTGTCGGGCCAGGCCTCGGAAGCGTCGGGATCGGTGGCCGCGATGCTGATCGTCTTGTCGGGGACCACGACGAAAGGCGAGAGGTAACTGGCGGGGATGGGCCCCTGGAAGGTCCCGCCGGACCGCTGCCAGGCGACGGCAAGGTTGTCGCCGCCGCCGCCTTCCTTCTGGAGGGCCTCGATGTAGTAGCGGTGGCCGGCCACCAGGTGGATAAGGGCCGACCGCTGTTCCGGGTACGAGTCCCACACGCGCGAACCGGTCCAGCCGGGCACGTAGGCGATCTTGACCTTGTTGGCAGGATTATCGTCGGTGCTCAGCCACAGTTCGCTGTTGTCGTCGGAGGCGATCCAGAAGCGGTAGTCGCCGGTTCGCGTGGGTGTCAGGTAGGCGCGCATCCGCGTGCCATAGGCGTCGGCCCAGTCGGTGGGGGCCTCGAAGAGCGTGCAGTAGCCGCTGCCCGTGGGGTTGTTGGGATAGCGCGGGTCGGACGTCAGGAGGGAAACCGCGTCCCCGCTGATGCCCGTCCAGTATTCCCAGAGGACGTTGCCGGTGCTCGGGGCGGTGTAGGTGAGCATGCCCTGGGAGCCGTCGCGGACGCTGACGCCGCCCTGGGAGATGACGTTGGAGACGGTGACAGTGTAGATGACGCCCTGGGTCATCGGCGCGTCGAGCGCGAGGAGGATGGTGCGGTGGTCGGGCAGGAGGGCGGCCTCGACGACGGTCCTCGCGCCGCCGTCGTAAGTGACCTCGTAGTTGGCCACGTCCTGGGCGGAGTCGCGGTCCATCTCCTCGGTGAAGACGACGGCGGCCGTCGACGCGTCCCAGGCGCGGGCGGAACTGACGCCCGGCCACGTGGTGTCATAGAGCCGCGCCGACGGGATGATCTCCAGGGCCTGGCTGGTGCTGGACCAGTACAGCCGGGCGGTGGCGTCGTAGCCGTCCTCGAAGAACTCCATGCGGATGTCGTAGAACTCGCCCGCGACGAGGCTGATCGTGCCGGAGTTCCACTGGTCGCCGTGCCAGTTCCAGTCGTTGACGAGTTGCTCGCCGTTCACCCACAGCCGCACGCCATCGTCCGTCACCGTGTAGAACGTGTAGGTCTCGGTGTAGAGGGCCTTGACGCGGCCGGTCCAGCGGACGCCGAAGCGGTCGGCGGAGACCCCGGGGTCGGGCGACCCGCCGCCCCAGCCGAAGTTGACGACCGGGTCGGTGCGCGTGAGGACCAGGTTCTGTTCGAGGAAGATGTTGTTGACGTCGGTCCACTGGTAGTACTCGCCCTTGAGGCCGCTGCCGGCGTCGGTGTAGGCGAACTGCCACTGGGAATCGGGCGCAATCAGGATCAGGGCGAGGTTCCGGACGCCGTTCACCGTCAGCGTGTACAGGGGCCCCTCGCTCATCGTCGTGGTGGTCAGGACGACGGTGCGGTCGTTCAGGCCGGCGCCGGCGTTGGTGACGATGACGTCGTTATCGAGCACGTAGTGGGCGGCGCCGTAGGCCGAACCGGGATCGACCGCCTCGTTGAAGACGACGGTGATCTTGTTGGCGACGCCGTCCTCGGTCGTGACGACCACGATGCGCGGCGCCGTGACGTCGGTCGAGCCGTTGACGAGGCCCGGCGTTCCCTCGGCGGGGCCGGCGTACCAGTTGGCCGGGTCGTTGCCGTAGCCCGCCGGCACCGTCTTCTGGAGCGACGGTCCGAGCCCGTCGGGCGTCAGGGGCCACGGCGGATCGTCGTCGTACTTCACGCGGTCGACGAGGACGTACGGGACGTCCATGCCGGGGTCCGGCTCCGCCGGCTTGTACAACTTGATGCTCTCGCCGGCGTTCGAGAGGTTGCCGGACCACGTGAAGATCTGCACGCCCGCGGGCAGGCCATAGCGGGCGCGGAAGAGGTCCGGGTCGATGCCGACGAGCACGATGTACCCGCCGGCGGGGATGACCACGCCCTCGGGGAACACGAGTTCGACGGCGCCGTCCACGCGCCAGGTGGCGACGTGCTCGTCCCCTGCCTCGCCATACTCGATCCAGAGCGGGACATCGGCGCCCGAGACGTTGTACAACTCGATGAACTCATTGCCGTTCGGGTCGGGATGGTACATGATCTCGTTAATGACGACGGGGCCGACAAGGGGCAGGCCGTTCGGACCGTCCTTGGTCTGGCCGGCCATCGCGACGAAGTCGACGCGGCCGACGCTGTTCGTGTAGCGGCCGAAGGAGACGCCGTTGTCGGAGGCGCCGAAGGTCTGGACCTCGCGGTAGCCGATCAGTTCGCCGGTGCCGGGGTCGACGGCGGTGAGGTACACGCCCTCGCCGAACTCGCTGAGGGCGAAGCCGTCGGGGATCACGCCCACGCCGAACTGGGCCGCCTCGGTGAAGGAGAGGTGACTGTGCGACCCGAGGACGGTGCCGGCGGCGATCTGGAACTTCTGGAGGTCGGCCGCGTCGTCGCTCAGCCACCAGCCGCCGATGGCGATGGAATCGTCGGTCGTATTGTAGAGTTCGATCCAGTCGCCCTGCGGGGAGTCCTGGTGGGCGAGGACCTCGTTGATGACGACGGAGCCGAGGGGCAGGCCGGCATCGGCCGCGCCGGGCGATCCGCCCTTGTAGGTGCTCAGGCGCCAACTGCCGGCGTCGCCCCACGCGTCGAGGTTCGGTTCGAGCGGATTGATGAGCGTCAGGGAGAAGCCCTCGCCGTTGGCGGCCGGCAGCCAGTCGGTCTGGTAGGAGAACGAGAGGATCGTCTCGCCGAAGCGGCCTTCGAATCGGATGCGTTCGCCCGTGTTGCTCAAGGAGCCGGTGTAGGGCCCGAAAACGTTCGCGATGCCGGTGCCGTAGCGCTCCTGGAAGGCGTCGAGGTTCTTGACGACGACGGCGTACTGGCCCACAGCAAGCGTCACGTCGGGGAAGGTGAACGCGACGCCGTCGCCGAACCGCATGCCGGCGAGGTTCACGGGGTCGGGCCCGATGTTCTGCAACTCGATGAACTCGTACTCCTCCTGGGGGTACGTGCTGCCCGGAGGCGCCGGGTCCTCGGGATGGTACATGACCTCGGTGATCCGGAGGGTGGGCGGCTCGGCCATGAGGAAGACGGCCTCGTGCAGGGGGCTCCAGACGCCGTCGTGGAGGACGCGGGCGCGGACGAGGCGGCTCTCCGAGAGGGCGATGGGATCGGCGTACGTCAGGGCGGTGCCGGCGATGCCGCCGCCGACGGCCCGCGGGTCGGCGCCGTCGAGCGTGTAGTAAATCGTGCCGCCCGTGTTCGGGTTCGACATGCTGACGTTGAATCCGGGCTGCACGATCCCGCCGTGCTGGTTGAAGCCCGGGGCCTCGGCGAGGAACTCGCCGCCCGACCCGAGGGCGATGTACATGCCGGTGTCGCGCAACTGCTGGAGGACGATGCCGGTCCGCTGGGGGAAGTAGTCCGACAGTTTTCCGCTGACCAAGGGCAACCAGTTGCCGCTGTAGGTGAGCGGGGAGACGGTGCCCTCGGCCTCCCAGATGTCGCCCCAGCGGGCGGACTCGCAGACGATGCCGCCGCCCACCAGGTCCACGAGATCGGCGTAGCGCTGGCCGGCCGCCCCGGGCGTCAGCGCGCCGTCGTTGAAGAAGGCCGCGTAGATGTGGTCCATCAGGAGGACCTGGAACTCCTCGTTCGCGCGGAGGCGCTGGAAGATGCGCGTGGGGTTCCAGTCGGTGTCGCGGCCGGTGATGTTGTCCCAGGTGCCCTGGAGGTTGCCCTCGGCGTCCCAGGAGAAGAAGCGGAAGCGGCCGTCGGGGGAGCGCTGGCGGTTGGCGTACCAGTTGTGGCCGTCCCAGTCCCAGTTGCCGCCGTAGAAGTTCATGAGGACGTAGTCGACCAACTGGTCGACGTCGACGTACTGCTGCATGAGGGCGTAGTTGGCGGCGCTGGCGAGGGCGTTGGGGTCGTCGGGGTAGCCCGACTCGATGTGGCCGGTGTTGGCGAGGCGCATCATCTGGTCGTAGGCGACGCTGTCGCCGTTGATGATCGAGTCGTTGCAGTTGCGGGCGTCGTAGTTGTCCTTGTCGCCGCCGTAGTAGGACGCGCCGAAGGCATTGTCCGGGCGCTCGACGACATCGTAGAGGCCCCAGTAGAGGCCGTTGATGTAGAGGTGCACGTACGTACCGTGGCTCGAGATGTCGGTCATGGCGATCTGGGTCAGGCGGGACCACTCGTCGATGATGTACTGGGCGTTGCCGCCGCCCCAGACCCACGACTCGTTGAAGCCGGCGCGGAGGACCAGCGAGTCGAAACTGTCGACGGCGTTGCCGCCGAACAGGTCGAAGTCGAGTTGCGTCGGCCCGCCGTCCGTCCCGTTGAACTTGACCCGGAAAGAGTGCTTCTTGAAGGAGGGGTCGCGGCCGACGCCGCCGTAGATCTTGAACGCCGCGTTGACCTGGAAGTCGTCGCCGCTCGAGGCGTCGAAGTACTCGAGCGAGCCGCCGTGTTCCAGGTAGTCGTTCCAGGGGTCGGCATACATGGCGCCCGGGGTGAACAGGCCCTCGACCTCCATGGTGATCGCCATGACGGGCAGCGACTTCAGGTCGTCGATAATGCGGCTGAAATAGGCCATGACCACGTTCGGGTCCATCTCGTAGTCGGCCGCGACGGGCGTGCCGGAGCCGTTCACCCACGCGGTCGGATAGCCGTCCGGTGTCGCGGACTGGAGAAGCACGTCGCTCAAGAAAATGTAGGTCTGGGTATCGATGTTGGTGGGCTCGAAGCCCTGTTTGTAGGCCGCGGCGCGCACGACGGCCGTGGTCGTGATGTGGATCGGGTTGGCCGGATCGAACACGAGGCCGGTCGTCTCGGTCGGCTTGGAGCCATCGAGGGTGTAGCGGACGGTCGCGTCGGGCGTCGTGGTCGAGATCACGAGGTCGAACGGCGCGTCGTAGAAGCCGCGGTCGTGGTCGAACTTGGTGTCCTTGACGTAGGCGTAGTAGTCGATGGAGTTGGGCTGGCCAGGACTCGCGGTGGCGAAGAAGTGCTCGCCCAGGCCGAGGTAGTCGATGTCGACGAGCTCCGGGAGGATGAGGAACTCCAGGTCGGACGCGCCCCAGTTGAGGCCGTGGACGGCGAGGACGTTCACGCCATCCCTCAGCGCCCCCAGGAAGGCGGAGACGTCGATCTGCTCGTAGACGAGCGCGTCGGCCTTGTCGCGGTCGGCCGTCGCGGCCGAGTTCCAGGCCGGCGACGCGGGGGCGTTGCGCTCGGCGATCTTGACGCCGTTCAGGTAGGCCACGAACCCGTCGTCGTACTTCATCTTCAGGGTCAGCGAATCGTAGGCCGTGTGGTCCGCGACGTCGAACGGGACGCGGACGTAGGCCGACGCGGCGCTGCCGTACATCTCGGGTTCCACGTCGGTGTGGATCACGTCGGCGAAGATCCCGGTCGCGGCGCCGCCCGAGACGACCGGGCTCTGCACGTACAGGCCGCCGCTGGCCGTGTCGCCCACGAGGTCGAAACTGCTGTTGAACCCGGTGTCCCTGTGGTCGCCCTGGGCGGCGAAAAACTCGGTCGACTGGCCGCCCCAGTTCTCGAACGACACCAGGCGCATCTCGTACTCGCCCGCGGCCGTGAACTGGAACACGCCGAGCGTGTCCCACGTCCCACGTAGGCCCGCGTAATCGATCCGGTCGCTCCCGGCCGGCGTCGTCGATTCATCCACCCAGACGGTCGTCGCGCCCAGGATCTGGAGGCTGAAGCCGTCGTCGCTGCCGACGCCGAACGTGTAGTACCCCGCCGTCGGGATGGTGATCGTCGCGAAGGCCTCGGTGACGAAGCGGTTCGGGTCCTCCTCCCACGTCGTGCCGGGATACGGCAGGTCGCCGCCGAAATGCAGCCCGCCCCAGTAGTTGATCACCGGCGCGTTCTCGGACACGATGCCGATCTGCTTCGACAGGGTGGCGATGACGGACTCGGCGTCGGAGAGCGAGTTGATGTCGACGTTGGCGAAGTAGTTGTAGACGGCGAAGCCGGACACGGCGGCCTCGTAGCCCACGCCGGTGTAGCCCGAGATCGTCCAGCCCGAGTCGTCAAAGTCCCAGTTCGTCCAGGAGGTTCCCCAGCCGGGGTTGCTCGTCGGGACGTAGACCGTCGTGTCGGCCATCGGCCCCACGAGGGTGGTGACCTCGATGTTCTGGCCGATGCCGTACGAGATGTCCTCGAACTGGTTCGGGTATTCCGGGCTGTACTGCCAGGCATAGGAGTCGTCCGGCCGCCGCAGGGCGAGGAACTCGCCGCTGCCTTTCAGGGAGAAGTTCGTCCGGAGCATGTGGGCCGGGTCCTGCTGGTCCGTCCCGTCCGCGATGACCACCAGGTATCCGCCCGCCGCCAGGTCGACGTCCGGGAAGTACCACCGGTTGTTCCCGTCCTCCAGCGACCAGCCTTCGAGGTTGACGGGCGTCGCGTCGACGTTGTGGATCTCGACCCAGTCGGGGTACTGGTCCAGGTTCTCCGGATCCTCGTAGGCCAAGCCGTTGAGGGCCATGAACTCGGAGATGATGACGTTGGCATCCAGAAGGAGGCGGGGCTCCATCGCCTCGAACACGGGCTGCCCGGCATGAGACCGGGCCGGAAGGCACGTCTGCGCGTCGGGGAGTCCGCCGGGGCGGGCGCCCCCGACGGCGTCACCTGCGAGATGCTGAGCGCCGACCTTGGATCCCCGCTTCCGTGCTGACCGGATTCTAGGATGCATCGCCCCTCTCCTGAGGGCCCGCGGCCGTCCTCGGGACGACCTGCTCAGGGCCCTCGACTGGGGCGGAAACGATCCCCCTTCCGCACCGCCCAACCCATCCTTCAGCGCCGCGGGGCCCCCGCTCGCCTCTGCCGCGCTCCCCTCGGGCCCGCGACGGCGCTCCCAAGCCTCAACCTGCGCCGCCGACGGCAGCGGTCTTGAACGTCACGTCCACCAGTTCGCCCGGCCGAAGGATCGCGCCCGTCGGCAGGACAATCCGCACCGGCAGGCCCCACTCCACCGTCTTCGGGTCCCGAAGTTGGTGCGGAGGCACCGCCTCCACCTGCCCCCCGACCCGGTCGACCCGGGCGGGGATCACGTTGACCGGTATCGACCGGACGTGCACTTCCACCGGCATGCCGACCTTCGGTTGGATCCGCTGCTCCTGCCGAAGGTAGCACACGACGTACTGGTTCTGGTTGGCCGAGATGGTCATGATCCACTCGCCGGCCTTGACCGCCTGGCCGGGGTGGTAGTAGATGGCGGAGACCATTCCGTCGACGGGCGACCGGACGTCCGTGGCGGCCAGTTGCGTCTCGGTCTCGCGGATCAGGGCCTCCTGGGTCGTGATGGCCGCACGGAACGGCGCCAGGATCGCCTCCAGGTTCGGAGACTGGACCGGCCCGAGGGTCTTCAACCGCTCTTCGGCGGCCTTGCGCTGGGCCTCGGCCTCGCGGATCGCCCGCTCGTAACCGGCGATCCGCTCCTGGACGACGTCACGGGCGGACGCCGCTTCCACGAGGATGAGCCGGGACTCGACGCCGCGGTCATAGAGATCCTTGACGGCCTGATACCGCTCCGTGAGCCCCTTGAGTTCGGCGCGGTCGGCCTCGAGGTCGGCCTTATGGGCGAGGATCTCCAGGCGGATCCGCTCGACGCCGACGGCCAGGCGCTCGGCCTCGGCCTTCGCGCCCTGCTCGTGCAGGGCCTGGTCCCGCAGGGCCTGGGCTTCGGCGGCCGCCAGATCGCCCCGGATTCGCGCGAGGTCCTTCTTGAACGTGTCGACAGCGGCCAGGATCTGCTGGCTGTCCAGCCGCGCTACGACCTCGCCGGACTTCACGGTGTCGAACACCTCGAACGTCCTGCCGGGCAGCGCCGCCAGGACGCCGTCCACCGAACTGGTGGCCTGAACCTGGATGAGGTTGACCTCGCCGACCGTGTTCGGCAGGCCCACCTGGTGGCCCCAGAGCCAGACCGTGAGCACGACGCTGGCGCCGAACGCGAGCACGGGGAACAGCTGGTACCGTATCCGGCGCCACTGCTGCGCGAACGGCGTTCGAATACGACGCTCCTCTGCCACGTCCTAGATCTCCGACTCGTCCTGTTCCCGATGATAGAGGGACGCGCTCGTCACGCCCTCCGTCGATTCCAGGTCCTTCAGCAGTTCGCGACTCCGCCCCGGGTCGCGCATGAGCAGATGGTACGACAGGTCCAGCCCTTCCCCCTCGCTACTGCGCTGGCCGGCCAGGTGGGCCCGGACACAGTGCCGCCGGATGATCGGCTTCAGGGCCGACAGTTCGACCGGGAACCCCGTCCAGTGCAGCGAGAGGACCACGTCGTAGCGGTGGCGGCTCCCGAACAGCGTCATCCGCAGGTACATGAAGATCAAGGCAATGCACACCGCGCCCAGCACGGCCGTCCCCAGCCGCATCGTCCCCACCGCCAGCCCCTGCACGATCGCCCACAGGATGAACGTCGTGTCCCGCGTGTCCTTCAGCACGTTGCGGAACCGGACCACCGCGAACACGGCCAGCAGCCCGAACGCGATCACGATGTTCCCCTGCATCAGCATCATCACCAGCGCCACGAGCACCGGGATCACCACCAGCGACGCCACGAACATCCGGGAGTAGGACAGCCCGGTGTGCGTGATCATATAGACCCAGCCGATCAGGTGCCCGATGCAGAACGCCAGGAACAGCACCAGCAGGACGGTCTCCACGCCGCCCATCGTCCCCTGAAGATCGCCCCGAAGGAGGGCATCCGCCCATCGGCTGAACACGTTCATATCGCCAAGTCCCTGTAATCGTAATCCAGGACCACCGGCACCTGCACGCACCCCAGCGTGCGCACGCAGACGACATACTTCGCCATCGACCGGCGCTCCAGGTCGAACATCCGCACCATGTCCCGCATCCACGACGGGAACCGCTCGGTGTACTTCAACTCCAGGATCACCCCGCCGACCTGAGGGTGGCACCGCTCCCGCAGGTGCGGCAGGTCGAACGCTCCCTGGTAATGCGCCCCCATCAGGTTCCGGTCGAACGTCACCCGGATGTGGTTGCTACCGGGGCTGACGTACGCCTCCCGCGAATACGACACGAACGCCCGCCCCTGGGCCCCGACCAGCGTCCGCAGGTGGCAGAACCGCTGAAGGGCGCTCATGGCGCGGTCGCTGTACTCGGCCAGGTCGTCGCGGCGCGGCCAATGGCCGGCCAAGAGCGGCAGGATCGCCTCCCGGCGGACCGGCGCCCGCTCCTTCAGGATCGCGTCGGTGACCCGGCGCTTGATCTCAAAGAACACCGGGCTGTCCGGCCGGTTGTCGTAGAACCGAATCCGCAGTTTAAACCGGTTCTTATGGCCCCGAATCGTCGCGTAACACAGCGACAGCCCGGCGTTATCCAGGTACAGGCTGTGCACCGGATACGTGTTGTTGCGCAGCGGGTCGGCGTGCTCGTCCGCCACGAGGTAGCCCCCGGCGAAGTTGCGGATCCCGCGCGCGGTGGCTTCCCCGATAATGTACTTCAACTCAAAGCGACTGCCTTGAAGCCGAATCGCCAATCGTGGCCTCCCGATTCGCGCTCCACCTCCCGAAGCCTTTCGGACACCATCCCGTAAGCGCGATTCGCAGCCAGGCATGCCCCGCAAGACAGGGGCTCCCCCGTGCGATTATACGACTCCCAAACGCGAAAACGCACCCCCGCTCGGTCCCACGGAGGGTGCCCGGATCACCCCGCAACCGGCCTCTTGGCTGCGGGCGCATCCTGGCCCGGTAATCTGGCTGCCTCCCCCAGGCGCCTGACCACACCCCGCGGGCCGAACGCTGGCCCGGCACAACGCCAACAAGACGCTTGCCGTGCGGTCGGCAGCGCCCTCCGAAACCACCGCCCCAGATGCGCAGCCGGGCGGCTCAGCCATCCCCACATACCTTTACCCACCCTTAGTATACAGTGAAGAGGCCTGTCCCGCAAAACCCTATCTGACGCAGAAAACGCATTCCGTCGGCGTTCCGCTGGCTGTCCCGCCCCGCCGGGCCAGGCACCAAGCACACGTCCGATAACCCTCCGCCCGGTGCCGGGTCACATTTGGCGTAAGTCCTTGTCCTCTAATGACTTAGGCAACAAACGCCGCCGGGGTTCCGATCCTCCTGCCCCGCCGCCCTGCCGACCGCCCTCGGGCGGCAGTCCCGTCGGCCAGTCGGCCCGACCCGGAGGCTGCCCGCCCGGCCCCGACGCGCACCCATCGTGCCCACCGGGACCCCAATGGCCCCCCCCAAGCGCTCGTAACTTGCCCCTGGCAAAGGCTTTACGCAGAAAAGCGCGCGCCGCAAGGCTATTCTCCGCCCGCCAGATCGACCGGTTCCCGACCCGGCGAGGCGATCCCACGGCGTTCCAGCAGGGATCCCTCGAGCCGGTAGAGTTCCACGAGGGCCTTCTCGTAATCCACGGCGGCCTGCGTTTCGGCCACCTGACTCTTCGCGAGGTCGCGCTGGGCCCGGGCGACCTGGAACGCGCTCGCCTGGTTGATCTTGAACTTCTCCAGTTCAGCCGCCAGTTTCTGCTCGTCGAATTGGCGGGTGACCGTGGCTGCGGCGACCTGGTCCTTGGCCCGCATGACCTCGACGTAGGCCGACCGCACGTCCAACTCGGCCAACTGCTCGAGGTTCCGAACAGCCTCCAGGGCCTGCCGCTGCCCCAGGACGGCCCGCCGATGCCGGGCCTCGGCGGCATGGTTGCCCGCCGGGTACGACGCGTTCAGGCCGAAGAAGATGTCGTAGGCGTCACCGTCGATCCGCTTCCATGACTCGCTGAAGGAGTCGGCGTAGCCGCTCTTGCCGAGCGTGATGAACAGGTCCATCCGCGGCAGCAGGCCGTTGCGGGTCCGGACGATCTCCAGGTCGCCGCGTTTCACCCCCAGCCGCGCCTGGTTCAGATCCGGCCGCATCCGGCGGGCGACCTCGACATGGGAATCGACGTCGTCGACCTGGCCGGGCTCGGCGACCGGCACGCCCTTGGCCCGGACGTCGCGTTCCCACAGGTGGGCGCCCGGCGGGTTCAGGAGCCTCAGGAGTTGCAGGCGCAACTTCGTCTCGTCGCTCTGGGCGTCGATGAGGTCCTGGCGCCGCAGGGCGACCTCGGCCTCGGCGGCGGCCAGTTCCACCTGCGCCAGGGTCCCGGCACGGACCCGCTCCTGGGTGTCCTTGCGCTGGGCCTCGGCCATCTCGACAGACTTCTTCAGGATCTCCGCCCGGCGGCCGGCCATCACGTAGTCCCAGTAGGTGAGTTCCGTGCGGCCGGCCAGGCCCTCGGCGAACCCCCGAAGTTCGTATTGCGAGGCCAGGGCGTCGAGCCGCGCCTGGCGGATTCGGGCCCGGTTGACGTCCAAGCCGGCCCCCCGCAGGAGCGCCTGCGTCACCGTGAGGCCGACGCGCGACTCCACGAGTTTGCTGCCGTCGCCCGCGGCGTCCGCGATCTCGGTGCTGGCCCCCAGGTTGAGGCTCGTCCCAGTCGGCAACAGGACACCCATGGCGGCGAGGCCGACGATCGACTCGGCGTCCCGCAGGTACAGGCGCCCGCGGCTGCTGAGCGAGTCGCCCTTGACCCGCTCGTCCCCGAGCGTGCCGGACAGGACGGGGTCGAACACGGCCCGCTCCTCGTCGACGGCGGTGCGGACGATCGACGGCGTGAGGCGCTCGACGGCGAGTTCCCGGTTGTTCTCCATCGCCATGAGCACGGCTTCGCGGGCGTCGAGTTCGATGGGGCCGGCAGGCGCCTCGGGTGGGGCGGCCCCGGGCGCCGCCGCCTCACCCTCGGCGACGGGCCGTTCTGCCGCGCCGCCGGGCGCGGCCGCGCCTTTCAGCGGCGTCGCGACGGGCGGCGGGGGGCCGACGTAATCCTCCGCGGGGATGGGGCGGTACGACCACGTGCAGGAGGCCAGCGTGAGGGCCAGCGCCCCGAGCCACACCGCACGCGCGACGTCGCCGAATCGCTTCGCTCGGAACATCGGGCGCTTCCCTCGCTTGCCTGGCGGCACGACGGACACTCTCCGTCTTGTACGACCGACCGCCCCGGAACCAGACAGAATCTCCGCGCAAGGGCCGTTCGTCAAGCACAAAACGAGGGCCGAAATGCGGTGGGCAATACTGGGAGGGGCCTCGGCGGGGGTCCGGGCCGGGTCGGGGGCGCCCCTTACGTCTCGCGCCCGGCGAAGCCCAGGTACTCGTCCAGCCAGTCGTCCGTGCGGAGGACGGCCTTCCGCTGGCGCAGGGCGTGTCGCTCGGCCCGGCGCTGGGCGGCATCGAACACGCGGCGCGTGAGGGGAGACGAGATCGCGCGGTCCGTCTGCCCGTACCGGCGGCGGAGCGACGCGCTGGTCAGGGGCGCGTGCCGCCGCACGAGTTCGTCCTCGAGGGAGACGATGGCCTGGGCGGAACCGGGGTCGCCCTGGCGCGCGGCCCGGCCGAACAACTGCCGGTCGATGCGTCCGGCCTCGTGCCGCTCGGTCGCAATGACGTGCAGGCCGCCGAGTTCCGCGACGCCGCGGCCCAGTTTGATGTCGGTGCCGCGCCCCGCCATGTTGGTTGCGACGGTGATGCGGCCGGGCTGGCCGGCGCCGGCGACGATCTGGGCCTCCTCGGCGTGACGGACCGCGTTGAGGACGGCGTGCTCGAGGCCCTCGGCCGCCAGCAGGCCGCTCAGGTGCTCGCTCGCGCGGACGCTCCGGGTGCCGACGAGCAGGGGCTGGCCGGTCGCGTGGAGGCGGCGGATCTCGGCGACGATGGCGGCCCACTTGGCCGCCTCGGTCGCGAAGACGCGGTCCGGGGCGACTTTGCGGATGCACGGCCGGTTCGTCGGAATGGCCACCACCGGAAGGTGGTAGATCTGCCAGAACTCGCGCCAGGCCTCGGCGGCGGTGCCCGTCATCCCTGCCAGGCGCCGGTACATCCGGAAGAACCGCTGAAAACTCAGGCGGGCGTAGGTGTCCTTGGGCGGGTTGACCTCCACCGTCTCCTTCGCCTCGACGGCCTGGTGGAGGCCGTCGCGCCACGTCCGGTCGGGCATGAGGCGGCCGGTGAATTCGTCGACGATGACGATCTTGCCCTCCTGGATGACGTACTGCTTGTCGCGCAGGTAGAGTTCGCGGGCCGTGAGGACCTGGGTGATGAGTTCCTCGCGCCGCCGCGCGCCCGCCCAGAACCCGCCCAGGGGGGCGGCCAGTTCGGCGACGCGGCGCTTGCCGGCGCTGGTAAGGGTGACCTCGCGGTACCGGTGGTCGACGCGGTAGTCGCGCGGCGACTGGAGGTCGGCCGCCAGGTCGGCCGCCCGGTGGAACACCTCGACCTGCTCCGGGTTCGGCGCGTCGCCCGAGATAATGAGGGGCGTCACGGCCTCGTCGATCAGGACCGAGTCGGCCTCGTCGACGATGGCGTACTCCAGGCCGCGCTGCACCAGCCGGTCGGTCCCGCTGCCCGTGCCGTCGACGATCTTCGCCAGGAGCGCCGACGTCGACCCCGCCAGCCGCCCCAGGGCCAGCCGGTCGCGCAGGTAGTCCGCCGTCACCTCCTTGTTCGTGCAGTAGGTGATGTCGGCCTGGTATGCGGCGCGGCGGTCGGGCGGCATCATCCCCTGCTCGATGTAGGCGACCGACAGGCCGCAGAAGCGGTAGATGCGGCCCATCCAGTCGGCGTCGCGCTTCGCGAGGTAATCGCTCACCGTGACGACGTGGCAGCCGCGGCCCCGCCATCCCGCCACGGTGGCCGGCAGGGTGGCCGTCAGGGTCTTCCCCTCGCCGGTAGCCATCTCCGTAATGTGACCAGACTCCAGGGCCAGCGCCCCGGCCGCCTGGACGAGGAACGGCCGGTCGCCGACCTGGCGGGTGCAGACCTCGCGCACCAGGGCGAACGCGCGGTCGAGGTCCTCCGGCCCGTCGCGGCCGAGGCGGAACCGGGCCCGCAGGGCCTCGGCCGCCTCGCGCACGCGCGCGTCGGTCAGGCCGGAGAACGCCTTCTCCATGGCGACGATGCGGGCGGCCCGGCGCAGGAGGCGGCGGACGCGCGGGACGGCGCGGCAGGCCAGGCCGACGGCCGCGTCCCACGCCGCGTCCAGCCCCCTGGGCAGTTCCTTGCCGCCCAGGCGCTGGGAGAGCATCCGCCAGATGCTGCTCTGCGAAGCACGGACTGTGCTCGGGACCGTCGCCACGTCAGATGTGAAACCTCCGCTGGATGAGTTGCAGCAGCCAGCGCCACGCCTGAAGCGCCAGCGGCTTCTCGGACAGTTCGAACCGGACGACGACGCGCTGGCCCGGCAGGAACCGGACCGGGCCGCCGGCCGCCGGCTCGACCTCGATCTCGAAGAACCGCTCGGCCGCCCGGGTGCCCGAGCGGTCGTCGGGCACCACCTCCATCGACCCGCCCGCGCCGAACCCCAGCGCCGGGCTGGGCAGGTGTTCCTGCCCGGCCGGCAGGATCCGGCGCCGCAGGCCGCGCGTCTGGAGGTCCGGCCGGCCCTCGACGCGGATGTCGACGTTCGGCGTCCCTTCCTGAATCAGGAGGGCGGCCACCTGCTGGCGGGCGGTCGCGCGGATGAGCGGCCGGTCGACCGTCGCCACCAGGCCGACCCGGTCGCCGCGCCTCAGGTACGCCCCGCGGAGCCGCTCGATGTCGGGCGAGACCCACTCGCCCGCCACCGGCGCCCGCAGCGCCAGGTCCGCCAGTTGCTCGTCCACGCGGGCGATCCGGTCGCCCAGGACGGCGATCTGTCCCTCGAAGATCGCGGCCTGGGCGAGTTCGCCGGAGGCCCGGGCCAGGTCCCGGCGCGCCGCGACGCTCCGCCGCTCGGCCTCCAGGCCCGCGCGCCGGGCCACGAGGTCCTCGTTCCTGGCCTGGATCAGCGGCTCGCCTTCCGGCGTCACCTGCCGCCCCGAGGGCTGGAACCGCTCGACGAACCCGTCGGCGGCGGCGTGCACGACGGCCATCCGCTCGGGCTCGACCACGCCCTCCACGCGGCACCGGTCCGGGAACCGGACGAGGCCGACCGCCGCGGCCACAGCCCCGGCCGCCAGCAGCGTCGTCCCGACCGCGCGGAAGCGGACCCGCGCCAGTTCCGACCCGGCCAAGAGGTAGTGCAGGAACCGCCCGAGCGGCACGAGCACCCACGCCACCAGCGCCGCCACCGCCAGAACCGCCCCCAGCAGGAACAGTTTGTCGGCCACAAAGAGGAGGATCGCCGTGCAGATGAACACGCGGTAGACCGTCGACGCCAGGCCGTAGAACACCATCCAGACGCGCTCGCCCGGCGTGTGGGCGGGGCTCTGCGGGTTCCGAACCGCCCAGACGTATCGCTTCACGAGGTAGTAAAGGTACTGGCGGCTGCGCTGCTGGAGGTTCGGGATCTCGACCAGGTCGCTCAGGATGTAGTACCCGTCGTACCGCAGCAGGGGGTTGCCGTTGAAGAGGAGCGTCGAGACGCTGGCGACGAACATCACGTTGTAGGCGATGGCGTGGGCGACGGTGCCCTCGGACGTGCCGGCCCAGACGGCGGCGGCGATCGCGGCGATGGCCAGTTCGACGAGCATCCCCGCCGCGCCCACCAGCGCCCGCCGCCACTTGCCGCGCAGCGTCCACGCGCTCGACGCGTCGACATAGGGCATCGGCGTCAGCACCAGGAGCATCAGGCCCATGACGTGGACCTCGCCGCGCGTTCCGGCCTCGCGGCCGAACTTCTTGCACGCGAAGGCGTGGCCGAACTCGTGGAACACCTTCACCAGGGCGAAACCCACGTACAGGAAAAGCAGGTTGTCCCGGTCCAGGACGCCCGACGCCCGCCGGACGAGGTCGTCGGTGCGGCCGGCGATGAAGTACAACCCCATCAGGAGCAGACCCAGCCACACGACAAACCCGTACCACGTGAAGACCCGCCCGAAGATGCCCACCCAGCGGTCCAGGAACCGGTCGGGGTCCAGGAGCGGGATCCGGACGAACAGGAGGTTCGTGAGGAAGCCCTGGACCTCGCGGCGGACGCGCTGGCGGTAGCGCTTCAGCAGGCCCTCGCTGTCGGGCGACAGGTCGGCCTGGAGGAGGTTGGCGGCGTAGAGGCGGCCCAGGAGTTGGATCGCCTCGCCCTGCGTCGGCGCGCTATCGCCGAGTTGCTCGTTGCAGACCTTCCACACGTCGGCGACGGTGCGGCGGCCGTCGAGCATCGCCACGAACTGGTAGGCCGCGGCGTTCAGGCGGAAGAAGTCGTTCGTCGACGGGTCCTGGAGGACGTGCCACATCTCGCCGCGGAAGTGCTGCCGATGGGCCTGGACCGTCGCGCGCAGGCGCGGCCGCAGGCCTGCCACCCGGTACCACGACTCGCTGAATGTCGGGCGTTCCACCGGCACGATGGGGCCTCCTGGCCGAAGAGGGACGGGCGCCGCGGGGAGCAGCCCTCCCGGCGCGTCAGATCCACAACTTCATCCGCACCCAGTTTACGAGCCGCCGCGTCCAGATCCACGCGTAGTGGGCCCGGCGGATGTCGACCTTCGACACGCCCTCCATCCCCGGGCGCATCCACGGGTACGACCCGAGCAGTTTGACGCGGACCTTGAAGACGTTGCGCTGCTTGACGACCTCGGCCACGGGGTTGATCCGCTCGACGACGAAGCGGACGCGCAACTCGGGGTACGACGCGGTCGCCAACTCGCCCTCCTGGCCGACCGCGACGTCGGCGATGAGGTCGTCGGACACGTAGAGTTCGGCCCGGAGGTCCCCGATCGGGGCCACCTCGAACAGCACGTCGCCTCGCTTCACGGGCGCGCCGATCTGGCGCTTGAGGTCGCCGGTGACGATGCGGCCGCTGAGGGGCGACGTGATCTTCGCCTGGCGGACGGTGTAGTCCAGGAGGTCGACCTCGGCCTTGGCCTTGTCCGCGAGCGCCAGGGCGATCTGGGCCTCGGCCTCCTTGAGTTGGCCCCTGGCCGCCGCCGCCTCCTTCAGCGCCTTGGCGCGCTCGGCCTCGGCCTGGGCCCGCGCCAGCAGGAGTTCCGACGTGTCGAGGCTCGCCAGCACGGTCTTGCCGGCCTCGACCGGGCCGTCCGGCTCGACGAACACGTCCTTGAGGTACCCGTCGAACGGGGCCGGGATGACCTGGCGCTGCGTCGCTTCGAGGACGAACGGCGACTCGACGCGGTACTCGCCCCTCGCGAACGCCAGGAACAGGGCCGCGCCCAGGCCGGCGACGGCGGCCAGTTTCGCCCACGTGTGCTTGGGTCCGACGGCCACGGCCAGGCCCTTCTTGAGGGCCGCCGCCATCCGCGCGCCGAACCAGCGGTCGTGGGCCTCAAGACCCACGAGCCGCGCGGCACACAGGTCCGCCGCCAGGCGCAGCGACTCGACCTCGTCGGCGTCGAACGGCCGGTCGGCCGGACGCTCGAGCACCAGGACTGCCACCGGCTCGCCCGCGTGGCGCAGCGGCAGCGCGACGACCGACCGGCGGCCGGCGTGCTCGGCCAGCCGGGCGGCCGCGCGGCTCACGTACGTCGCCTCCGCCGCCGTCGGGTAGACGACCTCCACGTCCTGGTCCAAGCACTCCTCCATCGCCGCCTCGAGGTCCTGGACGATCTGGGTCTTGCGGACGAACTTCTCGGTGTGGCTCATCGCGCGCAACTTGACGTAGCGGCCCTTGAGGTAGCCGAGGCTCGCGCGGTCGGCGCGCCAGCGCGTGGCGATCTCATTGCACACGGTCATCGCCGCGCCGGCGAAACGGTCGTGCGCGTTGACGGCCGCGAGCGTCTCCATCGCCATCCGGAGACGCTGGAGGTCGGCCTGACGGCGCGACAGCGTCAGGCGCATCTCGTAGACCGTCAGAAGCCCCGCGGTGAGTTCCAGCCGCTCGCGGCTGGCGGCCAAGGCGGTCGGGTCGCCGCGCGCATCGACGACGAAAGCCGCCAGCCCCCGGACGCTCCGGGCGCTGTGGATCGGCACCATCACGACGTACCGCCGCGCGGGCTGGCCGTAGAGTTCGTCCGGCGACCGCAGGGGCTTGGAGACGGTCCGTCCATCGGAGACGGCCTGCACGGCCGACTCGACGACCTGCGCGAGCCACGACGGGGCCGTCGTGCCCGCCGGCAGGGGCGGATGGACGGCCAGGATTTCGGCGCGGCCGGCCTGGGCCATCCGCAAAATCGCCCCGGCCTCGGCCAAGGCGATGTGGCACTGCATCGCCAGCAGGTTGGCGAGGAACTGCTCGGGCGGCCCGTCGAAGCGGCTCAGCCGCTCGACGATTTCCGCCGTCGTCAACCGGTCGGTGCCCGGCGAGGGCGACGTCATGTCCGTGCGTTCGACCATGAGAACCGGCCCTGCCCCGGCGGCCCGGCGCGCGCAACGAGGGGGGCCCGGCCGGGACCCCCCGGCCCGGGACCGCCCCGCCTGCCGCCGGGAAGGCGATTGCCAGGGCCCTACTTGCCCGTCTTGGTCCGCTTGGTGACGTCCATCTCCAACTCGCCGAACCGCTCTTCGTGGCGGCGGATGAGTTGGCTCAGCGTGATCGCCAGCCGCTTGGCCGAGTAGTAGTTCATGATGATCCGCTGGTTGGCCTGGAAGATGATCTCCGGCTGGCCTTGCGGCGTGGCGGGGGGACCGAGCAGGTTCAGCCCGAAGTCCAGCATCACCTCTTCGGCGGTCCCGTTGGTCCGGAACGCGTTGGCGTAACTGGTCCCCATGTTCCGCTCGTCGATGCGAAGGCGGATTTCGCGCTGTCCGGTCTGCTCGCGGGCCTGCTGCTCGATCGGCTGATCGCCCGACGGGGCCGGATCCTTGGCCACGGCCATGAGACACTCCTTTTCTAGGGACGCTGGGTCCCCGCAGAACCTTTCGCGTCTGCCTCGGCAGGGGCAGCCGCCGACGGGAACCGGACACGCACCCGCTCGCCGGCCGGACGCCCGGCCGGGTTCGGCACCGCCACCCGCACCGTCAACGTGGCGCTGGCCGCGTCGCCGACGGCCGCCACGAACGCCACGGTCCCCTCGGTCACGTCGCCCGCACCGTCGGCGAAGACGACCTGGGCCCGGTCGCCCACCTTGAGTTTCCTCGCCTCCCCGATCGGGACCGGCGCGTCGACCCACAACGGGTCGATGCACACGACCCGCATGACGACGTCCTGGCCGGTGGTCGACTCGCCCACGTTCTTGACGATCCGCTCGACCTTGCCCGTCACGGGGCTCACCAGCCGCATCTGCTCGACCCGGGCCTTGGCCTGCTCGTACTTCAGTTGGTCCTGTTTCCGCTTGAACTGGGCGAGTTCGAGGGACAGTTGGGCGATCGTCACCTCGAGTCGGGCGTGTTCGAGTTCGAACTGGGTGGCGGCGCCCTCGCTGGCCGCCCACTCGAACCGCTTCAGATCGGCCTTCTTCTGGTCCAACTGGGCCGCGGCCGCCCGCACGTGCGTGTCGTCGTCCGCCTGTTCCTTCAGGCCCCGCAGTTCCAGCACCTCGGGGCCGTCGTCCAGCCGGGCCAGGAGGTCGCCGACCTTCACCACGTCGCCTTCCTTGACCGGCACCTCGGCGATCCGCCCCGGCCGCGGGAACGAGAGCATCCGGTCCGCGTTGGGTTTCGTGTGGGTCAACGTGTCGGCCGTCTGCCCCAGGCACACCACCGGCACGCCAAGCAGCACCGCCGCCAAGACCACCCAGGCCGCATCCGGGCCCTTCCTCGTCGGCCACACCGTCGCTCCCTCGGTGACCTCGACAGAAAGACACCCCGGCATGCGCGGACTCCCGCTCAGCCCTCCCCCTCGAACCCGCACTAAGTATCACCCTATTATCGAACGGCGGCAAGCCCTTCCGACAGGGATTTCCGGCAGGACGAGGCCCACCCAGGCCCCGGGAACAAGGCCGGCGAGGGCGATGCGGCCCCCGCCGGCCTGAGTCTCCTCTGGCATGTCCCGGGGCGGGCCCGCACGCCCCGGCCCCCCTCCCTCGCCCCGCCGCC
>Ga0315274_10004466_pt1 | contig 20569 bp, 19 predicted proteins | sample YL17G02_20_MG_FD_203700 | JGI IMG/M metagenome (GOLD analysis project Ga0315274, IMG submission 203700) | Sediment microbial communities from Yellowstone Lake, YNP, Wyoming, USA - YL17G02_20 | ecosystem: Environmental > Aquatic > Freshwater > Lake > Sediment | place: USA: Wyoming | collected...
ATGCCATTAAGGTACTCTACTGGTCTCGAGCCCTCTCTCTTCTTTAAATCGTTGACCTCTTTCCTCGTCTCGGACAAATGAAAATGTAGCAAAAGGTCGTTCTCATGAGCATAGTCCCGAGCATCGACGAATGTCTTGGTAGAGCAGACGTAGACGCCCTGCAACCCTACCGCCGGGACGATCCTTCCCGTGTTCTTGAACGACTCACAGAATCTTCGACAGTTGTCCAGCGGAAGGCCGGTCTGGGTCGTATGTTCTGGGTCGAGCACAGCCCAACAGAGTACGCCTCTCAATCCCGAGGATTGCACGGCATCAGCTATGATGTCTTCGGAGTAGTAGAGATCGACGAAAGTCGTCGTCCCGCTTCGAATCATCTCGAGACAACCGAGCATAGCCCCGGATTTGATATCTTTTGGTGTACGTCTTGAATCATAAGAGAAAACCCTTGACAGGAAATCTGAGAACGGCAAATCGTCCGCAATTCCTTTCATCAGCGCCATTGCAACGTGCGTATGAGTGTTTATCAGTCCAGGAATGACCACGTCCCCATTTGCCTCGATCTCGATATCCGCTCCTGATCTGACCTTGCCAAGTGCCCTGATGATGTCTTTCTCGATGAGAATGTCACCTTGGAATACATCTCTGTTCTTATTCTGGGTGACGATCCAAGCATTTCTTATTGCTATGCTCATCCATTTCCATTGAACGCCACCCCAGATTATAAAATTTGGTAGACAAGTGAGTTCGTGGGCCTTGTAGTCGATTTCCAGTCTAAGAAACAAGTAAAATATAGACTTGTAGCCATGTTCCGTCGGAATCGATTCCGAAACCCTGGCGGGGAGTTCAAGAAACCCATTGCCTTGGGGTAGGATCAACACAATGACAACAATCACTTTCCTTGGGACAGGAGGAGGGAGATTTGCCACGATGTACCAGCCACGCAACACTGGAGGAATCTATTTTTGCGATGGATGCAGAATACATCTGGATCCTGGACCAGGAGCATTGGTCAATATGGCTCGACTCTCAATCGATCCGAGCAAGACAGATGCGGTCCTGATATCGCACTGCCATCCAGATCACTACTCGGATGCCGAGGTTCTGATTGAAGGGATGGCGAGAGGAGGGTTCAGAAAAAGAGGAGCTCTGGTAGGGAGCAACAGCGTGATACAAGGTTACGGCAACTTTGGACCAGCAATTTCCAGCTACCACCTTGGACTCCCTGAGAGGATCATTGCCATGTTCAAAGGCTCCTCGATTTCGCTAGACCAGATAAAGATTGAAGCGACCCCAACAGCGCACAGCGATCCCACTGGCATTGGATTCAAGATCCATACCTCCAATGGAATCATCTCCTACGTAGGAGATTCCGAGCTGAATCCAGAAGTCACGGAAGCCCACCGACAATCAAGAGTCCTCATCATCTGCCTAACGCGACCCATTTCGTCCAGAATACCCTACCATATGTGCACGGAAGATGCGTCCGTTCTCGTGAAGAAGGTATCTCCGGAAGCCGCAGTGTTGACACACTTCGGGATGAAGTTGCTCCATGAAGGGGCGGATAAGCAGGCACGATATATTGAGAAGAGAACTGGCATAAGGACAATTGCGGCAACTGACCTCATGACACTGAAGCTAGGGAAAGTGATTCGGGTACACAGACACTGCAATATGAATTGATCCCGACTGGCACAACGAACGAAAAAGAGATTCTGCAACACTCCTCGATTGTTCAGCGACAAACAGGCTTAATCGTGCTGCAGACGCAAGTCATCCTTTTATAATAGTGCATGAATTGCGAGAGATAGGTGTCCGAGGACGGTGGCTCGAATTTCCTCCTAATCAACTGTTTTGTTATCCCCCACCCCACCGCCCTTGGACGCCAAACCCCTATACACCGAAATTGCCTAGTTCAGAGGTAATTAAGGCTCTCGTGGACTAAAGTACGAATCGACAAGTATACTCTCAATATGAAGACCTAAATGAAAGGATTATTGACCAACTAGCCAATTATGCTCTGAATGCCAATCGAAGAGAGAGTTCTGGAAAAAGTCTCACCTGACATAAAACACAGACATTTCGTGACCAAGGTCGTCTCAGATCTAATAAGAAAAACAAACGATGAGATAAAAGCCAAAGGTCTGGATCTCGAGGTCCGCCTGGTGGGTTCAGTCGCGAAGGATACATATCTCCGCAATCCTGATGTAGATCTCTTTGTGATGTTTCCCGAGACAACTCCCCGGGAAGAGCTCGAGAAAGTAGGCCTCGCAATCGGGCGGTCGGTCCTTGGAGGAGAGGAGAGATACGCTGAGCACCCATACATTCACGGAAGTTACAGTGGATTGGAGGTCGATCTGGTTCCATGTTACAAGATCGAAAGTCCAAAGGGATTGAAATCGGCTGTGGATCGGACCCCTTTTCATACAGACTTCATAAGAAATCACGTTTCTGAGAAGCAGAAGGGAGAGATCCGACTTCTGAAGCAATTCACAAAGGGGATCGGGGTCTATGGGGCAGAGGCGAAAATCCAAGGTTTCTCTGGGTATCTGGTCGAGATTCTGATACTGAAGTATGGCGATTTCAGGAAGGTACTGAGCGAGGCATCGAACTGGAGATACGGTGAAACGCTCTACCTCACTGTGCCCTGCAGAAGTGGATTCGACTCGCCATTCACCTTCATCGATCCGATCGATCCAAAAAGGAACGTCGGTTCAGCAGTATCTTTGGACTCCTTCTCCCTGTTCATATATGGATGCAGGGAGTATCTGAAGAAAGAGGATCTCAGATTCTTCTTCCCCAGGAAAGGGGATCAGTGGGACCTGCGTGCCATGAAACGCGAAGTCCAATCAAGGAACACAAGAATCCTCATCGTAGAGTTCAAAAGACCGAAGATCATAGACGACGATCTCTATCCCCAGGTGAGAAAGACGCTGGATGGATTGAAATCCCTCCTCGACATCCATGATTTTGTAATCGTTGACAAAGCATTCCATGTCGACAAGAGCGTCCGCTTCATCTTTGAACTTCAGACCGACGTCCTATCGAAATGCAGAAGACATCAGGGTCCTCCCGTCTGGCTTGACAATTCCAAGGACTTCCTGTCGAAGTGGAAAGGAAAAATGACGAGAAGGCCGTTCATCGATGGCGGAAGATGGACTGTCATCGCCGAAAGGGAATACACTAAGGCATCAGATCTTGTGCGGAGCCAAATGGAGTCCGTCGGTCTGGGAAGAGACTTCAGAAGAGATAGGAGATGCGAGGTCATTGAGCACGAGACTGCCCTGTCCACGACCTATAAGGAATCACTGAAGATGCTCCTGGATAAAAGGAAACCTTGGGAGAGATAGAAGGATATCTTTGGCTGGACCGATCATGCCTGAATGATATTGAGTATGTATGTGCTCGATCTGCTGGTGTGACCTACCTTGTCTTCAGCCTTAATGACGAAATTGTAGTTCCCCGTATGATAGGTGTTCGAGAGGCTGAACGTATGGCTGCCGATGTCGGTCATGTTCACGAAGTTGCCCGATACACCTTCACCACTGATGTTTATCATGACGCTAGCAAGACCACTATTATCCGACACTTTTGCGGTGATATTGACGATCCCGGTCGCACCCTGCTGCGTAATGGAGAAGATAGATCCCTTTGGATGTATCTCTGTCATATTGCCACTTGCGTCTCGGATCCAGATCGATGCGTCGCGTATCTCTGGGTTCGATTGATCGCTGAAAGGAACGTTAAGGAGTATTATCCAGACGGCGAGGACTATGAAGAAGAACAGACCTACGTTGGCAAAGAAAGTCTTTTTCTCAACCGTGCTCCAAGGGATCTTGGCGAGTGGGTAGAGGTATCTCAATGCCACCATACCCGCAATCATGACGAGCAAGCCCAGATAAATGCTGAAACCACCAAGCACGTAGGCGATGATCCCGAACATTACGGCAAACACAGCGGTCAGAAGAAGTATCTTAGTCCCCCTTATGTCATTCTCAAGGAACTTTTTTTCGTCGAACTCAGGAGGGACGAACTCGTATTCCTCCTCGACGACTTCTTTCTTCCTTTTGTGGGCCATTGTCCCCCTTAACAACGATGGTCACTTAAATTCTTTCCCCTGCGCAAGATGTATGAGAAATGATTGCATGGCCAAAACAGCCACACATTCAAGGGCCGTCCTGTTGCAGGTCACCATGGAAGACATGACAGTAAGTGCAGCCCAAGATTTCATACGCGAGCAGAATCAATCGTTTGACAATGAACAGGTACCAGGTACTTTCGTTCATCTCCCTGTGACAGATATATAAGCTCGGGGGGGATTTAGAGGTGAAAGGTGCATCGATGCCCGAGAAGAAACTAGAAGAGTTGCCTGGAATCGGACCCGCAACTGCCGAGAAACTGCGCGATGCGGGATATACCGATCTTATGGCAATAGCCGTCGAGTCTCCGAAGGTGCTTGCAGAAGTGTGCGAAATAGGAGAGAGCACCGCGGCGAAGATAATAGCGTCTGCAAAGCAGGCCGCCGATGTCGGGGGCTTTGAGACCGGCGATCTTGTTCTCGAAAGAAGAAAGAAGATACACAAACTGACATCCAGTTCTAGAGCCTTTGATGAACTGATGGGGGGAGGTTTCGAGACCCAAGCCATAGCCGAGTTTTTCGGGGAATTTGGAAGCGGGAAATGCGTGTCTGCCGAAACTCCGGTCGTATTCCACTGTGACGATGCCGTCCATGTCCAGACAATTGAGGATGTCTATTCGGACTTCGAACAGAGAGATCGCGGAATGGAACACGATGGAGGGGAGATTGTCATGACCCCTCAGACAAGAGTCCTAGGTCTCGTTGAAGGCAGGATAGTCCCAGTATCGCCCTCGCACATCTACAGAGAGAAGGTCGAGGAGCTTCTGGAGATATCCACGGAGAGGGGTCGCACCATCACTCTGAGCCGTGTCCATAGGCTCCCCGTGATCAGACGGAACCGTATGGACTGGGTTGCCGCTGCGACGATACGATCTGGCGAGAGAATCGTGACGATCAAAGAAAGCTATGGAGACCTGGAGAGATCATTCGATGGAAATGCAAATCTGGCTTTCGACAAAGTGCGCTCCGTTAGGCCGGTCCCCTACAACGACTACATCTATGACTTCGTCGTGCCGAACGGCCATACATACGTGGGAGGCAACATTCCAACGTTGCTTCACAATACGCAGATATGCTTTCAACTTGCGGTGAACGCCACGATGCCATACGACGAGGGAGGACTCGAATCGGAAGTGATCGTCATCGATACAGAGAACACTTTCCGTCCCGAAAGAATAGTCCAGATGGCAACAGCCTTGGATCTTGATCCCGTCGCAACACTACAGAAGATTCACGTAGCACGTGCATTCAATTCACATCATCAGATGCTGCTGGTCGAAAAGGCGACGGAGCTGGCTCACGACAAACCAGTTCGCCTTTTGGTGGTTGACTCGTTGACGGCCCACTTCAGAGCAGAGTACATCGGCCGCGGTGCTCTCGCTGAGAGACAGCAGGCGCTCAATAAACACATGCACGACCTGTTGAGATTCTCCGACCTCAACAACGCCGTCATAGCTGTAACTAACCAAGTGACCGCCAAACCGGATGCTTTCTTCGGAGACCCGACCCGACCCATTGGAGGTCACATAGTCGGTCACACTGCCACATTCCGTTTGTACCTCAGGAAAAGCAAAGGCGGAAAACGTATCGCAAGACTGATTGACTCTCCGAATCTTCCAGAAGCGGAGGCAGTGATCACTCTCTCTGAGATAGGAATCCGGGACTAAATGGAAGATGATTAATCCCCAATGAGCGATTGACCTACCACTTTCATGTCCGGTCGACCGTTTCTATTCGAACTCTCTGGTGAGCACCCTACTCTCCCGCGCTCTGAAGTCCTATCCTGCTTGAACGCTGAATGCACCTCATTCACGGAGGTTGCGCATGGACCAGGATACGTGATCTGCAACATGCAGGAGGACGAGTTAGACAGGGTGGTCGCGCGCCTAGCACTCACGCATCGAGCGGGACGATACCTCGGTTGTTGCACCTTGAACAGTCTAGACGAGTTCGCATCATCCCTCCAACCACCTCCTGGTTCCGTGGCGGTCAGAGTCAAGCAATATCAACGTATGTATCCAGAAATCGACAGTACTAGGATCGCTGGAAAGATCGGGACGATAATTAAGAAAAATGCGAAAATCGATCTTGAGTCACCAGAAGTCGAAATTCGGATATTGATGTCTGATGCGCTTCATTTCTTCGTCGGCGACAAATCAGTCGACAGGAGGCAATTCGATGGTAGGAAAGTGGCATTTAGACCTTTCTTCTCACCGATTTCCCTACATCCACGTTTTGCAAGGGCCTTGGTGAATCTGTCTAGAATAAGAAGGGGGCAGCAACTTCTCGATCCTTTCTGTGGTACCGGAGGAGTACTCATTGAAGCCGCTCTGATCGGTGCGAAGGTTCTTGGCTCGGATATATCGGAGGATATGGTTCTCGGATGCATGGAGAACATGTCTCACTTTGGTGTCACTTGGGAGGAGATCAGAGTTGCTGACGTTGGAGAGATATCTGACATGTTCGGCACGGTCGACGCGATAGTGACTGACCCGCCCTATGGGAGGTCGGCGACGACAAAAAAGGAGCCGCCTGGCGACCTCTACGAGCGAGCGCTTGCGGCAATGGCAAGCGCGTTGAGACAGAATGGAAGCCTGGCCGTCGTCTTCCCCACACCGTGTCTGAAGGAAAGGCAAGATCTTGAGACAAGGGAGATGCATACACAGAGAGTCCACAGATCGCTCACGAGGAACTATTGCATCTTCACTAAGAGATCCGGACCCTGAAGACAAGGTCCGATTCGCGATCGTTAGAAGCGGCCTGGAGAACGATGTTGCTCGGCATGGCCGTCGCGGGAACCGCTATCTGCATGGTCACGTTGGTCGAGTTCCTATAAGGCAGAACGAAATCGAGGGTGCTCGTCGCGTTTTCCGACGGCTGACCGCTCAGGCTCAGGTTTACGGCCCAGCCGGACGGTATCTGCAACACGTTGAGCTGCATGTGGTTATCAGTGTTGCCAGTGTTGGTTACAGTCATGTCGAAAATCGCGACCCCATTGGGAGCGACGGTCGTCGTGTTAGACCCAATGACATTGATATCGTATGAGTGATCGGCTGGAATATTAACGACCGGAATCGGAGTAAAAGTGGCCACAAGTACCACGATTGCGATAGCTCCCACGACCTTCCTCCTGAAGTCGATCTTCGATATGTCATTAAGCGGTGCAGGATGTTTCAGACCGAGAAACATGATGAAGAACCCAAAGATCAGCCAGCCAACATAGAATAGGGACATTATGAATAGACCAGCGATTGTCGCATAGCTGAGATATCTCGCCTTCTCGCCTAGCAACCCTCTGGCGATGTGTCCGCCATCCAGTTGTCCGGCTGGAAGCAGGTTTATCGCGGTCACCAACATCCCGACCCATGCCGCGAACGCCATTGGGTGAATGACGACCCCTGGAGGGATCGGAATGATGTAGGTCAGCAATTCGAATAGAGGTGCCATCATGAACCCCATTGCACCGGACTCACCGATGCTGCCTTGCTGAACGCCGCCTTGTGATGTTAGGAATAGACCGATCACTGCCACTGGAATCGTGACGAGGAGACCTCCCAGCGGTCCCGCAACTCCGATGTCGACCAATGCCTTCCGATCGGGCATTGGATCTCGCATCGATATGAACGCCCCAAAGGTTCCGAGCGGCGGAATCGATGGGATGAAGAACGGAAGGGAAGCCTCGATCCCGTATTTCCTTGACATAAGGAAGTGGGAAAGCTCGTGCGCTCCTAGTATTGACATCAGGGGGATCGCAAAGAATAACGCCCCCCAAAGCAGATTATCAGCGGAAAAGAGCTCGTAGTTGCGAGAGTATGATGCCCACCAATACGCCCCAGCCACGACCGTCGAGACGAATGTGGCTGCCAGGAGTAACCAATTGATCCAGATTCCTCTGCGTCTGATCTCTGGTTTCCGTGCAATTTGTATGATGTGTTCTCCAGATTTGTAGTCTATGAATGGTATGTAGGATTTCTCCCCGAGCTCCTTCCTGAGCTTCTCAAAATTGCTCTTCAGCGAAACTGGGTCAGGATTTACGTATATTGACAGAGAGTCGTGTGTTACCTTGATATCATATATTGGGAAGTATTTCCCAACCACGGACTTTATCGCCTCTATCTCCGCAGCCGTGTCGGCCTGGCCCATATGTCAGCCCCTATCAAGCACGTGCTATTAACCTTTTGCTCGAGGTAGGATGCGAGGCTGAGATCGAAGGAGGAACTAGCAGAAAAAGGTAATTATCCGTATGCAAATCTGACGCCGTGAATAAATTCGCTCGCCTGTTCCGACTAAGCAACTGCATCATGGGGGTCGTGGGGCTTATATTGGGTTCTCTGGTCGCTTCCGGAACATCAATCGTTGATTTTCCACTCCCGCTGTCCATCGCTTCCGTGATCGTCTTTTTGTTTGTCGCGGCAGGCAACTCGCTGAACGACTACATGGACAGGGAGATCGATAAGAGGGCGCATCCCATGCGACCGATCCCTGCTGGCCTTGTCTCAGCAGACAGAGTGCTTGCGATTGCAGGGGCACTATTCGGTGCCTGCTTCGTCTTGTCTTTCTTTCTGAATCAGACCTCAATCCTCATCGTCGTTTCAGCCATTGCTGTCATGCTCCTGTATGAAGCGAGACTTAAGAGAGAAGGTCTAAGCGGGAACCTTTCGATTGCATGGCTTACGGCAGCACTGTTTCTTCTCGGAGGAGCGGTCGTCGTTGAGGTCGAAAGAACACTGATTTTCGCGATGATGGCATTTCTTGCGACCCTTGGTAGGGAGATAGTCAAGGACATCGAGGACATGGAGTCGGATTTCAATCGTCGAACACTGCCAATACGATTGGGAAAGAGGAAATCAGGCATTGTGGGTAGCATATCATTTGCGGCGGCGGTAGCACTGAGTCCAGTACCTTACTTCACAGGAGCCTTTGGTGTGGAGTACCTATCGATAGTAGTGCTCGCGGATACAATATTTATATACTGTTCGATTATTCATTTCCAGAATCCGAAGAGAGGGCAGAAGGTGGCAAAAATTGGCATGGTGGTGGCGCTTTTGGCGTTCCTAGTTGGTGGGTTGCTTTGAAGGTCAAAGAGTATTTGATTGGTAGAATGAGAGAAAGGATCATTCACATGACTTTGATAGATCCTGCCAAGCAGACGCCTGAAAAAGCAGGCGAGATGGCTAGGATCGCCGAGTCAGCAGGGACCGATGCCTTCATGGTCGGTGGATCCACCAATATCACTCAACAGAACCTGGATGCATCTGTCCTGGCAATCAAGGATGTCACAAGACTTCCAGTCATCTATTTTCCATCAGGGGCACATGCTATCTCAAGGTATAGCGACGCAATCTACTTCATGAGCATGTTGAACAGTCGTGAAGTGAAGAATGTCATCGGAGAGCAGGTCACGGGCGCCCCCATAGTCAAAAAGCTCGGCATTGAGCCGATATCGATGGGGTACGTCATAATAGAGCCCGGAATGAAGGTCGGAGAAATCGGAAATGCTGAGCTGGTGCCGAGGAACAAACCCGAGATCGCGGTGGCGTACGGTCTGGCCGCTGAATATCTTGGAATGGACTTTCTCTATCTGGAAGCTGGGAGCGGAGCACCGGAGCCAGTGCCAGAAGCCATGATAAGAGCGGTGAAATCCAACGTGAGAATCCCGATAATTGTGGGTGGTGGAATCAGGACCCCTGGAGATTCTCTCATGGTGAAGAACGCAGGGGCGAACGCGATCGTCACTGGCACGGTCATAGAGGAAGAGGATTTCGGATTGCGGTTAGGACAGATAATCAAGACCCTGCATTGATACCGTCAGTCCAATTCCGCCACCGACCGGCCAGGATATCAGGGCATTTGAAGGAACATCTCATGTATTCCTGCGTCTCCAGATAGCTCGGGATGAAAAGTAAGTGCCAGGATATTGCCTTGTTTTGCCATGACCGTCCTTCCCTCATATTCTGCTAGTCTTTCACACTTGCCCCATGTTCTGCTGATGGCTGGCGCACGTATGAATACCGCCGGGAATTTATCCTTGAGGCCTTTGACTTCGATGGGGACCTCAAACGACTCTCGTTGCCTGCCGAAGGCATTCCGCTCCACAGCGAGATCCATCAGGTGAAGAAGTTCCGTGCCGGTCTTGGCGACCTCTTCATCTCCCTCCTTCGCAAGTAGAATGCAGCCCGCGCAGGTTCCCATTATTGGAAGACCACCATTCCCGAGTTCGACGATGCGTTCGGAAAGATTGAAACGCTTTAGAAGGCGCGATATCGTTGTGCTCTCCCCGCCAGGAATGATCAGATAGTCAACAGCTTCAAGTTCTCTTCTGCTCCGAACAGGCACTGTTTGACCCTGCATTCCAAGCTTCTCCATTGTGGTCCGGAGCATCTTCAGATGCTCAGCCACCGCCCCTTGAACCGCAATCACTCCGGCCTTCATGACAAGAATCCTACAATTCCACCTCAATCAAGTAACTTTCGGAGATAACCTGACCATTAGCTGTACAGATGTCTCCTATCCACGATGGACTGGGTCTTAGGGACGAAATCTAACGTCCCCGAGTCTAACATATCGACGACCGGAAGTTCAAGGAGGTCATTGTCAAGGCCAGATTTGATCTCGGGGATGAGAACTAGTGCCTCCTCGATCTTCCGCCTCGCCTCGTCCTTGTTCCCTATGAATTCGACGCGAAGACGTATCTGATCCCTGTAACCGCACCTTTCGATAAGTGTCTGATAGTTCACGACGCCCGAGACGCTCAGCACCGCCTCGTCGAACAGAAGCGGGAATACCTTCTCGCCCATTCCGATCTTCGTCATCATGTCCAACCGTCCCTGGATCTTACCGACCTTGCCGATCGTCTCAAAGCCACATGGACATGGCGGATCAATGAAACACGAAAGATCATAGCTCCTATAACGGACAAGAGGAGTGCCTTGGTAGTTGAATGAAGTGAAAACGAGTTCGCCCGCCTCCCTCTCTGAGACATGCTCACCAGTATCTGGATCGATCACCTCAACAAGGAAGTCCGCATCATTGACATGAAGTCCGTCCTGCACCTTGCACTCGATCGTTGTGGCCAGACCCATCTCCGTCATGCCATACTGGCTCAGGGCCTTGCATCCCCATGCGTCCTCGATCTCCCTGCGCATCGATTCAGGAAGCGGCTCCGCCGACAGTATTATCGCCTTGATTCCCAGGGATTTCAGGTCGTATTTATTCCTGGCGAGGATCGTGACCCGATAGATGAAGGATGTCAGTCCTATCATCATCGTGGTATTGGACGCCTTCATGATCCGTATCTGCTCATCCACGTCCAACATGTCAGCGATGACCGATTTCAATCCAGCGACCTTGCATGCCCCATCAAGCATGTAGCCTGGATCCCATGAGGCGATCGTGGGGAACATGATCTGCAGCGTGTCGTCCTTCGACATCCCTACTGTCCTCAAAGCTGCGGAAATCGAGTCGATAATATGGAGTATGTCGTCCCTTGTGAAGAATAATCTTTTCAACTGTCCCGTCGTCCCAGATGTGGTATATGCCCTCATCACTTTGCTCTGGGAGACGCAAAGGAAGTGGAAAGGCTCGCTGGCCAAATCGGCTGGTTCCGTCAGAGGGATTCTAGAAATATCTTCGATGGTCCTGATATCACCCGGGGACACTCCGGCCTCCTTCAATGAACGCTTATAGTATATGCTGTTCTCCTGGACGTATGAAAGCAACTTTCTGAACTTGAATAGCTTGTAGGCTTCGAGGTCTTTCCTCTCGACCACATCTAGCTTGGACTTGCCGACGATCTTCCTCAATTCACGATCTGCATTGAAGGCAGACCTCACCTGACCGTGGATCCAGGACTCGAGGGGACGTTCCGTCGTTTCGGATATCTTGCGAGAGGCCAATCCCCGTCTTGCCAATGCAATCTTCAATCTCTGTATCGGGTCCATTTCCCATACTAATCAAGAGAGTGGACTTAATCCTTTCCAATCATTCTCGATGGAGTTCGACTTTCTTGGCAACGCTATTATATTTCAGAGTCACGTAACCACATTCGTGCCGCAGAAGGACTGGCGAACTGTGTCAAACAAGATCAAGGAGTCGATCAACCTAGCTGCATCGCCAATCGGAATCGCCCTAATCCCATCGGCCAAGGGTCTTCTCGATCATACGAATGTGAGACTTCTGACACGAACGGCTCCGTGTCATATGGCCGCGATCGCACGGTATTACCGACAGGAGGGTGTCGTCGGAGCTTCCTCTGAAGGGATCAAGTGCATTCTCGGTTTGAGCTGCCTCGGTCTCGTCAAGACCCCAACCAGGGTCAAAGAAGGAGGTCTGAACCATCGATTCACAAGCGGGTCGGAAGCGGCAAGGAACCTGAATCGATCAATAAGAATGCTCGGCGACTCAGGGAAAAGATACGATGCTGTCATCATGAGTCCTCTGGATCTGATACCTTTATCTCCTCAGGCTATCGCTCTCTACGTCACTCCAGCCCAAGCTCTCAGACTGGTGCTAGCTCTCGCATACAAGGAAGGCGAGGCGATTCCGACATCGATCACAGGCCAGGGATCGCTCTGTGCCGCCGTTGCGAAGGTCGTCGACGAGGGAAGCATCGTTTTGGATATCCCTTGCGTGGGAGACCGCGCTTACGGCTTCGTTCAAGAGCATGAGATGATCGTCGCATTCCCCGCGGAGAGATCGGACGAATTGATCGACGGTCTAAGATCGACTGAAGATGCGGCTCAGCATCCGTTCAAACCCTTCCTAAACTGGCCGGTCATCCTTTGGCCCGAATTTGAACCAAGAAGCAGTGACCTTGATTAGGGTCAGATCAACTCATATCTATCCGTTTTGGGGAGGATTTATATACGCGCGCGCCGCTCAGTCGGCAGGAGGAATAAGGATGGTACTGACCCCTCATATGAAACAGATGGGCGTGACACCGAACCTTCTAAAGACGACAAAGCAGGTCACTTGCCCTATGTGCGGGCATGATTTCAGCCTGTTCCAATCCCGTGCGATTGCCTGCAGGGGATGTCGGAAGGCAGCCACGAATTGTGAGAATGCCCGTTGTCCCCATTGTGATTTCGAATTTCCGCTCACGCTTCTCCATGTGAACAACGATGCTCGGCAGAGACAGATCTCCACCTACATGAACAGTATACTGGCCAATTATCACAGAAGCGTCGGTAAGAAAGGAACGCGCTAGATCTTCTTACCATACTTTGAGAACACTTCGTGTCTGTACAGCGTTTTTCCGTCCAGGCTGTTAATGTTGAACAGGCAGAACGGAATGAGTCTGCCATCCGGAGTGACCGTGTGAATGCAGCAGTTCTGAAGCCTTTCCGTTTCCACATTCCACACGTCCTGGAAAGGCATTGCAGATACGGTCAGGTACTTCGTTTTCGCCCTTTCAATGAACCCGAGCCAAGTTCCATCCAGATCTCCTTCACTGCTAGTGCTGATCGACTCCTCAATGTATCTCCACAGGTCGCATATCTCTTTCCTTGTCTTCCTTGCGACATGCTTCGTGTCCTTAAGAGGTCCCATCGCCCTAGCGGTCAGAGGGAGCAGTGTGCCATCCTCCATCAGAACCGACATGGACTTTGCATCGCAGTGCACGTTGGCACAAGATGTCGGTACGAAGCTGTCTGCTCTTAGCTCGCCATTAGTCTGCTTCTCGATCTCCATGAGAAGGTCTGGAAGAACGACTCTATCCTCATCTTTGGGGACTTTCGGATATCTGCCGAAGTAGCTCAATGGCTGAAAGTGTATCCCCTTGACAGTAGGAATCCAACTCTTGGCGAACTGGATGACATCTCCGACCTGATGCAGGTTTATACCAGGGGCGACGACACATACGAGCGTGACGCCCATCTCGACCGTCTTGCAGTTTTCGAGGGCCTTGACCTTGGCTTCTAGAAGGTCCCTCCCGCAGGTCTTGATGAAAACGTCTGCGGTCACGCCATCAAAGGAGAAGTACAGTGAATCGACTCCGGCCTCCTTGATCTTCTTGAGGAAATCAATATCCTGGCCGAGCCTGACAGCATTCGTATTCACCTCAATGTAATCAATGCCCATGCTCTTGCCGAGCTTGACTATCTCGGGGAGGTCGTCTCTTATGGTAGGTTCTCCTCCAGAGATCTGTACGGCAATTGGATGGGGGACGTGATCAAGGATTGTCTGATACATATTTTTGATTTCCTCGATAGTCGGATGGAAGCTGTAGTGCTCGTTCGCGCTCGCGAAGCATACTGGACATTTCAAGTTGCACTTGTTCGTTACGTCTAGAACGACAAGACAGGTATGCTGTTGGTGATCGGGACACAGACCGCATATCTCAGGACATTTGCCCTTGTTCTGGACTGCGATCCTCTGTGGTTTGGAAAACTCACAGGCGTAGCGCTGCAGGTCATTGTAGTCCTGCACTCCTTTCCATATTAATACCTTGAATGTGCCGTGGTCCGGGCAGGTTTTCACCAGATATATGTTATCGTTCTCCGCGATCTTGTCCGCAGGAATCGTCTTCAGACAATTGGGACAAAGGCTATCGGTCTCCCCGATCTTCTCGCTCATGTGATCCACCAATGCTGTTCTGACCGAACGGACTTAATCCATTTCTACTTTTCTAAAGAACTCGGAGACATGAGGTCAATCCTAGGCTCCGTGATTCGAGAAGGCAGACGCTCAATTCGATGGGATAGAAAAAGGAATTATGAGGCCGCGATGCGGCCTTGAAAGCGTTTAAGCGCGCTTCTTCTCGAACAACCCTTCCGCTGCTGCAAGCGTCTTGGTCGCAAGGAACTCTTCCACCCAAGAGTCGCCGCATTTCGTGCAGACGACAGCTGGCCCGTTCCTCTTGACGGTCATGTACTCCATTTCCACATGTCCGTACGTCGCGGGTGCGTTGCAAGAGACACACACGTAGTTGGTGGGGTCCGTTGAATTGACGATCTTTCCAAGGCTCATCCGGTGGGAATACGCGCTCTCAAGATCGGCATGCTTCTTCAGCAAGCCGTCTATGTCGTAGACCGCATATACCGTTACATTCCCGATGCGCTTCTTGGCGATGCTCTTTGTAGTTCCCTTGACCACGAGTTTCTTGCTAGTTGACTCGGCGGTCTTTACCACGTCCTCGACATCCGCCTCCTTGATGCCTCTCTTGCCGAGCACTTCTTTGACCTGGTCCGGTATCTTTACATCCATTTGTCTCACCTCACCATGTCCCATACGTTCCGACATCCCTAGCCGCTTTCACCATCGCTAGGAGGTTGCCTGGAATCGTGTACGGCGGAGTCTCGCAAGCAGTACCAAGTATGTAGCCCTTCGGGGTGTCGCGTCCTGCGAGGATCTGTGCTTTCGACTGTTCGTACACCACTTTAGGATTGGGGTTGATCATGAGCTTCGTGTCAACAGAACCCATAATCGTTGCCCTGTTCCCGAACTCCTCTTTCAGGAGAGATGATGGGAACACATCCCTACCAGAGTATCCTATGTGGATAACGGTAAATGGTGACCAGAACAGCGTGTCCTTGAACACCTTGTAGTCGGTTTGGTGGTTACCGCACAGGTGATAGAACAGCTGAGGTCCTGCCCCCCTTCTGAAGGACTGGTCTACATAGTACTTCATGTAGTCGGCTCCGAATGCCTTCACATCCTCATCGGAGAAGATATCGTTGTTCGCAAGAACGGAACCGATGATCATCATCGCCATTCCGAACTTGTTCGCCGTTCCAACTGCACCGTTTATTGCCGTATCGGTGAACTTCTTGACCAACTTGTGTGCCGCTTCTCGTTCTGTGAAGGTCCACATTATGAAGTTCTCGGCGCCGCACAGCTCGGCTGCTCCACCGACCAAATCAAATCCGTATGCTATCGGAACCAACGTCATGGGGAGATTCTTGGCCACATACTCATACATCCGTATGAACTCAGGGAGTGTATGGCCTTTCAGTAGTTCATCCACATCGGGCACGTGGATGTTGTCCACTTGCCCGGGTTCCGTTATAATCGGACCTGTCGAGATCGGGGGCAGCGTGTCTTTGTACTGCAGAGTCAGTCCGAGCTCCCTTACCCACGGCAACGAGTAGAACCAGTGCGTAACTGGCAACAGGTCGTACAGTTGCGAGATATACCCGACGCAGTGGATACCTAGCTCAGGCTTCTCATAGAAGTCTCGAATCGTGAATCCGCACGCTACCGCAGCGTGCGACAAAATTATCGGATCCACGTCGATCCTGTCATGCGGCATATCGACAAACGGGGTTGCGAATCGCTTAGTGGCATTTGTATGCCACTTTGTATCCATTCCTGGAAATAGCTCTTCATAGCCCATTTTGTATCCCCAATTGTTAAGTATCTTCTGGAATATTTAAGGGTTCTCCTTCTGACTTTGCAACATTGTTTCATGCGTGATTGTTAAGATGCGTTAATAGGTAACAATGTTTCCAGATAGTGACCAATGGTGAGATGATTGTTCAATATTCTCTTTGATTCTTTATGCAATCTCCGACAAGTCGTGCTGATGATTCTCTGTAATCTTCGAATCCAGATACATATTATTCGTTACGAAAATGAGCTGAATGTGGCAGCCTCACTCAACGACGGGCATAGCCCACATCCGTCTCTGAGGGTGTTTCTGGAATGAAATACATCGAGAATTCCCTCTCACCAGCAATATCCCTTGCCCCTGATTCCGTTATTCCTTCAGCAATCCCTGAGAAAATAACCCGCTGATCCATGACCGCTATCCATTCTCTTGGATATTTCTGCACGAGATCCAAGAAGTTCTCTTTCACCCATTTGTCATTGCTGATGTCCGCTTCACTCTCGATTCGATCCTCTGAAGTCATCATTTCGGCACCTATATGTGATTCGGATTGATGTATTTGTCCACCCTGAAGATATCACGATGAGTCTTGTCCTGTCTTCCTGTTGGCCCAGATTTGGGGGGTTGAAGATCATAGGGTTCGATGGCTAGGAGGGCTCTGGCGGCAGATGAGGAGAGACGAGATGACTACGAATCATTTTAAGTATCATCAAGGAGACTACAAAATGGGGAAGATGAAGAGAACCACGATCCTGATCATTGCGATGCTAATCGCAAGTGTGTTCATATCGACCACTTTCATTTCTCGCAATACATTGGGTACTCCTCCGACTCCGACTGGTTCGTTCACAAATACGAAGATACTCGACAACAAGACGGTGATACTAACCCTTGGCGTTTTTGTTCCATATACTAGATATGAAGATTGCCAGATTGTGGTTCGCGATCCTTTGTCATGGACAGCCAGATGGAATCCTGGAAATGAGAGTTCAGACTGGGTAGACAATATGAGCACCATGCGCGATGCATTCCCTGGCGTGAACATCAGCATCAACGATTCAGACGGAAATCGGAGACTCACTCCAGACGATCTTCTTTCGATAGATGCTGGAAACGGATACCTCGCAAACGGCAACTGGAGTGTGTCGTTGCTGTACGTGGCGACCGGAGGAACAACGATTATTGAGAAAACCTTTCAGATAGTCAATGACTACCCAGACCCTTATCCAAGATACACACCGCCGTTTCCTTTTGACTCGGTTTTGGGAATCATCATCGTTGTTGCAGCTCTCATCATCGTGTCACTCATCCTTTACCGTAGGGGGGGCATGCGCCTGGATGGAATCAAAGGGAAGGGCGGATGCCTTCACCGTCAGGAGCTGCTGGCCATGGATGCCCGAAAGCCGATCAAAAAGAAGAGAGACGTTCTGGCTGTATCAATCATGGGAGTCGGCGTCGCGATGCAGGCTGTGTTTCTCCTATCGTTCTATGTGTTGGTCCTCTTCGATATCCAGCTCCTCTTTCTAACGCAATACATACTCGTCGCGATCAACATCATTGGAATATGGCTATTCATTGCCGGATTATTCTCCATCATCATAGCTCACTTTCCCGGATGGAAAGGATGGAATCTGCTCGTCCGGATTGCCGGATTGAGCACTTTGATCGTCAGCGTAGTGACACTTGGCTTTATGTTCTACGCAGTCTTCATGATGATGCCTGGTGGCCTCTTTGGCACCTATCAAGGCGACTTTTTCGGAACTATGTTCATCTACGGCGGGTACTCATATTACTCATCATTCCTGACCTTGTTCTTGCTGGCCTATGTGCTGCTGCTCGTCCCGGCATCAAAGAAGACAGTCACTAGATGATATAGACTGCGAGGCGTTGAGATATTAGACCTAATTCATACTCCGAACCTCATAATTTCTAAAACATCCTTGGAAGAAAAGGAATGGAAAAGGCTTGCTGGAAGTGACAATTGAGTTTTCCATATAATTGAAATCAAAAAATAGTAATCTAGATTTGTCAGGTGGTGCGGGGGGAGGGACATTAACATCGAATCTACCGGTTTTTAAAGCTGTTCCCGTTACTAGACATCTGGCTTTCCGATACGAATTTGCCACCAGTAGGAAAACGTCTCCAACTTTGGAATGATGGTTTTCGCCGCTATCTGACAGTTCGACATTCCCCGATCTTGAATGGATAGGATTCTGGAGATTCCGACAGAATAGTGGGGGGATTCATCACAGGTCAAACGTGCCTTGAGACCTACGAAATGAAATTGAAATTGATCATCGGTATGTGTGTCCTCTACGTCTTTGCATGGACGTCCACAAAGGTGCCACCACGAAGTCGGGATATCCGACAGAAGACATAACCCTCCACGAACTGAGAAATGCGTTTCTAGAAGTCACTTTGCGAGGAATAATCAGCGGGAAGAAGACAGTTAGGAGATACTCGTCCAGTCCTTACCAGTATGAGTCGATCTGCCTCCGAATGCTCGTTCTGAGATCTTGCAGAACTACCGGCGGAAAAACAGCCAGATGCCTGGAAAGGCAAGTTGGCTCACCCGAGACCGATTTCAGATTGCTGGCCAAATCTCAATTCAGCTAAATTGAAATCAGGGAGGATGGATCAAACCTTTTTCATTCTTTTTCTTGCTCGACCCAGTCACGGGATATGAACTTCTGCAGAGCAGATGATAGCACCGGTCTGAGGGTACAGAAGGCCGACCTCATAGGTTGTGTTCTTCTCAAGAGTACTGGAGCGTTGAACCGTCAGATAGTCGCCAGCAGTTATCTTGCCGTCCCCGTTTGCGTCGTACAGTACGATATGATGGTCAACGAAGCCCTGGTATACAGAGATTGAGTGCATCCAATCAGTTCCGGCAATAGGGCATATCAGCAGTGTCGAGTTGTTGATTCTGAAAACCAGCTTGAATTGCGTGAACATCGGTTCTGGCTCGAAATATCCAAACGTGTACTTCAATACGGTATCAGATACTTGTCTTGCATCCGTGAAGCTCCCTCTCGGAGGGCGCTCGCCGGGCGGGGGGACCGAATAGATTACCAGGGCGATCAACAGCACAGTAATCAATAGGATTGCCACGACCGCGACCCTGATCTTACCCACTTAGCGTCACTTCCCCGGAATCCACCTCTCGACGGATTCAAGAAATTCTTGTGTCTCCCATGCTTAAGTATTTTTCTCGGAGGATGGAGTGTACTCCTTGCTTCTTCCCATCTGCCGTCAGAACTGTCAGAAATGTCGGCGGGCGCGGGCGGGATTCACATCTTAGCTTAGCCAGCTGGTTGGATTTCTTCTTCAACAACGGCATTCCGTGCATTTGGCGAACCTCGAACGGACCAATCAGTTGTTGGGGCGGATGGAGAAGGCGAGAGAGACAACACCAGACCCGAAACTGGAGAAGTGGGCCCATACTATGAAGGGGTACGCTTGACCGAACCAGATTGTTCAATCGGGAAGTTCGAAGGATTGCAAACGAACTCCTTAAAATCTTTTGTGAGACATTTCTAGTGAGCCGTGATGTTGCCTTCGTCATCATAGCTAAGTATTGCTGGAGTCCTTAGACCAGAATTTGGGAATACGACCTTCCACACTGAAACTACTTGGTATGCATGTTGTGGAACAATGATTCCAAGGTAAAGTCCCTTCCTCAGTAAATCCATGTAGGTTCTAAACTTATCTTCCATCATCCAGGTAGTAATATCCTCGACATATTCGTATCCTTTTTTCACTCTCCCGTCCCTGATACCAATCACAACGTACTCCGTATGGAATGTTCGATCTGTTTCTATCTTCAGGCTGACGGCGAGGTTGGGATTCTCCTTCAGAATCTGACCCTTCCGTTTCTGCGCTACGGAACAGACTTTGGTGAGTTTTTCCACCATGGAACTTCCATCATGGGGTGAGATAATGAACTCTTCTGTCCGTATCAATTATCTAAGTGGGGAGCGTAATGACATCGCTGATGTTGGCTGCACGGGCTTTCGAACAGACGAAATATGACACCGATAGGTTCATCCTCCAAGGTCTCAGGAAAAGGTGGTGAAGCACCACCCCATCTGCCGTCAGAACCGTCGGAA
>Ga0315274_10004467_pt1 | contig 20565 bp, 32 predicted proteins | sample YL17G02_20_MG_FD_203700 | JGI IMG/M metagenome (GOLD analysis project Ga0315274, IMG submission 203700) | Sediment microbial communities from Yellowstone Lake, YNP, Wyoming, USA - YL17G02_20 | ecosystem: Environmental > Aquatic > Freshwater > Lake > Sediment | place: USA: Wyoming | collected...
GCCTTTGATAGAATTTTTCTCACTTTCCTGGAATATTCCCGGAGGCGAAATCGCTCTGTTTCATTTTCCCGTCTTCTTTTTAAACTCCGCTTTTCATCGCAAAATATTTGGCCCTGAATTTCAAGGCTACATTGACGAGACCGATCATGACCGGCACCTCGATAAGCGGCCCGATGACCGCGGCGAAAGCCTCTCCGGAGTTGATGCCGAAGACGGACACGGCCACGGCAATGGCTAACTCGAAGTTATTGCTGGCCGCCGTGAAGGATAGCGTCGCCGTCTTGGAATAATCCGCGCCTACCTTTCGGCCCATGTAGAACGACACCAGGAACATGATAACAAAGTAGATCAAGAGGGGAACTGCGATACGGAGGACGTCGAGCGGAATCTTGACGATGAATTCGCCCTTGAGCGAGAACATGACGATGATCGTAAAGAGAAGGGCGATGAGGGTGATCGGACTGATGCGGGGAATGAATTTCTGCTCATACCAGATTTTTCCCTTGAGCTTAAGCATGGTGAAGCGGGTGACGACGCCGGCGATGAACGGGATGCCGAGGTAAATAAACACGCTTTTTGCGATCTGACCGATGGTCACGTTGACGGCCGTGCCTTTGAGTCCGAGCCAGGTCGGAAGGATAGTGATGAAGACGTAGGCGTAGACCGAGAAGAAGAGGACCTGGAAGATGGAGTTGAAGGCGACCAGGCCGGCCGCGTATTCGGTATCGCCCTTGGCCAGCTCGTTCCAGACAATGACCATGGCGATGCAGCGGGCCAGGCCGATCATGATTAGGCCGTACATGTAATGGGGATAGCCGCGGAGGAAGATCACGGCCAGAGCGAACATCAGGATCGGGCCGATGACCCAGTTCTGGACAAGGGAAAGCGTTAGGATCTTGACGTTGCGAAAAACGTCCCCCAGCTCCTCGTATTTCACCTTGGCCAGGGGCGGATACATCATCAGGATGAGACCGATGGCGATCGGGATATTGGTCGTGCCGCTTTGGAACTTGTTGATGAACCCGACGACGGCCGGGACAAGGTATCCCAGTCCGACCCCGATGGCCATCGCCGAGAAGATCCAGAGCGTCAAATAGCGGTCAAGAAATGAAAGTCTTTTGCCGGAGTGTTCGGTCAAGTCGGGTCTCCTCTCTACTGATGTTTTACGCGTTATCCTTAAACGAGAAAATAGATTCCGATTAAGATGATGATGATCCCGGCGGCTTTTTGCAGGATCGCATTAGCCTTGTTAAGGCCTTTGGATTCGATCAATCGTTTGGCGGCGCCCATGGACGTCCCGGCGATCAAAATGAGAAGCGAATGTCCCAAAGCGTAGATGAACAGCAAGAAACCCCCGTAAAGGACATTCCCCTTGTTCGCGACTAATGCTATCAGGACCGCAAGAATAGGCACCGCGCAAGGCGTGGAAACGACGCCGAACAATAAGCCTAGAAGAAAGGCCCCAAGCCCTCCTTCCCGGATTTTGCCGACAGATTTTGGCATGGCGAAATTAAACTTGAATGCCCCAAGCAAATGGGCGCCCATGACCAGGCAGACGATGGCCACGGCGCATTTCCAGAATCGCCCGATATCTCCGAACATGCGGCCCATGAGCGCCGAGATCAAGCCAAGCCCCGTGAATGTCACGGCCAAGCCGAGGACGAAAAACAAGGAGAAGAAAAACGTCTTTTTCAGGGACGCCGTTCCTTGCCTGCCGGCGACCAGACCGATTATCAGCGGTATCATGGCTAAAACGCACGGATTGGACGCGGTCATGACTCCGCCGAGAAAGACGGCGACGATCGCCAGCCAAGGATTGTGCTGGGTAAGCTGGGCGACGTCTCCGAACAAGCTTTCCATGGCCCGCTTTTTTATATTAGTCGACGCCCTGTTTTTTCAGGAACGCGACAAGCTCATCTTTGGGAAAAAATCCGACGTGGCGAAAAACTTCTTTGCCGTTTTTATCGATGAAAACCTGTGTCGGGATGAGCTGGATGCCGTACTTCCGCGCGGGCTCCGGGTCTTTCCAGACGTCGTAGAACACAACCTGGACTTTTCCTTTATATTGGGCGGCGATTTCCTTCATGATCGGCTGCATCGCCTTGCAAGGGATGCATTTATCCGCGCCGAGCTCGATAAAGGTGATCAGGTGCCTGGAAAAATCCAGGTTGAGATTGTTCGTGACGAGAACGGTCCCTGCGGCCGCGGCCTCCTTCGGGGCCGGATCCTTTTGGTCGGATCCCTGTTCGCAAAAAATATTCAAAAACAAGACTAATGCTAGGAGGAACAGGGCTGCTTTGCTGGCAAGGTTGCTTTCTTTCATGTTTTGATCTTTCCCTTCTCTTCTTAGATATCGCCGTGGGCTTCGCGGATCCATTCCTTGATCTCATCCAGAGACGGGATGCGGCCGGCGCACTTCACTTTGCCGTCGATGACAAGCCCCGGTGTGGCCATGATCCTGTAGGCGATGATTTTCTGAATATCCGAGATCTTTTCCACGTCGGCGGCGATGTTCATTTGGGCCAACGCGTTAATCGTCCGCCGGTCGACCTCGAAGCAGCGCGAGCAACCGGGGCCTAGGATTTTGATCTCCATGTCGCCTCTCCTTTCTCTTGGCTCCGCCAGAACAGTGCAGTTCCGATAAAAACGCCGATGACATCAGCGACTTGCCGATCGGCGTTTTCGTTTTTGACGCGTCCTCCTCAGATCTTTCCTCAAGCAGGCCCGCAGATTCCCGAGGTCCTCGCGGATCTCCTCTGATTCCGTTCCGACGTCCTTCAGGAAAAGGTCCATCAGAGGGTTCAATTTGTCCTTCACGTCCTGCGGGATTCCATAGATGATCCATTTGCCGTCCCGTCTGTCCTCGACCAGGCCGGTGTCGCGAAGGATCCTGAGCTGGTGGGATAGCCTGGATTGCGACATCTTCAGGACAAACATCAGCTCACAAACGCAGAGGTCTCTGCCCAAAAGAAGCAAAATGGTCCGAAGTCGGGTCGGGTCCGAAAGCGCCTTAAAGACCTTGATGATTTCTTTCATTTCAGTTTATAATATGAACATATTGTCATGCATAATTAATGTGGATGTCAAGGCCCAATTCGCGAGGTAGAAAAGGATTATTTAATCTATCTGGGCTCAGAAGAGGACGAATTCTGGATGTCGGCCTGGGAGACTGCGGATGCATGTCCTTTTATCTGGCCAAACGAGGTTTTGACGTAATCGGCATTGACTCTGCCTCGCTGGCGGTACATAAAAGCAGAGAAGAAGCCGCCGGCAAGAAGTTGAAGGGTTCGTTTCAAGCAAGGCGAATCAATGCTGTAAAGATGCCTTTTAAAAAGGAAAGCTTTGAAGCCGTTTTTTTCTACCACTCCTTGCACCACATGAAAAATATGCCCAAGGCCATTCATAAGATGTTTAGAGTGTGCAAAAAATAAGGGTCGGTCGTGATCTCAGATCTTCATGCCGGAGGCAGAAGAGAGTATGAGCACATGCCCGACGATAAATTTCTCCCAAGAATTGAAAAACACTTGATGAAACACGCCAAATCGATCAAGAAGGAAGAAACGAAAATCAATATGATGTTCGTCTGCAAAAAGAAATGACAACGATTCCGGTCAGGGCTTGATCTTATCGTAGAGAGGATTAAGCCTCAGCCGGTATTTCGACCGGATGTCCTCTTCATCGTCTTTCAGGGGCTTGACCGGGATGAGGTCCATGACCTCCTCTGCCGGCAGGCCCGATTGAAAATACACTTGCGCGGCGCCACGGACCGTCGCCGCCAAGGCCTTGCGCGCCTCTTCGCTCGACAGGCCGAAACCCGCACCCAATCTTTCCAGTTCTTCCCATTGGAACCAGAAATAGGTCGGCCCCATGGCGACCAGCACGGCGTATGCTTCGAGGTCTTTTTCGGGGACTTCGGGGCAGTCGCCGAGGGCCGCCAGGACGCCGGTGATCGCGGCCCTGTCCCGATTCTCGAGCGTCGGAGAGAAGGCGACAGGGTTATACCCGGCGCCGACGAGCGACGGCGCGTTCGGGATCATCCGGACGACCCGGGAGAATCCTCCCAGTCTTTCCGATAGGCGCGCGATCGTGACCTTCGGGGCGAGAGAAATAAGGACGGCTTCCGGCCTCAGGATCCTCCTGATCTCGTCGAGCGCAGCGCCGCAGGCGGGAGGGTGAAGGGCCAGGAAAACGAGGTCGCATGCTGCCGGGGCTTTGTTGTCTCCCAAGCACGTCCGGACGCTTGGATAATGCCCACGGATGCGCGCCAGGGCCTCCTCGCTCACATCGCTGACAATGACCTCGGCGAACTCGAACCCCTTCCTCCGAAACCCCTCCAGGATGATCCTGGCCACCCGGCCGCCGCCGACAAAGCCCAGACTCCGGCTTTTCATTTCATTTCTCCCCTTCGGTGATATTCCCATGATAAGGACATTTCCCGCCCAGGCAAAACTTGTTCATCCGGGACCTGGACCTTGATATCTTCATCCTTCAATCCTGGATGGTTCTCATAGCCTGCCGGAATCCCTTCGCGAAGTAGTGACTTTGCGCAACCGATATCTTATCCTTCATGATGACGGTGTTGTCTCCCGCCATTGTCACATCCCGAACAGAAAATACAGTCCGATGCCGATGATGAGGACTCCGGCGACCTTCTGGATGAGGGAATGGGCCTTGCGCAGGCCTTTCGATTCGAGGAGGCCTTTAGCCGCGCCGACCGAGGTTCCGGCAACCAGGACCAAGGCCGAATGCCCAAGCGCGTAGATGAAAAGAAGGAATCCGCCATAAAGGACGTTCCCTTTCTCCGCGACAAACGCCAGTAGAACGGCCAGAATGGGGACGGCGCACGGCGTCGAGACGACGCCGAAGAGCAGGCCTAGCAGGAAAGCCCCGATAAAGCCTTGTTTCTTCACCCGTATCCCGGCAGGGACGGGGAAGTTCCATTTAAGGATCCCGAGCAGGTGCAGCCCCATCAAAAAGCAGACTCCCGCTACCACGAATTTCCAGAACCGGCCGACGTCGCCGAACATCCGTCCCATCAGCGCCGATACGAGCCCCAGGGCCGTGAAGGTCACGGCCAAGCCAAGAACGAAGAAGAGTGAAAAAACGAGGGACCTTCTGATCGTCGTAGTTTCCTTGTTCCCCGCGACGACGCTCATCAAGAGCGGGATCATGGCCAGGACGCAGGGATTGAGGGCCGTGGTCACCCCGCCGGCAAAGACGGCGACGATCGCCAGCCAGGGACTTTGCTGAAGGACCTGTTGGATGTCCCCAAACAGACTCTCCATGTCCCTTCGCTCAGCGAACCCCGTGCTTCTTCAGAAGCTCCAGGATCTCTTTCTTGGGAAAGAACCCGACGTGGCGGGATATCTCTTTGCCCTTTTGGTCTACAAAGACCTGGGTCGGGATGAGCTGGATGCCGTATTTCTCAGCCGGCGCGGAGTCTTTCCAGACGTCGTAGAAGACGACCTGGACCCGATCGACGAAGGTTTCGGCGATCTCCTTCATGATCGGCTGCATCTTCTTGCACGGGATGCACCGTTCGGCGCCGAGCTCGATGAAAGTCACGAGGTACTTGGAAAAATCAATGTCCAACCGGTTCGTCACCAGAACCTTGCCGTAATCGGAAGCGCCAGGGGCCTGAGCCAGCTTAACGGTTTGCTCGACGGCTGAGGGCGTTGGCGCGGCGGGCTCGCGCTCGGCGCGGGATTTGCTCCCGCATGTGACCATAAGGGCCAAGACAGGGAACAAGAGCGCGGGTGGGAAAAAAGAGTGCTTCATGGAATACTCTCCTTGTCTCCGAAAGGCTTATCGACTCCCTGATGGGCAGGATTACGGGCGAGCATCCCGGTTCACCTCATTTGCATGGCCAGGATGATCATCTTGGTCGCGGCCTCGATCGCGCGCGTCCCCGTCTCCTTGGGAACTCGAATCCAGCTGAACGGCCGGACTGAATAACGATCCGCGTCCGCGATGATCTCGCCTTCGCCCTCGATCACGACGAAGACGACGTCATGGTCCATGGAACACGGCGGGATTCTCTGGTCCGGCTCCAAGCCCATGACCTGGGCCTTGAGCCTCTCGGCATCATAAAAAACGGTCTTGACGGGGCCGGCACTACCGAAGCGAACAACGTCGTCGAGCCGATGAAGGCTGAGGACGCCCATCTCAGGCCGCGGCCTCCTGGATCCAGGCCTTGATCTCCTCGGGGCGGGGGATGCGGCCGGAACACTTGACCTTGCCGTCGATCACCAGCCCCGGCGTACTGAGAATATTGTATTCCATGATCTTCTTGATGTCCGAGATCTTCTGAACGTCCGCCGCGAGATTGAGTTCGGCCAAGACATTGAGCGTCCTCCTCTCGACTTCATGGCAGCGCGGGCAGCCCGGTCCCAAGATCTTGATCTCCATTTCAAACCTCCTTCGATCGATATTTGCTCATGCGCCATAAGCCTGCCGCCAGCAGAGCCAGAAAGGCCAGGAGGTACAGGGCAACCGTCAAGACGTTCGCCCCGTCCTCGAGCGCGCCGTAGATCAAACCCGCCGCCGTGCTGAACAGGGCGACCCAACACACGTACACCCAAGCCTTGGCCTTCCCGATAATGGCCGAGATCATGAGGATGCTCTGCAGGCTCAGCTCGGGATCGGCCATTAAATAGGCTAGGAGCGGGCCACGATGCATCCCCAGGCTCAGGAACATTTTGGCGATCGGCACTTCGACGAGCGTCGGGAAGTACATGAACACGCCGAAGACCACTCCGGCCAGATTCCCAAGCAGGGTGTTGTGTCCGGCCACGGCTTTGATCCATTCCGAGCGGATGAGCACCCGGATGACGCCGACGAAGAACACGCCGATCACGAGCAGCGGGAAGATCTGCTTGATGAAGCGCCAAGATTCCCAAAGGAAATCGCGGATCTCGTCCTGCGTCAGGAATTTATGCCCGATATACCCCAGGGCAACCATGGACAAGATCACGCCGAACATCTTGCCCGTGAACAGGACGCCCAATCCCCCGGCGTGTACCGTGATCCCGGCCGAAGCGACTAGAAGCGTGAGGACGATCAGGCCCAGCGAGGCCCACGTCCAGCCGGTGAATCCCTCAGAAATTTTCCCCAGCCCCCGCCAGGAAACGAACGCGATCAGGAAGAGCAGGCCGATCAGGATCGCTCCCTGGACGGTGACGCCTTCCTGACCCTTGCTGCTGTCGAAAGGAACGAGCCGGTTCAAGAACCCCTGGAAACGGTCTAACCCGGATATGGGCAGCGTAATCCGGCCGTACGCGTTTGTTAGGAGGCCGATCTTGAGCGTACCCGACAGCAGGAGCGCGACCAGGATGAGCAGAAAGCCGAGCGAAGCCCTTCGCATCGTGGCCTTCCCGGCGAACAGCGCATCCGTGCCCTCGTCGTGAGCCGTATCCGAGCGGCGGAAGATGAGGGCCATAATCAGCCCGATGCTGATGCCGAAGACAAGCGAGAGGAAGAGACGGGCGAAGGCCAGGTCCGCGCCGATCATGCCGCCGGTATAGACCAGGGCCAGGATGTTGGCCGCCGGGGCGAAAAAGAGGAACGTGATCGCCGGGCCGAGCCCCGCGCCCTTCCTGTAGATGCCCGCGAAAAGCGGCACGATCGTACACGAGCAGACCGAGAGCACGGAGCCGGCCAGCGCGGCCGCCGGATAGGAGACATACTTCGGAGCATTTCTGCCCAGAAAGCGGGTGACCGATTCTTTGGGGATCAACGCCGCCATAGCCCCCGCAATAAAGAACGCGGGAACCAGACACAACAAAACGTGCGCGGCCAGATAGGCGGCCAGATTCCCCAGGCCCCCCTGCAAGAGCCTCAGTAAATAACCAACAACATCCATTTGCCTTTGCTCATGCGCATTTCATACTCAGTCCATCATTCCGGTTTGACCAGCGTCTCCTCGATCCACGTCCGGATCTCGTCGCGGCTCCTCCGGAAGCAGTCCAGGACCTCCTCTTCGGTCCCCGTGCACGCTGCCGGGTCGTCGAAGACGTGATGGATGTACTCCTTCCCGCCGGGAAAGAATGGGCAATCCGCTTGTTTGTCGTCGCAGACCATGACGACATAATCGAACCGCCGGCCCTCGAATTCGTCGATGCTCTTCGAGCGATGGCCGCTGATGTCGATGCCGATCTCGGCCATGGCCTCGATGGCGCCAGGGTGTACCCGGGTCGCCGTCGTCCCGCCGCTCACGGCGTCGAACCGGTCGCCGTAAAGCGCGTTGACCAGTCCCTCGGCCATCTGGGAGCGGGCCGAGTTGTGGACACAGATGAAGAGGATGGTTTTTTTCATAGTCCCTCCGGCCGGGGACGCGCATCGTGGGCGCGGCCGCGGGGTGTATCCCGGACGCAGGCCTCAAGTTTGCGGGCCTCTTCCAACGACTCGCCTGAGCCTTCAATACGCTCCCGGAGCGTACCGGAGAAGAAATCCTCGACGAGCGCTCTTGAGGTCTCCGGGATCCGGTAGATGATCCATCGCCCCTCGCGAACGTCCTCGGCGAGGCCGGCGTCCCGCAGGACGCGCATTTGGTGCGAGACCCGCGACTGCTCCATCTCCAGGACGAACATCAGCTCGCAGACGCAGAGCTCGCGGCGCCGAAGCAGGAGTATGATCCGCAGCCGGGTCGGATCTGAGAGGGCCTTGAAGATCTTGACGACGTCTTTCATGGGCATTGGATTATCCCCTGGGCCCACAGGCACCCGCCGCAGGCCGGAAATGTGTTGCCGTAGCAGTCTTCCTCGTTATTCTCGAGGAGCGAACAGCCGCCGCAGACGTGGCAGGGCGAATAGTCGAAAGCCCTGACCTTGTCCCTGAAGTCGGCATAGGCCTTCGAGTTCCAGATGTCGAGAAGATCGCCCTCGCGGACATTCCCGAAGTCGTGGGACCGCACGCGACGCTCAAGCCCGTAGAGATAGGTCTTATGCGAGTGGAGCAGTCCCATGCATGGGCTCACGCGGCCGTCCCAGCGGACGAACGACGTTCGGTCGTGGACGAACCGGCAGCGACGCGCGTCGACGGCCACGCGGTTCCCCATGAAGGTCAGGTTCTCGAAGCCCTGGAACAGGCTGAAGAGCATCTCCTTGGTCGTGTTGTTGACGTCGATGCGCGGCAGGCTGAGCTCGATCTTGCCCGGGGCGAAGGTGAAGGTTTCCAGGGTCAGGGTCTGGAGGCAGAGCATCTCTTTTTCCATCTCCTCGCTGTAGGGCAGGACGTGGCTGACCAGGATGCGGTGGGCCCCGACCGACCGGGCCAGGCGGTCGAGGTGCTTGACGTCGCCGAGGTTGGTCTTCATGACCACGAAAGCGATCCCCATCTCGATCACGTGGCCGTCCCGGCGGGCGAGCCTCTCCACGTTCTCGAGAACGAGGGGAAAGCTGGCGCCCTCGCGGTTCGTCTCGAAGCTCTCCTCGGTCGTTCCATCGAGCGAGATCCAGAGCATGTCGAGGCACTCGCGGAGGAGGCCGTCGATCAAGGCGTCATCGAGAAGGGTCGCGTTGGTCGTCATCTCGGCGCGAAGGCCCAGCGCCTTAACCGCGCGGACCATGTCGAGGATCCGGGGATGGGAGGTCGGCTCGCCGAAGCCGCCGAACATGACCGTCTCGAGATGGGGGAAGCGCCGGAGCTGACCGATGAGACGATCGAAAACCTCCGCGTCCATGTGGCCCATGGGCTCGTTCCAGGTGTTGCGGATGCAAGTGCGGCATGACAGATTGCAGCGCGAGGTGGGCTCGATATAGAGGCGGTTCAGGCTGTGGATGTTGGGCAGGAGTTCGAGGCGGGCGCGGTCGGCGAGAACTTCCAGGCGGGCGCCGGGTACGAGGCCGAGCTTCTTCTCGAGCTCAGGGGGAACGACGAGGTTCCCGCCTTCGATCCGGAGGCTGAAGACGGTCTTGCCGGAAGCCGCGCTTCCCTGGAGGACGGCCTTCTCGCCCTTCTCGAGATAGGCCACGAGCCCGGTCCCCTCGGGCATATTCAGGGCGAATTTTTTCTTGTCCATGGCATCAATATATGCAGATGTATTCATATATCATTACGGCCCGCCTGTCAAGCACGACGCGGGCAACATCCCCATCGTCCAGGCCCTGCTCGAAAAGGGCGCTTCGCAGGGCACCGCGCTGGCCTTCATGATGTCGGTCATCGGTCTATCGCTCTCGGAAACGATCATTCTGAACAAGGTTTTAAAGTTGCCCTTGATCCTTTTCTTTGTCGGCGTTGTCGGGGCGGGGATCATCGTCGTTGGGTTGTTGTTCAGCATCGTTATTTAGCTTATAATTTTCGGAGGCTATCGATGACCTCAAATTCCGTCCCGCGAGAAAAGATACCCTGGTATCCGTCGGTCGACGAAGACAAGTGCAACGGTTGTCGGATATGCTTTCAATTCTGTCAACAAGGCGTTTATACATGGGACGAAAAGAACAATATCGCCAAGGTTGATCGGCCGTTCAATTGCGTCGTCGGCTGCAACGGGTGCGAGAATTTATGCGCGATAGGGGCCATTTCTTTTCCCGAGATCGACGCGATCCAGGAAGTTATTAGAAAGCTCCGCGAGGCATAACCCGTTCTTCAGAGCTCAGCTGGGCTAAGTCTCGCTCCTTCATGCAGCTATATCCCAAGCCCTTGGGAATCCAACCAATGAGGTAGCTTTAGTTAATTTTACTCCTTGACAAATGCAGCCCAAGGGATTATTATTGGTTATGCGAATATGCATATGTTAACATATGATGACCCTAAAGACATCCACTGCACATATGAATTATTAGCATATGGAGGCCGGTGATATGGATAATTATTTGAAAATCCTTAACGCCCTCACCGATGAAACGCGCCTGCGCATCATCAATCTGCTTTATGAGCGTGAGCTTTGCGTATGCGACATTGGGGATATTCTCGGCACAACCCAGACAAAAATATCGCGGCACCTGGCCTATTTAAGAAATGCCGATCTTGTGCGGGACAGGAAAATCGCCCAGTGGTCTTTTTATTCCCTCAACAGATCCAGCGGGCTGAAATTCGTCGATGAACTTGTGTACGGTGTTTTGAGGAGCCGTGAGGTTTATCGACATGATTTGGACCTGCTTAAGAAGAAGGAAAAGGCCGGCGACTGTCAAACGAGTGTTGCTATAAGAAGGATCATTTTATGAAGACCATTGAAATTTATGAGCCGCCCTTGTGCTGCCCCACCGGCGTATGCGGGCCAGCTCCGGATCCGGAACTTGCCACCCTCCAAGATGCGGTAATGAAGCTTAAGAAGGAGGGATATTCGGTAGAACGGATTGCCATCAATCAGCAGCCGATGAGGGTCATGAATAATCCCGTCGTCAAGGCTATCCTTATTTCAGAGGGGAAGGAATCTTTGCCCATCACTCTCAGCGGGGGAAAATTGGTCCTCAAAGGCCGATATCCGAAATATGAAGAACTTTTGAAAGAGGTGATCTAAATGCCAACCTATGAATATCTGTGCCGGCGATGTAACCACGTCTTTGAAAAAAAGATGACGGTTGAGGAAAAAAAGAACGCCAAGACAGCTTGTCCGAATTGCGGCTCCGAAGACGTTCGCCAGCAATTCTTTGGAGTGAACTTCTTCGGGAAGAAATCCGTGGGCGGAGGGCCATCCGGCGGGTGCTGTGGTGGCGGCGGAACAGGCTGTTGCGGATAAGCCCATCATTTCTATCAAACGGAGAGACGCTATGCCTTTAGATGAAAAGTCGAAAGAGCTCATTGCCCTGGGTGCTTCCCTGGCCGGCAACTGCTTTCCATGCCTCCGGTATCACTATAAGAAATGCCGGGAGCTCGGGATCGCCGTTGATGATATGCGTGATGCGCTGGAGATGGCCAGAACCGTAAAATACGTGCCCATAAAGAATATTGACGAATTGGCGAATGCCTTGCTGGAAAGTGGAGAAGATATCGATGACTGAATATCTGTTTTTTTCTGGAAAGGGCGGCGTGGGAAAAACCACGATGGCCGCCACGACTGCCGTTTACAACGCCATGCGGGGGAAAAAGACCCTGATCATTTCGACCGACCCGGCCAGCAACCTGGGAGACATTTTCGAAACGCGGATCGGGCACACGATCACGCCGATCATCCCAAATCTCTCCGCCATGGACATCGATCCCGATGCCGCTACAGAGGAATACCGGGAAAAGGTCATCGGGCCGATGCGCGGCGTCATGCCCGATGACATCATGAAGGTCCTCGAGGAGCAGTTCCGAAGCGCCTGCACCATTGAGATCGCGGCCTTCGACCGGTTTACCGACTTTCTGGTCAATAAGGAATTCGATCTCGTCGTCTTCGACACGGCGCCCACCGGCCACACGATCCGCCTGCTGGAATTGCCGGTGGACTGGTCGAAGCACATCGAGGAAAGCGCGAAAGGCTCCGGGCAGACCTGTATCGGCCCGGTGTCGTCCATTCAAGGCGCTAAGGAAAAATACGACCGGGCCATCGCCGCGATGCGGGAAGGCTCCCGCACCACGTTTTATCTCGTCCTGAAGCCGGAAAAGACCTCTTTGGCCGAGACCCTGCGTGCCCGCGACGAGCTGAACACGCTGGGCATACGGAATTTCCGCGTGATCGTAAACGGAATATACCCGGACGATGAAATCATCCATAGCCGATACGCGAACCTGTCCGCCGTGCAGTCACGATATCTCGGGATGATCGAAAAAGCCCTACCCTATCCCTCGAATAAAGTGGGCCTTCAAAGTGGCGAGATCAAGGGCCTGCGGGCCATCACGGACTTCGCCGGCGTCGTGTTTGAGGGGAAAAAGACCGCCGTCACGGGAAGCTTCCCTCAGCCGGGGACGTTTGATCAGTTCGCGGACGGCGATGCTCTGACCCATATCATCCAAAAAAAACACGACACGAGGATCGTGATCATCACCGGCAAGGGCGGCGTGGGAAAAACCGTGACCGCGTGCGCCGTGGCGGCGCATCTGGCGGGCAACCGGCAGAAGACGCTTCTTGTCACGACCGACCCGGCGGCCCACATCGGGCATGTGCTCGATGAACCGATCGGGGATACGATCGGGCAGACAAAGTCCCTGCCGTATCTGAGCGCCGCCCGCATCGATCAGAAAAAAAGCGTCGAAACATATAAAAAGAAGATCATCGACGACGCAGTAAGATCGGGATATTCCGACGACATGCTCATCGCGCTCAAGGAGGAATTGGAGTCGCCCTGCACGGAAGAGATGGCCGTCTTTGAAGAATTCGCGGGCGTCGTTGAAAACAGCGATTTCGATTACATCGTGTTCGACACGGCGCCGACAGGGCACACCCTCAGGCTTCTGGAGCTTCCCTATGATTACGCACGGCAGGTGGAATTGATGGTTCAAATCAAAAAGGAGGGAGGCGCCTCCGATAAGGCGCAGAAAAAGCTCAAGTCCCTTCTTGGGAAGCTCAAAGACCCCGGCACCAGCGCGTTCATGCTTGTCTTTTATCCCGAGTACACGCCGATCCACGAAGCCAAACGAACATTGGATGATTTGAGCCTGGCCGGAATCGGCGTTCAGGCCGTGATCGCGAACAACGTGCTTGAGAACGGGGACAAGAACTCGGACTTTTTCCACCGGAGAGCCGAGATGCAGCAGCACTACCTCGAAATCGCCAAAAGGCTGTTCCAATTGCCCGTCTTCAAGATCCCCATGTTCGATGATGAGATCATCGGATTGCCGAGATTGAAACAGGTCGCGGAAGCGTTGTTTCAGAGGGAATGCTGTCCCCAAGGGCCGGCGGTGAATTGAAAATCTGATTCAAAGGAGAAGATGATGACGCATAAATATCCGCTGGTTTCCAAGAAAAACGTCCCTGCCTACGCCGCGGTTCTGGGGCTCTGGATCGTTTTTTCCCTACTGATCGCCGCCGGAATCCGATCCACCCTCGGCCGGCCAATAGCCTGGGGGCCGGCCCTCATCTGGTCGCTAGTTTCGGTCATGGCCGGAATGGGCATAATGTTCGGCGCCAGCGCCGTCAACTTGCGAAAGTTGCGTGCCGGTTTTAAGCGCTTGGCCTCAGGCGCCGAAGACCCGAAGATTCCCGGGGTTTGGTGTCCTGTCCTGACGATGGCGACCCGGGCCGGCGTGGAACTCAGGAGAAATCTAAAGGAAGGTCGTTAGCGATTATGATCGTTAAAGAGATTTCCTATGACTGAATCCGTATCAAAAAAACTTTCATTTCTTGATCGCTATCTCACGCTCTGGATTTTTACCGCCATGGCCCTGGGAGTGCTTATCGGTTATTTGATTCCCGGCGCAGTGGCCTCGTTTAATGCTAAGTTCAGCGTGGGAACCACCAACATCCCCATCGCCATCGGACTGATCCTGATGATGTACCCGCCTCTGGCAAAAGTCAAATATGAGGAACTGGGCGATGTCTTTAAAAATTGGAGGGTGCTCGGCCTATCCTTGGTACAGAACTGGATCGTGGGCCCCATATTGATGTTTTTTCTGGCCATCACCTTTCTCAGAGGGTATCCCGAATACATGGTCGGTTTGATCATGATCGGACTGGCCCGCTGTATCGCCATGGTCATCGTCTGGAACGATCTAGCCAAGGGTGATACTGAATACGCCGCGGGGCTGGTGGCTTTCAACAGCGTGTTTCAAGTGCTCTTTTTTAGCGTCTACGCCTGGTTTTTCATAAGCGTCCTGCCGCCGCTCTTCGGCCTCAAAGGCAGTATCGTCAATATCACCATCGGCCAGATCGCGGAAAGCGTTTTTATTTACCTGGGCATTCCGTTCCTAGCCGGGATGATCACCCGCTTCACCCTCATCAAGGTCAAAGGCAAGGAATGGTACCAAACGAAATTCATTCCCCGCATCAGCCCGATCACGCTTATCGCACTCCTCTTCACCATCATTGTCATGTTCAGCCTGAAGGGCGAGTATATTGTCAAGATACCCCTCGATGTCGTCCGGATCGCTATTCCTCTCCTCATCTATTTCGTGGTGATGTTTCTTGTGAGCTTCTTCATGAGCAAGAGGATCGGGGCCGGGTATCCGATCACGGCGACGCTCTCTTTTACGGCGGCCAGCAACAATTTCGAACTGGCCATCGCCGTCGCCGTGGCCGTCTTCGGCATCAACTCGGGTGTGGCGTTCGCCGCGGTCATCGGGCCGCTCGTGGAGGTGCCGGTGCTTATCGGGCTGGTGAACGTGGCGCTGTATTTCAAAAAGAGATACTTCCCCTTTGAAAAAATAGCGATGGAAGCATAATGTCGCATATTTTTATTCACACTCAATAAAGGAGGATGGTCATGTTCAAGACAATCGTTTTAGCGACGGATTTATCGCCGGCCTCGAATGCCCTGGTGGAATGCGTCATCGGATTAAAAAAGCTCGGCGTGAAAAAGGTCTTTCTTACGTACGCCTTGGGGATACGGCATCTTGACGATCTTAAATACCTTATCGCGTCAAAAGTCGAACCCTTCCTGGTTGAGCAGAAAAAGAAACTCGAGGCCCAGGGACTTGACGCGGTCATCGAACTGGCGCCGGGCATAGCAGCGGAGGAGATCCACAGGGTCGCGGAACAGAAGGATGCCTCGCTGATTGTCATGGGATCTCACGGCGAAAGCATGGCGGATCATACGCTGTTCAAATTCGGCCGCACCGCTTCGGAGGTGCTTCACAGTTTTACACGACCTCTTTTACTGGTAAAAACGCGCATCGTGAAAAACGTCGGTGAAGCCTGCGTTGAGGTTTCATGCTCGGACTTTCTGAAAAATATACTCTACTGTACCGACTTTTCCGATACCGCGCAGCGGGCCTTCGATTATGTTGAAAAGATGGTTGATACCGGGTGCCATTCGGTCACCCTTATGCACGTGCAGGATAAGACAAAGATCGATAAACATCTTTCGCACAAACTCGATGAATTCAACAAAATCGACGCCGAAAGAATCGAAATGCTGAGGGAGCGGCTTGCGAAAAAGGGAGCGAGCCGCATCCAGATGAAAATACCCTATGGGATACCGACGGCGGAAATTCTTAACGAGGCCGTAACCGGCAACTATTCGCTTATCGTCATGGGCAGCCAGGGGAAGGGGTACATTCGCGAAATTTTCCTCGGGAGCGTGAGTCATAATATTGCCAGAAATGCCGGTGTGTCCCTGCTGCTGATCCCGGCCATACGATAAAAGCTAAATCGCAGCATATATCGATGACTATAGTTGATTGGGCGGGAGCGAGCCGAATGTATATGATTAGGTTCTGAAAATATTTTTTGAAAGGACGATTACTGCTTCCGAACATGAGATTGCAGATAATCTTTTATACGAAACCTTATTGTCCTATTTGTGAAGAGACGGAAGAGCTTCTCGAAGAGATGAGGGGTCATTTTGACTTTTCTGTTTTGAAAATCGATATAACGAGAGATATGGATACTTATGAAAATTTCAAGCATCGAGTTCCCGTCCTCAGGCTCGGAGAACAATTGGATCTCGCGGGAAAAATTACCGAAAAGGAAATAAAACAGAAAATCGGGGCCTTTTTGAAGAGAAAAAGGTAAAACGATGCCAACGGGTAAGATCAGAGAGAGGGGAAAAGAAAATCTTTAAGAAATCGAAGAAAAGGATTACTAAGATGTCGATGGATGATTTGGAAGGCAGAAAACGGTTATTGAAGATTTCTGGACTCAGAAAAGGACGAATTCTGGACGTGGGCATGGGAGACTGCGGGTGTATGTCTTTTTTTCTGGCCAAACGAGGTTTTGACGTGACGGGCATAGATTCTTCCTCGCGGGCTGTTCACAAGAGTAGAGAAGAGGCCAGGGGTAAAAAGTATAAAGGCTCATTTCGGGTATGGCGAATGACCGCTGAAAAAACGTCGTTTGAAGATGAGAGCTTTGATGCTGTCTTGTCCTATCATTCTATGCATGATATATCCAACCCCGACAAGGTCATAAAAGAGATGTTCAGAGTGTGTAAGAAGGGGGGGTTAGTTGTGATTTCTGATCTTAATGCCAGAGGCAGAAGTGAGTATGAGCACGCGGTTGATGAAAGATTTCTCCCAGCTGTTGAAAGGCAATTGAAGAAATATGCCAAATCCATCAGGAAGGGAAAGACGGATATAAATGAGATGTTTGTTTGCGAAAAGAAATAATATATCGGCGTTTTTTTAAATGAAGAAACGTGTGCTTTTTCTCTGCACGGCCAACAGCGCCCGGTCCCAGATGGCCGAGGCGTTGGTCAATCACGACCTCGGGGATCGTTTCGAAGCGTATTCCGCCGGCACGGCTCCCAAAACGCCTCATCCGGCCGCGCTCAAGGTTTTGGCCGAAATCGGCATCGATCACGGCCGGGCCAGAAGCAAATCCCTCGAAGAATTTGAAGGCCATCCGTTCGATTATGTCATCACCCTCTGCGACGGTGCGAATGAGACTTGCCCTCTCTTCTTCGGCGGAGTCAAGCGGATCCATTTAGGCTTCGAGGATCCGGCTCGAGTCACAGGAACCGAGGAAGAAGTCCTGACCGCTTTCCAGCGGGTGAGGGACCAAATTCGTAAGACCGTAGAGAATTATTTGGGCAATGTGGAGCGTGATTCCACAACTGATCTTAAAGACGAAGGAAAAATCAAGTAACCATGAGACAGGTCCCTCGGGAAAAAATTCCATGGTATCCCACGATCGACGAGGGAAAGTGTAATGGTTGTCAGGCGTGCTTCCAATTCTGTCAACAAGGCGTTTATACATGGGACGAGAAGAACAATATCGCCAAGGTTGATCGGCCGTTCCATTGCGTCGTCGGCTGCAACGGGTGCGAGAGTTTGTGCGCGAAGGGGGCCATTTCTTTTCCTGAGATCGACGCGATCTAGGAAATCATAAGGAAGCTTCGGGAAGGGTGACGGGCTCTTCTCAGGTCTGCCGTATGGGTGCGGCCCGCGCTCGGCTTTCCAGCTTGATTTCACAGCAGTTGATGAAACGCTTGGCGGTTTTCTAACGCTTGTCTCTTGACAACATGGCCATTTTCCCATATGCTTTCTCCCGACATTTCGGAGGTTATGATGAAAGAGATCGACACCTTCCGCAAGCAGGCCCAGTTGCTAAAAGTCCTGGCCAACGAGGCGCGGCTGAAGATCGTGGACCGCTTGGCTAAAGGAGAATGTTCCGTGGGCGAACTCACCGGGTTCATCGGCTTGGACCAGTCGACCGTCTCCAAGCACCTGGCGCTGCTCAGGGCCCATGGTATCGTCCGCGACCGGCGGGACGGAAATGTCGTGTACTACGAGCTGCTCACTCCCTGCGTTCTTAACTTCTTCGTCTGCGCGACCCAGGTATTGAAGGAAAGGTGGGGACGATGAGATCTCCGGTCGAAACCGCTCCAACGGCCGCGGAGTGTACTCTTGGATAACGAAGCCGCGGCGAGACGCTTGATTGATATCCTGGGGATCGATACCGAGCCCGTCGCCGTTTTCCTGCTGGGCCCCGAAAGCCCGCCTCCGACCTCTTCGCTCAAGAAAGTCACCGCCCATCGCTACTGCCAGCTTCTCATGCGGGCTCGGCACGGGGAATCGGTCGCGCTCGCCCCGGAGGAGCTCGCCTGTCCGGCGGCCGCGGCGGCCTTCGGTTTTCGGCCGCTCCCGGAGGGGCTCGCCACTGGCAAAGGACTCGTCGGGTTCGGCATCGTCGATAATCCGGATACGGGCCGGAGGATGTTCGAAGGCATGCCGCGGCTTGAGCCCGGCCGCGTGACGCTGATCGTGGCCTCGCCCCTGTGCGCGGCGCAAACCCTCCCCGATGTAATCGTAGTTGAAGGACCCCCGGAGGCTCTCATGTGGCTCGCGCTCGCTGACCTCAACCTGGCGGGCGGAGAGCGTCGACGCGGTGATACCGCCGTTCTCCAAGCGACCTGCGTAGACGCGACCATAATCCCGTATATTGAACAACGCCTCAATTTTTCCCTGGGATGCTACGGCTGCCGCGAGGCGACCGATCTCGGGGTGCACGAATCCGTTCTCGGCTTCCCGGGGGCGCGGCTCGAGCCGCTGCTCGCTGCGCTCGAGTCCCTCGCGAACAAGGCCGTCGGGCGCTCACGATCGAAATCGATCTTCGAGAACCTTAATAAAAAGGAGGGCTATCATGAGTGACGACACGAAACCGACACCCATCGAGTTGCTGCGGGCGATATCGCCTGGCGTGGCCAAGACTTACTTGGCGCATCGGGCGGCCATTCGCGAAAAGAGGAGGTTTACATTGAATAGGTTCGTCAGTCTTGCCATAGCTTTTGTTTTAGCCGGCACCGGGAGCTTTGCAAGTCAGTCGTTCGATCACAAGGTGTCGGAGGCGCGGCGGCACATGCGTGCGGCCTGCCGGGCGGTCCAGAAGATCGTCGGGGCGGATGCCGCTGAACGCCCCGGTATCAAGGAGGTCGCGACCGAAGATGTTGCCCAGGCCGAGAAACTTTGGACAAGCCTGGCCAGGGAATATTCCGCGATGATTCCCGAAGGGTACGCGGGCGATCCGTCCTGGTCCCAGAGGCTGGAAGACGTGCGTTTGGATCTTTCCCGCATGCGGAAGGAAATTGCCGCAGGTGAATGGCGGCCCGCCTTTCTTTCCTGCGCTCATGCGTGCAACTGGATAACGACCATGCACGAGGCTAATGGGGTGATCCTGGCGATCGATACGATGGCCGCACTGCGCAAGAAGGTCGGGTTCGCCAGGGGCTTTCTGACAGCAGAGAAACCGGACAAAGCTCGGGCTCTTCTCAAAGAGATCCTGGCCGCCCGGGACGCCGTTTTGCTGGCGCCCCCACCGGTCACGTCGAGCCGCGATGCCTACCTGGAGGCTCTACCGGAGCTTTCGCAAGCGACCGATGCTCTTGCCGCCGCGGGCCGGGGCGAGTTCGGCATGAAAACGCCCCTCGACAAGCTGGCCGCCGTCGTGGAGCGCGTCTATGAACTGGCGATCTAGTCCGGGCGCGGCGCTGACCGCCCTTGCGGTGTTCGCTTTGACGTGTCTGACGGCCGCGGCCGTTGAAAAAGACCCGGCCGCCAGGCCGATGACGTTGTCCGAGTGCATTAAAGAAGCGCTCAGCCATAATCCGGGGTTGACCGCCGACGCCGCCCGCACCTCCGCCACGGGTTACGCGGCCGAAGCCGCCCGCGCAACGCGCTTCCCGCGGCTGGATCTCGCTTCGGACTACAGCTATTCGGACCGGCCGCAAAGGCTCATGCAGCCGAGCTACCAAGGCGAAGTCTTGCGCTATGACAACGATATCGCCCAAGCCGTGGCCGAAGTCCGGGTTCCGCTCTTCGCCGGCGGCCGCCTTGTGGCCCGGCAACGGGCGGCGGAGCTGGCCGCCGCGGCGAGCCGGTTCAATCTTTTCGGTTCCCGCCAGGACCTGATCCTCAACGTGACGGCCGCCTATTTGGCGGCCACCAAGCAACAAACCGTCATTGACGCGATCGAGGCGTCGCTGAACGCCTTAAGAGAGCAACAAAAGGTTGCCGGTGCCATGAAGGACGTGGGACGGATCGCGCCCCTGGACCTGCTCAAAGTCGAAGTCCGGGCCGCGGCCGTCGAACAACGCCGCTCCAAGGCCGAGA
>Ga0315274_10004468_pt1 | contig 20565 bp, 13 predicted proteins | sample YL17G02_20_MG_FD_203700 | JGI IMG/M metagenome (GOLD analysis project Ga0315274, IMG submission 203700) | Sediment microbial communities from Yellowstone Lake, YNP, Wyoming, USA - YL17G02_20 | ecosystem: Environmental > Aquatic > Freshwater > Lake > Sediment | place: USA: Wyoming | collected...
AAATATCTTCGTATATGCATATCCCCGGAAACCCAAAACTCATATCCATCCTACTAACCTCGGAGGGGTCTTCTGGATCGCGAATATCCACAATATATAAACGAGCAAAGCCGGAAACGAAAGCGAGGTCAGTATAAACTGATATGTTCCAGGCGCCACGATCTAAGCGAAGCGAATCTATCATCTGCGGATCTCTTGGGTCGGCTACATTTATAACCTTTAGTCCGGTTCTCGTCCCAGCGACATATAGAATGCTGTCCTGCAGGAATAATCCTTGTATGAACTCTCCGAACCTAAGATTTCCTATTGCTTGATTATTGTTCATCTTGCTCGTATCCAAAATAACCAGATCTGAGTCTGCGGCAATAAAGATAAGACTATCGCGGACTAGGACGTTAAACGATGGAGTGAAAGTCCTTATAACTCCAACTCTTTGTGGCTGAAAGGGATCAGATACGTCCACCAGAGACACTCCGCTGTCAAATTGGCATATATACAAGATATCGCCTGCGAGGTCCATCTTTCTGGCTGCACCATCCCAATCAAAAATCGTTCCCAATTTGATTATGTTAAGCGAGTCTTGGCAGGGCGCGAGGTTGGTCACCGCGAGCAATACGACTGACGCGATAAGGATTCGTTTCATTTGTGATCCTTTTGGTTGAACTCCTATCCAATGAGCGAATCTAATGAATTATATTGCCCTTGTCAAGAGGAAAATTGCGCCTACGCTCATTTTTCCAATATCATTCTAGTCGCCTGCAGATAAATGCCCGCATTCAACTTGATAACGTAAGGTCCTGACGGGAACTTGGCCGCATCCCATATTGCCCGATGACTTCCGGCTTCTATCACCTCCCTTACCAAATTCGTGACCAGCCTCCCATTGAGGTCGTATATGCCTATCGTTACCGCGCCGTTATTTGGCAACCGATAATCAATCGTCGTGCGGCTGTTAAACGGATTCGGCCAAACCAAGAGCCTGAGCTCTGACGGCTGAAGGCTGACGGCGGGCGGGACTTCCAGCGCTTCCTGAATCGCCGCCAGCGCATTGGGAATCCCCCAGCCGACCAATGTATCCGGGTTGTCGGCGCGGCTGGAGGTGCGGTGGAATATCTCAATCACCTCCGCCGGCGTCAAATCCGGATTCGCTTCCAGCATCAGCGCTGCAATCCCCGCCACCATAGGACAGGAATACGACGTGCCGTTGTGCGAGGAATACCCGGTGTCATATAACGCCAATGCGGTATAAACCCACACCGACTGCGCCACAACGTCCGGCTTGGTGCGTCCGTCGTTCGTCGGTCCCTGTGACGCGTTGTTCCAGCGGCTGCTGTCGCGGCTGACTCCGCCGACTGCGATGACCAAATCCCCGTCCGCCGGCGTGCCCAATTTGTTGTCGGGATATGCCGACAGCCCGGTGTTGCCCATTGAATTGACGATGACCATCCCCGCTGCCGCTGCTGAATCCGCCGCTCGTGTGGTCACTGCTGTCTCACCGTCCAAATCCTCGTAGTTATACCAGTTGCGGTAGGAGAGCGAGGACGAGAGCACCTCCGTTCCCACCGAGTCGTGGAACCACAGCCCCGCCACCCAGATGTCTTCCTCAACCCGCGACTCGGACTCGGTGTTCTCGGTCTTGGTCAGGACATATTGCGCGTCCGGCGCCGCCCCGATGAACCACCCCGAATCCAGCCCGGCGATAACCGACAGCGTCCGCGTCCCGTGCACTCCGCTGCCGTGGTCGCCTTCATCGCCGACGTTGTCGTCGCCGTTTAGGAAGTCATAAGCGGCTACTATTTGCAGATGGCTGAAACAGGCGTGGTCAAGGTTGCTGAAGCCGGTGTCCTGCAGCCCGACCAGGACGCCTCTCCCCCGATACCCCGCCGAATGCGCCGCCGGAATGTTCACCAGCGCCGTCTGCCGCCAGGCAAGTCCATAGTCCTCCGCATCGGCTATTTCAACGTCCCGTCCCCCCCTTTCTCCCCCCCGTAAGCTGGGGGGAAAATCCGAAATCCGAAATCCGAAATCCGAAATCGGCAGCGCCATCACCGGTCGCACCGCTTTCACTCCCGGCAAGTATATCAATCTGGTGAGCAGCCGTTCATCCCCAATCACCGATACCGCGTTAATATACCGCGCTGCGACCTTCACCCGAAATCCCGCAGCTTCAATGACAGCGATGCTCTCCGGATTTGGTGGGAGGTCGCAGAGCCGCATCGGAGGGTCGCGATGGATGACCTTGCTGCGCCTCTGGAGCGACCGCGGCGTCAGGTTTCGCGCTGCCTCGTCCAACGCCCGGTCAAGCTCTGAAGGCGACAGCTTGGGCTCCTCAAGGAACACCCACCAACGCCCGGTCGGTCGGGAATTTTGCGCGAGCTGCTCTGCCGCTGGTTCCGCCCTTACCGGCCGAACACCGACGAACAGACAGATGGCAATGGGCAATAAACCATAAGTCATTGGCAATTGGCGATTGAATCGGTGCATCGTCCCATTGACGAATTGACTAATCTACGAATCTACGAATCAAAATATCACAACCCCAATTCGCCCCGCTTGACGATGCGGATTGAGCGTATCTTCACCGCCGGTTTGTTGGCGTCGGTGCGCGGGTCGCGGGACTCCTTGCCGATATCTTCCACGACCTCAATCCCGGAAATGACCTTGCCGAAGTTCGTGTATTGATTGTCCAAATTCTTCGTCCGGTCAAGGCAGATAAAGAACTGGCTGCCCGCCGAGTTCGGGTCCTGTGAACGCGCCATTGACAACGTCCCCTTCACGTGCGGTCGGTCGTTGAACTCCGCCTGGACGTGCCACGGCGGCCCGCCCAGCCCGTCGTTGCGCGGGTCGTCATCCTTGGAATTCGGGTCGCCGCCCTGAATCACGAATCCCGGCACCACGCGATGGAAGGTCGTCCCATCGTAGAATCCCGAGCGCGCCAGCTTCTTCATATTCGCCACATGAATGGGCGCGAGGTCGGTGAAAAACTCCACCACAATCCGCCCGTAATCCGTGTCAATCACGCCGACTTCGTCAGGCGAGCCTGCTTCAGCCGCGGTCGGCGGGGTGAGCTGCTCCACCGGCACCGGCTCTACGACGGGTGTTCGGTATTCCTGCTTCGGGCTCTCCTTCACTTGTCCGGTCTCCTTGTTGGCTTGTCCTTTGTCCCCCTGCCCGCTGCACGCCCCCAACAGCAGCGCCATTGAGATGATGGCAATCGTGCCTCGCATCACGGTTTCTCCTATGCTGGTTCTTTTTAATTGATGCGTTTTATCTTTATATTATACAAACTAATCAATGACATTGCCACCGGGTTGCGATTATATCTTCATTACTGTAATTACGGATATCCGCGACTTGGGAACTCTGGAATTTTATGAAAATTTACACCAAAACCGGCGACAGCGGCGACACGGCGCTTTACCGCGGCGGTCGGGTGCCCAAGGACGACCCGCGCATCCAGGCTTGCGGCGCGGTGGACGAACTGAACTGTCACCTCGGCTGGCTCCGCAATCAGGGCTTGCCGCCCGACCTGAACAAGTTGCTGACGAGGATTCAGAACGATTTGTTCACCATCGGCGCCGACCTCGCCACGCCAGCCGATGCGGTCAGACCCGGAGACAAAGTCGCCCGACTGCAAGGAGGCGCCGAACTCTTCTTGGAAGATGCGATTGACCGAATGGAGGAGAAGCTGACTCCCATCCGCCGCTTCATCCTCCCTTCAGGCAAACCCCAGGCGACAGTCGCACACATCGCCCGCGCCGTTTGCCGGCGCGCGGAACGGACGGTGGTGACGCTGGCGCGGCAGAAGAGCGTGGCTGAACCGGTGCTCGTCTATCTCAACCGGTTGTCGGATTTCCTGTTCGTGCTGGCGCGCTATATCAACGACCAGGCTGGAGTGCCGGATGAATTCTGGGAAGGTTGATTTAGCGCTTTAAAATTGGAGAAATTTTCAATGTCGCTTGAAAATAAAGTCGCCCTCATCACCGGCGCCGGTCGCGGCATAGGCGCTGCCATCGCCGCTCGTTTTGCTCGTGAGGGAGCCGTCGTCATCTGCGCCGACATCGCCCTTGACACCGCCCGGCAAACCGCCGATGCCATCAAATCCACCGGTGGAAAAGCCGAAGTCGCCGCGGTGGACGTCGCCGACCGCGAGCAGGTATCGGCGCTTATTGACCGCATAACCGCTCAACACGACCGGCTGGACATCCTCATCAACAACGCCGGCATCACCCGCGACTCGCTGGCTATGCGAATGAAGGAGGAGGATTGGGATTTGGTGATGCGGGTGAATCTGCGCGGCACCTGGATTCCGTCGCAGGCGGTGATTCGTCCGATGCGCAAACGCCGTTGGGGGCGCATCGTCAGTACTTCATCCATCGCCTCGCTGGGGAACGTCGGACAGGCGAATTACAGCGCCTCCAAGGGCGGCGTCATCAGCCTGACCCGCACGCTGGCGTTGGAATTGGCGTCGTCGGGCATCACGGTCAACTGCGTCGCGCCAGGAGCGATTATGACGCCGATGCTTGAGACCGTCCCCGGCGAGCTGCGCGCCAAGTTCATAGAGCGCATCCCGCTCGGTCGTTTCGGCACTCCCGACGACGTTGCCGCCGCGCACCTCTTCTTCTGCAGTGACGATGCCGCCTATATCACGGGACAGGTGCTGTTTATTGATGGCGGGATGAGTGTGGGGATGTGAGCGGGGGAGTGTGAAAGTGCGAAAGAATTCCCCCCTTACGAAGCAAGGGGGAGCAAGGGGGGGTGAGCCGGAAGTTAGAAAGTTAGAAAGTGAGAAAGTGAGAAAGGTGGGTGACCCGTAGCCTAACCCCTTGTGGGTGTTCTCAGTCAGCGGGAGTGAACCGTAATCCTACCCCCCCGCTTGCGGGCTTTTTGGGAGTAAGGGGGGTGAAAAACTTTAACACGTTAAGACTTTACAACGTTCTTACGTTATACTACCCGTGAATCTGCATCTTGTCCACCGCCAGTGCCGCCTCCTTCAATACCTCCGACAGCGTCGGGTGGGCGTGCACCGTTCGTGCGATGTCTTCCGCCGACGCGCCTAACTCCATCGCTATAACAGCCTCAGCGATCATATCCGACGCCCGTGGTCCCAAAATGTGAACGCCCAACAGCCGGTCGGTAGAGGTATCTGCCACGACCTTGATGACCCCATCCGTCTCTCCCAAACTAAGCGCCCGCCCATTCCCCTTGAGATAGAACTTTCCAACTTTCACTTTCATTCCCTTCGCAGCCGCTTCTGCTTCACTTAGCCCCACCACAGCGAGTTCCGGTGAAGTGTAAATGACATTCGGAATGGTGTGATAATTGACGTGTCCGGGCTTGCCGGCGATGATTTCCGCGACGGCAATCCCCTCTTCCGACGCCTTGTGCGCCAGCATAGGCCCAGCAATCATGTCGCCGATGGCGTAGATCCCCGGGACGTTGGTTTGCCAGTGGTCGTCCACTGGAATCCTGCCATTTTTTTCCGAACTAACGCCGACCGTCTCCAACCTGACTCCTTCGCTGAACGAGTGCCGCCCGACCGCCACCAACACCTTATCGCTGGTGAGACTCTCGCTCTTGCCACCCTTCTCAAACTCAAGTGTTACCCTGCTCTTTTTGACTTTCGCGCCGGTGACTTTCGCCTCCAAGTGAAATTCAATCCCCTGTGCGGTGAGCGACCGTTGCAGCATAGTCGCCAACTGCTTGTCGGCGAACGGCGCGATCTGCGGCAGCATCTCCACGACCGTCACCTTCGCCCCCAGCCGCCGCCAGACGCTGCCGAGTTCCAGCCCAATGGCGCCCGCGCCGACAACAACCAAATGTTCCGGCACATTGTCAAAAGCCAACCCATCGGTGGAATCCACGATATAACGGTGGTCAAACGGCATAAACGGCAGCTCAATCGGAACGCTGCCCATCGCCAGGACGATGTTGCGGGCGGCTACTTCAATTGAATCCCCCCCTTTCATTCCCCCCTGGAGACCGGGGGGGGGAGAGTTGGGTATCCCCACCTGCTGAGCAGGGGGGGACTCAGGGGGGGTCATCTCAACTAATATCCTTCCCCTGCCCTCCAACCGCCCCACCCCTTTCACCACCGTCACCCCATTCTTCTTCATAAGCATCCCGATGCCGTCGGTGAGGGAATTGACGATTTCCTGCTTCTTCGCCATCATCGCGGCGAGGTTGAGACTGACTCCCCTTGCCGAGATGCCGAACGATGGATACTTGTGGTGGATTGCGTGAAACCATTCGCTGGCTTCCAGCAGCGCTTTGGATGGGATGCAGCCGATGTTGAGGCAGCAGCCGCCGAGCCGCTCCCCTTTGTCAATCAGGGCTGCCTTCAATCCCAGTTGTGCGGCGCGGATGGCGCACACGTAGCCCGCCGGACCGGCGCCGATGATGGCGATATCGTATGTCTCGCTCATTGGTGTAGTTTAAGTGAGAAGGTTAAAAGGTGATAAGGTTACAAAGTTATCCGCCGGCTGGCGGATTACAAAGTCAGAAGGAGAGCGGGAGTATATCCTTTATAAACAGCAAACTCATTATCACCGCACCTCTCCGAACCTTGATACCTTGTAACCTTGTCACCTTGTAACTCTGTTACGGATGCCAAAACCCCCGCGTGAAAATCACAATCAGCGAGAAGATTTCCAGACGACCGAGCAGCATTTCCAGCATCAAAATAAACTTGGCAACTGCCGATATCGGCGCATAAGTTTCCAACGCCCCGAGCGCTCCCATCCCCGGTCCGCAACCCGCCGCGCACGCTGCAGTGCCGGTTATCGCCGTCTCAAAATCCAATCCCGTCAACATCAACCCCCACGCTCCCAACGCCACCATTCCGATATAGGTCACAATAAAAAGCAATATGCTTTTGACAACCTCATCGGGCACAGTGCTCCCCCCGACGCGCAGCGGCATAATCGCCTGCGGGTGAAGGTTTTTACGCATCTGCAGCCGTGCTGCTTTCACCGCCACCAGCCAGCGGAACATCTTTATTGACCCGCAGGTTGAACCGGCGCAGGAACCTGTGAACAGGAACATCAGCAGGATGAACTTCGGGGCGAAAGTCCAGTTGTCAAAATCCACAGTGACGAAGCCGGTGGTGGACACCATCGTCGTCACTGAAAAAGCCGCGCCGCGCAGGGTAGATCCGAACGGCTCCGGCTGGTGCATTAGATTGACGATGGTAATTATGACCACTGCCGACGCCACCAGCATCATCCAGAACCGGAACTCCGGGTCTTTGAAATACGCAACAGGGCTCCCGCGCAGCGCATACCAGTGCAGGGCAAAATTCGTCCCGCCGGCGAGCATCAGGAAGATTATAACGATGTCTATGTAGGCGCTGTTGTAGAAGCCGATGCTGGTGTTCTTGGTGGAGAAGCCGCCGGTGGCGATGGCGGCGATGGAATGGCAGATGGCGTCAAACAGGTTCATCTTTCCGATCCAGAGCAGGAGCGCGCCGGCGGCGATCAACCCCAGATAGATAAGCCATAATATCCGCGCCGTCTCGCGCACTTGCGGCGTCAGTTTGCCTTTCAGCGGGCCCACCGCTTCAGTCTGAAAAAGCTGCACCCCGCCATAACCCAACAACGGCAGCAGCGCCACCGACATCACCACAATCCCCATTCCCCCCAACAGATGGGTCAACGCGCGCCACATCAGCATGGCGTGGGGCCACGCTTCCACATCGGGGACCACCGACGCGCCGGTCGTGGTGAAGCCGGATACCGATTCAAAGAGGGCGTCAGTGATACCCAGCAAGCCGCCGCATAGATAAGGCAGCGCGCCGACGATGCTGACGCTGAACCAGGCGCAGGTCACCGAGAATAAGGCGTCGCGCAGGCGTATCTCGTGGCTCCCGCGTGTGGTCAGGATGGCGATCCCACCCAACAATATCGCCGCTCCGCCTACGCCCACCAGAGTGCCCACGCCGCCATCGTGATAGAACAGCGCCGGGATGAGCGCCACCAGCATCATCACCCCCAGCGTTATCCAGATGACTCCCTGGAAGCGGATTACCGAACGAAAGTTCATGACTCCTCTGGTTGGAAAGACGCAACGGCGTTAGAAAGTTACAAGGTTGTAATTTCAACAAAGCGTGATAACGTAATAACGTTTTAACGTATTAACGAACAGAGCCCGACCGACACCAGTTAATACGTTATCACCTTAACACATTATTACATGGAGACCAGTCAGGCGCGCGAGTTATTGCGCCTTTTTCCGATTGACCTGTCCACTCTCGCCAAAATACTTTATCGTGCACCCCACCGCCGTTGTTTCAGCGACTTTGATCTCCGTCGCCCCGCCCGAGACCAAAGTGGCGAGGGCATCACGAAGATAATGCTCTTTGACGGCTGACGGGTCAAACTGGTTGTCGTCCACCGCGCCCCGGTAGCGCAGCGCCAATTCGCCGTCCAACAGGAAGATATGCGGCGTAACTCGCGCCCCATACGCCAGCGCGACCTCCTGCGTGCCGTCAAACAGGTAGGGGAATGGATAGCCCTTGTCGGCGGCGCGCTTCTTCATCTCGGAGGGGCTGTCATCGGGATAGCCGGCGGTGTCGTTGGAAGAGATGAGTATGAACTGCACACCTTTGTCCCGAAACTCCCTGCCGAGTGCGATTATCCGCTCTTCGTAAGCCTTCGCCACCGGGCAGTGATTGCAGAACCAGACGATACAAACCGCTTTTGCCTTCCCCTTGTAATCGGCAAGTTTTACGGTTGAACCATCAACGGTATTTAACAGCGCGAAATCAGGCGCTGCCGCGCCGACAGCGAGCTGGGGGGGAAGGTTAAAGCCGCCTTTGGCGGTTAATACATCGGGTTGTAACGCCAGGGTGACGCCGATACCGATAGTCAGGATTGAGATTCGCACCTTCATTGGAGTATCCTTTAACGTGGTAACAAGTAGAGAAATATCAGGGAAATAACCTGGAAATGAAACTGAATTAACCGAGTTTAGTAGCAATGCAAATGCTTATAATAAAAGGAGTAACGAATTTTTAGTAAGGAAACGTCTTAGCCATTTCAAACCTGTTGACTTGACTTCCGTCTTTGATTAGATTGTAAGAGTGATTCCATATTCACAACCCCGCAATTGGATGCTCTACGATCCATCGCAAGTGATGCTCCGGCTTGCCGAGGCGAAGGCGGCGATTCTGGCGCTCAAATCCATACCCTACCAAAAAGATTGGGTTCAAGACCTGCAGCAGATGGAGCTCAAGCGGGAAGTTGCCGGCACAACACGTATTGAGGGTGCTGAGTTTACCGATCAGGAGTTGGAGGAAGCCCTCAAAGAAGGGGCCGAGCAACTGTTCACCAGATCTCAACGGCAAGTTAGCGCCGCGATGCAGACTTATCGTTGGATTGCGACAATCCCGGGTGACCAGCCAATTAACGACAGTCTAATCAGGGAGATACATAGCCGAATCATCACCGGAGCGGATGATGACCACTGTGAACCGGGGCGATTAAGAACACAGGATCAGAACGTCTCGTTTGGCTCGCCGCGCCACTCGGGCGTTGCCGGCGGTAATGAGTGCGAAGCGGCGTTCAATGCCTTTGTTACTGCGCTGCACCGAGAATATCGGCAGCATGATCCAATAATTCAAGCGTTGGCGGCACATTACCATTTCGCTGCGATGCATCCATTCCTGGACGGCAACGGCCGCGCCGCTCGCGCATTGGAAGCTCTGATGTTGCAAAGAACCGGATGGCACTCCACTTGCTTTGTGGCAATGTCAAACTATTACTACGATGAGAAATTAAAGTATTTGACTGCTCTGAGTGAAGTGCGGCGAATGAACCATGATTTGACACCCTTCCTGTTATTCGGATTGGAGGGGATAAGAATACAAACAGAGCGCGTTATGGCTCTCATCCAATATCAGATGAAAAAGGCGCTATACCGCAACCTTATGTTTCATCTTTTTGGGCTCTTAAAAACCCCAAAGAAAAGGGTAATCGCGGAACGCCAGTTGGAAATTCTGAAAGTTCTCCTTAAGGAAGAGAAAATGGAAATGGATTCATTGTTCAATATAGTCAGCAGCAAATACAACCTGAAAAAGCCGGTAAGGGCGTTTATTCGCGATATTAACGGTCTACTTCAGTTAAAAGCGATACGATGTGAAAAAACAGCCGGCGAGCAGCTGGTATTCTTCTTGCGTCTTGAATGGCCAACCGAGATTACCGAGACGGAGTTCTTTCGGAGGTTGGAGCAGTTGCCTAAAGCTAAGGGCACTTTCCTTTAAATCTCCAACATCATCCTTTCCGGATTTTCAATGCACTCCACAACCCGCTTCAGGAACGCCACCGACTCCCGCCCGTCTATGACGCGGTGGTCATAGGATAGCGCCAGATACATCATCGGGCGCGCCTCAATGCGGTCGTCGGAACCAACCACCACCGGGCGTTTCTTGATGCCGTGCATCCCCAAAATGGCTGATTGCGGCGGGTTGAGTATCGGCGTGGAAAGCAGCGACCCGAACACCCCGCCGTTGGACACCGTGAACACTCCGCCCGACAGCTCCTCCAGAGTCAGCGTCCGCTTCTGCGCCCGCTGCCCCATATCGGCGATCGCCAGCTCAATATCCGCAAAGCTTAGTTGGTCGGCGTTGCGCAGCACCGGCGCCACCAGCCCGCGCTCGGTTGACACCGCCACCGCGATGTCGTAGTAATGATTGTGGACGATATCTCCGCCATCAATCTGCGCGTTCACCTCCGGCACCATCTTCAGCGCGTCCACCACGGCTTTGAGAAAGAACGGCATAATCCCCAGCTTGACACCGTATTTCCTGGTGAACGGTTCCTGAAACCGCGCTCGCAGTGCCAACAGGATGGTCATATCCACTTCGTTAAAGGTAGTCAGCGTCGCGGTGGTCTGCTGGGATAGCACCATCCGTTCGGCAATCCGCGCCCGCAGACTGCTCATCGGGGTTCTGGTTTGGCGGGGAGCTTCGCCTACCCCCCCTGCTATTGCAGGAATGACGGCACCTTCTCCCCCTGCTATAGCAGGGGGGGACATAGGGGGGGTAGGTTTGGATTCCACAACCGCCTGCTTTATCTGCTCCAATATGGGATGCACTTCAGCCAACACCCGCCGCGCCGTAGCGACTTCGTCTTCCGGTGGGAGAGCACCCCCCCTTTCTCCCCCCCGCAAGCGGGGAGGGCTTGAGAGAGTGGGCTGCGTCGGCAGCAGTGTTTGCGAAGAGATAAATCTAACTACGTCCTCCTTGGTGAGTCGCCCGCCCTTGCCCGTGCCGGTAATTACGCGCGGGTCAAGCGAGTGCTCCGCCACCAACCGTCTCACTGCCGGTGAGAGCGCATCCAAATCCACCGCCGGCGCCAATTTCTCCCGCATCTGCTCCAAACCCGCCGGTGCGTTTATCTTGATGCCTTCCGTCTGAGGCGGCGCAGTGTCTTTAGTGATTGGCTTTCGACCGTCTCCCTCACCCACAGCAGTCCGCCCTGCGGGGCGGATTCCAGCCTCTGCCTTGGCATCGGTATCTATGGTCGCCACCGCCTGGCCAATCTTCACCGTCGCACCCTTCTCCGCCTTCAAGCTGATGCGCCCCGCCGCCTTGGCAGTCATCGCCATCGTAATCTTGTCGGTCTCCAGCTCAAACAACGGATCGTCCATGCGGACGTAATCGCCGTCTTTAACCTTCCATTCGGCGATAATCCCTTCGGTGATAGACTCTCCGACAGTCGGAACCGTCACTTCGGTAATCATAACGCTTCAACTCCAATAGACTCCGGAAGTATGCTGACGTCGTGTGGCACCGCTTCAGCGTGAATGGCGGCGGTAACGATGTGCTCCTGCTCCTGCTTGTGCCGTATCAGCGACCCGGTTGCGGGACTCGCGGCATAGCCCCGCCCCACATACCGTATCGGCAGGTGCGGGAAAAGATACTGCAGCCACGGGCGGATGAATGTCCATGCGCCGCGGTTTTTCGGCTCCTCCTGCGCCCAGATGATTTCCAATATTCCCGAATACCGCGCGGCAATCTCCTTCATCAACGGGCTAGAGATGGGATAGAGTTGCTCAATCCGCACCAGAGCCACGTCGTCCACCTTGTCTTGTTCCCGCCGCTCCACCAGATCATAATATAGTTTGCCGGTGCACAGAACCATTCTCCGCGCTTGGCTGGGCGATTGTGGGTCGTCAATTATCTCTTGAAACCCGACGTCAACCAACTCCCGCACCCGCGATACCGCCCGCGGATGTCTGAGCATACTCTTTGGCGCCATCACAATCAGGGGCCGCCGGAACGGGCGCTTCATTTGCCGTCTGAGTGCGTGGAAATACTGCGCCGGCGTCGTCAGATTGCAGACCTGGATATTGTCCTGCGCGCACGCGGATAAATACCGCTCCAGATAGCCGTTGGAATGCTCCGGTCCCTGCCCCTCGTAGCCGTGCGGCAGGAGCATCACCAGCCCGCTCGTGCGCTGCCACTTGGACTGCGAGCTGATGATGAACTGGTCAATTATCGTTTGCGCGCCGTTGGCAAAATCGCCGAACTGCGCCTCCCACATTATAAGCATCCGCGGTTCGGCGAGCGAATAACCGTAGTCAAATCCCAACACGCTTGCTTCCGATAGCGGGCTGTTATAGACGCAAAACCCCGCCTGAGTCGGCGAAATGTGATTCAGCGGAATGAACGGTTCATCGCTTTCAGTATCCCGCCACTCGGCGTGCCGCTGGGAGAAAGTTCCGCGCTTGGAATCCTGCCCCGACAGCCGAACCGGCGTTCCTTCCAAAAGCAGCGTCCCGAACGCCAGCGCCTCCGCGAACGCCCAATCCGTCGCGCCGTCCTGCTCCACAGCCTTCAAACGTTCCGGAAGCAACCGCGCGATTTTTGGGTTCAGGTGAAACCCGGCGGGAACCTGATTTATAGCTTGCGCCACCTGCAGCAATGCCTTCCGCGACACCGCCGTCGCTACCGTCTCGTGCGAAAACAGCTTGTCCAACCCCGACCAGCGCGGGTCGGCGGCGTGGCTGCGGAAGTCTATCCTGGACGTCTTGTGCCTGTCAAATTCTCCCTGCAGTTTCTCGCGGTATTCCTCCTCCAATCGCTCCACTTCGTCAGGAGTAATTTCCTTCTGTTCCACCAACTGCTGGGTATACAGTCGCCGCGCCGACGGGCGGTCTTTAATCTTCTTATACATCAGTGGCTGGGTGAACGCTGGCTCGTCCCCTTCGTTGTGCCCGTGCCGCCGGTAGCAGACCATATCTATCACCACGTCGCGCCGGAATTCCTGCCGGAACTTCAGCGCCAACTCCGTCACATACACCACTGTTTCCGGGTCGTCGCCATTGACGTGGAATACCGGCGCTTCTATCATCAACGCCACATCGGTGCAGTAGGCGGTGGAGCGGGCGTCGCGCGGGTCGGTCGTGAAGCCGATCTGATTATTGACGATGAAATGCACCGTCCCGCCAGTCTGGTAACCCTTGAGATGTGACAGATTCAACGTCTCCGCCACCAGCCCCTGCCCCGCAAACGCCGCATCGCCGTGAATCAATAAAGGCAGCACCGGTCGCCGGTCAATCGCCTCGCCCGACAAAAAACTGCCGCCCTTGACCTTGTGCGACTGCCGCTGCTTGGCGCGCGTCCGTCCCAGCACCACCGGGTCCGACGCCTCCAGGTGGCTCGGATTGGCGGTGAGACTCAGATGCACCGGCTTCCCACTTCGGTTGTTGTGCGTGGAACTGAACCCCAAGTGATACTTGACGTCCCCGTCGCCGCCGTAGCTGTCCGGTGCGATGTAATCCTCAAACTCGGTGAATATCAGGTCATACGACTTGTCCAAAATGTTCGCCAGCACGTTCAGCCGCCCGCGATGCGACATCCCGACGACGATTTCCCGCACCCCCAACTCCGGCGCAAGTTCCACCAGGGCGTGAATTGCCGGTATCAACGTCTCCGCTCCCTCCAGCGAAAACCGTTTGTGACCGGGATACTTGGTCTGGATGAACGTCTCAAACAGTTCGGCGTCGTTCAGGCAATGTAAAATCTCTCGCTTTGCTTCACGGCTGAACTGCGGGCGATTCCGAATCGGCTCCATTTGCGCTTGCAGCCAGCGCCGGATTGCCGTATCCTGAATGTGGATGTATTGAACGCCGATGGAACCGCAATACGTATCGCGCAGTATCTGGATTATCTCTTTCAGCGACGCCCGGCTCGGTCCCCCCAAATGACCGGTGTCAAAGACGGTATCGCGGTCGGCGTCGGTAAATCCGAAATTCGCCGGGTCAAGGTCGGGATGCGAATCAGAGCACCCCCCCTTGCTCCCCCCCGCAAGCGGGAGGGGGGCAAGATCGTTGCCCAGCGGGTCGGTTTTGGCGATGAGATGCCCCTGGCTGCGGTAGGCGTAAATCAGGCTCGCGACCTGGCTCTGCTGGTGAGCCCGCACCGACGCCACGCAGGTGCGCGGGCACATCGCCATTTCAAACCCCTGAAAGAAAGCCCGCCACGTCTCAGGCAGGCTTTCCGGGGCACTCTGCCACTGCCGGTAAAGCTCTTCTATGTAATCCGCATTCCAGGGGGTAATCGCCGGTGCCCTGTCTGCCACCGGCGATACGGTTTGACTCAATGTCCGCTCCTCATTATATTTCAAGTTCCACTTGACTCTTGGAGGGCGGGCTTCAGCCCGCTCGTGGGAGTTGTAAGATGGTCGGAGCGGACTGAAGCCCGCCCTCCAACCGGTAAAAGTTAGCTCCCGATGTAATGAAGAGTCAAGAACTAATGGCTGCGAAGTAGATTGTAAATTGCAAATTGTAGATTGGGTCTCTTTCAATCTGCAATCTACAATCTGCTATCCAACCGCCGGTCCGGACAAAAACCTCTTGAAACTACACCGCTTCAGCCTAATTATTCTCTACCTGCTGACTGCTCTGACGGTTGCCTTCTACCTCGCCCACGGCTGGGAATATTACCGTCTGCCGCTGTCAAAGCGCCCTCATCATCCCGCTCACGCCGCTTTTAAACCAGGCGGCGTCGTCGGGCACGGCTTGGGTATCATCGGCAGCAGCCTAATGGTGCTGATGCTCGCTTACTCCCTGCGCAAACGGATGCGTATGATGCGGCGCTGGGGCAACATTTCCTGGTGGCTGAATTACCATATCTGGATGGGTATCGCTGGACCGCTCCTGGTCATTCTGCATACGAGTTTCAAAGTATCCGGCATCATAGCCATATCTTTCTGGAGTATGATTGCGGTCGCGATGAGCGGCGTCTTTGGGCGCTACCTCTATGTCCAAATCCCGCGCGGCATCAGCGGTAACGAGCTGTCCATACAGGAGTTGAACGCGGAACGCCACAAACTGCTCAACAGTTTGCGTGACCGTTACCTGGTGAGCGACGAAACACTTCGTCAAATTGAGGGGGACGCATCGGCCTCAAAGGGGGCCGGCTGGAGCGCCGTCACAAGCTGGGTGACCTCCGACCTCGCTCGCTTCGGTGAGATGGCAAGACTGAAGAAAATTCTTCGCACCAAAAGCGCATTGGCAGACAGCGAGATAAAACAAGCTTTGGCCATCGCCAAACAATATCGCAAACTCGCCCGCCGAACTGCGTTCCTAAAGCAGGCTCAAACGCTGCTCCACCATTGGCACCTCATTCATAAACCCTTCGCGGTTGTGATGTTGCTCATTATGATGGTGCATATAGTGGTGGCAATAGTATTCGGGTATACTTGGGTGTTTAAAGCGTAATGTATAATGGGTAATGAGGAGATATAAAGAACATCGCCGATTTGATAATTACTAATACTCACCATCCATTATTCATTAGCTTGATAGCTTGATATGCTTGAGAACCTAATCTACATTGCTGCCGTCGCAGTCACCCTTGGCATCCCCGGGCTCTATTTTCTTCACGCGCGGCGCAAATCCCGCCGCGCTGCCGTCATGCTTCAAAAAGCGGCTGAGCGTGGTATGGACGAGCCGGTGTCGCTGCACCCGTTCATTGATCCCAATATCTGCATCGGCGCCGGCGCATGCGTTAAGGCGTGCCCTGAGCTAAACGTGCTGGGATTGATTGACAACTGCAGCAAACTTATAAATCCCTCCCACTGCATCGGGCACGGGATGTGCCAAGCCGCCTGCCCGGTGGACGCCATCACTCTCGTCTTCGGCACCGAAAAACGCGGCGTGGACATCCCCTCCATCAAAGGCAACTTTGAAACCAACGTCCCCGGCATCTTCATCGCCGGCGAACTGGGCGGAATGGGGCTCATCCGCAACGCCGTCACGCAGGGCAAGCAAGTGGCGGAGTTCATCGCCAAATCGCTGGATAAACGCAGCACGGATGGAGTCTATGATCTCGCCATTGTCGGCGCCGGTCCCGCCGGCCTCGCTGCCTCCCTGCGCGCTCGTGAATTGGGCCTGAACGTTGTGACCCTTGACCAGGAAGACCTTGGCGGCACGGTCTTAACCTACCCGCGCCGTAAACTGGTTATGACCCAGCCGTTTGAATTGCCCGGCTACGGCACCGTCAAAGCCGGCGAAATCCAGAAGGAACGGCTGCTTGAGATATTCCAGGACGTTTTCCAGCGCACTGGACTGACCGTCAATGGGGGAGAGAAGGCTGAGGATATTCGTCGCGTGAACGGTCATTTTGAAGTGGCGACCGGCCGCAACCGCTATCAAACCCGCCGGGTGTTGCTCTCCATCGGCCGGCGCGGCTCTCCCCGGAAACTTGGCGTCCCAGGCGAGAAATCGGGCAAACTCGCCTACCGCCTGCTTGACCCCGAGCAGTTCCGTAATATGAAGTTGCTCGTCGTCGGCGGCGGCGACAGCGCTGTGGAAGCCGCCCTCGCTCTCGCCGACCAGCCGGGCAATACGGTGCATCTTTCATACCGGCAGGAAGCCGTATTCCGCATCAAGGAGGGCAACCGCGTCCGCTTTGACGCGGCGGTTTATAAAGGACAGATTCAGACTATATTTAACTCACAAGTGCTGGAAATTCAGCCCCAATCGGTTAGATTGACGGTAGGGGAGAACGAGCAGACCCTCTCCAACGACTATATCTTTGTCTTCATCGGCGGCGAACTTCCGACACAGTTGCTCGAGAAAATCGGCATCTCCTTCGAGCGCAAATATGGCAGGGCGTAAATATCGGATTTTGGATTTTGGACTTTGGATTTGGGATTCCGCACATTCGCGCCGCCTCTCGTTCACGGTTTTTAGCTCATTGCTCATAGCCACATCCGCTGCCGCCCAAATCTCCCCCGGCAAGCTATCCCGCTACCACGTTACATTGGAAGGCATCGCCGCCTGCACAAGCTGCCACGAATTGGGCAAAGAGCCGACCGACGGGAAATGCCTCGCCTGCCACACCGCCCTGAAAAGCCGCATTGACGCGGGGAAAGGCTACCATACATCCTTTGAAGTCACCAGCAAACACTGCTTCAACTGCCACTCGGAACACGGCGGGCGCGAGTTTGAACCCATTGATTGGAAGGGGGGACAAACCGCCTTCAACCACGACCCGACCGGCTGGAAACTGGAGGGGAAGCACCGCACCGCCGACTGCCGCGCCTGCCACAACCCAGGTTTTATCGCCGATGAGTCGGTCAAACAGGCGAAGAGCACCAACCCCAGCCGCACCTTCCTCGGTCTGGACAGCCATCGCTGCACCTCCTGCCATCAAACCGAGCATGGCGACCAACTCCCCTCGGAATGCCTGAACTGCCACGACTACACCGCCTGGAAACCCGCTCCCGGCTTTATTCACGAGCGTGCCGCGTTCCGTCTGACCGGCAAGCACCAATCGGTCGCCTGCATCAATTGCCACGCCAGTATCCCTGCTTATCCCGCTGATAATCCTCATTCCATCCGCCCCGCAAGCTTTAACGGCCGCACGTTGCGCTATAAGGGGCTAAATTTTGCGAGCTGCTCAAGCTGCCATACCGACCCGCACCAGAGCCGCTTTGGAACCGACTGCGCCAAGTGCCATCAAGCCTCCGGTTTTCACGAGCTGGTGAACGCTGGCAGTGGTTTTGACCATTCCCTAACCGATTATTCCCTTGTGGGAAAGCATCAAACCGTTGCCTGCAAGTTGTGCCATACCAGCGGCAATATGACCCGTCCGCTGACTTACGCGCATTGCTCTGACTGCCATAAGGACCAGCACCACAGCCAGTTCGCGCGACGCTCCGACGGCGGCGCCTGTGAGAGCTGCCACAGCGTCAACGGCTTCATTCCCGCCAACTTTGACATCGCCCAGCATCAGGCCGGCCGCTTCCAGTTGACCGGCGCGCATCTCGCTGTTCCCTGCGCCGAGTGCCACAAATCGGTTACATCCACCTCCGGCGAATCATTTGTGAGATTTGAGTTCGCTTCATCGGATTGCATCGGCTGCCATCGGGACATCCATCGCGGCGAGGTTGATCGCTGGCTGTCTGAGAAGTTAGACACATCGTCGGTGGCGGCAGGTTGCGCCTTCTGTCATACCACCGATTCATGGCGCGAGGTATCTTTTGACCACGACCGCGCCGCCTACAAGCTGGTTGGCAAACACCGGTCGGCAACCTGTTCCGCCTGCCATCACCAGGGAACGGGACAGCAGGAGTCGGTAGTCCTCAAGAAATTGAACCAAGCCTGCGCTGGCTGTCATCGCGATGTTCATTACAGTCAGTTCATCAGAACAGAATCAGGAGAGAAATCGCCAGCCTGTGACCGCTGCCATATCCCCGACGGCTGGCGCGAGCTTATATTTGAACACAATCGCGACGCGCGCTTCAAGCTTGATGGCGCCCACGCCGCGCTTGCCTGTTCCAAATGTCATAAAACCACCGCAAGTGAAAGCGGCGTTGGTTATATCGTCTATCGCCCGTTGGGAAGTGCCTGCGCTGATTGCCACGGCGCCGCCCAGCCCAAACCGAAAGGAAGCGAGGAAGCCATTAGCCGTTAGCTCCGAGCTTCCGAGCTAAAGGCTTCCGAGCTATATGTGGTCGGTTAGTCGGTTCATCAATCAGTAATAAGCAATTAATAATCTGGAGTGCAGACGCCTCGTCTGCTACCATATAAATCGCCAGATGTAGTATGACCGCCACGCGAATTCCCGCAATGGCTCTTGTGATATCATTGTCCGCCGTCGCCGGATTGTTAGCTCAAGACAGCCCCCACGGCGCCATCACAATAACCTGCGAATCCTGCCACGTTGCCACCGGCTGGGACAAGCTGAAATCGCCGCTGGAGTTTGACCACGACCGCCAGACGACATTCGCACTGATCGGGCAGCATCGCACTGTCCGCTGCACCGATTGCCATCGCAGCCTGCAATTCTCCATGGCGAGCGCCGAGTGCGTCGGATGCCACTCCGACGTCCACAGTGATCAATTCGCTGCCGCCTGCTCAGACTGCCACACTCCCGACGGCTGGCTTGACCCTACTGCGATGCAGCGCCGTCACAACGCCACCCGATTCCCGCTGGTGGGCGTTCATGCCGGGGTGGACTGCCAATCCTGCCACGCCGCCGGTCGTTACGCCGACCTGCCGCTGGACTGCATTGGCTGCCACCGTGCGTCCTACGAATCGTCCGACAATCCTGACCACCGCGCCGCCCGCTTCGTGGTAGATTGCCTGAACTGCCACAGACTGTCCGCCGCGAGCGGATGGCAGACCGCAGCCTATCAGCACACCGCTGCCTTCCCATTGACGCGTGCCCATAGCATTACCGACTGCCGCGCCTGTCACTCGGGTCAAGCGAAATATGCCGACGCTTCACCTCAATGCTATTCCTGCCACCGCCAAAACTACGAATCGGTCTCCGACCCCAATCACGCTGTGAGCGGTTTCAGCCACGACTGCTCGGGCTGTCACAACCTTGATGGCTGGACGCCGGCGCAATTTAACCACAGTTTGGCGCGCTTCCCGCTGACCGGCGCTCATCGCACGGTTGGCTGCCTCCAATGTCACATCGGCGGGCGTTATACCGGTACGCCATCAACCTGTTTTATTTGCCATGAACATTACTATAACTCTGTGACTGCACCGAACCACACTGCCGGTCAATTCAACCACGATTGCCTCATGTGTCACATCACCGATGCCTGGCGGCCAGCGACCTTCAAACATGAAACAACCGCCTTCCCGTTGACCGGTGCGCATCGGACGGTCAACTGCGAACAATGCCACATCGGCGGGCAATACGGCGGCAATCCGACCGACTGCTACACCTGCCATCTGGCTGATTACAATAATGTCACAACTCCCAATCATGCTTCGGGTCAATTCAACCATGATTGTCTCATCTGCCACACTACGGATGCTTGGCAGCCTGCGACCTTCAACCATGAAACAACTGCCTTCCCATTGACCGGCGCACATCGGACGGTTAATTGCGAGCAGTGCCACATCGGCGGGCAATATGGCGGCAACCCGACCGACTGTTACACCTGTCATCTGGCTGATTACAACAATGTCACAACTCCCAATCACGTTTCGGGTCAATTCAACCATGATTGTCTCATCTGTCACACTACCGATGCCTGGCAACCATCAACGCTTGACCACGACCGCACCAATTTCCCGTTGACCGGCGCGCATCGG
>Ga0315274_10004469_pt1 | contig 20564 bp, 28 predicted proteins | sample YL17G02_20_MG_FD_203700 | JGI IMG/M metagenome (GOLD analysis project Ga0315274, IMG submission 203700) | Sediment microbial communities from Yellowstone Lake, YNP, Wyoming, USA - YL17G02_20 | ecosystem: Environmental > Aquatic > Freshwater > Lake > Sediment | place: USA: Wyoming | collected...
ATTGATAGAATAAACTTATGTCGCAAATGGCTTAATGATAACTATTTTAATAACTAAAAATACAATGAAAACCCCTAAAAAAGTATTAATTACTAAAAAAACAAAGGCAGTATTTATGAGGCCACAGGAAGCACAACACTTTTTAAACATATCATCCTTCAGTATCTATCACAACATCGTAAAAAAACATGATATTTATGCGAAAAAAGGAGATAAATTTGTGTTGATTGAGGGCTACAAAATGCCTTTAGTTGACTTTACGGAACTCCCAGAAGAAACAAATCAAGTAAAAAATTATATAATAAATAATAACTAAAATGTACATTAACCCCAAACATCTAAAGACTTTACCAAAGGCACAGAAACCAATCAAAAACATTGCTTATAACTCCAGGACTTGCACTAAGTGCGGCGACAATTATAAGGTAGCTGATGGCTCAACTTGTAAGTGCGGATTTTCAACCAACTACATTGATGGCTTATGGCTTATAACTCGTGAAGGTAAGCATCACACACACCAACCATTACAGACTCAGGAAGTAATGAAAAGTAATTTAAAATAAAACACTAATAAATAAATAAATAAATAAATACAAAATGGAAGATTACTTAAAATTTTTAGAGAAAAAACAAAAGACTCATATATTGTCTGGGTTTGATGTTAAAGATTTACAATTAAACAAAAACCTATTTGACTTTCAAAGATTCATTGTTAAAAGAGCTTTGAAAGCTGGTAAGTATGCAATATTTGCTGATTGCGGGTTAGGTAAAACATTAATGCAATTAGAATGGGCTAATCAAGTAACTATACATACTAATAAGCCAGTATTAATATTAGCACCTTTAGCTGTGGTTGGACAGACAATACAGGAGGGAGTGAAATTCGGTATTGATATGACAAATATATCAGTTAAAAATTATGAGCAAATAGACAATATAGATTGCAGTATTTATAGCGGTATTGTGCTTGATGAAAGTAGTATATTGAAAAACTTTGAAGGTGCAACAAAGAAATTAATTATTGATAATTTTAGCAAAACTCCTTATAAATTAGCTTGTACAGCAACACCAAGCCCAAATGACCCTATGGAATTAGGGAACCATAGCGAATTTTTAGACGTTATGGGTAGAAATGAAATGTTAGCAATGTACTTTGTTCACGATGGTGGCGAAACTGCTAAATGGCGGATTAAAGGTCATGCTACTAAACTATTCTATCAGTTTATAGGCACATGGGCTATAATGCTAAACAAACCTAAAGATATAGGTTATGATATGATAGGTTATGATTTGCCAAGATTAAACTTATTAGAAAACCAAATTAAAACACCTAAAAGAGATAATGGTAGTTTATTTAATGATGCTATAATTTCGGCAACTAATTTTAATCAAGAGTTAAGACTTACAAAGATTGAAAGACTTGATGAAGTAGTAAAATTGGTAAATGACAAACCTAATGAAAATTTTATTATTTGGATAAAACAAAATGAAGAAGGGGAATTGTTGAAAAAACTACTACCTGATGCAATAGAAGTAAAAGGTAGCGATACCAATGAATGGAAAGAAGAAAAATTATTAGGGTTTGCTAATAATGAATTTAGAATACTAATTACAAAAACAAAGATTGCATCATTTGGTATGAATTACCAGAACTGCAGAAACCAAATATTTGCAAGTTTAGATTTTAGCTTTGAGGGTTTATATCAAGCTATTAGGAGGTCATATCGTTTCGGACAAAAGAACGAGGTCAATATTTATTTAATCACAACAGATACTATGGCTAATGTAAAGTTAGCGATAGATAAAAAACAAAAACAATTTGAAATTATGCAAACAGAAATGAGCAAAGCTATTAACGCAAATTTAGATGGTAAAATTATGCAATCAGGCAAATTTGATACTATTGAAGAGTCAAATGAATGGTACAATATCCAACGTGGAGATTGTGTTCAACTAATACAACATCTAAAAGATGAGAGTATTGGGCTTAGTGTGTTTAGTCCACCATTCGCAGAACTTTACACATATTCTAATCATTTAGAAGATATGGGTAACTCAAAAGATTATAATGAGTTTCTTGATCAGTTTGGGTACTTAATAAAAGAATTATATAGAGTATTGATAAGTGGTCGTAATGTAGCAGTCCATTGTATGGATTTACCCGTACAAAAGGGCAAACATGGATATATAGGATTGAGAGATTTTAGCGGGTTACTTTTAAAGGCTTTCGAAGACGCTGGGTTTGTTTATGCGAGTAGGGTTACAATATGGAAAGACCCGGTAGTTGAAATGCAAAGGACAAAGGCACTCGGGCTGCTACACAAGCAAGTGAAAAAAGATAGCACTATGAGCCGTGTTGGTATTCCTGATTATGTGATGATATTTAGAAAAGATGGTGAAAGGAATAATCCTGTAACCAATACAGAATTAAGTGTTGATTTGTGGCAAAAATACGCATCTCCGGTATGGATGGATATTAACTATTCAAACACATTACAAGGTTTTAGAAATGGCAGAGAAGAAAATGACGAAAAGCATATTTGTCCTTTACAACTTGATACTATTGAACGATTAATTCACTTGTACTCAAATAAAGGCGATACTGTTTTAACTCCATTTATGGGTATAGGTAGCGAAGTTTATCAGGCTGTTAAAATGGGGCGAAAAGGCATAGGTTTTGAGCTAAAAGAAAGCTACTTTGACTTAGCAAAATCCAATATTCGAGCAGTAGTACAATTAAAGAATCAAATAAGTACAAATTTATAATAAATTTAATTATATTTGCAATGTTAAATCCCTCATTTAATGAAAATCTTTAAAAATTTATACCCATGTACAGAGTCATTTAGCTATTTGAATATAGCGATGGGGGAGCTTTGTATGTGGGTATTTTTTATTTAAGAATGAAATATTTTCTACACGACTCAAACTCTTTTAGCGATGAAAAGATAACTGAGCTTTATATTAAGTTTGGATATGAGGGGCTTGGTCTATTTTATACTATTTTAGAAAAGTTATCATTTCAAGAAAAACCAATTAAAACTGAGGTATTAAAAAAGCAATTATTCGTAGGTAAAAAGTTAGAAAAATGCTGGAATTTTATGGAAGAAATTGATTTAATTTCATCAAATAATGGAGAAACTTTCAACAAACAATTGCTAAACTTTAGTGAAAAGTTCATGATAAAAAAAGAAAAAAACAAAAAAAGAATTTTAGAATGGCGTAAAAATCAAGAAGATACAGAAAATGTAACGCGTTACAAAAATGTTCGTAACACTCCTAAAGATAATATAAGTAAAGATAATATAAGTAAAGAAAAAAGAGTTATAGAAAAAAACGAAAACAAACCCCACCTTTTTTGTGATTCTATTTTTTTTATTTTTGATGAATTTGAAAAAGAATTTAATGGCACTGATTACGAATTAGCCGATTTAAGATTTTATTATGAAAACGTTAAAAATTGGAGTGCTGGGGGCGGGAATAAAAAGATAGATTGGATAGCTACTGCAAGAAATTTTATGCTAAAAGACAAACAAGAAAACAAATTAATTTTAAAAAATGGAAACAAACAACAAACTTCAAGCGGTAAATCAAAAGCACAAGAACAATTTGAACGCATTGCTGCTGACCTTCGCAGAGAACAGCAAGATAAGTTCGGTAACAACAATAGCGGAGCTGTGTAGCACCGAAAAAACAAAAATTACAGACCTTGTAAAAATTGGCGAAGGTGGGCAAAAAGATTACACAGATTGTTTTATGTTTATGAACGCAATCATTACGCAAATAGCTGAATATTATGGGGCTGAGTGGTCTGATTTAACTACAAAAGATTTATCAAAAACTTTGTATTTTGATAACTACTCACTTGGATTAGAGGGTTGGATTCATTTTTGCAAAAGGTTAAAATCGGGTTACTTTGGCAAGGTTTACGGAAAATTCACCCCTGCGATGTTGGTTGACTATGTGAACATCTACTACTCTGAATGGCAAGAGCAACACGCAACTATCCACGCTAATGGTAGCAATAGGTTTACACCACAATACACCCCGATAAATGAGGCTATTTTTAACTTAAAAATGCTAAAAAACAATGAGAATTGAGTCAGTTGAGCAGTTTCAAAAGCTCGTAAACACTTCTGAAATGTTAGGTTTTCACGCATCAAGCTACGAGAAATACTTAAAAGAATTAAACGAAGAAACGAAATTAACCACTTTAAGCCCAGCAAAAATATTAAACCATACCAATGTACCAAACGAGATAGAAGATTCATGTAAGTGGCTAAAAAGTAGTAAAAACACATACATTTTAGTTGAGAGTTGGTATAACAAAATTCAAAACAAGTTCAACGAAATAAATTTAAAACAAAAATATAAATAAAAATTATGAGTAAAACATTTTATGGCTCAATTGATTTTAGTAAGTTAATTGAAGAAGCCAAATCAGGAAACAAAGCATTCAGCAAGTCAGAAAAAAATGGCCGAATTTATTTAAATGTTCAAGTATTTATCAAAGATGAAGTTGATATTTACGGCAATTCAATGGCTATTAGAAGCAACTACAAAGGTGCAACCAAAGAAGATAAGTTTTATTTTGGAAATTTAAAACCATCAGAAGAAATTGATCAACCAATTCAATCAAATGAAATATCAGGGGAAGATGATTTATTTTTTTAATTTTAATAAACAATAACATGAAAATACTAACCGCAGTTATATGTTGCGACTTTAAAAATTACTCATTAGATGAGTGCATAAAATCAATCAAAAAAGCAGGTTTTGAAAATGTACTTTTGAATTATGAGTCATCTGATAATGAACTGCCAAATAACAAAAAACTTTTATTGCTGCTGCCCGAAAATTTACAAGTTTGGCAAATTTCTGAATTTGGAGAATCAGACCGACAATTCGACCAAGACCAGGGATATAGACTCCCTAGAATAGTAACTGCACGCAATATGTGTATTGATTACGCTATTAAACATGATTACGATTGGCTATTTTTTGTAGATTCAGATGTGATAATACCTGAGAATACTATGGAATTGCTATTTGAAAATAACAAATACAAACTTAAATCAGGGTTAGTACATGGTAGAGGCTCACATCAAGGAGCTCAATATGTGTTTAACAGATTAGGAACAGAGGGCGATTGGACTAAATGCGAGTATTCAACTTGTGGATTCACTGCAATTCATAGAGAAATATTTAGAAGAGTAAGGTTCAAGTGGGGCGAACCATTTGAAGGCGGTGCATTATGTTCAGAAGATCCACTTTACGGAGCTGATGTAAGACATTTATACAACATTAATTGGATGGTAAATACTAAATTGCAAGCTCAACATATTGACAATCCAAACCAACCTTTAACTAACGACCAAGCAAGCCAATACTAAAATGAATATAGACATAACAAAAGCACTCGAAGGAGTAAGGAGAGGTAGAATATTGCATGTTGGTGCAAACACTGGGCAAGAGTATGAATTGTATAGGCAGTTAGGATTTAATAACAATGTATGGGTTGAAATGGATTCAAGTTTAACATCGATATTGTGGGATAAATGCGAAGGGGATTTAGTTTTAAATTGTGCGGTAAGTGATACACCTGCTAAAATAAATGGGTATTACTCAGCATCCAACAATAACGAGTCTGCTAGCCTACTGAAACCATTAAAACACATTGATAAATATAGTAATATTAACTTTAATAAAAACTTTAAAGAGATATATCAAACTACTATTGAATGTTTAATATCTACATCAATGATTTATGAGCCAAACGTATTAATCTTAGACATCCAAGGCAACGAACTAAACGCACTTAAAGGATTAGGTAGATACATAGATAAATTTGATGTAATCATAACAGAAGCATACACAGAAGAACTATACGAGGGTTGCGGAATGCTCGAGGACATCAAACAACTCTTATCAGAACATTACGACTTTATAGAATACGCTCCTGAAGGAGACAAGGGATGGGGTGACGCACTTTTTAAACTAAAAAAATAACATGATAGCATCAATATTATACAACACACCTGAATTGGTGAAACCACTAAGAGAGCAATACTCAGATATTTATTTAATAGATGGGGGTAGTGATATCAAGATATTTAATTGTCATTGGAGGATAACACAAAATGAATTTTGGACTGGCAATTGGGATAGAATGTTAAAAGATTTTAAAAGAATAGGCATAAAATATGTTTGGATGGTCAACTCAGACATATCAAGCGGAATTGATGTTGGATATTATGAAAAGGCAAAAAATATTATGAAAGTAAATGATTTATTTATGCTTACTCCATCATTTAATAGCCCGCATAAAGTATTCCAACAAATAGAAGATGCGGATGATTATTTATTCCATAATTGGATAGATATGTGCTGCCCAATTATAGACGTAGAAAAGTACATTGAATTAGGCGGTTTTGACTTACAATTTAAAGGGTATTTTGCTGACATAGACTTGTGCAAAAGAGCAAGGGATAAAGGGTTTGAAATGGTTATTGATTATTCACACTACTGCGAGCATATCGGAGGTTACACAGTAAACAAAGAAGCCAAACACGAGCAGTCAAACATGGCTGATGCTGAAGTTCTATGTCAAAAATGGGGAGTTAAACATTATACAGAATTAATATGAGCAAATTAATAATCATAGTGCCAGTGTCAAGGCCTGAGTTTGTGCCGATAATAAAACAATATCACTTTGGTTCATGGTATTCGTTATGTGAATGTGATGGGCAATTTGTAGAACTAGTGATTGAAAGAGATAAAGGACTACCTCCAAGCGGAGCAAACGTAAGGCAAAAATATTTAGAACAATACCGAGGGCAAGATGTGTATTTGCATTGGCTTGATGATGATAATTTAATAAGCCCCCAAGCAATGCAATTTATTTACCTATCAATAATAGAACAATTTAATCCTAGAGTATTTATGTTTGGTCAAATATGGTGGGCAAATGGGCCTAAAAGATTAAACGCTACACCCAAAAATTGCAAACCATGCCAATGCGACATTGCTCAATTATTCGTACATGCCTCGTTACTAGATGGCATAAATTGGGGCAATAGATATGAGAATGATGGAGATTTAATCAAAGAACTATACCAAAAGCACCCCGATAAATTTAACTTTTACAACGATGTCGATGTGTGGTATAACGCACTCAGACCAAATCAAGGTTTATACGAAGGACAAATTAAATTAATAGCATGACAAAATTAAGAATACTAGCAGTCTGTGCAATGCCAACAGACCCGACTTCATGGTATAGAGCCTGGGGTGTTTATGGAGATATAATGAAGCGGTCAGACATTGAGTTTGATTGCTATGAAGATTTACAAAAAGTATCTTGGAAGCATCTAATCAAATACGATTTAGTCATATTTCAAAGGGCATTAGGGAACGCTACTCAGTTAGCTGAGTATGTCACTCAACTTGGCATCCCTTATGTCTATGATTTGGATGATAATTTTTGGGAGATACCAAGTCACTCATCAATTAAATCAACATACAATTTTAAAGTATTAGGCACAATGGAGAAGATGATGAAAGGTGCTAGGGCTATAACTGTATCAACTAAAGCTCTAGGTGACTACATTGAGAACAAACTAGGTATTAAATGCAACGTAATTAACAATGGAATTGATTTAAACAAGTACAAGATTCAACCATATAACAAGGTAGGCAAAACTATTTGGCGAGGTTCATCAACTCACATAGATGATGTAAGGCAGTTCTCATCATTCTATGAATCTGTAGCAAAACAAGTTAATCAAATAGAATTTTGGGGTCATGATTGCGTTCAAGGTTCGCCAAAATTAGACATTAAAAATAGTAAGTTTTTTGCTGGAGAAGATTTAGTTAGATACTTCAGATTACTTCAAACTTCAAACATAGCTCACATACTTTGCACATTAGTAGATGATGAGTTCAACAGAGCCAAATCTAACATAGCATGGATAGAAGCGACACTTGCAGGTGGTGTGTGTGTTGGTAATGGAGTAGGTGAGTTTGCAGATAAGCAAATATTAATGAATGATTTTAATATAGAGCATGATTATCAAGGTCATTACATTAGGAGTAAGCAACTGATACATGATAAGTACAACCTATCAGAACTTAATGACAAGAGAATTGAACTTTATAAAAAAGTAGTTGGTAAATAATGGCTAAGACACTTGACATAAAACAATACGATAGCTATGCAATAGATGTAATTGCAGGTAGAGAGCCTGCTTGTAATTGGGTAGTTCTTGCTTGTAAAAGATACTTAAACGATAAGCAAAGAAAGGATTTAAAGTTTGATGAGTTTAAAGTTGATTTAGTTATCAACTTTATTCAACTTTTGAAGCAAAGCAAGGGTGAGTTTGGAGGTCAAAAATTAATACTTCAAAGATGGCAAAAGTTTATTATTGCAAATATATTTGGATTCTATAAGACCAATGAAGCAGGCAAGCTAGTCAGAAGGTTTAAAAAGGTTTATATAGAGATACCTCGAAAGAATGGTAAGACTACAATGGCAGCAGCAATAGCTTTATACATGTACATATTAGATCGAGAAGAAGGCCCTGAGATTTACTTTGCAGCAACCAAGAAAGACCAAGCTAGAATATGCTATGATGAAGCTGCATCAATGATTAGATTTAATACTGAACTATCAAGCCACCTAACAATTCAACGGTCATCTAATAGGGTTTTATTTGCCAATGGTAAGTTTGGATTTATGACTCCACTATCAGCAGACTCAGACAAGATGAGTGGACTTAATCCACATTGTGCAATATGTGATGAGGTGCATGAGATGTCAAATAGTGGTATTATTGATTTGCTTACTACTGCAATTGGAGCTAGAAGGAATCCATTAATATTTGAGATAACCACCGCAGGCAAAAGGTTAGATTCTATTTGCTATGAACATTCAAAAATGACTGAAGAAATATTGCAAGGTATTAAAGAAGATGATGGATGGATGGGTATTAAATATAGTATTGATGAGGGAGATGATTGGACTCTACCTGCAACCTGGAGAAAAGCAAACCCCAATTTAGGAGTAAGTAAGAAGTGGGATTATATGTACTCGGAATATCAAGAGGCAACGAACAGAGCAAGCAAGGTAAACGTATTTAAACAACTTGACTTAAACGTATGGACTTTTGGTGGCAAAGGTTGGATAACAGATGAGCAATGGATGGATTGTGAAGATAGAATGAGTGATGAAGATTTGAAAAACTTACCAATGTGGGCAGGGTTAGACTTGGCAGAAACTAGAGACTTCTCAGCTCTATCTATGGTGTTCAAATTGCCTGATGGCAACTTTTATTTAAAGGTTAAGATGTGGTGTCCTGAAGAAAATGCTATTGAACTTGCAAAACAATCTCAACCTTTCATATTGAATTGGGCAAACGATGGGTGGATTGATTTTACTGATGGAAACGTAACTCACTTTGATAAGATTGAAGATGATATTTTAAAAGAGTTAAAGAAGTTTAATTGTCAAGCACTCGCATTTGATAGAAGATATGCAGGCACAATGCCAAACCATTTGAACGAACAAGGCATAAATGCAACGGCCTACGCACAAACCGCATCAATGATGTCACAACCTATTAAAGAGATTGAAAGACTTGTAATATCTAAAAAGATTAGGCACGATGGTAGCCCATCAATGAGGTGGATGATGTCGAATGCGAAGGTAAAAGAAAACCAAGGAGATGAAGTTAAGATAGTAAGAGGAAAAGAAGGAGGTAAGATAGATGCAGTTATCTCATCAATCATGGCAGTAGGTGAGATGATGAGTGATGAGTTAAAAGACTATACAAAAAAATCAATTTACAATAACAGAGACATAAGATTTATATAATGGGAAAAGGAAGATACAAATTGCCGCTTGAAACAAAGCAAAACAAAGGCACACTAAGACAAAGCCGAGATGCTGATAAAGGATTTGATGCACCTGAATTAGATGCTACTAAATCAATATCCACTATGACAGAAAGAGAACAAAAGTGGTTTGATTCAATGTATAATATACTTGAGCCAACAGGAGTATTGAAAGAGTCAGACCTTTACTCACTTGAGATACTTGCTAAGTCTAGGGCCACAATGGAGATGTGCGATGAGCATATAAGGGTAAACGGATTGACTATAACAGTAGAAACTAGAGATGGAAGTTCAGAAAAGAAAAGTCCATATCATCAAATCTATATGGATGCTTATAATATTTTCAATCAAATGGCGGCTAAGTTTGGAATGAATCCAAGTGACAGAGGCAGAATAGCTAGTCCTAAATCGCAAGAAGATGATGAAAGCGACTTGAGTAAATTATTAAGAGGAAGGAACGACTAATATGAAAATACAATCCATAATAAATCAGAAACCCTACAAGTCAGAAGTATTAAAGTTTAAAAATAATCTTGAAACTTTTGCAAGTGTAATCAGAGAATACAAGAGTGAGCATGGTTGCACCATAATTGATGCGTATAATTTTGCCGAAAATCAACATGAGAGGTTGTTTGGTAGTAGAAAATTTGCAAGTTATAACTCATTTAAAACATCGGCAGCCTCTAATCACAATATAAAGTTATAAAAAAAAAGCCTTTAATTTCTTAAAGACTTTTTTACAAATTTAGAATTTTAATAATAAACTACTACAAATCAGAGTACAATTATATGGTGGTTTAAATTATTAAATTACTAATACAATATTGTTGTATAATCTTAAATCGTTTTAAGATATTAATATTGGTGCGTGGAAATTCGCATCGGTAAATACTCTTTTAATTTTGGCAAAGCACACGAGGAAAGGGCATCGACTAAGATGCCACTTAACTCTATCGGCCAACCGACTAATATTTTTTCATCAATTTCTGATGCTGGTAATACTGTTACTCAGCAAACCGCACTAAGATTATCGGCAGTTTATGCAACAGTTCGAAACATTTCAGAGGATGTGGCCAAGTTACCAATCGGAGTATTTAAACAAGACCCTGATGGAGATAAGCACGAATTAAGTATTGAAGAATCTAAGGTGGCATACTTACTTAAAGTAAGACCTATGAGAGGTTTAATCCCTTTTGATTTGATTAGCTCATTACTGAGTCAAGCAATTTTAAAAGGTAATGCATACGCATATATTATTAGAGATGAATATTACCAACCTATAGGACTTAAATTGATAGCACCTGAGTCTGTGACTATATGGGTTAGCCAAGATGATACTATCACTTATCAAGTATTAGGGAATAATTTCTTAGGCTATTGGATGGAGGAAGGATTCTACTCATCTGATGACATCATACATTTAAAAGGGATTAGTCTTGATTCGATAGCAGGTATTCCATTGTTAGTTTATCTATCAAATGTTTACGGAGGTGCAATGGCATCACAAGACTTTGCAAATTCATTCTATAAAAATGGTACTAATTTAGGAGGTACATTAACTGTTGAAGGTACACTTGATGAGCCAGCATATAAGAGGCTAAGTGATTCAATCCGTAATTGGGCAGGTGCTAGGAACTCAGGTCATACACCTATATTAGAAGGAGGTACTAAATACAATCCAATAACTATTAATGCAGAGCAAGCTCAAGTATTAGATAGTAGGAAGTATTCAGTTATTGAGATTGCAAGGGTATTAAGAATCCCACTCCACAAGATTCAAGATTTGGACAAGGCCACATTCTCAAACATTGAGGAGCAAAATATTGATTATATAGTCGATACTTTACAGCCTTGGATAACTAAGATTGAAATGGAATTAAAGTCAAAACTATTGACAGAACAACAACAAAAAGACCACTATATTAATATCAATGTGAGTGAATTATTGAGAGGAAACCAACAAGCTAGAGCTGCTTTTTGGCATACCTTACTTACTGATGGGGTGGTATCAATAAATGAGGTTAGAAGTGCGGAGAATTTAAACAGAGTAGAGGGTGGTGATTCACTATATAAACCTTTAAATATGGCAATCATTGGAGAAGATGGGCAATTGATACCACCTCCTAGAGTTGAATCAACAACTACAACTGACCCAACTAAAACACCAGAGCCGAAAGCAGCAACAAAAAATTAACCAATGGAGAAAGATTATATATTAAGCATAAACGGAGCAGAGAGAAGATTCTTTTTAACCTCTAAAAAACCATTTGAAACAAGGGCAGCACAAGATGGAGAGCCTGAATCAAGTGTTTACATCAAAGGCTATGCAGCACTTACAGAAGTGCCTACAATCCTATATGAAAATGCTAACGAAAGCTACGAAGAAGTAATTGCTAAAGGTGCATTTGATGATGTGCTTGAGAATGATGTGAGATGTTTATTTAACCACGATTCAAATCAAATACTTGGTAGGTCAGCAGCAGGCACATTGACCTATGGAGTTGATGAGTCAGGGTTATTCTATGAATGCATGTTAGATAATACTATCATGGCTCACTCAGACTTATATAAGTCAATCACTAGAGGTGACATATCTCAATCTTCATTTGCCTTTAAAGTAAAAGAGGATAAAATGGAGTGCTTTAACAACGAAGAAACCGAAAAGGAAATATACAAGAGAACTATATTAAAGTTTGATACCTTATTTGATGTATCACCTGTAACATTTCCTGCCTATGCTGATACTTCAGTAATGGGTAGGTCAGTTCAAAATGTAAAGGATGAAATGTTAAAGGCTAAGACTGATGCGACAGAACAACGCAAAGCAGATGATTTATTCTTAGCCAAGCAACTAGAAAGAAAAATTAAAACAAACAATTAATTATATACCAAAAATGGACTTAAAATCAAAAAAAGAGGCACGTGGCCTAATAGCAAAAGAACTCGATGGACTTTTAGCTAAGTTGAAAGACAACACAATCACGAATGAAGAAAGAGCTAAAATGAATGACTTAGATTCTCAATTAGATGCGGCTGATGCTGACATCAAATTGTTAGAAAAGTCAGAACAAAGAAGCTTTAAAAGAGTATCTTCTGAAGGAGATAGCTCTGAGCAAAAAGAGATGAGAAAATTCTCTTTGAACAAAGTTGTAATGGCTATGGCTGAAGGTCGTAACCTTGATGGACTTGAAAAAGAATTAGTTGATGAGTCAACTAAAGAAGTAAGAGAGATTGGTGGTTCTGCTCCTAAAGGAGTCTACTTATCATCAAATATCTTGGATGCCCTAGCTTACAGAAAGCAAGAGGCTCGTACTATGAATGTTGGAACTCCATCAGCAGGTGGTTACTTTGTACCTACTGAAAAGTTAGGATTTTTTGATTCGTTATTTCCTAACTCAGTGTTAGACCAATTAGGAGTTCAAAGATTAACAGGATTGACTGCATTCACAGATCTTCCAGGTTTCACTACAGCAGTAACTTCATCTTGGGTAACTGAAACAGGAAGTCAATCTCCTGCCGATGCAACGGTTGTGAATCGTTCATTAAGCCCTAAGTTGTTAGTAGGTGCTACAAACATATCGCGTCAGTTGATGATTCAAACAAACAATTCAATTGAGAATTACATCTTAGGTAACATCATGAAGTCAATGTATAGTGCATTGGAAGCAGCAGTTATCAATGGTGATGGTAGCAATAAGCCAACAGGTATTTTAGGTACTTCAGGCATTAGCACTGTATCAATGGGAACAAATGGACTTGCTCCAACACTTGCGAAAGTATTAGAGTTAGTGCAAACAGTTCTAACTGCAAACGCAGATGTGACTAATGGTAAGTTCTTATTGAACCCTAAATTGGTTGCTAAGTTGAAACAAACAGTAATTGATAGCGGAAGTGGTGCAATGATACTTGCTTACAACCAATATTTCGGAGGAATCCAAAATGTGATTGATGGCTACCCTGCATTCTCAACTACCAACTTGCCATCAAACTTGGACAAAGGTACTTCTACAGGAGTATGTTCATCAATGGTATTTGGTGACTTCTCTCAAGTTGTTATCGGTCAATTCGGAGGAATCGAACTAATGATTGACACTAACTCTGCTGCAATCGCAAGAGCAGGTTCAATAGCTATCACAGTTAACCAATACGTTGACTCTGCATTGAAACAACCAAGTGCAATCGGTACATTAACAGGATGTTTAACAGCCTAAACTAATACTATATAAAGCCCCGATGTAAAAAGTCGGGGCAATATATAAACTATATGAAGATAACAGGCACATATCAATTCACAGACAGAGCAGCTCATGATGAGCTTGTAGTTACTTTATCTGAAATGAAAACTCATTTAAAAATTGAGTCATCATTTACAGATGAGGATGATTATATAGAGGCATTGATATTAGCAGCTCAAGACCAAGTAGAGTCTATGACATGGAGATACTTGAATGAAAATACAGTATCTTTTAATGATGATAATTGGCCTGAAAATAATATTATATATTTAGTTCGTGGGCCAGCATGGAAGGTTGAATCTTTCACTTATAAAAATACTGATGGTAACGATGTTGCAATGTCAACAGGGGTAGATTATAACTTTGATATTTATAACGAGGTTGGGAGGGTTAATTTAATCACTAGACCTACATTAAATAAAGATGTTTTAAACCCAATAACCATCACTTATAAAACTAGGTGGAACGTAAATGATGATTCCAATATCATTCCTCAAGCAGTCAAAACCGCTATTAAATTAATGGGCGGACATTGGTATGAGAATAGGCAAGATGTTCAAGTAGGTCAATCGGTGGCCGATGTACCAAAGACATCTGAATACATTTTAAACCCATATAAAATAAGAGTATTTTAAATGAACATAGGGAAACTTGATAGAAAAATAGATATTTATACGTTCACAGAAACGACAAACAATGAAGGCGGATTTACAACATCTGAAACTTTATTCAAATCGATGTGGGCAAAAGTAGCTAATTCAAGTCCAGCAGGTAAAGAATATACTAACGATAGGAAGCAAGGAGTAGATACAATGATATTCACAGTACGCTATGGATATGCAGTTGATTTACTTGATACAATGTTATTAAAGTACATGGATGAAACATATACAATATTAACTATTCAAGAGGCGGTTCAATATGGTAGAAAAATAGCATTAGAAATATTAGCACAAATAAAACGATAATGGCAGTAGAAGGCATAAACGAAGTTCTAAAAGCATTGGCTGAAGCAGTCCCAACAGGTGATGAAGTTCAATCAGTGTTAAAAGTTCAAGCGGATTTTCTTATTGCTAAAATAAAAGAAAAAGTCCCTGTTGATTCAGGTAATTTAAAAGATTCAATTCAATTTTTTAAACCTAAGAAAAAGAACTATTTAGTAGTTGGCCCTAAGTATAGAAAAGGCTCAAAAGGGTTTAAAAGAAAAGGTGCAAAAAGTGGGGGTAACCATGCTAACTTAGTCGAGTATGGATTTACTCATAAAAGCGGGAAGGTAATACCACCTAGACCATTTATGAGACCAGCATTTGACCAAAACAAGGAAGCTATTTTAAATATGATGGAGTCAAAACTAGGGGATTTAGTAGTTAAGAAATTTGCATAATGAGTATTAAGACTGAAATATTTGGAGCATTAACAAATATACTTGGTACAGGGGTATCGGTTTACCAGGTCAACAGACCAACTACCAATTATAATATGCCTTGTGTTATATTCAATCAAATATCAACAGGCCCAAATAATACTAAAGATGGAGCAAGTGTAACAGATGATACTAGATTTCAAATTAATATACACACCACTCAATCGGCTGAGTGCAACACAATAGCCGATAACATAAGAAGCGGATTTGATTATTACTCAGGTGGCAATATACAAATAGTTTTTTTCGATGACCAACAAGATGCCGATTTTGTAATGAATGCAGGCACATTGGGAGAATATTCAATAAGTCAAGACTATATAATAAGATACAACAGACAATAAAATGGCAAGATATAAACTACAAAAAGACTATACCAACTCACAAGGCAGAGTTATAGAAGCAGGAACTATAATAGAAATACACGTTTCAGATATTGATAAATACACAAAGCTAGGGTGTATTGGTATTCCAAAAACAGAAAAGCCTGAAAACGCTATGGCAAAGCAACCAAAAAAAGAAACAAGAAAAATAATAAAATAAAATGGCAGTAATATTAAACGGAACTTCATGTGTCATTAAAGTTGATACTGACACTATATCTTATGGCAAAACCGCTAACTTCAAAAGAGCGATGGCAACCAGGGAGACAACAACAAAGGATTCAGCAGGATGGAAAGGTACTGCTGAAGCAATTAAATCAGGCTCATTCGATTTCAAAGGTTTAGTGTCTATGAACATCGGGTATGGGTTTATTGATTTATTCGCTATTGCAGCTAACAGACAACCATGCAGCGTTGAATACTACCAAGATGGTGTAACATTTACCGCTAACTGTTATATAACATCAATGACTCAATCAGCGGAGGTTGAGGGTAGTGTTGAATTTGATGCCTCATTTGAGATTAATGGATTAATAACATCAGCAAACTAAAAAAATTATGTCAGTAATATTAAACGGAACAGAAGTAAAACTATACATCGGGACAGGTGTAATAGCTAATGGCAAGAGTGCTAATCTTAAATTTTCAATGTCACCAAGAGACACAACTACCAAGGATTCTAATGGTAATAGAGAACTTGCAGAAGGATTAATGAGTGCATCATTTGACTTCAAAGGATTGCTCGATCCAAATGCAACACCTTATGGATTTTGGGAGCTTAACGATGCGTTAGAAAATAGAACTGTTATGACAGTTGTATTTAAGCAATTATTTGCAGGAGGTGGGGCTAAAAAATACACCGCATCTGCCTATTTGACATCATTAGACCAATCAGCGGAGGTAGAAGGTAATGTAGAATTTGGAGCATCATTCGAGGTAGATGGCCCAATGACTCAAGGAGCAGCATAAAGAACTCAGCATAGTAGTTATGTTGTTATTGAGGGGTGGCGGTATTGATTTATTTGCTACCCCTTTTTTTTGATAACATAAATATTGTGCTTTAAATTTGTCAATCAATAACAATAATATAAATATGAAACAAGTAATTATTATCAACGAAAAAGAACATCCATTTGCATTGACATTTGGAGCTCTCCACAGATTAAAAAGAGACCATGGTATTTTAAACATCAATAAAGTCTTTTCAGAAATAGAAGAGGGTGGTTTTGAACCATTATGCAAAGTAGTTTTTGAAGGGGTAAAAAGTGGATATGGCAAAGAAAATAAAGAGAAAGACTTTACTCATAGCTATGATTCATTTGCTGACACTATTGACATTAAAGACATGAATATACTGGCTAATGCGATAGTTGAGGCAATGACAGGTAAGCAAGAAACCAAACAAATTGAAGAAGGGAAAGCGGAGGTGGTAAGCCCAAACGAACAGAAATAGACTGGGATGAGTTGGAACAATCTGCATCATACTATGGGTTAAGAATTGGGGAGATATACGATTATACACCACGAGAATGGGCAAATTATATCAAAGGTAAAGACTCAGCTAAACATGAACAATTGGAATACTCAAGAATGTTTTTTACTACGTTAGTAAATGCCCAACTATCCAAACCAATGCAACCTATTGCACTATTTCCTTTCCATTGGGATAAAGAAACACAAAAAGAATATAAACTATCTGAGTACGACAGAATAAAAAAAGAATTAGAATCCAATAAATTAATGTAATGGCAGGTAGAAGTTTAAATATATCATTAGTAGCAACACTAACACCACTTGAGAAATCACTTGTAGCGGTTGGTAAAATGATGACTGATTTTGCTCAGTCTATTGCCTCGACCGATGCCAAACTAGCTGATTCTATAAGGTCCTCGGTTGATACAATGAACACCGAACTTGCCAAGGTTAAGCAATCATTTGACAATGTAGGTAAGGATGGAGACGATGCAGGAAAGAAAGCAGGAGGTAGTTTAAGGACTCAACTAAGGGCAGCAACAGTTGAGGCCCAAAAAGCATCAGAAGAATTTGGAAGAATGTCTCCTCAATTTATTGCAGCCGCTCAAAAGGCGGCCATGTTAAAAGATGAGATGGGGGATGTAGGTCAAGCAATTGATGCTTTAAACCCTGATGCTAAATTCAAAGCAGTATTAGGAGTGCTACAAGGTGTTACAGGTGGATTAATGGCTGTGCAAGGGGGAATGGCAGCATTTGGAATTGAAAGCGAAAATGCTCAAAAAACAATGGCTAAACTTCAAGGCTTAATGGCTCTGTCTGAAGGAATAAATCAACTTGGAGGGTTAGCAGATTCAATGGGGGCATTTAAAACCCAAATAACAGCAGCAGTTATAGAGATGGGAGCAATGAAAGCAGCCATAGCAGCAACAGGTATAGGCTTACTTATTATTGGAGTAGGGTTACTTGCAGCCAATTGGGACTCAGTTGTAGAATCGATGTCTGCTGCTGAAGTTAAGACGGAACGACTTGCAGAGGCTCAGAAAAAAATGAATGAGAAGTTTGAAAAGCAAGTAGAAGAGGGGCAGAAAAAAGAAAATGATGCATTTGAAAAGAGTATTAAAATTGAAAAAAAATTAGGAGATAATAAAATTAAGGCGGCTGACAATGCTTTAAAAATGGCACAAGCCCAAGGTAAACCCGAATCAGAACTTTTAAAACTTGGACTAGAAAAAAACAAAGCTGAACAAGAAGCCATAAAATTAATAATTGACAAGGCATCTCAGAATAATACCCAAATGGCTTTGGAGTATAAACTTAAAGAAGACTTAAAACAAAAACAAGTTGAATACAATATCATGCAAGCTGATGGTGCTACTAAAGTAATTGGGCTGAATAAAAAAGCATCAAAAGAAATCAGAGAAAATGCATCCAAGAAACTAAAAGATGATCAAAATGCATTAAAAGCCTATGAAGAAAACGTGGAGGCGGGTATGCAGTATAATAAAAATATACTAGATCAAAAAAAGAAAGATGAAGATGATGTTCAAAAAGCATACGAAGAAAACCTTGAAGCTGGTATGCAATATAATAAACAAATTATTGACCAAAAACTTCAATCAGTAAAAGACAATCAAAAAAAGGAACTTGAATTAATTACAAAATTCGGGATGGATAAACAAGATGTTGAGGAGGAGTTTGCAAAAATTAAAGCTGAAAATCCACTGCTTAACGATAAAGAGATATACGACCAAATGGCTACTAATTTTGAAAATGCTGCATTTAGAATGGTTAATGCAGGGCAACTAATTCAGCAAGCCTTTGCAAATTTAGCAACAAATGGCATTGTATTATTGGCTACTACGATAGGAGAGTTGATGGAAGGTGGAGGTAGTTTAGATTCATTCTTTAACTCACTTCTTTCAATGGTCGCTGATGCAGCGGTGCAATTAGGTAAGCAGTTTGTACAAATGGGGATATCAGCACTAATTATACAGAGTCAACTATTTATAAACCCTGCAGCAGCTATTGCAGCAGGTGCGGCTTTAATTGCAATAGGATCAGCAGCTAAATCAAGCATGGCAAACTTAGGCAAAGAGGAAACTACAGGATTTGCAGCAGGTGGTGTAGTATATGGCCCTACCAATGCTTTAATTGGTGAATACTCAGGTGCAAGTAATAACCCTGAAGTAGTTGCACCATTAGATAAATTACAAGGTATATTAATGAGGTCAATGGGTGGCGGTGGCGGTGGCAATGTAATGGTGCAAGGTGTGATAAGTGGCAACAATATAAGAATATCACAGGCTAAAAATTCAAGAGATTATAGTAGAATAACAGGCAGAGAAACAAGATTTTAATGGCAAACATAAAATATACATCAACATTTGTTTCAAGTAAAAACATTCAATATGTTGTTCAAATACATGACTTATATTTTTCAGGATCATCAACTGAAATAAGATTAGGAGGCGAGGGTTTTTCATTAAATGTAAATTCAAAGGGGGATGAGTTATATAAAGATGTTGTTAAAGCAACCGATTTAAGTATTGATATTTTTGTTGAAGATTTAACAATGGAAACGTATTTGAATACATTAATTGATAGAGCCGAGAAAACAATTTATATAACTATATTAAAAGATAATTTATACTATTGGGGTGGTGTTGTTCTTACTGATTTATTAAAGTTTGAATCAGCATCTTATCCATATATGACAAGTCTAAAAGCAATAGACTATATAGGTACATTAGTTGACTTACCTTTTAATTCAGAAAACTTTAGATTATTGACATCGAGTGGAGCTTATCCTGTTACTACTTTTTTTGCTGATATTTTAACCAATTCTTTTCCAGGCACAGGGTATTTTTACTTAAACTCAAATGAGTTATTTTCAACACAAAGCCCAATGTTTGAAACAACAATGGACTCAAATGCCGATGTATTTGAAAAAACATTAATACAAGTATTAGCATTTACAGATGATAATAATAATTTTTCTCTTAACTATTTTCAAGTATTAGAAAATTTGCTAACAACAATGGGTTCTAAGTTGATGTGGAGTGAAGGTAAATTTAGAATCATTGATGATAGAATGAATGATTATTACACAACTTGGCAAGAATATGTGTATGATTATGATGGTAATTTTTTAACAAAAAA
>Ga0315274_10004470_pt1 | contig 20563 bp, 17 predicted proteins | sample YL17G02_20_MG_FD_203700 | JGI IMG/M metagenome (GOLD analysis project Ga0315274, IMG submission 203700) | Sediment microbial communities from Yellowstone Lake, YNP, Wyoming, USA - YL17G02_20 | ecosystem: Environmental > Aquatic > Freshwater > Lake > Sediment | place: USA: Wyoming | collected...
GTCAAGATCGACTCGGTCGCACCCACTCTTACCCTGACGAATGCGTCCGGGACCATCTCGGCGAATAAGACGACACTGGTCTGGACTGCTTCGGATGCAACGAGCGGGATCGACCACTACGAAGTGAAGGTCGGCAGCGGCGCTTTCGTACCCGTTGGGACCGTCCTTTCGTACAAATTGACCGGATTGGCAGATGGTAACAACACCGTCATAGTCAAAGCGGTCGACAAGGCGGGTAATTCGGTCGATAAGACGATCTACCTCACAGTGAGCACGCCTGCAGGAAGCGACATGACGCTGATCCTCGTCATCTTGGCGATAATCGTGGTAATCGTGATTGTAGCCGTTATGATGATGAAGCGCAAGGGCAAGAGCCCGGTCGATGCAGCTGCACCTGAGGAAGAGAAGCCCAGCAACTAGAAGCAAAACCTAAATGAGATATAGAAACCCGGGGCCGCGGAAATCCGCGGCTCAATAATTTCTTTTTTTTCTTCTTTACAAAAGGGTATCTCAGAATTTCCTAGCTTTCTCAATTCTTCATTCAGATCTCTGCGGTTATGCAAGTCTATTGCCCCTTTGCGTGCCGCAATTTATATGACTTTCGTTTAATTCTATCATGATTTCGAGCCATCATTTCGCAAGGGTTTTATACCATTGAAGGCCCTGTACACCTTAATGTCGGCCTGTTGATGGGAACTTTGGCGGGCCGAGATACTATATTGGAAAATGCTTGAAAGGAGGACTTAAGTAATGGTAGCTGATGAAAAGCAAGCCGGCGAAACGACGGAGGAAGCTCCGGAAGTCTTGCCGACGAGTACTGAAGAGGCGGCTCCCAAGAAGAGCAAGATGCTGATGGCTGTTGTTCTTGTCGCGATTCTGATTATCGCGGCGATCGGCATCGCTTGGATGGCGGGAGTCTTCGGGAAGCCGACGACAGCGAACGTCAACCCGACCGTGACGACCACGATGAGCACCCATGCAGCCGCCGTCGGTGAAGTTGTCACGTTCAATTCGACTGCAACTGACTCTGACGGAACGATTGCTAGTGTGCTTTGGGATTTCGGTGATGGTTTGACTAGCACCGTTGCGAATACGACGCACGCGTATTCATACCCCGGACAATACATCGCATATTGCGTTGTCACTGACAACAGCGGTGGAAAGGGGGACAATGAACCTATTCTGACCAGCATGATGATCATCGTCTCCGGTTCTGCAATTAATGAGCCGAGTGCGACCGATGTGAACGCGACCGCGCCACCGTTCTTGGCGCTCGCGGCCAACCAGACAATCATACAGATGAACGCGACTGTTGCCTTCGATGCTGGGGCGTCCTGGGCGTTCATAGGCTCTTGGGTGAATGTATCTGATCACTCCGAGGGAATAACCTGGGAACAGAACATCTCCGCGATAAAGTCGTTCAAGCTGAACTACTCTGATGGAAGTGCAGTTCTGGGCATCGATACCACGGTATGGCCCGTGAATGCCACCGCAACCCACAAGTTCACCGTGCAGGGCAACTATGCGATGAAGCTGACTGGGAAGAGCGGAACCAACAATTCGACCTACATCAAGACGGTTCACGTGTTAAAGGCAGCTCCGCCCGCCGGGGCAGTGAAGAACCCGGACACGTTCATTATGGCGACGATTGGTGAACCGCAGACTCTCGATCCTGCGATCGATTACGAATCTGCTGGTGGAGAGATACTGATGAATGTGTACGAGAACCTCATCTGGTTCAACGGAGCGAGCGCTGTGGATTTGGTCCCGATACTCGCCCTGGCAGTCCCGACGATTGCGAACGGCCTGATAAGCGCGGATGGCATGAATTATTCATTCCAACTGAGGCAGGGGGTCAAGTTCCATGACGGGACGGACATGACCGCAGATGATGTGATATATTCCATCCAGAGACTCTGCGCGTTGAGGACACCGCGGACACCGGCGTGGATGATGGAGCAAGTAATCGGTTACCAGGCTGGACGAGCTCTGTACAGAGGTTACAACATATCGACATGGAATACGACCTTCGGACCTATACCGGCCTATCTGAAGGTTGGCTTGCCGACGGACGGTGCCCATGACCTGACGGCCGCCGATGTGAGGACTGTTATTGCGAACGCAGTGACGAGCAACAGCACCTACAACGTCACCTTCAGGCTATCGATGCCGTACCCGGCGTTCCTGCAGATCCTGTCTTACACCGATGCCAACATCGTGAGCAAAGACTTCGTGGTCGCGCACGGCGATGCGTACATGGCGACCCACACTTGCGGCACCGGCCCGTACAAGCTCGTTAGCTGGGAGAAGAACTCGGCCGTCAGACTGGTGAGGAATGACAACTACTGGCGGACGCCCGCGAAAATCAAGAATGTCGTGATACTGAAGATCGAGGACGTGAACTCAAGGCAGCTGTATCTGAAGGCAGGAGACGCTGACTGTGCGTACATCCCGATCCAGTTCCAGGACCAATTCGCGGACACGTCGCAGTTCCGGATCGTGAAAGGTCTTCCGACCTTCCAGATCGACTTCATCGGCTTCAACCAGTACATCAACGTGAGCGAGCTGAAGGATCTGTATGGAGCCGGCGTTGTATCGGGCATACCCATCACAACGGCAAGCGGATGCGAATATTCCGGCTTCTTCAATGACACGCATGTGAGGAAGGCCTTTGCGATGGCTATCAACTACACCCAGTACATCGCCAGCGCATTCTTGGGCAACGCGCAGCAGATCAACGGTCCGATCCCCGATGGGATGTTCGGATACAATGCGAGCGTGCCGAAGATGCCCTACGACTATTTGGCAGCGAAGGACAACCTGTCGAAGGGTTCAGTCAAGGACTGGATCGCCAATGGGTTCAAGATCCCCATGTTCTACAACGCCGGCAACTCGTACCGTGAGGCCGCGATGAACATGTTCAAGGACAGTCTCGAATCCATGAGCCCGGGCAAGATAACAATCGACATCAAGCCCGTGGACTGGGCGGTGTACATGGACGTATCTAGCGAGATACCGTGTCCATACCCGATGATCTGCGTCGGCTGGCAGATCGACTACGCGGATCCGGACGACTTCGCGCTGCCGTTCATGGAAAGCGGCAACGCATTCGCGCCTCCGCAGGCCTATGTGAACGCGACTGTGGACTTGCTCGTGGCTCAGGCTGCCAAAGAATTGAACCTCACGAAGAGGGCGGAACTGTACACGAACATAACCTGGGCGGCATACTACGATGTGCCGTACATCTGGCTCATCCAGGCCAAGAACTTCCACGTTGAGAGATCCTGGGTACAGGGCTATTACTACAACCCGATGTACTCTGGGCTCTACTACTACTCGTTCCAGAAGTAGGAAATCCTGGGAGCACAAACCCTTTCCAAAACCTCTTATTCTTCACTTTTCAATCCCCCTCAGTTCCGATGATGATTTTTCCATCAATGGCCAAACCTACTGAAAACGCTCCACCAGCCCAAAGAATAATAAACCCATATACATAGACAGCCATGGGTCAGCCCGATGCAGTTAGGAACCTACATCATCCGCAGGCTTCTGCTCCTCATCCCCGTCCTGATCGGCGTCACCATCTTCGTTTTCGCATTGACACGCGTCACTGGCGACCCTATTGGGGCATACATCACCCCCCACATGACGCCCCAAGATAGGGAGATCCTCCGCCACACACTCGGCTTCGATCAACCCGTGTTTATTCAGTATTTTGCCTGGCTGAAGGAGTTGCTTCTTAATGGCAATCTAGGGTACTCCAAAGTTGCGGAACTCCCTGTCAATGAGGCAATTGCGAAGTTTTTCCCCGCCACTATTGAGCTTACCCTTTGGAGCATGATCTTCTCAATCATTTTCGGGATCTCCCTCGGAACCGTCTCCGCAATCAAGAAGGACACCATGATAGACCATGTGACGAGGATTACATCCCTCGCTGCAGTTTCGATACCCGTCTTCTGGCTTGGATTGTTGCTCCTGTTCGTCTTCTATTATCAATTGAGATGGGCTCCCCCACCATCAGGTAGACTTGACGAGAATCTCTTCCCTATTTCAGAGATTCATCTATATACGAGGATATATCTCGTCGATATGCTCCTAAACGCCAGGCTGGACTATTTCTGGGATGCGCTCAAGCACATCATCCTTCCATCAATCACTCTAGCCTTTGCGACCGTCGCTCTGATCGTCAGGATGATGCGGGCCAGCATGCTCGAGGTTCTCGGATCTGAGTATGTGAGGACGGCGCGAATGAAGGGGGCATCGGAGAAAACCGTCATCAGGAAGCACGCCCGGAGAAATGCCCTGATCCCCACAACCACCGTGATAGGATTATCTTTCGGGGGTCTGCTCACCGGAGCGGTGCTGACTGAATCCATCTTCTCTTGGCCCGGCCTCGGGAGATGGGCCGCGTCCGCCCTCCTTGCGAACGATCAGGCGGCGATAGTAGGGTTCACTCTGTTCACTGCGCTGATCTACGTGCTCGCGAATCTCATAGTGGATATACTGTACTCGTATCTTGACCCGAGAGTAAGGCTCGGATGAAATCATCTGATGGAGAAAGAGACATGCCAGGTAAGAAAGGGAAAGGATCCGACAACCCCGCCCCGGTTCACAAGTCGAATCGGCTCGGAGAGCTCAAGATATCCCTGAAAGCCCGGCTGAGGGGGATGCAGTATAGCCTTTTCCTCTTGAGGAAGAGCAGGCTATCTGTCATTGGCTTCGCGATAGTCATGATAATGATCTTCATCGCGTTGATCGCCCCATTGATAGCGACCTTCTTCCTTCCCCACGACCAGCTCCCGCCACCCTATGCAAATCCGCTTCGCATCCCGAGGGATTACAATGTCACAGCTCCGCTGCCGCCCGGCTCTCCGGGCCACCCGCTCGGAACTGGCCAATTCGGCACGGACATCTATTACGGTCTCGTATACGGCGCGCAGGTCTCCATGCGAATGGCTATCGTCGTGGTCGGCATAGGATTCCTGATAGGAATCCTGCTCGGCGCCATCAGCGGATATTTCGGAGGGGTGATCGACGAGATCGTCATGAGGGTCACCGACGTCTTCCTTTCAGTGCCCTTCCTGATTCTCGCAATGGCGGTGGTTGTAGTCATGGGCCCGGGGCTGGACAATATCATGATGGCCTTCATAATCGTTTGGTGGCCCGGCTATGCGAGATTGGTGAGGGGCCAGGTGCTGTCCATCAGGGAGAACGTCTACATAGAGGCCGCGCGGGCCATAGGCAGCAGCAACTCGAGGATAATATTCCGCCACATCCTGCCGAACTCGTTCGCACCCATAATCGTCAACGCCACGATGGACATGGGCACGATTGTGCTCGTCACAGCCGGCCTTAGCTACATCGGGTTCGGCGCTGAGCCCGGTACGGCTGAGTGGGGCAGGATGGTCTCAGACGGGCAACAGTACTTCATCGCGGGGGCCTGGTGGATGGTCGTCTTCCCTGGCCTTATGATAATGCTGTTCGTGCTGGGCTTCAACCTGATGGGCGACGGTCTGAGGGACATTCTGGATCCGAAACTGAGGAAGTAGTCATGGATTACAAGGATACTCTGCTTGAGATTGACAATCTGCGGGTGAACTTCTACACTTACCAAGGGATAGTCAAGGCTCTCGACGGGATAAATCTGACAATCAACAAGGCCGAGACTCTAGGGCTGGTCGGCGAGACGGGCTGCGGGAAGAGCGTAACGGCCAGCGCCATCACAAGATTGATTCTGAGCCCTCCTGGGAAGATAGAGGATGGCAGTGTCTATTTCCTGGAACCTGCCGATGTGAGGGCCAGGAGGAAAGCTTACGAGGCGGAGTATCAGGCGCAATTCGACAAGCTCTCAGAGAGCGACAAGAAGAAGGCTCAGGCGACCTACGGCCCGCGGGCGACCGGATTCAAGAAAAAGGTCAAGCCTCCGACGCAGGAGGAGATTCAGGAGACGATTGCCTCCACTAGAGCGCCATTGAGACTCACATCGATCTACATGGAGAAGAAGGCGGCGAAGATTCCAAAGACAGAGAGGACGACTCAGGAGGCGCTCCGCAGAGCGTACAACCTACTCTCGAAGAACGACGAGTACATGCAGATGATCAGGGGCAAGTTCATTTCGATGATATTCCAGGAGCCTGCGAGCGCTCTGAACCCTGTGTTCACGGCAGGGGATCAGATCGCAGAGGTCATACTGCTCCACCGTAAGCAGGAGCTATCGAAGCGCATCATCAAGAGGCTGAACGGCGAGCTCGCGCTGATGGGACACCAGGACTGGCCCAGGAAGATAACAGTCCCCGCGAAGATCTGCGGCAAATGTGGCCAGGCGAATCAAGCGGCGGCGACCAAGTGCGTCAAATGCGAATCGGAATTCATCGGGAAGGCAAAGAAAGCCAAGGACGATGTTCTCGTATGCTCTAATTGCGGCAGTCCTGTAAAAGATTCCGAGGTCCAGTGCAAGAAATGCAATGTCAAGTTCCTCACAAAGCCTCCTGAGAAGATACAGAACCCAACCGAAATCGAAGAATCAAGGAAACCCTTCCTCAGATGCTCCGTATGCGGTATCACGGTCAAGGAACAAGATATCAAGTGTCCCCAGTGCAACAGCATATTTGCAGTCAAGAGGCGCCCGAAGAAGAATGCGGTCAAGATCAAGACATGCGTCAAATGCGGGACGAGCATCTCCATGGAAGACGAAAAATGCCCCTGCTGCGGGTGCAATGAATTCCTGGAACTGAAGAAAGGCCTATTTGTCAGACGAGGATCATCCAGCGCGTCAATCCACAGGGTCGAATACAGGTGCTCGATCTGCGACAATAAGATAAACAAACGCGACGAGTGGTGCGACCAATGCGGGAACCAGTTCTTCGGCCCGATCTCCTGGAGGATCAGACCCGTCTTCCTGAGGTCCTACAAGAAGATCTTCCAAATTATCGAGAAGAACCCGAAGTCCAATTACATCAGAACGATGGGGAAGATTCCTCTCCTGAACCGTTTCTCCAAGGAGCTTTACCACGAGGCATTCCGAGATGCAGTGAGGATGATCGAAATCGTCAGGATTCCCGACCCGAAGGAGGTCGCTCACCGCTATCCCCATGAGTTGAGTGGGGGGATGCAACAGAGGGTCATGATCGCAATCGCGCTCGCGTGCAACCCAAAACTATTGATCGCGGATGAACCCACAACCGCACTGGATGTCACAATCCAGGCGCAGATCCTCAAGCTGATGCGTGAGATGAAGGAGAAATTCGGGAGTTCGATTCTGTTGATTACCCATAATCTCGGGGTCGTCGCGGAGATGTGTGACCGCGTCGGCGTGATGTACGCCGGGACGATGGCCGAGATCGGGGATGTCAGGGCGATATTCAAATCGCCGCTCCATCCGTACACGATGAGCCTGATGAAGGCGGTTCCATCAGTCCATCAGGACACCGAAAGGCTCTTCACGATACGAGGATCCGTCCCGAACCTCGTGTTTCCGCCGACCGGATGCAGATTCCACCCCAGATGCGATTTCATGAAGGAGTACTGTTCGAAGATGAAGCCCGAGCTCGTCGAGATCGAGAAGGGGCATTTCGTCGCGTGTCACAAAGCTTCGGGGGCGAAAGGCTATGTCTGATACCGAATCGAACCCGGAAATGAACCTGATCGATATCGTCAACCTGCGGAAATACTTCCCGATCAGGGCCGGGCTCCTGAAAAAGGTCGTCGGCAACGTCCGTGCCGTGGACAATGTGTCATTCTACATCAAGAGAGGAGAGACCCTGGGGGTAGTGGGAGAATCAGGATGCGGAAAGACCACCGTGGGGAGATCGATAATGATGCTCACGACGCCTTCAGAGGGATACGTCTTCTTCGAGACCCCAAAGGAGATCGTGAACGACTTTAAGGAATTGGAGGCGCTAAGAACCCTCAGGAAGGAGGGCGAGCTGTCGGAACAAGACCTCCTGATGATGGTTGAGCTGATCGACCGCCTTCTTAACCGTCCCTCCTGCAGAATCAAGGAAGACAAGAAAAAGCAGCTCTGCAACGAAGCGCAAAGGATAAAACAATCACTCTCAAAGCAAATCGCGTTACATTCCATTGAGATGGCTTCACATGAGGGATGGACGAGGAGAAAACAGTCGCTCGTCGGGACTCTCATCATCGCGGCCGCTACGATGGCATTTTCATGGGGATCGCTCCTATCCTCTGGCCTCCCGATCGACGAGGCAACACGGTTGACGTTCGGCGGGATTTTGCTCACCGAGGTCGTCGCCATACTCGCCTTGGCCCTATGGCCGAGCACGGTAAGAACGCACGGCGTCGTGGATCTTGCCGACGAGACTGCCGAGGAGATTGCGAACGAGTACTGCATCAACTACATGAAAAAGAAGGACATCAGTAAAATCAGGGGCAGGATACAGTTCGTCTTCCAGGATCCCTTCTCATCTCTCGACCCCAGGATGCTCATCAAGGACATCATTTCCGAGCCAATAAAAGTCCAGATGAAGTATTGGAAAACCGGCGACATGGAGCACAAGCGGGAAATCGAGCTGAAGAGGGCTGAATCAAATGAAAGATCGCTTTGGCCGAAAAGGGATCGACTGAAAGGAGACGCTTTGAAGGCGCATCTCGTCAGCCTCCTGGAGAAGGTCGGGCTAAATGTCGAGCACATGTACAGATTCCCTCATGAGTTCAGCGGCGGACAGCGCCAGAGGATCGGCATCGCGCGCGCTCTCTCCGTAAGACCGGATTTCGTGGTCCTCGACGAGCCGACCTCCGCACTCGATGTATCCGTCCAGGCGCAGATCCTCAACAACCTTAACGATCTGCAGAGGGACATCGGCCTAACGTACATGTTCGTCTCTCATGATCTGAGCACGATCCGATACATGTGCGACAGGGTCGCCGTAATGTATCTCGGGAAGATCGTGGAAACGGCGCCGAAGGCCGGGTTGTTCGCGCATCCAACGCACCCGTATACCGAAGCGCTGCTCTCTGTAATACCGGTCCCGGATCCGGACATCAGGAAGGACCGGATAATTCTGACGGGGGATGTCCCGAGCCCGGCCAACCCACCATCTGGCTGCAGATTCCACACCCGCTGTTCGCTGGCCATCCCGGTTTGCTCCCTCGAGGAACCACCGCTCGACGATTATGGGAATGAGCATTACGTTGCATGTCATGTGCGCAAGGAAATTGTCAAGTAAGGATGTAAAGGTCGAGAATGTCACGCTCGACGACCTCGTCCATGATTCAGGGGCCGATGTCGAGCACACAGTCCGAGCCCTGAGGACTCACATGATCTGGAGCGAATGGCTGAGAAACGATTTCTTCAGGTACTGGTATGTCGTCGGAGTGCTGGCCCTAGACTTTTTCCTGGTGCTCGAATTGGGGAGATCCTTCAATGTACACGATTCAACCGGGATCCTCCTTCTGATTATTGTCTTTTCGATAATCCTGATTTCCGCCTACTTCTTATATAGACGGGTCTGGCCCGAGGGGATTCTCAGCGGTCTTTTCGGGCAATCTGGCCAGAAGACACGAAAATGAATCCAAAGATGGATCTCAAAGCTCCGATGAGATAAGATTCTATCAGAAGCTTCTCTGAAGGCACAATGAAATACTCGAATGAGAATTTCAGACCAGAAAATCTATGCGCTTCAGAAAGGCCCTCATTCGTGTATGCATAAGGTTACTGATCTGCATAGCAATCGTTTTCATCATGCTCATCTGCACACAGTACATTATCTCGACATACTCGGGACCGCACGGTCACCCCTCCGAGGGTAAGGCTATACTCCTATCATTGGCGGTCGTTCTCGCCGGCATAGTCGGGATGATATTCACCGCCCTGTACAAATCCAATTGGGTGGAAAAGAGCCGATAGAACCCAGGGCCTCATCGTTTCTTCAGGCTCTCTCCCCCAATGAAACGCAACTATTTTCATGACATACTCCCGTATGGAGGTGGGAAGCAGATGGTCGTCGTCAACATCAACGAGGCAAAGATCGCGCTCGAAAAGGCTCTGGCCCCCAAGAATCTCTCCTCCGAGGAAATAAACAGGCTCGCTGAGAAGATAATGGACCTCTTCGGCTTCGAGGACCAAGTCGTCGACAACCGGTTGACACCTGAAGATAGGGATCTTTTCTACATGCTGGAAGAAGCGGGTCTCGTGACGACCATAGAGGACGATGTCCAAGTCCAGAAGGGCAAAACCTGGCGGATATATTACTGGGTACTGAAAAAGGACCAGATCCTCCGCCTTGCGCACGGGTCAGGGGTAAAAGATTCGGGAGTGCTCCCCGAAGCAGACATATACAAGACCATCTCTGACGATGTCTGGAAGCACCATGATGAGGGCGCCTGAAGGCGTTCTCTCGGTTGAGTACCGTTTGAAGGATTGATGCGGTTTGGACGGATATGCCATCGCCCTCATTGCAGTAATTGCCTGGTTCGCCATCCTCCTCGTCGGCCACAGGCTGAAATTCTGGGAAAAGATCCACTGCCAGGTCTACGGCCCGTTCCTCATGATTAAGACACGGCGTGGACGCGAGCTCATCGACAGGCTCTCCAAAAGGGAACGCTTCTGGACTGCCTTTGGCCGGATATCGATCGGCGTCACGATCGGATCCATGGTGGCATTGATGCTCATGCTGGTATGGGAGGCATTCCTCGTGCTCAGCCTCCCCCCCTCTGCAGCTCCAGCTCCTGAGTTGTTGATTGGTCTCCCGGGCATAAACCCCATAATCCCACTTTGGTACGGCATCCTCGGCATTGTTGTCGGGATCTTCGTCCACGAATTCGCCCACGGCATCCTCTCCAGGGTGGCCAAGATCAAGCTTGAATCCCTCGGAATTCTGCTTCTCATTTTTCCCATGGGCGCGTTTGTCGAGCCGAATGAGGATGATATCAGGGCGACATCGAGGATGAAAAGGGCACGAATGTATGCCGCAGGTCCTGCGACGAACATATTCGTTGCATTCATCTGCCTGATAGTGTTTGTCATAGTGCTAGCACCCTCCGCACAGCCCGTCTCGGATGGAGCAGTGGTCATTGGCGTCACTCCCAATTCTCCTGCCGAGAAATTCGGAATATCCGTTTGGAGCGAGATACTCTCAGTCGACAGCCAGTCTATTTCCAACGCGTCCGATCTGAACGATCTATTCTTCACTGACCCGGGCGGACCAGCGAACATTTCGATACTCTATCGTGGGTCCCAAACAACGATAGAAGTTCCGAAGGGAGTTGTCGTCACCAGCGTGACGCCCGAGTACCCAGCTCGTGCCGCTGGAATTGAGGTCGGGATGATCGTTTCAAGTCTCAACAATACCCCGATCTTCACTCTGGCTCAATTCACATCCGTGATTGAGAACTCGACCCATAGCGCCCCCGTGAATATCACGGTTCTGAAATACGGTTATGATCCATTACGGGGGAAGAACTGGTTCGTTAGAGAACCAAATATAACGAGCATATCTCTTACCTCTAAATGGATATATTATGCCCTGAAATATCCTGACCAAAACAGGGAGGAATACAGGAACGTCAGCCACATGGGTGTGGGTAGTTCTGTGTTCGGCGTCACTGGTGTGGATCCGGATTACGTAATCAATCAATATGCGAAGCCGTTCTCCGGTAATCTTGCTATTTCCTCCGTGAGATTGATTGCGTTGCCCTTCCTTGGGTTCACTCCAATCGAAGGCCCGATGGCAGACCTATACGAGCCGACCGGAGCATTCGCATCTCTCCCGTCAGGCGTGTATTGGCTGCTGTTGAATTCATTCTACTGGATATTCTGGATTAATCTTATGCTCGGCCTTACCAATGCGCTTCCGGCCGTCCCCCTCGACGGAGGGTTCGTCTTCCGCGACCTCCTTAAAGGAGTCTTCGAACGAGCGAATACTAAACGCCAGGAGTACGAGCATATCGGCGGTAGAAAGCCCATGACCGAGGCGCAGATGGACCGCTTCATTGGCTACATTAGCCTTTCAATCTCGCTGGTCGTCCTTTTCTTGATCCTCTGGCAGGTAATTTATCCGAGACTGTGACCTGCCACCCCTCGGATATGTTTTATTATCTGGTCTGTTATCAGGGTAATGCATGTTCGAGCTGGACAAGGAACTGCGAGTCCTGATTCTTCAGAACCTCCCCGAAGACGGGATGTCGATAAGCGCCCTTTCCAGATTGCTGAATGAAAAGGGGATCAAGCTTCATCGCCTTGAATTAAGCGGGTATCTAAAAGCCCTCTCTGACGTGGGAGTCCTCAGGGAGAGGGATATCAAACCCTCGAAGGTTTTCAGTCCATCCCAGCTGAAGAAGAAGGACGTCTATACGTGCCTCGGCGACCTGGTAAAGAAGGAGGAGGGCGACGAGGACAAACAGGCGAGCATCGCTCTGTTCATACTTGGGAAGCTGTTCAAGCGCGCAATCTTCGACAAGGAGCTCCGGATGTGCGGCCTGCGCGGAACGCCGGCGTCAAAGCGCGCAACCGACAAGGAGAGAGCGGATGCGGCCGCCGTGATGGTCAAGGCCGGTATCAAGGTCGGCGCGTCGGACGCTGCTTTTGTATCTACAGGGAACTATCCTCAGGCAAGCAACAAGGTGATCCCTGACCTGCTGATAGACCTCGCCGGCCTGAGGGCTTTCGTCGCGGAGACGAAGCAGAAGACTCTCGAGGAGGGATAGTTTCCTTGGGCGGAGGCGAGGCGGCTCTCCTCGATGAAATCGTGGCTTCGGTCAAGAATCATCGGGGACTGCAGCGGAAGGCGGACATCGGGCTCCTCTCGGACATCATTGCCAAGAACGGGGCCGGCGTGATCGCAGCCAAGGGGGAGGACGGCGCCGTACTGTCCATCGACGGGTGCAACATCGTGTTCGCCGCCGATGGCATAATGGAAGAGCTGGCCGACAGCAACCCGGAGTGGGCGGGATACTGCTCGGTTCTCGTGAACGTCCACGATGTCCTCGCAATGGGCGGAAGGCCGGTCGCGGCCGTCAACGTCATATCCGCGAAGGACGAGCGCACGATATCATCGATCGTCCGAGGGATGAAATGCGCCTGCGAGAAGTTCGACGTGAAGATGGTAGGGGGGCATCTGCATCCGAAGGCTTCCCACAATTCGATTTCCGTCGCCATGATGGGCATGATCAGATCCGGAAAGCCTGTGCTCTCCACGACCGCCAGGAGAGGGGATTCCGTAATCATCATCTGCGACTGCAGGGGGGAGTTCACTCCAGGAATCCCGTACAGTTGGGACTGCACATCGAAGCTGACAAAGAGGGAGATCGCAGAAGCGATGGACAAGGTCATCTTGGCCCTCTCCAATTTCACGGCCGCGAAGGACATCAGCAACCCCGGCACGATCGGGACCCTCGCGATGCTGCTAGAGGCAAGCAAGGTCGGCGCGGAGGTCAGCGTCGACGACATCTCGCTTCCGTCAGGAACGGATTTAATCCAATGGCTTACTGCCTATCAGGGTTTTGGGTTCATCGGAACGGCTCAGGAAAAAGCGCTGAAGAAGATATCCTCTGTTTTGGAAGGGACGGGGCTTTCGGTCTCGATCATCGGTAAGATCACAAAGAAAAGAGAGCTCCGCGTCAAGCTCGGTAGCGCCCAGCGGGTTGTCTTCGACTTCACGAAGGACAGCATCACCGGTCTTTTCAATTGAGAAGATGCTAGGCCACCGGGGTTGCCGACCGCACATTCAAGGGTTTTGCCGAACGCGCCTCGATCCCGCTTCCCGACGAGCATCGTAAGTCCGCGGTAAGGTTGCTCCCGTCAGGGCCTCACCCGGTTCCCGCGATCAGGACATGCAATCCCGCTCTCCAGCTGGACGAACACACCGCCTCCGACCCTGTCGGACAGGATCTCACGGTTGCTGCTCGGGACTCCTGAACGATTGGTTACGACGTCCCCGGCTGTCGCCCTCGCTATCGACGATTTCGATGTATAAGGACACGCCGAGCGTCCCGGCCAAGCCTAGCACCAGAATTAGGGGGAACTTTGGTATATATAGTTTGAGTTTTTCTAAGCTGGATAATCCAGGATCCTCCGAAAAAAGAAGCGTGTAATCCAGAAAATTGTAACTATGCGGAATGGCACTGGGGGATTCGAGGGGGCCGTTGAATAGAAGGAACAGGTACATCGCGATAGTCCTTTTCTCGGCCATCGTCGTCGCCTACGAGGCTGTCGCTGTCGAAGGGGCCCTGAGAACAGCCCACCTCGACATTTTCCTTGTCACAGCCCTGCCGTCGATCGCCGGTGGATTGATACTGATAGCCTTCAGACCGAGGGCGACGCAGAAGCTGATGCTGTCGATGGGGCGCAGGCAATGGTCCTACATCATGCTCCTTTCTCTAGTGGCATCCGTGGGCGTATTCATGTGGTACGACGCGGTCAACCTGATCGGCGCGAGCAAGGAAGCGATCCTCGGAGGAGGTTCCTCGGAGGTGCTGTTCATCGTGATCCTATCCGCACTGTTCCTCGGCGAGAGGCTGAACCGCTGGGAGGTCTTCGGAGGCTTACTCATCCTCATGGGGGTGTTCCTCGTCCTCGTCAACAAGGACGTGCTCTCGCTGAAGCTCGGACGGGGGGAGATAGAGGCGATCATCGGCTCCTTCTTCCTCGCCTCCTCTGCCGTGATGGTCACGAAGATGCTGCGGGAGTACGATGTCATCCCTATCTCAGGTATAGAGCTCATGATCAGCGGGATCATGCTGTTGGTCATTGGCATGATCGTATCTCCGATCGTCTGGCCAGACACCTTCGGCTGGATTCTGCTTTTCGCTCTGGGTATCTTCCCCGCAATGGCGATCACGACGTATTTCGCAGGCCTGCAGGGGATCGGCGCTTCAATCACATCCGTCCTTTTCTCGCTGAACGGGATCCTTACGGTCGTAGCGCAGCTCTCCGTGCTGCTGTTCATCACCAATGCCGATGTGAGGTTCCCGGAAAACTTGGCTCTGGCGCTCATCGGGGGAGCGATCGCCTTCATCGGGGTCTATCTCATCGAGAGGAATCCGACCGGACAGGTACCCAAAGTCGATCACATCGAGCATCCGCACTAGCACGGCGAAAAGGATTATCTCGATGGTTTCTCATTCCTTAATCTCAATGAGTTGGACCGGGGGAGAATAGATGGAAGTTCATGACGCGGTCTTGACAAGGAGGGCGAGGAGGATGATTGACGACAAGAGACCTCTGAGCGAAGCCGATATCGATTCTCTTGTAGAGGCGATGCGCCTGGCCCCTTCATGTTTCAACAACCAACCTTGGCGGCCGATATTCGTCTACGGCCCAGAAGCCCTTCCTCAGATCAAGACGGCGCTGTCGAAGGGGAACGAATGGGCTTTCAAGGCGCAACTGATCATCGTCATGGCCGCTAAGGCGCCTGACGACTGCATCATCGGCGACCGCCAGTACTTCCTGTTCGACTGCGGGCTTGCCGTGGGGGAGGTCGTCCTTAGGGCCACCGAGATGGGCGTTATCGCGCACCCGATCGCGGGATTCAGCCCGAAGAAGGCGCGGGAGATATTGGGAATCCCGGACGAATACACGGTCATCACGTTCGTCATATGCGGATACCCAGGCACCGACGACTCGGTCCTTTCGGACAAACAGAAGGTGGACGAAGCGACCCGTCCAGCAAGAAAGCTGATCGGTGAAAATTTCTATAAAGATAAATGGGGCGCACCGTTGAGATGACCCTGTGCACCCCTTGAGAAAATTCAGATCTCCGCCGTCGCCATCCGAGTGTTGCAATGACAAAGGGAAGGGTCCCTCTCCCAATCGCATTCTGCTAGGTAGTTCTCAGGTTCGGCCGTCGTCGAGACGAAGGTGTTTTCGCGTATCTGTCCTATCAACGAGAATCGCTGGCTTCTCGGTTTTACGTTCATTGTTCCCATCCTCTTTGCTTCGCGAACATCGCGGCGAGCGACCGATGTTCAGAACTTGTGGATATATCTTTGTAAATCGTCAACTTTCGTGGAAAAGCGTCCTCTGAGGCGTCAATCCCGTGAGGGATTGGTCGGTTCGTCAAGGGTAACCAGCATCATCAAAAAGGATTAATTGCCCCTTCTCATTGCATCCTCCGAATGAGAATCACAAGGGCATTGGTCGGCGGCTTTCCCCGGCTCGACTCGGAAATCGACAGGGCAATCGATGCGTCCATTAAATTGCAGCTTAGGCATGGCATCGACATACTTTCGGATGGCGATCAGAGGGGGGACATGATTTCGTACTACTCAAAGGACATACCAGGTCTTGGCACGGAAGGCAGCTTCTCCATAGTCTCCGGGAAGGTCAGGCCGCCTTCAGACGTCATGGAAGTCCAGAAAGTGAAGGATTTCCTGATGCTGAAGAAGAAACATCCGAACATGAAGTTCAAAATCTCCGTGGTCGGTCCGACGACGATGGCTCTTGTCTGCGGCAGCAAGAAGATAGTCAGGGGGTACAAGAACTACGTCGATTTCTCGCTCGCTTCAGACATTGCCGCTGCGTTGAAGGAGATAGTATCCCCCTTAGCGGAGATGAAAGCCTTCATCCAGATCGATGAGCCCTTTTTCTCCCAAGGTATGAGGGACCTGAGGGAGAGGATTCGCCTAATCGATGGAATTCTAGAAGGATGCGACCGCTCTTTATGTTCGGTCCATGTCTGTGGCTTCCTCGGTAGACAGCCTCTCCTGCAGGAGCTCGCTAGACTCGAAAACGTTGGCACGCTCAGCCATGCCTTCTCCATCGATCGTGACAAGGAAAAGGATAACTTGACACTACTGCGCAGAGAGATCTTCGAGGACTCCGATAAGAAATTGGCTGCTGGTATCATCTCGGTGTCAGCTCGGGCGGCGAAGGATGTCGAGCGACCCCAGACGGTCGCTAGAAGGCTGAGGAATATTGTCGACCGCATCGGCCTTGACAATCTGGCATATGTAACTCCAGATTGCTATTTCCGTGCGTTAGACAAGGAACTGATCGATGATGTGTTAACAGGATTCACAAAGGGTACTGACATATTCGAGAAAGACGAGCAATAAAGGAATGCGGTCGGGGAAACCCCGACCAGGGCATCTAATACATCTCAGGTTTTAGCTCGACACCAAGGTCAGACATCGTCTTCTTGTACGTCTTGATGACGGTTTGGTACTCCTTGCTGGGTCTGCGTTTGTCGGCATCCCATGCCTCGAACAGGGTCTTGCCGAGCGGTGGGGCCGCAAGCTTCGACTCGTACTTCGAGAGGAGCTTCTTGACGAGCTCGTTGGCATCCTTCCGCTTCATTCCGGCGACAGCGTGACCAACCTCTGCCGATATCCTAGGCTCTACGGGCGTCGTGCGATCTTCCTCTCGGTTGGACGCAACACCGACGGACTCGATCGACTGGCCTGAAACCACCGCGGCTGTCACGGAAGCGGAAGTTTCGTAGAGGCACATCGGAGTCGTCGGTCCTGCGGATGTGTAGTTGAGGTTTATGCTCAGCAGGTGAGTGTTCTTGCTTATCGCCTGCCCGGTCGCGCTGATGATCCATAGCATCTCCCTGGCACTGCTCGATACGTACCTCAGATGCAACGGGAACGAAAGCAGCCAGCTCGCCTGATATGTCAGGATGCCCATCAAGTGGTGTGCGGCGGAGGACACGGCCGTGCTCTCCGGTCCGCCTGAGTATCCTCCAAGCATCGCCCCGAAGCACATCCCGATGGGTCCTCCCACCGACAGTGCAACGGTCACCTTGTTCAGCCTGTTGAAGTCCACCTTCATCGGGTCCATGCAGCAGATCATATACCCGTCGGAAGCCCTCATCCCGAATTTCGGGTGCAGGGCGGCCGCGAGCGCGATGTCCGACTCGGCTGTCGCAAGCGAGTTCATTATCGGGATTCCCTGCCTGCCGGCGCGGTTGCAAGCCTCCCTAGCTAGGACGGCGTTCCTCATCGCACCCAGCAGTTCCAGCGGTGACGCCGGTCTGATCCTCATCCCTCCGACCCTGGTTATCGCCGGGGTCGTTATCGCGTTCACCTCTGGGATCTCCGCGTACCCTTCGACAAGCGTAAGGAACGAACGGTCGCTAGAGCAGGCCCCTCCTCCGGCGCCCAGCAGGCACCACGGAGGGGTCTTGTCCTCGATCTTCCTTGGCTTGAAGGATTTCCTGTCCGGCCCCTCCCCGAAATGGAGGTGGTCCGGCGCGATCTTCAACGCGTTCTTGATCTCATCCTCAGTGTAGGAAATTACCCTGTTGGTGTTCGTGCAGTATGCTCCGACATCGATGAGCAGCTCGACCGCGGCCTCGAAGATGTCGTCCGCGAGGGAATTATCGGATGGGATCGGCTCGCTAGGGTCGAATTTTATTCCGTGCTCCTTGACCTTCTCGACGACCTTCGGTGCGAACCGCTTTAGCTGGAAGTCGTTCTCACTCATCGGCTTGCCATTCAGAGCCTTCTCCATGACATCTAGAATCTGGGCCAAGAGATCACTTCCCCTTAGAGTGCTTCTCTACGAGCTTGACTGCGGCGTTCGCGTCGGCTCCCCAGCCGTCAGCCCCGATCTCGTCCGCCCACTCCTTGGAAGTCGGCCCCCCTCCGATGAGCACAGCGACCTTCTTCCGCTCCCCCAGCGCGGACAGATAATCGACGATGTCCTTCTGCGAACCGAGAGTGCTCGACATCAGGGCGGATGCGCAGATGACCTTCGCCTTTGACTTCTTTGCCTCCTCGACAAGGTCTGAGGTCTTCACGTCGACCCCCATGTCGATCACGTTGAAGCCGCGCGCCATGAGCATGCTCGCGACGATGTTCTTTCCGATCTCATGGACGTCCCCCTGGACGGTCGCCACCACAACAGTGGCTTTGGCCCCCTTTCCATCCTTCGGGAGAAGCGGCAGGAGCAGTGCTGTCGAAGACTTGACCGCATCGGCTGCCAGCATGAGGTCTGGCAGGAAGATGACCATCTTCTCGAACTTGTCCCCTACCTCCTCGATCGCCGGCACGAGAGCCTTCTCGATCACGTCCATCGGAGGGATCTTTGCCTTAATTGCGGCTTTCGTCGCGCTCACCGCGGCGTCAGGGTCGTACGCCAAGACGGCCTTCTGCAAATCCTTCATGATTTTATCAACGCTCATTCACTTTGCCTCCCAGGCATCTCTGAGGAGATGCGCTGCTCCAGCGAATGACCTATGCCTAAATAAATTGTCCTGATTGCACGGTGTTTTCCTCAGGCGCTCCACAAGATAGATATGTCTTTGAGGCATCATTTCTCTTCAATATCTGAGGGAGGATGTCATCAGATGAAGGAAACTCTTCCAAAGGGCACGGTATCGCTCGCGAACAATGTGTTCTGGGTGGGGATCAAGCACCACAACAGGCGCCTGTTCGATGCGCTCATCCCGCTGCCGCACGGCACTAGCTACAACGCGTACCTGGTCATCGGTTCTGAGAAGATCGCGCTCATTGACACGGTGAATCCTGGGTTCGAGGGCGAATTGCTCGAGAAGATATCACAGCACGTAGACCCGAGCAAGATTGACTATGTCATAATGAACCACGCTGAGCCAGATCACGCCAACGCCGGGCAGCATGTGCTCAAGGTCGCGACGAAGGCGAAGCTGATCACCAGCAAGAAGGGGAAGGAGGCTTCCCTCATCTACTTCGGCGTCGACGAATCGAGAATCACCGTGGTCGATGACGGCGCGAAGATCGAACTGGGAGGCAAGACGCTCGAGTTCATCTATGCTCCCTGGCTGCACTGGCCCGAGACCATGTTCACATATCTCATAGAAGACAAGATACTGTTCCCGTGCGACTTCTTCGGGCAGCATATCGCCTCGGGGGAGTTCTTCGCCGACGAGGTCGGCAACGATGTCGTCCTGGATATGGCGAAGCTGTACTTCGCGGAGATCATGATGCCTTTCAGGAAGCCATGCCTCGATGCCATCGAGAAGCTCAAGAAGCGCGACATAAGGATGATCGCGCCGTCCCATGGAGTCATGTACAAAGACCCGAAGATGATCATGGACGCGTATTCCGACTGGGCCGGCGAGAAGATGAAGAGGAAGGTCCTCGTCGCCTATGTCTCGATGTGGGGGAGCACGGAGAGGATGGTGAACGTCCTGACCGAATCCCTGATCAAGAAGGGCATCGATGTCAGGATATTCGACCTGCCGAACTCCGACATCGGCCATGTGGCGAAGGAACTGGTCGATTCTCCTGTCGTCGTCGTGGGCGCCCCGACGGTGCTCGGCGGGGTACATCCGGTGGCCGCTTACGCGACGATGCTGGTCAAGGCTCTCAGGGCTCCAACGAAATATGCGGCCGTACTTACCTCCCACGGCTGGTCAGGCGGCGCGATAAAAGCTCTCCAGGACATCCTTGCGGGAACGAAGATCGAGATCATCGGCGCGGTCGACGCCGTGGGCAAGCCGACCGAGAAGGATATCGAAGATGTCCTCAAGTTAGCTGATAAGATCGCCGAGAAACTGGGATAGAGGGAGTTCCTTACCTTCGCTGGTATCGGTAGTCGTGGCCGCAATATGGGCAGACGTTGACGTTCGAATCTATATGTCGCCCACAGGCGACGCAATGTCTTTCCACAGACTGCTGG
>Ga0315274_10004471_pt1 | contig 20563 bp, 23 predicted proteins | sample YL17G02_20_MG_FD_203700 | JGI IMG/M metagenome (GOLD analysis project Ga0315274, IMG submission 203700) | Sediment microbial communities from Yellowstone Lake, YNP, Wyoming, USA - YL17G02_20 | ecosystem: Environmental > Aquatic > Freshwater > Lake > Sediment | place: USA: Wyoming | collected...
GGCTTTTATAAGAATTTATGTATGTCATTTTTCACCTCTTTATTTTACCGTCGGTAAAATAATATATTTATTTAATATATCGACGATAAACGAGTATTTATACTTTACTAATTATGGGACAGCCTGTGAAGGTGGATTTTGGGGTTGAGCCACTTCCTTTAAATTTAAATTAACAATTGAAACTAATCCATCATCACAATTCTGATTTTCATTACACACAGAAATAACTCCGTTTCCTTCTCCTGCCAAGTTATCTTTGGTTGCAGTTACTTTAACATCATTATCTACATTGCATAATCCAACATCAAATCTAACAGCATAGGTTCCATCATTTAAGCTGTTTGTATTTAGAGTATTAAAATTACATGTTACTATAACAGAAGCTTCACCGATATTTCCTGAATAATCAGAATTATAAATTTTCCCAGCAACAAGAGTCTGTGCGCTTGTTAAACTTATAGATAAGATTATAAAAACTAAAACCGAAAAAATACAATAAACCTTTGATTTAAACATACTTTAAAATATAAAAAATCATATTTAAGTATTACTATATTCTGAGCTATATTTTTTTTAACTATCACTTAGAAGTTATTTTTATACATTTAATCCGGAGTAATTATTATCTTTGTTGGAACAATTTCATCAACCCAAAAATGTATATCAATTTCCATAGGATAGTTAGGGTCAGGCCACCAAAGCTTTCTCTTAAATTCAGGCTCTCCGATTAAATTCTTATATATTTTTACTTCTATTTTTGCCCTATTAAAACCATTCAAAAACTTATAATTCTCAGAAATAGTCTTGCTTTCATTATCAGCAAGACTAAATTTTCCCTTGTCTATTTCAAATAAAAGAGTATTATTAATATCAAAAGCCTCAACAGTATAATTATACTCAACATCCTGATATTCCAAATTATGAGTTGCAAAGGAAAAATTATAGGTTTTGTTCAAGAATACATTTTTAGGCAGTTCTGTATGATTTTCAAGATAAAGTTCTGTTAAAGGCTCAATTCCCAAAGGAATAAAGTATAAAACAGCCAAAAATATAGCCAAAATTGCAATTCCTGCTATTATTATGTATTTCATTTTCTTAATATGGCACTACTTAAAAATTAGGAAAACAGCAACATTTATAAATATTTCCTAATATATATTTTAGAGGTGATAGCAAACAAGCACCTCAGAGCCTAATTCTGAGATAATTACTGAAAATAGATAATATCAGTAATAAAAAACACGAGTTAAACTAGGGCTACTCAAATTAAGCTATGTAAGAGAAGCTAAGGAAAAGCAACTCAAATCAAGCTAAGCTACTCATCTGCAAAGCTTAACCAGTTTATCAAATTACCAAATAAAAGATAATAGCAAAAAATCAAAATGGCTAAAAAATTCAAGAAAATTACTGTTGTGATTCCTTGCAATAATGAACAAGCAGGTATAGAAAAAGTAATTAAAGATATTCCAAAAAAGCGATTAAAAAAACTTGGTTTTAAAACAGAAATTATTGTCATAGACAATAATTCTAATGACAAAACAGCAAAAATAGCTAAAAAATTAGGTGCAAGAATAATATTTGAGCCAAAGCAAGGAAAAGGAAATGCTATAAGAACAGGATTTAGAAACATAAGCAAAGATACTGATTTTGTAGTGATGTTAGATGGAGATAATACATATAAGCCCTATGAAATGCTAAGATTAATTGAACCTCTTGATTCTGGATTTTGTGATGTTATAATCGGAAGCAGATTAGAAGGAAAAATGAATGGTCATGCAATGAGTTTTTCCCATAAATTTGTAAATTGGGCATGGACATTTTTTGTCAGGCATTTCTATGGAGCAAATGTCACAGATACCTGTACTGGATATTTTGCATGGACAGCAAAAGCAATAAAAAAGCTTAATGGTTACATAAAATCAGAAGGTTTTGCAATTGAAACTGAAATGATAACAAAAATGGCAAAGATGAAATATAAAATATATTCAGTTCCCATAACCTATGACCCAAGAAATGGCAAAGAGCATTCAAAGCTTCATCCAGTAAGAGATGGCCTAAAAATCAGCTGGATGTTAATTAAAAATCTTAGCTGGAAGCCGGGGAGGTGATGGGGATGATTTTTTTACTTAAATTATGGTTAATTTTGATTGGGATAGTAATAATAATTTTTGGTTCTTACACTGGTTTGTATTATTATTTTTCAAAAAAACCAACACCAATATTCAAAAAGAAAATTTTTCCAACAGCTACATTAGTAATTCCTTTTTATAATGAAGAAATAGTTATGAAAAAGAAAATTGAGGATATATCTAAAATAAGTTATCCTAAAAATAAATTATTAGTTTTATTTTTAAATGATCATTCTGATGATAACAGCATTAACATAATAAAAAAAGAAAGCAAAATACTTCCATTTAAATTTAAGATTGTAAATAACGAAAATAAAAGAGGAAAATCAAATGCATTAAATTATATTTTCCCAAAAATAAAAAGTGAGATTACAATAATAACTGATGCAGATTCTTTAATTAAGGAAGATGCAGTTGAAAATTTAGTTCAGTATTTTCAAAACAAAACTATTGGTGGTGCAAATGCAAAACTAGTTATATTAAAACCAGGTCAAGATAGTAAAACTTACAAAGAAGAAAAAGACTATAGATTTTTTTATGACATCTGGAGGCATGGAGAAAGCAATATTAGTTCTATTTCTATTTGCAATGGTCCTTTAATGGCTTTTAGAAGTAAATTATTAGAAGAAATTAGATTAGGAAGTGTTGTTGATGATACAGAATTAGTTTTTAAAGTTATAAATAAAAATTTTAGAGTGGTTTATGACTCTACCTCATTAGTTTATGAAGTGACTCCTTTAGAGTCTGTTGAAAGAACAAAACAGAAAATGAGAAGAGTTAGGGGATTAATTGAAGTTTATCTAAAAAATTTGGGTATGTTGGGGAAAGGGAAGTTTGGGTCGATAGTTTATCCATATGCACTATTGACACATGTAGTGGCACCATACTTAATTTTAGCAATAAGTTTGATTTATTTAATCTTAATTATTAAGATTCCTCTGATTATCTTATTGTTATTGGGATTTTTTATTCCTAAAATTGGACCATTTGCTTATTCTTTTATCAGCACTCAAATAATTATGGCTTTATCCCCATTTTTAGCTAGAGGATGGAATACTGCTAAAAGTTCTAGGGAGGAGTTAGGAAGATGAAAAAAGTAAGCATTATAGTAACAAGATATAATGAACCAAATAAATTAATTAATCCCTGCTTGATTGCTTTATCTAAACAAAAAGGCATACAAGCCAAAGTTTATTTTTTGGACCAAAAAGAAGATGATGAAACAAAATCTTTATGCAAGAGATTATCTAATAAAAATATTAAAATAATTTGTAAAAATATACCTGCTAAATCTCTTTCATATGCAAGAAATATAGGTATAAAATTATCTAAAACAGATATTATTCTTTTTACTGATGCTGATGCAATTCCATCACAAAATTGGGCTTTTGAGCTAACAAAAACTTTTAACTCAAAGGAAAATATAGTAATAGTTGGTGGGAGGGCAACTGCAAAATGGTTAACTAATCTTAAATGGTATCATAAGTCTAATATTTTAATAGATGTATACTCCACTTTAGATTTGGGAAAAGAAGTTAAGGAAACCGATAGAATTGTAGGAGTGAATTTTGGATTAAATAAAAAACTTCTAAAAACCGAAGCTTTTTTTGATGAGAGTCAAGGCAGAAGACCTAATTCGCTTTTAAGTGGAGAAGATTGTGATTTGTGTAAAAGAACAAGGGGTAAAGGATTTAAGATATTTTACAATGGAAATGCCATTGTTCAGCATCAAATCCAAAAAGAGAGAATGGGCTTATTTTGGATTATGAAAAGATTTTATTATGGAGGCTATGGAAGAGCTATTTTAGGCGGAATGCCCAAAACATATACAGACAAAAGAAATGTTTATGATAGATTGCTTATTCTGATAATCTCTGTTCCCTATATCATTGGTTTTTTAAAAGGTAAAATAACAAAACAAAAATGACACCAAAAAATAAACTTTTCATTGGAATATTTGCATTTATGCTAATTGTAAATGTATTAATTATATTTAATTTAAATTATTTTTACATTAGAGCAATCTTGGGTTTTATTTTCTTAATAACAATTCCTGGATTGTTAATTATGCTTGCTCTTAAAATTAGAAATATAAATTTCTGGGAATATCTTGTTTATACAATTGGTCTAAGCGTATCTTTTATTATGTTTGCAGGTTTAGCTGTAAACTGGATTTTGCCCTGGCTTAATATAACAGATAAACCTCTTTCATTATGGCCAATATTAATCTGCTTTGATACAATTCTCCTAGCTTTATGGATTATTGCTCAAAGAAGAAATGAAGATAATGCTCATATTCTAATTCTCCCCTTTGATGAATATGAAAGAAAACCTTATTCTAGATTTAAATTTATTCCAAAATTTCCAAGCCTTTCTTGGCTTGATAGAATTTTCATAATAATTCCTTTTTTCTTTCCTTTCATGGCTGTGATTGGAGCATTCCTGCTTAACAATCATGGAACAAACATTGTCACAATGATAATGTTAGGAGCAATTGCAGTTTATGTCTTCTTAGTAGTTTTATTTAGGGATAAATTAAATGAAGATGTTTATCCGTGGGCGATACTGATGATAAGTTTATCCTTATTATTATCATTTTCTTTAAGAAGTTGGTATATTTCTGGGTGGGATATAAGCCAAGAAACATATGTTTTCAGACTTACAATTGATAATGGAATCTGGTCAATGAAAAATTATAATAATGCCTATAATTCTTGTTTAAGTTTATCAATTTTACCTACCATAATAAAATTATTCTCTTCTTTAAATCTCCAACTTATTTTTAAACTTATTTTTCAAATAATATTTATAGTTAATTCATTAACCATTTTTTTAATATTTAGAAGATATATCTCCTCAATTTTGTCTTTTATTGCTTCTTTTTTATATTTTGGAGCAAGTAACTTCAATGCGAGTTTTCCAACATTAATCCGTCAAGAAATAGCCTTCATCTTCTTTGGTCTTATGCTTCTTGTCTTATTCAGCAAAGAGATTAATCCAAAACTAAAAAATTTTTTATTTGTAATCTTTGGATTTTCGATGATAGTCTCACACTATTCAACAAGTTATATTGCCTTAGCAATTTTTATTTTTGCTTATATATTTACCTTAATCTATAAACTATACGAAAACAGAAAAATCAAAAAGGGAAAATTAAAACCTGAAGAGAAAGAACAATTTTATATGACTGGTGTTTTAATCTTATTGCTTCTTGTATTGGGATTTTTGTGGTTAACCCAACTAACAGATACATCTAATGGAATCATATTCACAGTTAAAACAACTTATGAAAATATTGGAAGTACTTTTACTTGGGATTTAAAACACTCATATGTTAAATATGCATTATTTGGACAATCAAAAACAGATGTGTACACCACTAAAGAATTAAATGACTATATCAATGAAACAAAATCATTTTTTAAATCTTCAAATTCATATCCAGAACAACAAACTAATATTTATTCTCCGAGGATTTCCTCTGGAGGGGAAATTATTTATCCTAAAAATCAAAATTTGATGTACCTTTTATTCTATTTATATCAATTTATAAAATATTCAATAATTCTCTCTTTTGTATTAGGATCTTTATTCATTTACCTAAACAGAAAAAAAATAGTTGACAAAGAATTTTCTTTTATGATAATCCTCTCAGTTATTTTGATGGTTTTAATAATTTTACTTCCTTATGTTTCTAAGGCTTATAATTTTGATAGGTTATTCCAACAATGTTTAATTTTTTTATCTTTTTCATCAATTATATTCTTTCAAAGATTATTTAAAAATTATAAAAAAATGTTTCTGATCTTTGTAATATTCCTATATTTAGGATATTCTTTATTTAGTTTAGGGTTTTTATTAACTTATTCTGGGGGGGATCCAACATTAAACCTCTATAACCAAGGAGATAATTATAATACACATTATTCTCATAAAGAAGAAATAGATTCAATTAATTGGATTAACAAAAATAATCTAAAAGAGATTATTTATATGGATCCATATTCCGAACTCAAGAGTTATGCTTTTGGAAATCCATTATTATATTATGATAGGAAGATTATCCCTTTTTTTATGAGCAAATCTTCTTACGTTTATTCTAATTTTGCGAATAAAATAAAGAAACTAAATTATTGGAATGCTAGAGGAAGATTTAATAGCGGTGTTTTGCATTTCAACTTCCCAATAGAATTTCTTAACGACAACAAAAACAAAATCTACAACAATGGAGGTTCTGAAATTTTCAAATGAAAATATTGTGGATTGAAAAAAGATACCTTGATGCAGATTTATCAAAAACAACTCAGTTCGCCTTAATTGAAAATATTATAAAATTGGGTCATAAAGTAGAATATTTTGCCCCCAAGGTTAATATAGAGGTACCAAAATATGTTAATTTTATACCTGTATTTGATAAACCCTTCCTTAAATCTATAACATTTTATATCATGCTTTTTTTATATTTACCCATACTTATATACAAACAAAAACCAGATTTAATAATAGTTGATCATTCCTCTTTTTTTAGTAGCTTACACATGATCTTCTTCTCAAGGTTTAACCTCATCAAGACAAAATTTATTTTCTATATAGTGAGCATACCCGTAGAAATCAGAGGATTGCATGGTTTCTTTATGGAAGCTCAGTATAATCTTTCAATGTTTCTTTCTAAATATCTTTGTAAAAATATGATATTCTTAACAGAAGGCACAAGGAAAGAAGAATGCAGAAGATTTAAGATAGACCAAAAAAATATGAAGATGGGAATCTGTCATTGTGGTGTGAATGAATCTTTATTTAATAGAAAGCTATATAAAACCAAAGCAAAAGAATTGAAAAAAAAATTTGGGCTTAATAAAAAATTTATAGTCATGTATCATGGAATATTAACTAAAAACAGAGGGTTACAACAAACAATTAAATCAATATCAAGAATAAAAGAGACATATCCTCAAATTGTTCTTTTTATTCTTGGGGATGGTCAAGTAAGAGCAGAATTAGAACGTTTGATTAAAAAAGAAAAAGTTGAAGATAATGTTATTATATGGGGGCCAGTAGAACACAAAGAAGTCCCTGCTTATATAGCAATGTCTAATGTAGGCATAATTCCATTACCAAATCATAGGTGGTGGCGTTATCAATCTCCTTTGAAATCATTTGAAAACTTAGCAATGGAAAATCCAGTTATTTTAACAGATATCCCCTCACATCGAGAAATAGCAAATGGAAAAAATGTGGGTTTTTTTATTTCATCAAATAGCCCAAAAAATATAGCCGAGGCTATTGTTAAAGCTTATAATAAAAAAGATAGGTTGAATAAAATGGGTATAGCTGGGAGAAAGACAATTATTGAGGAATATACATGGGAAAAGATTGCTAAAAATTTAGAGAAATTTATTAAGGAGGTTTATAAATCCTAAAGATGGTAATAAATAATTTTCCAAAAAAAATGTTTGAACAGTTATATAAAAAGATGAAAATATTTGATAATGTCCATGAAATAATTTATATCAGCCTAATTAATAGCTCAAATGTTGGGGATAGTTTGATTTATTTGGCTGAAAAAGAGTTTTTCTCAAAAAAGGAAATAAATATTAAATTAGAATTTAAAGATAGTCAAATCATAAATAAAAAATCTATTAATAAGTTACCAGAAATTCCTATAGTGGTTCGCGGTGGAGGATATTTTGGAGACGTTTGGTATGAATCTTATAAGGTACTTGAATATCTAGTTGAAAATTATAAAGATAATATGATAATTTTTATGCCTCAAAGTATATTTTTTAGAGATAAATCAAAATTAAAAAAAGCAAAGATTATATTTGATAAACATAAGAAAATAATTATTTTTGCTAGAGATAAAATTAGTTATAAATTAGCAAAAAAATATTTTAAATATGCAAAAATATATTTATCTCCAGATTCTGCATTCTTTTTAACAAATAAACTAAAACCATCTAAAAAAATTTATATATCTAAAAAATTCAAAAAAGGAGGGATCCTATATTTAAATAGAAGCGATAAAGAAAAAAACTTTGGATTATACAGCAAAAATATCCTATCATTCGATTGGATTTATTTAGATTTATTAAGCAGAATAAAATACTCTCCTCATCGATCAATCCAAAGAGCAATTGATCTATTCAACAATAAAAAATTAATAATTGCCTCAAGACTACACGGGGCTATTCTTGCCTCAATTTTAGGGAAACCATACATATTAATTACAAATAATTATCATAAGATAGAATCTTTTTATAATTCTTGGTTAAAAGATGATATAAATGCTCATTTAGCGAGAAATAGAGTAGAGCTCAAAAGGTTAATTGAACATTTTTCTTAAACGCCATAAGCGAGATTTTTAAATAACTAATTACTTCCTCTCCTTTTTACTCTCCATTTTGTATAACCATCAATGTGATAATCTGCTAATTTTCTTGTAAGAGATTTTAATCTCTCCCAATTTTTCTTATTATCTCCCTCATTTTTAAAATCTTGTTCTAAATTTTTAAAGTCCATAGCTAATTCATGATACCCATGAATTTTTTCTATCATATCTTTAAAGACTAAAGGGATAATGGCTAGAACGAGCCCAAGCACACCTAAAAAGATTCTTATAAAGATACTATCAAATTGCCATCCCAATAATATTATACTTATAATTATGGACGTCAAAATAGAAAAAGTATAAATAAGAGAATATTGATTAGCTATTAATTCTAAACATTCTGAAGTAGATTTGCATGAAAGACAATTCTTATTAATCTTTTTCATCTTCTTTTATTAAATGCCTCCCAAACAGAGATAATTATCATTAAAATAAATAAAAATGCAAGAAATCCTCCCAATGCACCAAAGACATTAAATGCTTCAAATATGGAGGGAATCACTCCAGAAGACAAAAAAACAAATATAAAAATAAAAAATATAATTATCCCAAAAATGGCAGTTACAGCCTTTTCTATTTCACTTCTAGCATTTTTTTCTTTCATCTTCTCTTTATTTTATGGGAACTTTTCATAATTTAAATTTTGAATTTCTATTCCCCAGTCATTAGTCTGTTGCTTAACTAAATTTATTAATAAATCTGGAATCTCTCCGGCTTTAATTTGTTGGATATAAGTTTCTTGGAATTGGTCTCCTGCATTAAATTTATTTATATGGACTGGCTTTTGTGAAATAAGAGTATTAGAAATCTTAAATAATATATTAAAATCTACAAAATCAGTATAATCATCCCCATTATTAAATACTTGAATACTTGCTTTAGGCTCGGCAATAACCATGTCTGGTTTTATTATAGCTCCTCCAATCATAGTTAAGATGATGTTTCCATATTTCCAATCCCATGACTTAGATAAAAACGATACATCTATTTTAGCAGAATTTGCAATTAAAGGATTTGGATCAATATTATCATTGTATCTGTCATTATCAGTATTGGGATTATTAGGGTCTGTTCCAATTTCATTCTCTTTTATATCTGTAAGACCATCATTATCTGAATCAATTGCCTTACATTTACTTTCTTCACATTCATACAAATCTGGGCATGGTTTAACCAAAAATCCACTACCCTCTTTACAGCATTCATAAGGGCAGGTTTTATCTTCAGAACTAATATTGCTTATCACATTGCTACTTTTAAAAACCAAAAAATATAGAATTAATACTGCCATGATTCCAATAATCCAAAGTAGAGTTTTGTTTGTTTTTTTATGTTTTTCAACTTTAGAATCTAAATGTTCAATTTCACAATTAGTACAAAGAGAGCCTTCAGGGATTTCTTTGCCACATTTATTACAATAAGTCATAGAATATTTAAATAGAATAACTATTTAGAATTTTCGTTTCTTCCTATCCCAATACAGGCTTTTCATTATTTCTTCCACAGCATCCACGCAAACATTATTGCAGTTAAAATCTGGCCGATAAGATATGCATATCCAATTCCTAAAAGGCCCTGCCCTTGTTTTATAAATAACAAGGATAATCCAAGAATAAACACTGCACTTAACATGCTTCTTGTTATTAACACAGATATTTTCTTTCTTACTTTAATTATGCTTGCGATCACAGCATTTATCGCAACAAAAATCCCTGAAATTGCCATTAAATTCAAAAACATATAACCTTCACTTGAATATGATTTTCCAAATAATAATAAAACATATTTTCCGAATATGATTGTAAGGATTATTGCTGGAATTATTAATAATGAGATTATTTTAATTGCTTTTTTTACTTGATGTTTAAGCTGTTTTTCATTATAACTTCCTTCTGCAAATAAAGAATTAGAGGTTGCACTTGGGATTATAAAAAGAGTAGATGCAATCATCATAGCCATGTAATAATAAGCAGCTGTTTCAGCTTTCAACATATTAGTTATTATTAAAGGCAGAAGCAAAGTTGGCAACCCCCCAATAAATCCAGCAACATAATTTCCAAAACTATATTTTCCTATTTTCCTTATTATAGAATCATAAAAAACAAATCTTGGCTTATAATTAAATTTGTAAATTAAAATAATAAAACTAACAATAAATCCAATAATTAAAGCCAACATCCAAGAGCCAAAAATACCATAAGCTCCTAAGCTTACTAATAAAAAAGGAAAAGCAAGCTTTAATATGCTGAAAATTGAATTTTTTACTAAAGTATATTTTGCACTTCTATAAGCAACAAAAACATTGTCTATTAATCCATTCAAGCTTGCAAAAACCATAAAAACAATAAAAACAAAAGCTAAAATCATATTTTCTTTTATAAAATGAAGTTTTGGAGATGTAAAATCAATTACAAGCAGGAAAATAACACTTACAACAATTGTAAATAAGGCAATAAGGGTAAAGCAGGTATTAATTTTCTGGTTTTTTCTTTCTGATTTTGGGAGAAATCTTATTAATCCTGCTCCTAACCCAAGAGCAGAAATAGAAGTTATTAAAACACTTGCAGAAATGATTGTTGTAGCTAATCCTACTTGTTCTGTTGTAAATAATCTTGCATTTATCATCCAAAAAACAAATCCTAAAATAGACATTACAAAAGTTCCTATCATGAGATAAAGAGAATTTCTATAAAGAGAATCTTCTGGTATAAGTTTTGTTTTTTCATCTTTCATCCACTTGTAAAACAAGAACCAGAATAATGCAAAATAAGAAAGGAAAAGAATCCATGCTGCATTTGTATGAAATATTCCTATAGCGAAATTATGTGATACATAAGCTCCAAATAAGATTAGAAGATATACTCTTAATATGTTTAATAAAAAAACACTTATTAAACCTGGAATAAATAATAAGGCTGCTTTCTTTTTATTTAATATTTTCCAGTCATAACCAACAATAAAAATATATAAAAAGATAAACATAAGCATAGAATCGATACCAGAGCATGGTTTGCCTATATTAACAATAAAATTATTGAGACTAATTATCGGAGTGTTGTTAGAAAAACTTAATGTAGTTTGTGATGTTAAGTTTAATAGATAATAGACACTTTTAGCAACAACAAAACTAAAATAAACCCATAATTTTTGAAATTGAATAATTGAGAACAGAGTTATGATAAATACAACAATTGATAATTCTATTTCTTTTTTAAATTTTTTAATAAAATCTTTGGAAAACTTTATTCCAAAGATACTAATTGCAAGAAAAAGCGTGCCTAAAATTAATGTTAATTCTTTTAAAGGAAAAAATAACCAAATATTAGCAACTGCAAAAACTGGATTGCTTGCAAGAAAATCCTTAAGGAAAAAATAGCCAGCAAAACTTAGAAGGCTAAGAAACCCAAAGGAACTAGTGGTTTTTGGTTCAAATTTATATGCTTCTAATTTTTTTATTTTATCTCTGGCTAAGAAAAAAAAGATTAGAGCAGCAAACAGCAATGATTTCCCTATATCTACATCAAGAATAAAATAATATTCACTGGGCAACTTACTTTCTCTGATTAGAAGTAGAGCTAACTGTATAACAATAAACAACCCCACAAACAACCCAGTTTTCCATAAAAACTGCTTAAAGCCTTTGTCTAATTTAATCTTCATAACAAAGATATAGAGAGTGTATTTTTAAATCTTATTATTAGTCACCACTTAAAAATTATAATAAAATTCTCTTTTTTCATTCATTTAAAAATTCAGTTTTTTAGCAAGCTTTATAAATTAAATTTTCCAAGTTTAATTATGAAAGAAAAAACAAGGCACATAATCGAAAGAATATCATTAACAATTTTTGTTTTTAGCTTGCTTGCAGGGATTTATATCATAGGGAATGGGTGGTTTCATCCAGAAACCTTAAAATGGCAGTTAACTCATTATGCTTCATGGCCAAGAGAAGATAATTTTGGAGTATTTTCTTTTATTGTCTCTTTCTTTAGCTTTCTTATATGGAATTTAACAAGAAAATAAAAGGAAAATAAAAATAGAAAAAATAACTTAACTTTACCTCACCTCTCCCTTCTTTACTTCTGCTTCTAACTCCTGCTGATGAATAATTTATATTAGATTTACAAGATATTGATAATTATTGGATTTGGGTTGCCTTCGGCTCCCAAAATAAAAAATAAAACTATAAACGAAAGATTTAAATAACATGTAAATCTTAATTATTTAGATTGGTATGTTAAATAATTGAGGAGAATCTGTTTATGAAAAAAAATAAAATTCCGGAGAAAGATGAAGAATATAAGCTTAGAGGATTATCTAATAAAGATATAAAAATAGTCTCTGAACTTGAATTTAATAAAAAGTATTATTTTAAAAGAGAAGATATTGCTAAGTTTTTTAATAATAAAAAAGAGATGATAAATACTTTATTTTCACTTAATAAAAAAGGGAGAATTGTGAGGCTTAATAAAAACAAATATTTTCTAGTTCCAATTAAAGCAAGAATTGGCAGGTGGACAGATGAGCCATTTATAATTATTGATGAATCTATGGAAGGAAAAGATTATTTTATCGGAGGTTACGGCGCTGCGAACTATTGGAGGCTTACTGATCAAATACCTTTTAAATATGAAGTTTACACAATAAGAAGGCAGGGGAAATATAAGCTACTTGGTGTAGATATAATATTTCGCAGGACAACAAAAGAAAGGATAAAAAAAGTTAGTTGTGAGCGAATAATTAATGGCCATCAATTTAAAATATTAAATAAAGCTGAATCAAGAAGATGGATAAAATTGAGAGAATAACTCTAAATGCTTTTGAGGAGATAGTTGCAAAAAAGAGATTTGTAAAACCCCTATTAGCAAAGGATTATTATATAACAATACTTCTCTATTTAATAAAAGATGTAGAAGGAATATATTTTAAAGGCGGAACAGCACTCAATAAAATTTTCCTCAATCATCAAAGATTAAGTGAAGATATTGACTTTACACTAACAAGAAATGAAAAAGAAATAAGGGAAGAAATCCATGAGATTATAAAGAATTCAGGGCTCTTTGCAGGGATTAGTGAAGGAAAAAACGTTGAAGGTTTTCTGAGAATTATTGCAAAATATAAATCAGAATTAGGAGAAGGAGAGGTATTTATTGACTTAAATAAAAGAGCCAGTATTCTGCTTACACCAGAAGTTCATAAAATTGCTCATTTCTATTCTCCATTTATCCCCGAGTTTTCAATAAAAACTTTAGCTAAAGAAGAATTAATTGCAGAAAAACTTAAGGCAACAATTACAAGAAACAAGCCAAGGGATCATTATGATGTTTACATGATAATAAAAAATAATCTGCCATTAAATATAGAGTTAGCAAAAAAGAAATGTAAAGAAGCTGGGAAAGAATTCTCAATAATTAGAATGTTTAATAAAGCCAAAACACTAAAAAATAGATGGGACAAAGACATGCTTACTTTAATCTCAGAAGAGATAACTTTTCAAGAAGTTATTAAATTCTTAGCGCAACACTTTAAATTAAAAGAAGAGAAAGATAAACTAAAAAACACGAACAAAACAAAAAAGCTTGAAATAAATGCAAGGAAAGAAATATAAAATAAAAAATAAAATTATCTTCTTCTTACAAAGAAAAATATACTTACAGCACCAACTAAAGTTAGTACTCCAATTGCTAATCCAAACTCAGGTATTAAAGGAACATTAACAATTCCTATATCAATATCAAGACATCTTTTAGTTATCCAATTTTTGATTGTTCCTTCTTCTTCCCCACTTAATCCATCTTTTGTAGCACTAACAGTAACATCATCCCCAGAAATACACTGGTTTTGTGGAAAAAGAACAAAATAAGTTCCTTTTAAAAATCCAAAATTAACACTATGGGTATTTCTTGTAGAAATTGTACCATTATGATTACATTCTACTGTTACATTAGCATTTCCAGCTGATTGATTTGTATCTGCATAGTAAACCCTTCCCTCAACAATAGTCTTTGTTATCTCGCAATCACCATGATTTTGATAACCACAAGCAGAAACATAATTTACACTAAGAACTAAAAATAATATAGAAGTCAATAACATAAACATCTTTTTCATCTTTTTATTAAATCTAAAAATTTACTTTCTTCTTACAAAGAAGAAAATTCCAACAGCTGCAAGAATTGTCAATCCACCAACAAATATTCCAAATTCTGGAATTAAAGCTATGTTAATAACTCCTAAATACAAATAAAATTCTCCAGTATAATCTTGTATCTTTGCAGTTTCAATTGAACTAGTAACTCCCTCTTTTTCAGCATATGCAGATGCTGTAGTATCCAAGCATCCATCTTCTGGATCAAAGGAAACTGAGTAAGTTCCGTCAGTCTTGCTTGCTGCAGTTTTTGAAATATTATTGCAAGTTATATGAACAGTTGCATCAGCAACTGGTCCTGCTGTTTCAAAATTAGGTGAATCATATATTTTTCCAGCAATAAGTGTTTTATAACTAGGTACTGTTATAGCACTAACAACACCGATAGCTGAAACTAAGAATAAAGCTAGAAACATAAATACCAATACTTTTTTCATGTAACTATTAAAAAACTTCTATTTAAAAGCATTATTTTTGTTTAAAATATAGTTTCTGAACTATATTTTTTTTAACTACCAGCTTTAAGTTAAAATTTAATGATTAAATTTAAGGAAAAAATCAGAATTAAGCTAAAACAAACAAAAAATAATGCAATATAAGATTAATTGCAACTGCTAAAAAAATATTTCTTGAAGAATCATAAATTATACCAATGAATATACCTGCAAAAAAAATGAACAATGCAAATAAAGCTCCATATCCTAAGCTAAAAATCCCATACAGAAATGCGGTGATTAAAATAGAAGCAGTAATTCCATAACTCTTTTCAAGAAGATTTTGAATCATTCCCCTAAATAAAATCTCTTCTGAATAAGATATGAGAGGAATAAGATAAATAAGCCAGGAGTATTTATCAAAACTGAAAAGAGAATTTCCGATAATTCCCAAAGCTATTCCAATAAAAACTGCTAAAGGAAGCAAACCTAATTTTTCTTTTTTATGTCCGTGATCCAACTTAAATCTTACAGAATAATAAAAAGACAAAAAAAGCAGAATAGAGTAAGATATAAGAATTTTCCAGAAGAAGCTTAATGAAATAAACAATTCTGTTATTCTTACTATTGGAACAATCATAAGAACGATTATTAACCTGCCATATTCGTTCAATAATTTTGTATGTGACAGAGAAAGCAGGCATAGAGCTATTAAAGAAATGTATAAAATAAACCCGATTGTTGCCTTTATATTTAAAATAATTTCTGAACAAATTAATATTAAAATTACTAAAACCGCAAAATGCTTTTTCATAAACAATTCCTGATATATATCTTTAAACATTTTAATGAAATATTATTTAATTGCAGAATATGTAGCATAAATACTCAATGATGCAATAATCACAAAAACAATCACCAGTACAATTATTAAAGGTTTTAAGGCATGCTTAATCTTCTCATTTCCAAGCTCAAATAACATTAAGTAAGCTATTGTCAGCAGGCTTAAAATTATTGGAGATATATTCCCAATACTCTCTGATATAATCATACTAATACTTTCTCTTAAGGGTATTTAAATATTAACTACAAATTTTTTATTTAAAACGACCTTTTTCTTTTTTCTTCATCTTCTGCGGTTTTCTAAATGTTGTTTAAAATCTTTCTTAGGTCTTTTATATCCTCCAAAACAAAATCCGGCTTTTCTTCTAATATTTCTTTTCTGCTGTCCCAAGCGCATTTCCCGCAGATAATTATGCTTCTGCATCCAACTTTTTTGGCTGTTTTAACATCAGCTGCCCTGTCTCCAATATAATAACAATTTTCTTTCTTAATTTTATTTTTTCTTAAATAACTCTCTATAAACTCTGCTTTATCTGTAAAATCCTCTGCTCCGTAAATCTCTTTAAACTCTTTTTGCAATCTAAAATGTTTTAAAATTGGCAAGACAAATTCTTTTAAAGAATTTGTAACAAGTATTTTTTCATCTTCAAGCTCTTTTATGGCGTCAACGTCTTTGCATTTTTTTACTTTATCTGCTTGTTTTTTTACATTTTTCATAATTTTCTTGTGCAAAAACCATAAGCTTAAAGAGGACAAGCCTAATTTTTTCAAAACATTTTTTAAGCTTAGCCCTAAATCTACAATCTTATCAACATCTTGATAAGAATAGCCAAATTTTTTCACACCTTCATAAATGACTTTATAATAAACTGATTTAGTGTCTGCGATTGTTCCGTCAAAGTCAAAAATGAGCAACTCTTTTTCTCCCATAGTATAAAGTATATACCCCATCTATATAAACATTTTCAATTCCTTATTTCTATACAAATTTTATAAAAATGCCCTTCAGAAAATTTAAAGCACAAAAACCTCCCACATATAAGGAAAGAAGTCATAGAAAGAGGGATGACAAGTATCAATTTACTAAAAATGTAAACAGGATATATTTTCTATAGCAGATTAAGCCTTTATTCGATAATTCCGATGAAGTTAAAGAAGAAATAGGAAGAATTAATCAAAGCTATTATGGGAAAATCTCAGGAATCGAAGTAAGAATAGATTTTAATCCAACTTCTTCATGCAGCTTACATGCAAAAACCGAAGAAGATTTGGGAAGAGTATACAGAGAAGTTATAAGAGCTTTAACTTAATTGTTAACTTGACTTTTAATTAACAGTTAGACATATATTTTAACATGCACAAATATTTTTAATCCCTAAATTATTAAAGAGCAAATGGATGAAAAAAAAGGGCTTCTTGCTAAAATCTGCAAAGGAATTAAAAAATATAAAAAAGAGATTTTTATAGGAGTTGTTGCTTCTGGAGTAATCTCTCTTATACCTTATTATTGCCATCTTTCAAATCTTTACAGAGAAAGAATTGAAATTTTAAACCAGCAGATTGGGCTTTTAAAAGTAAAAGAAGCAGAACAAGAGCCAAATGCTTTGATTGCAGACACCCGCGAACTTCTTTTCAAAACTCAAGGAAAAATAAAGGAGAATAACGAAAAATACCTCTCGATAATTGAAAAATCTAATGAATTGATTAATTTTAATGAAGCTCTTGCTTATGAATTGAAAGTAGTTAGTGATTTTTCAATTGCATCTCAGATTAGATTATTAAAAGACAATTCAAATTATGAGCTGATTTTCTTTAAATCAGGATTCAAAGAAGCCAGCAGCAATATCGAAAATTTCATAGAAAAAGCTGAAAGATACACAACAAAAGAGATTAAAGATAGAGTATTAGAAAAAGAGCCTTGGGGGATCTATGGAGACTTCAACAGAGATGGTTTAGAAGATATTGTTATTCACGATTACATAAAAAAACACAGAATGATTGTTAAAGATGAAAAAGGAAATATCTCTGAAACAGAATACATAGTTGCAGATTCAGATTGTTTTACAGAAGTAATTTTAGTCAGATACGGCTTGCCTGATGGAAACTTCGGATTTTTAGAAAAAATGCCTCATGAGATTTATAAGTCTGTTTGGGAAAGTGAAATCTTCAAAGAAAAAAATGTTTTATCTTATTAACTATTTCTACTTTTCACTTTTTCAAATTTTTCCTCTTTTGCCATAATAAAACAGATGCTTTAGTGTATATAAATATTTTTAAACTTCTTTAGAATTATTTTATTCCCTGCCTTCTTAAGAAATCTTGAATAAACTTTTCATTTTTCTCTGTATCTGCTACTCTCTTTATTGTAAAAACCTCAAATCCTTGTTTTTCTATTTTATCTGCTTTTACTTCAGCCATTGTTTTGTTATGCAGTTCTTTACTTAATAAAACCTCTCCTTGCGAAAGCTCTGCTATCTTCTTCGCTAATGTGAGAGTGTTTCCTAAACTTGTAAACTTCAATTTATTTTCTTCTATTCTGTTTACAATATCCCCAGAATGAACACTTATCCCGAAATTAATCTTATCCTTGAATTTTTTATTATACTCTTGCAGAGTTTTTGCCATACCAGAAGCTACCTTAACCGCATTAGTATAATTTTTGAATGTTTTTGTTGTCAATGGAGAAAAAATTAAGATTGCATTTTCGCCGGTTTTGTAAACCGCTCCTTTATTTTCATATGCTATTCCCAATACCTTCTCCAAGTTTATTTTAGACTCCTTGTTTAGCTCATTTTTAATTTTCAAGCATACCAAAGCTGCGTCTTGTTTTTGCCCTCTTAAAACAAGAGTGTGCTCAGCTTCTCTTATTTCCTTTAAGACTGCAGGTTTTTCTCCCATTTTAAAAACACTTTTTCCGCCATCCATTTTTCCAAAAGAAGAAGGCTCAGACAAAACAAAATTTTTCTTCAGCACTCTTCTTGAAGTTACAAAAATGAACATTCCCATAACTAAAATAATAAAAACCCATACTATAATTTTGTTCCTCGTAAAAAAGTTTTTCTGCACTTCTTTTACAGAAACTACATTTCCAGTCAGTGAAACTCCTTCGCCAGAAATAGAGTTAGAGCCGTCTGTGACAACAATGCTGTAAGCTCCGTCTGGAGCCATGAGCTTATAGCTTTTTTCCTCTCCAACCTCAAGCTCATCGTTTATTATTTCAACTATATCGCTTATTCTTACTTGAACAGCTTTATTGTATTTTACATTTCCAACATTTTTTATTGTTAAAGTTCCATTAACCATTCTAAATTCAGCCTCTTCATTTTCTTCTGCATAAAACTGCCTCTCACCATAAACTCCTGAAGAATAAGCTTTTATTTTATAATACCCAGAAGAAAAGTTTTTTTCAATAAAAAAACTTCTGTCTTCATCTATCTTGCCGAGAGATTTCATGAAAGAGTTGCCGTTTAAATCCTCTATTAAAAAAGAAGCATCTCCATAGATGACATTTTCAGATTGGTCATAAAGCAAAATTTTAAAGTTTAAATTGTTTCCAGGCTTGACATTTTGGCTGTTTAATGCAACATCAATTTTCTTAGGCGTTTGCTTTATGTTTATTTCTATATTTTTCTCGCCTCTGTTAGTTCTTTCCTCTTTCTCTTTTTCATATACAACAAAATTTATAGAATTTTTTCCAGCAGCTATATTTTCTGGAAGAGTAAAGTTCGCTTCGAATTTGCCATTTTCAACAATCCCCGCTGCGCTTATTTCTCCAGATGATAATTCAAAAAAACCATCTAAAAGTTTTGTATTTGCTTTCTCTGCATCACCTTTGATGACTATTTCTTCTCCGGGGGAATAATCAAAGCTGTCTGTTGCAACTCTTAAAAAAATTTCATTAGAAATTTTAAAAATTGAGCTTTCTGCAATATCCTGCCCGTATTTCGCGGCAACTTTGCACTCTCCTATGAGCTCACCAAGAAAAGAGCTTGATAAAGGCTGTAAAATTTCTATTGAAGTTTCGCTCTCAACATGCTTTAAAAAAATAAGCTTGCTTTCATTCCCGCAAACAACACTTGCCTCTAATTGTTTTCCAGCCTCAGAAACAGAAGTAGAAATTTCTAAATTGTCTCCTATATTATACACTATTTGTGGCTGGCTTGCAAACCAAACTTCAGCATAAACCGCAGAAGTTAAACATATTGCCAAAAACATGAATAGTATAAATTGCTTCCTCATTTTATTAATATTGCCAAAAATATAAACATTATAAATTGCTTCCTCATTTTATTAATTAAAGAAGGGGGATATTTAAATATTGTTGTTGCTAAAATGCTCTTAGTGAACCCCCCCTAAAAATTTGCTTTAAAGCATAACTTAGCAGACGAGTTTAAAGAAGTTAAGAGTTAATGATTATCATATACGCATCAAAACACTAGTATATCATCATCAATAATATCATTTATCTCTAATTTTTTTATCTGATGAGATGCTGATATGTTGTGTAGTATCCCGTTAATATTTCCTAACGATATACTCTTTTGATTTTTCATTTCCTCAGTTTCCTTTTGAAAGCCTGTGATGGTGTTTCAAGTTCATCAAACCTTAAAGCTCTGTGCGG
>Ga0315274_10004472_pt1 | contig 20558 bp, 17 predicted proteins | sample YL17G02_20_MG_FD_203700 | JGI IMG/M metagenome (GOLD analysis project Ga0315274, IMG submission 203700) | Sediment microbial communities from Yellowstone Lake, YNP, Wyoming, USA - YL17G02_20 | ecosystem: Environmental > Aquatic > Freshwater > Lake > Sediment | place: USA: Wyoming | collected...
CCCACTTCTCCGGTCTGCCCTCCAAGCGGAGATCCGAGGGAAGGAGGTCACAGCAGAACACCGAGCTGCGTAATCTCATGTTAGGAGCCGCTCTGCAATTTCAACTAAGAATGGGCTTGACTCCCGCAGCACAGCTTCAAGCGCGATCTTCGTGTATGGTCGGCGGTGAGTCGGATCGTCATAGAATCCCGTCTTGTTCTTGGCCCAATCCGGCGTGACGACGACGATCGCTCCTCCGGGCCGAAGAATGTCGCTCAGTCGACGGAGGAGACCGGAGCCGTCATCGAAATGCTCGATCGCGTGGATCAGGAGCACGAGGTCAGCGACACCAGCTCGCAGGGCGATTTTCTCAGCGAGGTTGACCCGTACCACGCATAGGCCGCGTTCCCGCGCTTCGTGCAGACAGCCCAAATCCAAATCCAACCCGATGACACGGCGCGCGCCACAGCGCAGCAGAACGCTTCCTTTGACACCCAGACCGCATGCCGCGTCAACAATTGCGCCTCCCCGGTAGTAGCCGAGAAGCCAGCGTCGCCACGCATACGCGACCCATGCTTCGTTGAGCGCCGGATCAGCCGAGTAGCTCACGCTCCATCCGAAGACGGGGGCCGGCTGCAGAGAACCGCGAAGTTCGTCGAGAGCAGAGCGCCATAGACCCCGATGGGCAGGAGGCAACCCAGGGCCTCTCGAGTCCGGGTGTTCATCGAATCCTTCCCGAAGTGCATGCTGAGCCAGTCGAGGCCAAGGCGGTAACGGAATTCGGCCTCTATCCGAAGCCCGGCCGACCTGACGAGATAGCGCAGCCCGCGCACCGAAAAGAAATGGATGTGGCCTACTCGGTTGATGGACCGGATGCGGCCCCGGGCCAGGGTGAGCCAGGCCGCCTTGGCCGTCGGGAGCAGGACCAGCTCCAGCGGCACCTCGAGGCAGACCTTGCCCGCCACCCGGGAAGCCTCCTCCAAGGCGATCAGCGGATCGGGGATATGCTCCAGCACGTGGGAGAGGATGGCCAGGTCGAAACTCTGATCTCCGTAGGGCAGGTTGTCCACGCCCGCTTTGGTCGCTCCCACAAAGCCCGGGACCGGGTGGTTGTTCATGAAGGACACGCTCAACTGGCTGATGTCGGTCGCCGCGTACTCCTGGGCGAACCCCTTGTCCGAGAGAAGCCGCAGCATGGCCCCGGCTCCGGCGCCGATGTCCACCACGCGGCGCGGGCGCCAGTCCCCGACCACTGCCAGCACGGCCGAGACCTGCTGTTTGGCCATCACCATGGAGCGGGAGAGTGCTTCGTCCATGCAGCGGAAGTGACCGTACAGCCTCTCGTCCGCCGCGGACGACCTCAACTCATACGTGTCCATGGTCGCACCAGCCCCAACCGGACCTTCTCATGACGCGCGAAGCATTTGCCAGGGCGACCGGACGAACACGTCAACTGCCCCCCACTGCGCTAGCCACAACTGAAGTACAGCGAGCACCCACAGCTTCTTCGCCTCGTACCCGCTCAGGGTACGGATTCCAGCCCTTGACGCGTCGTCGCCTGGGGAACCGTCGGTCGCCAGGGCCTCAAGCCACTGACGGGTGGGCGCGGAAAACCCAAGTTTCGGGCGTGTGACGATCTCCCTAGGCAGGTACTTGCCGGCGATCCGCCTGAGAAGCCGCTTCTCTCCGACCGGCGTGGCCCACGATGCCCACTGGTATCGCGCGAGCGTTTCGACGAGCCTGTGGTCGAGGTACGGCGTTCGGGCTTCGAGCCCGTGGGCCATCGTGGCGCGATCGACCTTCTGTAAGAGATAGTTCGGGAGGAGCGTCACCTGGTCGAGCCACTGCGCGCCTGCAGCGCGAGAGGAGATAGCGCGGGTGGTCGCAGCAAACGCCCTCGCCGGGAACAGGCTGTCATAGCGCTCGATGACTTCCTCCCGAGCCTTGTCTTGGAGCAGGACCAGGGCCGACTCGAGCGTCCAGGCCTGAGCCCAGCGTCCCGCTGACCGGTCCGCCTCGGTATCGAGGTGCCGAGCCAGCTCCCCGAGGCGCGACCACCGCAGACATCGTCCGGCCGCGACCAACCCTTTTCCGGCCGTCCGGCGAAGCGGGGCGGGGGCGTCAAAGATCCACCCCCAGCGGGCCTCCCGGACATAGTGGCCATAGCCGCCGAATATCTCGTCCGAGCCCTCTCCGGTCAGGACCACCTTGAAATCGCATCGAGCGGCCTTGGCCAGATGGAGGGTCGCGAAGAAGGCCCCATCGGCCGTGGGCTCGTCCATGGCCCGAATCCCCTCGGCCACAATCTCGCTGCCGGGCTGCGCCAGGACGACCTCGTGGTGTTCCGATCCGAGGGCGCGGGCCGTCCTCCTGGCCGCCAGGCGTTCCTCATCCGGGCCGTCGTACCCGACAGTATAGGTGGCCAGTCGCCGGCCGGACACGGCTTGCGCCAGGGCAGTCACCATGGCCGAGTCCACCCCCCCGGACAGAAATGCCGCCACGGGGACGTCCGAAACCATCCGGCTCGAGACCGCCTCTCTCAGAGCGCATTCGACCGCGTCGTCAATCTCCCGTTCACCTCGACCACTCCCAGCCCCGTTCAGGAGCGGCAATGGTGGGGTGTACCAGCGGCTTGTCGAAAAGCCGCCGGCCGTCCAGCGCGCCCAAGTACCCGCATCGAGTCGCTGGACATCCCGTTCGATGCTGAAGGGACACGGGGTCCCGTATTCGGTCAGCACTCCCACAAGCCCAACCGGATCAACCTCCAGCGTTTTCCTCCTCCCCGCCCGGACCCCCCGCCATTCGGAAGCAAAGAGGAATTCCCCGCACGGCTCATGACAGAAGTAGAGTGGCTTCTTGCCGAAGCGGTCCCGCGCCAGGAAGACCTCAATCTCCCGGCGCGTGTCGAGGATCGCGAAGGCGAACATCCCGTTCAGCCTGGGGAGCACCCGCTCCCCCCACAGGGCGTATCCGGCCAGGATGACTTCGGTGTCCCCGTGGCTCCGGAAGATCCAGGACCCGGTGGCCGCGATCTCTTCGCGGAGCTCCCGGTAGTTGTAGATCTCGCCGTTGAACACGATCGCCAGCCGACCGCTTTGGTCCAGCATCGGTTGGGCCGAGGCTTCGGAGGGATCAATCACCGACAGCCTGGCGTGCGCCAACCCCCACCACCAAATCCCGTTCAGGGCCATTCCTTGAATTAGGCCCTGGCCGTCGGGCCCCCGGTGGCGGACCGCTCGCAGCATGGCCTCAAGCGCCAAGCGGCGACCGGGATCGGCACCGGGGAAGAGGAGGCCGGCGAAACCGCACACGTCAGCGTATCTCCGCGATGAGGTTCAGGAGTTCGGCCGCTCGAAGGTCGTTCCGATGATCCCTGAACGCCCGGGCCTTCCCCGCCTCCGCGATTTCGCGTCTCAGGTCCCACCTTTTCAGGATCTCACGCACCCTTTGCGGCAGCTTCCCCGGCTCCTCGATTGCTATGACTTCCTTGCCCGGAACGAAGTACTCGGACAGGGTGGGCCGCCAGTCCACGATCTGGCACCCGCCCATCCCGCAGATGTCGAACGTCCGCTTGTTGATGCCGAAGAGTTCATCCGGCCGATGGATGTTGATGCTGACGTCGCTCCGGGCGTAGAACGCCAGCTTTTCCAGCTCGCTGACCAAGCCACCCCGGTGACACTGGAGGAACTTCTTGTAGAGCGCGGGATTTGCATTCCGGAAGACTCGCATCCCGTTCGGCAGGCCGTAGACCTTCACCCCGGCCTCGAACAAGGCCTCGACCCAGGCGGCTCGGTCTGGGTCAAAGTGGGCGACGAAGGTGGCGCCCTCCGGGACCTCGAGTACGGGAAGCTCGTAAGCCGCATCCATATCGAAGCACTGGGGCAGGTAGCGAACATTGGTCAGCCCGCTCGAGCGGAGGGTGTCAACCGCCTGACGGTCTTTTAGCGTGATGAGCGACCAGAGACTCAGCGTTGAACGGTCAGCCGGATACAGCAGCCGCCCCGCGGAGTCCGGGTAGACGTTCACAAGCTTCTTGCCCATCCGGATCAGGCGGGAAAGCACCCTGGGGCTGACCTGGTTCCCTTTCACCACGATGAGGATGTCCCCCTCGAAGTTACTGGCTGCCTGCAAGATGGACTGATCCGCAACCCAGGGAAATCGCCGGCGAATCCGCTTCGCCACGTGGGCCAGAGTCCGGTTCCGAGGGGCCGACAGGGAGACCCAGGAGACCTCAAAGCCTAGCCGCTTAAGCCCTCGGGCCAGTGTGAACTGATAGCTCCCGGGAGTGGGGGGGTTGAGGAAAAGCGCTTTGGAGACCGGAATCCTCACGTCAGGCACGGGCCGCGGGGGAGTATCCAGCAGAATCGGTGCCGGCGAAGGCCGCGACGGCCTGGAGGTTGCAACAGAGTAAGACCGGAGCTCTCCGACTACCTCGATCACCCGGGTGGCCCGTTCCAGGTAGGTGTGCGGCCGCACCCGTTCGAACCCCGCCTCGGCGATCCGCCGCCGCGACTGCTCATCCGCCAGGTACGCCGCCGTCTTCTCGCGGAGCTCTCCGATGTTGGCGTAGCACTCGATCTCCCGTCCCTCGGCGAAGAATTCAAGCTGCCCCGCCGAGCGTTGCGTGAGCTCAAAGGCTCCGCACGCCGGCACCTCGAACGTCCGCATGTTGTGGCTGTTGATTCCCTGCGGCCGCATGTTGTTTAACGCGATTTTCGATGCACATAAGATGCGGGCCGCGCTCAGTCCAAAGATCCCCTCGCCGCGCACGCACCGCCTTAACGGAGACCCTCCGCGAAGCTTGGTCCAGTGAGATCCCCAGATCCCGAGGTCGAAGTCGGCGAGCGGCTCAAGCCACGCCTCGCGCTCTCGGTCCCACGCGCCCACGAACACCACGTCGTGGCACCATTGGGCTCGCTCATCTTCCGATAGGCTCAAGGGCCGATGAATCTCGGGGTCGTATCCGAATGGCAGGTACTCCATCCGCGGCGAGCCTGCGGCCCGAAGCTTGGGAAAGATGTCCCGCAGGAAGGTAAAGTAGCAGTCGTAAAGCGGGATCGTCCTGCGGATGTGTCGGGTGGTGAAGTCGGGATAGAAGGGGTTGTCCGGGTTCAGGTTGACGAGCTTCGCGCCGATCTGGGCGCGGATCCGCCTCAGCGTCCACGGAAAGACATACGGTGCTTTGGTCACGAAAACCATGTCTGGCCTGGCGGCGAGGGCCGTCGAGAGGAGCTTGAGGTTCATCGCCAACGCAAAGGCGGACCGCCCCACGTACCTGATATACCGATTCCTGGCCAGAGGGGAAACGCTGAGCAGCTCCTCCGTGTAGTCAAAGGAGGACACCTCGTGACCGAGCGCCTGAAACGCTTTCAGGTACGAGACGCCAATCGCCCCCTCGACAAGCTCTCCGACGAGCAATATGCGCACGGTGATCTCCTACTCGTCCTGGGTCATCCCGAAAAGAGAATGCTTCGTTCCCGCAAGATCTGTTTGGCCGCGGTCCAGGAGTACCCGTCCTCGATAAGTTGCCGAGCATTCAAACCCAGTTGACTTCGTTCGTCGGGACGGTCCAGGAGCCGGCAGATTCCTTGCGCATACTCCTCAGTCGTACGCGCAACCACTACGTGCTCCCCATTCACGACGTCGATGCCCTCTACGCCGACAACGCTGGAAACGACCGCCTTTCCAAAGGCCATTGCCTCCAGCGTCTTGAGGAGAATGCCGTTTCCCTCCTCAACGGCCACAACCACCACAGCGGCTCGGGCATAGTACGCGGTAAGGTCTTCGGCGAAGCCGGCCATCACAACGCCGGGGACCCTCTGGGCAGCTCGAAGAAGTCTCGTGGGAGCCCCGGCGCCCACGATGTAAAGAGTCGCAGTCCTTTTTTGACGCCGCACCCTAGGGAAGATGTCGGTGATGACGCGCTCGGCCCCATTGGCGTTAGGCGGCAAGGCGAGATTTCCAACGCTGAGGATAAGATCCGGCTCCTCGAGATGTCGCGGCGGCAAGGGGTATCGTGGCATGTCGAGAGCCGACGGCAGCGGGAACACGTTCACGCGACCCAGCGCCTCTCCCACGCTTCGCCGAACGCGCGTGGCTGCCTCTGCCGAAGTCTCCCACAGCTCGTCACACAGAGGCAGGTAGCGACTCTCCTGTCTCCTGGTGGCCACGTACGCACACAAGGCGCTGAGCTTTAACACCGGATTGTGTTGCGCGCGAAAGATCTCATATGCGATGTAACTCTCGCAGTCATGGGCGTCAACGATGGCCTTGACGCCCATGGATTTGATCATCGGCAGATAGTGAACGAAATAGGACCGGAGCACCACGGCATCAGGCTTCGTGGCTTTGATCAGTCCCACGACCCGTTCGCCTCCATCCGCCGCGTCGTAGGGAATGGCGATCGGGTAGACACCCTTCTCATAGCCATGTCGAAGGGAGCGGTGAGGCAGGAGGTACCGAAGGTTCCGGGCAACCTTGGTCAGCACGACATTGCCCCGCGGGAACAGCCGAGGGACCGTCGTCACGTCGCTCACGCGGCCATTGAGCATGTCGAACTGATAAGGCGGACCGTCGTCACGTGCCAGGAAGCTGAAGACCGACGTCTTGATCCCCAGGTCCGAGAGGAGGCAGATTTGCTGCAGATCGCGAAGGTGGCTTCCGGCGATGGGGGGACACGGAAAATCGGGGATGACGACAAGCACCCGGTCAACCATGGCCGAGCACCCGATGGTATACCGCCAAAGTTTCTCTCGCCGTCCGGGACCAGGAGAATTCCGCGGCCCGGGCCGCGCCCGCCCGCCGTAGTCTCTCCCGAAGCGCGGCATCAAGGCTCACCTGCCGCAGACGTTCCGCGATCTCCTCTGGCTTCTCGGGATCGAACAGAAGTCCCGCCCCGCCCAGCACCTCGGGGACCGAGGTCCGATTCGAGGCGACGACCGGGACGCCGGAGGCCATCGCCTCCACAAGCTGCAGGCCGAACCCCTCATAGAGCGACGGGTAGATAAAGGCGAGGGCGCCCTGGTAAAGCGCCGGAAGGTCACAATCTGGCATGACTCCTGGGAATAATACCCGCTCCCCACAGTTCAGCTCCAGCGCCAGGGACTCTGTCGCTGCGAACTCCCACTTCTTCTCCCCCGCAAGGACCAAGTCGGGCACCTCCGCGCGCGAGGTCAGCGCGTATCCGCGGAGAAGCCCGTTCACATTTTTCTTCCGGTCAAAGCCGCCCAGGTAGAGCAGGTACCGGGACGGGAGACCCAGCCGGTGGCACACACCGTCAATTGCCTCGGCTGTAACCCTCTCGTAAAAGCGCCGATCGCACCCCTCGTACGTCACGACGACACGATCGGGCGCAAGGCGCCAATGGCGACAGATATCCCTCTTGGAGTGCTCGGACACCGTGAGAATAGCGTGGGCTCTCCGGACCGAGGCGAAGTCCGCATAGGTTTGGCGGAGCCGACTCTTGATTGGCCTCGCCGGAAGTAGCGACGGGATGTTCTCGATGATGTCATGGATCGTGAGCACGTAGCGGCAAGCTCGAAGCCACGGAAGCCCTCGGTTCGAAGGAGCGTGGAAGATATCAATCTTCGCATCTCGCAGCCGTCGCGGGAGATCCCACTGCTCCCATATCACCTCCCGGGCGCTCGTGAAGCAGACTTCCTCGAAGGGAAAATGTCCGTGAAACATCGAATGCACAGATCGGTCGGTGAACAGTATCAGCTCGACCTCGCCGGTCCGGCTCAGCTCCCGCAGGAGGTTCAAGGTGTAGCGGTTCACTCCCCGCATCTCGGGAAGGCTCAGATGGCGCGCGTTTATTCCCACGCGAAGACTCACCGCGCGTCTCCGAGTTCCCTCCGATCGATCGGAATAGCCGTTAATCCCAAATGTCTGCGTACGCCGCTATCGGAGGAAAATGCAGGTCAGCCGTCATCTTGATTGCTTCAGGCCGAATCCCGAGAATAGAAAGAAGCTAAATCTCGCTCATCCATCATCAACTGACTCGATGCGGGAACCCGCGGCGCTCATCGCCTTCGACATCAGCCATGATCACGTCATTGTCGTCGAATCTCTTCTCGTCTAGTCATCCTTCGCTCTGCCCGCATGGGGACCGAGAACGGGCCCACGCAAACAAGCTGTTCCTGAATGGTGCGTACTTGCGCGAAGCGAAATCCTTGACGAATTCTCGCACCCCCTTCACGCCTCTAGCTAAACTAGCCGAAGGAGACCTCCGTGTATCTCTCCATTCAACCTTAACGTCCTCAAAGCCGGCACGTTCCAAGACCCACATCAATTCGCCTCTCGTAAACTCCCTAAGATGCCTCCAGACCGCCATGTCGCGATCCGCCGTGAAAAATGGATTAATAGGATCATCAAGAGGATGGAGAACGGGCCTCCCACGTAACATGAGTAATCTGTTCGAAAGCCTGGCGAAGTTCGGGGTGGTAACTAGTAATCTACCTCCCCTAACCAAAACTCGTTCTATCTCTGCTAACATGAAAAAAAGATCATATGTCACATGCTCGAATATCTCTGTCGCTACCACCAGGTCGAATGACAAGCTTTCAAAAGGTAGCGGATCTACCTCCACATTCAGGCTTAAAACCGGCACATCCAGAGCGGCGAATCGCTCCACAAAATCAGCCGGTGGGTTGTAGGAAACGCCGAAGATTTTCCCGACACTACAGAAACGGAGAAGGCAGGCGATATGACCAGGAAAAATCCCGATGTCCAGAACTCGTAGACTTTGAACAGCATTCGTCGAATTCTTAACCAAAAATTCCAATGTGCTACGGTACCTCGGCCAATTGTCAAAAAAATACGCTCGCTCCTCGCTGTCACGGAATACAATCTCTGCGTGCGCGGCAATTGCCTCCGCGTATGCATCGGCCTCACTTCTTATAATGTCTTTAAGCGCAATGGCCATGCCCGAAATATCCGCTCCACCCTCGTGCCGGTGTGCAACGCAGCAAGAATGTTCTCAGATACACCGCACTCAAGTCTCCCAGGTCTTTCCGTTACGACGGGCAAGCTGTTCGCGGCGGCGATGGGCAACAGTAGCCAAGCGCTCCCACCCCGGGCGGTACAGGGAGTAGATGCCGGCCCGGCTGTCCGTCCGGGGCGAAAGGCTCCCCCAGGCGTAATAACGCGATGGTGCTGCTCAGCACTGCCCCCCCATCTCATCGGAGTACGCCGACACGTCGGTACCGCCGCCGGCGAAGCTGATCCGGAATGCCGCCTTGGCCCGCTGATCATCTGTCACCCCCCACGATCCCTACATCCCCCCGACGGAGTGCCGAAGGCAGGTATCCGCGGCCATGATCCTCTCCGCCGCTTGCCACGAGTACCGACACTCAACTAATGCCCGACCGTTCTGGCCCAGCGCCCGTCGGCGGTCGGGCCTCCGCAGAAGATCCAGCGTCGCAGCCACAAATGCATCATCCGAATCCGCGATGACAATATGCTTTCCATCAATTACCTCTAGTCCCTCCGCGGCCTTCGGGGTGGCCACAACCGCCCGCCCCATTGCCAGGGCCTCCAGGATCTTCACCCGAACCCCGCAGCCCTCCCGCATCGGGACGACCACGACCTGCGCGTCCTCATAGAAGGGCCGGGTCTCCGGGACGTAACCGCTTAACGTAACGCCCGGCGTCTGGCGTGCAAGGCGCTCGACCGCGGGGCTCAACCCGCGTCCGACGATGGCCAGATGGGTCGCCGCCTTCGCTCTCCTGATTCGCGGATACAGCGTCTTCAACAAATGGGTGACTGCGTTCTGGTTGGGCGGGAAGAACAGCGAACCGAGAAAGACCAGGTGCCCTGGCAATCCGTCGGACTCGCACGGCAACACGCGATCGACGTCGATGACCGACGGCACAATGACGATCGGTCGGTCCGCGCAGAGGCCGCGGATCTTGTCGGCCTCGGTGGGGGCGATGGCCCAAAACTCGTCGCACATGGGGAAATACGTCCGCTCCAGTCGTCTCATCGTCACCCAGCCCACCACACGACGGACCTGCTCGGAGAGCCTCCCTCCTGACCGGAATAACTGAGCAAAGAGGTCGCTATCGAGGTCCACCAGGTCGAGAACGACTTGCAAGGAAGGCCGTCGCTCCCGCACGGCCGGAAGGTAATGCAGGAGCCATGCGTGCATGATGATCAAAAGGTCGATTCTCTTCTCCATGACCAGGCGGAGCAAGTGCTCGGCCGCACTTGCGGCATCGAAGGCCCTCGCCAGCGGATACCGGTCGCTTTCGTACGGCTGGCTAACCCGCCACCCCCGTGACCGGGGTAGTGGCATGAGATACCGCACATTCCGTGACAGCGTCCCAATCAGGCCATCCGATGCGGGCATCGGAGCAGGGAGCATTACGACTTCTCGGGTCAGCCGTCTCAGTACGCCCTGCATCCGCTCCACGGCAGCCTCTTGCCCTCTGTGGAAGAAGCTCAACAGGTAAGGCTTGTATCCCAGTCGGTTCAGCAAGTGGAGGTGTTGAAGTGCCCGCATGGGGCCCCCAGAGTCGGGAGCGGGCAATTCGGGACTCAAGATCAGTACGTTTCGTTCACTCACCGTCCCACGCCGTGTTCGGCTATCGCGAGAAGAACTCATGGAACTTCTCGATCACGTAATCCAGGTCCGGCTGGGTCATTCCCGGGTGACAGCCGATGTAGAAGCCGCGATCCGCCACCTCTTTGGCTACCGGGTAATCTCGCACAAGCTCTCCGAACATCTTCTGATAGATGGGTTGCGTCAGGAGCGGGAAGAGATCCCGGGTTTCGATCCCGTTGTCCTCCAGGAAGTTGACGACGTGGCTTTTTGCATTGTGTCGGTCAAGGATGAGAACGGGGTACACCATGAACATGTGGTCCCGATCCCTTGGCTGGGGGGGAAGTAATAGCCGGTCTTGCAGATCGGCCAGGCCAGCCGTCAGGTATTCCGCGTTCTTCCGGCGGGCCTCCAGCATGCTCTCGCGTTGCTCCAGTTGAGCCAAGCCGATGGCCGCTTCCATCTCCGTGGCCCGAAAACTATGGCCCAGTCGAATGAAGGAGAACCGTCGAGACACGATCTCCCACAGGCGCTCGCCCCCCACGTCCTGATCGTCATCGATTTTCAGGTAAATGCTGTCCCGCCCATGGTTGCATAGGCTCCTCAAGATCACTGCCAGATCCGGGTCATTAGTCGTCGCCAGGCCGCCCACCCCCGTGACGAGCAGATGCGCCACATACGTTGAGAAACACGCCACCTCGCCGAACGATCCGACGCTCTGGCCCCGGTAGCGCGCGAACATCGTTTCACACGAATCCTCGATCACCGCGAGTCCATGACGGCGCGCCTCCTCCATCACAACGCCGATGTCGCAAGGCAAGCCACACAAGTGGACCGGGATGACCGCCCGAGTCCGGGGAGTGATCTTGTCCGCGATGAGGCCCGGGTCCATCCCATAGTCCTTCAACGAGATATCCACGAACACCGGCCGCATCCCGTTGTGCAGGACGATATTGGACGTGGCGATAAACGTCGTTGCCGGCACCAGCACCTCATCCCCGTCTGCCCAGCCGTGCCGCTCTTTCAAGGCGGCCAGGGCCACGTGCAGGGCGCTGGTCCCGCTGTTGCAGAAAATGCCATACCGGCAATCGTGCAGCCTGGCAAACTCCACCTCGAATCTTTCGGTGAAGGGCCCATATGACAGCCGGTTGCTGTCCAGAACCTGATTCACGTATCGTTTCTCGAGGTCGGTCAGTTGCACATCGCCGACGCCGATCTGCTTTCTCATCCCTGCGTTTCCGTTTCCCGAATGATCGGGGGATCTCCCGCTCGATCCTCGTTGGCCTCACAACGCCAGATCAGAAATTGATCGCCAAGAAGCTGCCCCGCAACCTGGGGCACTGGCGCCATGGAAACCCGGACAAAGTGCCGTTCGAGCAGAGCGATGAAGGCGTCGGGTTGGAACCAGCGCTCCCACGGGGAGATGTCCACCACGCCAAGGTACTTCGCGTTCCTGTCGATGATGGCCAGCGTGCCTCCGGGCCTGAGCGCCCGCCGCAACTCGCGCAGCGCCCCATCCCAGTTCGGGACATGCTGCAAGCTCTCCACGCAGTACACGGCGTCAAACTCCCCCGCCGGGAACGACAGATGGAGCAGGCTGCCCATCTTCACCGGAAACGCGCCGCCGACGTGTTGCAGCATGCCGCGCGACGAGTCCACTCCCCACAGCTCACACTCCGGGAACAGCTGCTTCAGGACTTTCCCAAACCGTCCCTTCCCGCACCCAGCGTCCAGCACGCGCTTACCGTTCAGATCGCCGAGTGCCTCCAGCAACGCCGTGAGGCGACCGTCAGACAACGCCAAATCGGCGGGGTGGAGGGCTTCCTCGGCGTCGAAACCTGTCCGGATCCGCCAGTGCACGGCATCGAGAAAGTACTTCACGGCCCAGCTGATCTCCTCGGTCGAGCTGTAGTTGGCCCCCAAGGCATAGCTCCCTCTGAAGCCTCCCGATGGCTCCTGGTATCGTTCGGCCCATGCCATGGCCCGCTCGGCAGGTTGCCGCATCCCGAGCTTGTACCAGATCACCGCCCACTGGAGGTTTCCGGTCGAACAGGTCCATTTAACGGAGGGATAGGCGGGGAGAGAGCCGTCGGCCTTCTGGCGATCCGCCATCCGGCTCGCAGCGATACGAGCCAAGTCCCTATGCCCGAGGTCCACCAGTGCCTCGACGACGTAGGCGTGAAAGTGCGACAGCATGTCGTCATCGAGGAGTGTCGGGATGGAGCTGTAGTAATCGCACGCTCGCTGCGCGAGTGTCAGGTACGTCCGCTCAGCGAAGACCCTCCCCGCCTCGGCGAGCGGCGGAAGGACGTAGAGCCGATAGGTGTCGGGCAATCGACGTCCGTTTCCCCAGATATGCGTGTCCTCTGAAGGGGAGGCGATGGTGCCCTTGGCGCCAATCTGAGAGCAGAGGAAATCGGCGACCCGGCGGCACGGAGCCTCCAGCGAGGAATCTTCCTCGACCGCGGCCAGCAAGCCCCGAAGAGCCTGCCCGGCGCAGAACACGTAGGTTCCGCCGTCAGGCGCGGGGACCGAACCGTCCGGCCTCACCACGCCGACCAGCCATCGCGCGTTCCGAAGCGCAACATCACGCTCGCCCGCTTCGTACAGCGTCGGAATGAAGTAGCCTGTCACCTCGGGAAAGGCCTCTCGGCGGATGTCGGTCTGAACGATTCCGCCGCCGGGAACCTCATGGCGTTTGGCCCACTCGAGAGCGCGCGCGTAAGGCAAGCGCTGCCTGTTCCCGATCCGTCGGCGGCGCTTCCGCCGCTCCCACTCTAGCTCCAAGCCGACGATGCGCGCCGACAGCCGCCTGCCCAGGATGCGCTTGGCGACCCTACGGTAAAGAGGGCTAGCCATCGAAGGGACCATCGACCGCCGGATTTCTATCGAACAGGCGCTCGTAGCTCTCCGCCAGCCTTTCCCACGAGTAGTTTCGAATGACTTCCATGACTTCGTTGTGAGGCGAGAGCTGCCTCACGCCCGCGCGGATCTCGGTAATGAGCCCGGCCCACTGCTTCGGGGCCATGTCGGCCAGGAACACGTTCGGAAATGCGAGCCGCTTGAGCTCGTTCAGTGGAGAGGCCACGACCGGCTTACCCCAGCACAGGTATTCCAGGGTCTTGATGGGAAGGGCATCCATGGTCAGCCCGTTGATTTCGAACGGGATCAGGCCGACGTCCAAGAGCGCGAAGTGGGGTTCCACACTTGAGGAGGGCACCCACCCGGTCATCCGGACGTGCGGGTCTTCGCCGAAGACAGTTTTGAGGAATTCAAGACGCGTTCCTCCACCGACCACGAGGAGACAGGCGTCGGGGTCAGCTTTCCGATACTCCTGGAAGACGTCCGAAAGAAACTGCAAGTTCACCCATCCGTCCAGGCTCCCCACATAGCCCAGCACTGTCCTGCCCTCCCAGCCCCATCGCTGGCGGAGGTTCCGAGCGACATGGGGAGCCTCCTCGAACCCGGACGGCTCGTAGTAGCCATTAGGAATGATTGCCGAATCGTCCCTGCCGTAGCGGAGTCGAACCAGCTCCTCCAGGCCCGCCGAGATTACGACGACGGCAGAGGCGCGGCCAATCTGCTCCCGAAGGTATGCGTCAATGGCGGCCGCGTCGTCGTGCAGGCCGCAGAGCGCATGGCCGGCCACGTGGTTGTCGATCAAATCGTAGATGTACCGAAATGACCCGCGCGGAAGCTCAAACCCGATGGAGCCCGGCTGGGCCCTCTCCCCCCAGTACGAGAAGTTCACCACGCAATCAAACGGGATCTTGCGGAACAGGGCTCGGACGGCACGGCGGACCCACAGGGCGTGGAGGGAAGAGAGCCGGAACAAGGTTGGAAGGGTCACCCAGATGATGCCCCTCTCTCCTCGGCACCGAGTGCGTGTCGTCCCCAGGTGAAATTTGAGCTTCCCCCAAAGACTCAGACCCGGTGGTTGAACTGGTAAGCGGATCACGTAAACGTCGTGCCGGCGTCCCCAACAGAGAGCGAGATCCGCGCACCGTCCTCTCTGGTGGTCCACGTAGTAATGCGGGATGACCAAGAGCTTGAGCCGACGCATGACGCTTTCTATCAGCAGAAGTAGCGAGGAAACGCCACCTCGCCGCCGCCGAGGAACTCCTCGTAGAGCATTAATCCCTGAATGGCGAACATGGTGCACCACGCGTTCAAATGATCCTTGCGCTCGCCATCTACCTCCCAGCCGTAGAAGAACCCACCGTCATGGCTGTCCGGCGCGTGGTGTTGGAATTCGAGGAGCCGGGCTACCAGTCTGCCGATCCGCTCCGGCAGGATGCCAACTCGGCGGGCAGAGTCCAGCAGGAGTGTGAGGCGGAGCACCTGCGCGAGAATATCGGACCGCTGGAACTCCGCAATATGGCTTGGGGTAACGAGCGTCGGGAAGCCGCCGTCCTCCGATTGATGGCGCCAGAGCCAAGCGAGCCCTGCCTCACACGGTTTCCAGAACGATGACTCGCCGAACTCCGAGGCGAGACACAGGAGCCCCTCAATCGTATAGCAGTGGGGGTGAAGGTGGGTACTCCGATCCTCCTCTCGCGTGACGAACCGGCCCGAGCCGTCCTGAGCGCGAAGCGCCCCCTCACCCAGCCTAAACGCAGCGGAGCGATAGCGCTCCTCGCCTGTCAGCCCATACAGCGAGGACAGGCAGAGAGCCACCTTGGCCAAGAAGCTCCCCCTTTGGGTCGACCACTTATCGGAAAGCTCCATCCACTCGCCCCTGCCGAAGTCAAAGATGGGGAGGATCATGCCATTAGGAGACCAGGCGCTGGAGAGGAGTCGGTCAACTATGGTGAGCGCCGCGCTCAAGTACCGCTCCTTGCCGGTGATCGCGTACAGCTTTGAAAGGCCGTACGCGGACATGACGTTATCAAACGTGAACGCCCAGTGATGGTAGTTCCGATAGCCTGGCAGGTGGGCAAACCGTGTCTCTACAAGCCCCAGCGCACGGTTGAACGGAATCCTCAAGAGCCAATCGGCGGCGGCTTCCGCGCGATCAAGGACGGCCTCATCCTTCAAGTAGTCCGTGAGCGCGAGAAAAGACGGAATGCTGTAGCCGGTAATCTCAGAGTAGAGGAACGTAAAACGTTTCTGCTTGAGGTCGTACCAAGCGTTGACCCCTCCTCGAAGCTTGGGCTCATCGCTGATGTCCTGGATCCCTGAGTGCAGCATCCACAACGCCGCCCGGCGAATCGCAGTTGCAATCTCCTGCCTCGTAAGGGCAGTCTGGGGCCGAGGCATCGCGTCAGCGCTCGCGAAGGAATCGATCATAATGTTCTCGGGCAACCCGAACGATCAGGCGACAGTTCCGGCACCGCAACTTCACGGCCCGGGCCGTCTCCGCCTGAAAGTGAAGCGTTTTCTTGCACCGGCAAATAAATCGCTTCATGCGAGCGGGGTTGCCCACTACCAGCGCATGGGAGGGCACACTCTGCGTGACCACGCTCCCTGCGCCCACGAGCGCGTAGGCGCCGACGGAGACGTCGGGAAGGATCGTCACATTGCCCCCGATCACCGCCCCTTTTCCGATCCGCGCGAGCACTCCATGGATCGGGCGGATCGTGCGGGCATCGGGCCACAAGTCATTCGTAAAACAGACGTGAGGTCCGATGAACACCTCGTCTTCAATCTCCACTCCTCGGTAGACCGACACCTTATTCTGAATCACCACTCGCTTACCGATGCGGACAGACTTATCAACGTACACGCCATTACCGAGGATCGACCCCCCGCCGATCATGGCGTCCTCTCGGACCTGCACGTAGTTCCACACAACCACGCCAGGGCCAAGCCGGGCACGGGGCGAAACCACGGCGGAGGGGGCGATCAGGGGCTTGGCCTTGTTCTCAAATTTTCTCTTGCCCATTGAATGTTTCTCCTCAGACCTTCCTCGATCGGCACCGTCGGCTGCCACCCGAAGAGCTCGCGGGCCTTGGTGAAGTCGCAGACGAGACACTCCACCTCCGCCACGCGCTTCTCCACGTGCACGATCTCTGACCGGGAACCACTCAACTCTTTGACCAGCTCAGCTATGCGGTTCACGCTAACGGCGATTCCGGTGCCGAAGTTGACGGTTTCCAAGAGGGCCTTCGGGTGACTCCCCATGCTCAGAAAAGCCTCGACCGTATCGTCCACATACATGAAGTCCCGACTCTGCCGCCCGGATCCATACACCGTCAGCGGCTGCTGGGTCAGCGCCAGGTTAATGAACTTCGGAATCACGTCGTACGTGTGACGGGGACCGTACGTGTTGAATGGCCGGATGATCGCCACGGGCAGATTGTAGGTGACGCCGTACGAGAAGCAGTACCGGTCGGCCGCGACCTTCGAGGCCGCGTATGGGGACGTCGGATTGAGCGGGTGCGTCTCATCGATCGAGGGCTTGAGAGCGGTCCCGTAAATCTCGCTGGACGATGTGCAGACGATCCGCTCGACAGAACCAAGCTCCATTGCAGCGTGGAGGACGTTCATGGTGCCCACGACGTTAGTCTGCATCACTTCGAAAGGGCGTTCGAAGGAAGTGGGAACGTACGCGTCAGCCGCGAGGTGAAAGATCACGTCTGGCCGCACGGATTTCATGAGGGAAACAGCATCAGCGCTTGCGATATTGCCCGTCAGGATGCGGTCGAATCGTGATCGTAGATGCCTGGTGTTCTTCAGGTCGAAAGACACCGTCCCGGTGGCGGAATTCCCTCGCACAAAGACCGAGACCCTGGCGCCTTCGCGCAGAAGCCGTTCCGCCAGATGGGAGCCGATGAACCCATCGCCTCCCGTAACCAGAACCCTTTTCCCGGACCAGTCAAACCCCGCGTTCAGCATCGCCATTCCCCCCTCCCCCACCATCTTTTCTGACAAGGTAGTAAAGGGACGCGCCCATCCCGGCCCGTGCCAGTAACCGGTCGGGGAGTGTCAGCCACTCGATCAGCGGGGCAACACCTTGGTGGTAAATCCAAAAGCTCAACGGCTGCCTCCGGGAGCCAAGCCGAACCCCCCGTTGGAATACGAGGCCGAGAATCCGATGCAACGTCGTGAAATGGTAGTCGAACAGATTCTGGAGGAGGACATTGAATCGCTCCACCCGTCGAACCTCGAAGCCGGCACGGCTGAACACCTCGAGGAGTTCTGGCCCGCTCAGCATCCTGGCGTAGTCGTGGCCGACGGCGGCCATCCTCTCAGACTATGTCCCCGGCCAGCGCGGCGCAAACCACCAGTCAAAAGGGATTTACCTCCTGGGCGATCGCGATGCTGCCGGGTGAAATTTGGGTTCTTCGGGTTGTTGCTAGCATCGCATTCCGGCCGTCAGCTCCCGGATCCTGTTGATACTCCCTTCGTTAAACCGCGCGAGAGCGAAATCCCTGAGAGCTATGAGCGTCACGATCCCTTCTGCTCGACGCCCAGATCGAAACGCCTGCCGCGCCTCTCCGAGGCGACAGATTCGCCTCATTCTCGAAGGGTGTTGCAGTGCCTAACCCGGCCCGAAGCGGATCAAGCGTTTCAGGCCGGAACCCGTTGTCCACGCCTGCAACGGATTATGAGCGAGTGTCCCAAACGGGGATACCGATCGGCCAGCGAGGTCAAGACCTGCAAGACCCAGCGACGCCCCAGGTATTCCGGTCTCACGCCATAACGGGGTACATCAACGAAGTCAGACGTTACGCGTAGCGGCTCAAACCCATGCCCCCGCAAGAGCCGCTCCAACTCGCGCAGGTTAAAGTGCTGACGGTGTTCGACCAAGTTGTCTAGAAACACGCCATGTCGAGCCAGATACCAGCGGTTGCAGAGTGAAGCCACATTAGGGACGGTCACAATGAGGTGCCCTCCGGGTTTCAGCACCCGATGGACACCTTTGAGCACAGTAGTTGGATCCGCAAAGTGTTCCAGGATCTCGCCCATGATGACGTAGTCGAAGGACGCCGGGTCAAAACGGCTGAGATCGGCGGCGTCACCGCGCAAGAATGTGGCGGGAGCGCTATAGCGCTCGGCCAGCGTGTTTGCCAGATGTTCGTCAACGGTGGCACCCGAGGGCGGTGCGAATTGATCCAGTCCGGTCACTTTGAATCCCCGAAGCGCCAGCTCCACGCTAAGCTCTCCAGTTCCACAGCCAAGATCCAATGCCGTCCCCACACTTGTAATCAATTCGAGGATCTTGCGTCGCCGCAACGTGCCCAGCCAGAAGGTACGGTCGATGCCTCGCCGTGCGTCTGCAGGGGTTCCCCTGGGCCAAAAGTGCGGATATTTGTTCTCAAGGAAGCCTTCAATATCGATGCGGCTACCCTCAAAGACCCAGCGCACCGCCTCAGTCGCAAACGAAGCGCCAGGGGGGATCAGGTTCTCTATCGCTGTTTTACCCGAATAGTCCATCCGGACTTGCCCCGACCGACACGCGCGCCCGATCGCGCCTGGGGAGCCAGAACTTGAGACTAGGTGTTGTATAGGGCACACCCCGAGACCAAATCCTTCCGCCTAGAGATACGTGCCTCAACCTTTCTGGTGAGGTTGTTCGGCAACGGCCATCACATCCCAGATCCGGTCGATGCTCCCCTTGTCGAACCGCGCGAGGGCAAAGTCCCTCAGAGCAATGAGCGTGGCCATGCCCTCAGCCCGGCGCCCGGACCGAAATGCCTGCCTCGCCTCTCCGAGACAAGATCTGAAGTGGCGCCAGAGGAAGCCCGGGAGATGCCTCCGCGAGCAGTTCTTCAGCATGAAAAGCCCGCGGTTTCGAACCATGAAATAACGCGCGGCCGGGCCGGCTGAACCAGAAACCTTGTGCCAGATCCTACCATCCAAGCAGGCCACTACACGGTACCCTCGTCGCTTGGCACGGAGACACCAGTCCGTCTCCTCGTAATACATGAAGTACCTCGGGTCCATGAGGCCGATCTCGCGAATGACCGACGCCCTGATCAGCAGCGAGCTGCCGGCCACATCGTCCACCTCACGGACCGAGGGGATCCCATTGAGCTCTGCGAGAGTTTTCTCTGAGGTTGGATCCCAAAGCGTTCCCGATCGCCAATCCACGATCCCACCCGAGTACCAGATGACGTCAGGCCTGGAGAGATAGAAGTTGACCGCTCCAACGATCCCCACAGAGGGATCACTCTCGGCGATCTCAACGAGGGTTGCCAGGCAACCTGGGTCCACCACGGTATCGTTGTTAAGCAAGAAGACATATTCGGCTCCCCGGTCGACTGCCCACTCGATGCCCCGGTTGTTCCCGAGCGCAAACCCGAGATTCGAGCCGTTCTCGAGAAGTGTCGCTGTGCCTAGACCCGCCCGAACCCGGCCAAGAGTTTCAGGCCTGGACCCGTTGTCAACAACGAGGACCGAGAAAGCTGGATAGTCGAGACGTTCGACCGACCGGAGACAGGCAAGGGTGTCCTCGGTCCCGTTCCAGTTGAGCACGATCACCCAAACGGACGGCAACACCAGATCCACCGGTCTAGCGCACAAAGAAGTCCCCAGGGTAGTCAGGTAGGTCGAGCACGCCCCAGCGGGCGAAGGCTCGCCTCATGAGGCGCGTGAGCGCGCTATGGCGGGCCGACCGGCGAAGGAACGCCCATTGGACTCCCCTGAGCGTCGACGGGGGAGGGGGCGCCGCGGCCGCCCTCGGAGCGCTCGGCGTTCGCGAGGCGGCTAGCTCTCCCGCCACGGCCGATCGGCAGACGAGGTGAAAACGCAAGGTCAGCATCTGTCAATTCGGTGGGCCCTTTCCCACGCCAACGACCGTTCTCAAGTATGGGATGGAACTGGGGCAGATGAGTAGTTATGAGTCTTGCTTTTATTTCTGCTCCTTCCGGATCGGGTGTGGGTAACCCCAAGATGTAGTGGGTCCCCAGGAAGAGGAGAACTCATGTTGCCTGGGGACGCGGATACAGATCGAGGCCCCCACAGTGAAAGTAGATCGCCGTCTTGTAGTGCTCGCGGTTGCGGTACCCACAGGCCATGAGCTTGAGCGTCTGGATCTTGCTGTTGATCCCTTCCGTCGTCGCATTGGTGATCCGGTGTTTGAGGTAGGTCAGGA
>Ga0315274_10004473_pt1 | contig 20553 bp, 15 predicted proteins | sample YL17G02_20_MG_FD_203700 | JGI IMG/M metagenome (GOLD analysis project Ga0315274, IMG submission 203700) | Sediment microbial communities from Yellowstone Lake, YNP, Wyoming, USA - YL17G02_20 | ecosystem: Environmental > Aquatic > Freshwater > Lake > Sediment | place: USA: Wyoming | collected...
TCTTACTACCCTCCTGGTTAAGGTCCCTCACCCACCGGGTGAGGGCTTGAGTACTGTCAAACTCCTTATACCAGGAGACTTTACGCTTGAAAAGGGGGTGCCTATCGGCAATCTACGGTCGGAATCGTCCACTTGACATATCTATCGTCATTTGTCATGATATTTGACGACTATGGCGACAGTACGACCTTCCTCAGCGGCCTGGGTCCCCCGTCTGCTTGACCTGCCCCGCCTCCTCGAGAAGCGATCTCACTTCCTATTCGGACCGCGGCAGACCGGCAAGACCTCTCTCGTCCGTCATTCTCTCAAAGAGGCGAAGGTTTATGATCTCCTTGACACCTCGGTTTTTCTAGTCCTCAGCCGGAATCCCGGCCGAATCTCGGAAGAACTGGGACCCAGGGATTCGATCGTGGTGATCGACGAGATCCAGCGTCTGCCGATCCTTTTAAACGAGGTGCATCGCTTGATCGAATCGCGGGGCGTGCGGTTCCTGCTGACGGGATCGAGCGCCCGGAAGCTCCGGCGCGGCGGTATCAATCTGCTCGGCGGGCGAGCCCGGATAAAAAACCTTCACCCGCTAACTTGGAAAGAGCTGGGAGACCAATTCGACCTGGGCCGGGCGATGGATAGAGGCCTGCTCCCATCGATCTACTTTTCGGACGATCCCCGCGCCGATCTCCTGGCTTATGCCGGGACGTACCTTCAACAGGAGATCATTGCGGAAGGCACGATCCGCAACGTGTCCGCGTTCAGCCGGTTCCTGAAAGTCGCCGCGCACTGCAACGCGACCATCGTGAACTTCACCAACGTGGCCAACGACGCCCAAGTGGCCCGGACGACCGTCTATGAATATTTCGAAATCCTGAAAGATACGCTTGTTTTGCACGAGCTTCCTGCCTGGAGGAAGACGAAAAAAAGGAAGCCGTTCGCTTCGTCGAAATATTATTTCTTCGACGTGGGCGTCGCAGGATCTCTCCAGGGAAGAGCGTTCGGGCCGGGGACACCCGAATTCGGCGAGGCCTTCGAAACTTATCTCATGCATGAGCTTTCCAGCCATGCGGATTATGTGTCCGGGGAAGCGCTCGGCTACTGGCGTTCGAAATCCGGTTTCGAGGTGGATTTCATCCTGGGGGATCATACGGCCGTGGAAGTTAAAGCCAAGGAGAATGTGTCGCCCCAGGATTTGAGGTCTCTTCGGGCGTTGGCCGAAGAGAAGATGCTCAAGCGTTATCTCTGCGTCTCCCTGGAGCGCCGCCCCCGGACCGTGGAAGGCATCACCGTCCTTCCGTTCAAGACATTTCTGGAAGCCCTCTGGGCAGGGGAATACCGATAGGAAATTAGCGGAGAAGCCGGAGTCTCGGGCGGCTATGTTTCCTCGATTAGAGCGACCTCGCGCCAGGTGCCCGACATCCTCTCGACCCGGACCGTCTTGATCTCGAACGGCTTGAAGGCGAACCGCATCTCGGCCTTGGGCGCCCGGAGGTCGACCTCGGCCGCCGTCTCGATCCCGCAGGCTTCCTGGAAGCGGAGGACGAGGGCCTCCCCTTCCCAGGCTTTCTTGCAGGCCAGGAGGCGGATGTTCGCGGGCCGGACGGCCAGGAACTCCTCGACCCCGGCCGACCCCTCGCCGAAGGGAAGGTGGGAATAGGCGACGGGCGGGGCGGCCAAATGGTCGGCCAGCCCGGGCAGCATCCTCCGGACGGCCTCGGGATCGCCGGCCGTGACCAGGAGCCTGACATCGTGGGTGCCGAGATCGGCGAACTTCGGGGACGGCGCGTCGCCGAGCTTGAAGCCCCGCTCATGGCAGTAGGCCGCGCTCCTCAGGACCGAGAGCCGGAGCTCGCCCTTGGCGAAGTCGAGCCCGTGGAGACCGCTCGAGGCGACGCCGAACGCGGCCGGCCTTCCCGCGATGCGCCCCTGCAGGAAACACCAGCGGCCGTGGACATGCTCCTCGCCGTCGGCGGGCCGCGCGATCGCCCCGGCCGGGACCTCGCAGAGGAGCTCGCCCGTCGCGAAAACCGTCGGAATGCGGAGCTTCAGGCGCTTCCGCTCCTCGTTCCATAGAATGCGGAGGCGGACCTCAAGAACGGGCCAGCCTTGGTAGGCGCAAACGTCCACGGTCACCCTGCTCTGCTTGTGGATCAGCACGGATTGGACGATGGCCCTGACCGGCCCCTTGGCCGTGGTTTTGGGAACGCCCTTGAGCCTGAATCGGCCCGCGATATGCCGGTAGCTCCCGCGCCCGGTCCCCCAGGAATCGCCCCCATCCTCGATAACGAGGGGCTCGAAAAGCTGGCCGGCCAGGCACTCGTCGCCGGCGGCGGTCTTGAGCGAACCGACCAGCCCGCGCCCCCGGTCATACTTGAACTTGAGGCCGGGCTTGGCGCTTCCCCCTGGTTTGGGGCTCGAAACGGCCAGCAGATGATAGCGAGCGACCCCGACGCCGGGAAGATCGTCCAGGAAGCTGATCTTGCGGCGCCAGCCGTTGAAGGGAAGGAGCGATTCCGGCTGCTCTTCCTGACAGGGGACTTCGGAACCGTCCATCCGCATCAACTTAAGGCGCCATTCGCCCGACCAGAACGGGCGGTAATCGACCATGCTCTCGACCTCGACCGGAACCCGGGTCAAGGCCGTGTTGGTGTTCAGGACCGAGACCGGAAGGCTCGGGCTCTCCTTGTCGCAGCGGTTGAGGGCGGCGGCCGCGGCCAGCCGGACGCGGCGGGCGGCTTCGGCGGCGCGGCCGTAGATGTCCAGGGCGTCCTGCTCGGCCGGTTCCGTGCAGCTCCCGGTGATGACGTCGTGGAAGTCGTTGAAGAGATGGTCGCGCCAGGCGGCCCTCAGCTCGGCCTCGGGAAAATCCTCGTTCTTGCGCCACCAAGCCCAGGCCGCGAGCGCCTCGGCCTGGACGAGACGGCCCAGGCTCTTCTGGGCCCGCCGCTTGACCCGGCTCAACGATGTGTAGCATCCCGTGAACACTCGCTGGAGGTCGCCGACGACAACGGGTGCCGCGGCCGCGGCGTCCTTGATCGCGGCGTAGAGCTTATCGGGAGTACTGTGGATGACGCGGACCCGCTGCTCCTCGGCGATGAAGGCGTCGATGATTTTGAGATCCTCCCGGGTCGCCCCGCCGCCGTGGTCGCCCAATCCCCAAAAAACGGGGACGTCGCGGCCGAGGCGGAGGGCGAGATCGACCCCCTCTTCGAGCCGGCGCCGGATGTTGTCGCGCTCGGTATGGTAGAGCCCGACGTCGATCCGGTACGCCAGGATCTCGGTCCCGTCCACCCCCTGCCAGCGGTAGAGGTCGGCGGGGAGAGGGAGTTCGTCGGCCTGGGGCCGCATGTGGATGTACATCTCGTAGCCGGCCCGGCGCAGGAGCTGGGGCAGGCCACCGCTGTGGCCGAAGGAGTCGAAGTTGTAGGCGACGCGGGGGCGGGACCGGAACCGCTCCCTGAAATAACGCCGGCCCTCGGCGATCTGGCGGACAAGGGATTCCGTCCCCGGCAGGTTGAGGTCGGGCTGCAGGAACCAGCCGCCGCTCACGACCCAACGTCCCCGGGCCGCCAGGTCCTGAATTTTACGGAACAGGGGCGGGTCGAGCTTCTCGACCCACTGGTAGAGGACGGCTTCGTTGTGATTGAAGATGAGCCCCTGGTGCTCGCCGAGGAGGCGGACCGCGGTCCGGAAGGTGGCCAGGGCTTCCGAAGCGCCCTCCTCCCAACGCCACTGCCAAACGGGGTCGAGGTGGGCATTACAGATGAGGTGGACCGTCGGCTTGTTCATGGGGTCAGACGTACACATTTTACATGATTATTCGATCCGGAGCACAGGGACCTGAACATGTTTAGGTTGACAGTTACACTCCAAGTCCTGCCCCGGTATTGCCCCTCGCAGAATGTGAAATGTGTAGGTCTGACCCCGTTATTTTTCATCGGGGGCGGGCAAATTCTTATACCAAGTGAAGAAAAGGACGGCCGCCAGCGACAGGGCGACGGCGAGCCAGATCCCGAACTGCCCCCAACGCCTGAGAAAGGCGTAAAAGGTGAGCAGGGCCAGCGAGAACTGGAAGACCGCCGTCAGAAACCCGTTGATGGCATCCATGGCCGGCATTTTGTCCCGGGCCGGGACGAGTCCGCGCTTGACGGCCTCGCGCCGGACCGGCCCCCAGAATCCGAAGGGCCGGATCCTGGCGTAGAATTTAACCAGGACATCCATATCGGTCGGCTTGTTGAGGAAGGTCATGACGAGCGTGACGACGAGGCAGAGGCCGGTGTCGACGGCCAGCGATCCCGCCGCGCCCAGCGACTTGAACAGCATGACGCGGCCCAGGACGAGGACGACCGAGATCCCCATGCTCCCGACGAAGGCCCGCGCGCTCATCCGCCAGTAGTGCCAGCGCAGGGTGGCTGGGACGAGGATGACCGTGACCCAGACGAAAATCATGGTTTCCCAGGCCGTCACGATGTGGGTGAAGGACAGGCTGAAGACGAACCCGACAAAGAGGGCCGCGACCGATGCGACCTGCCCGATTCTGACGAGCTGTTTCTGGCTGAAGTCGCGCCGGACATAGCGTTTGATGAAGTCGTTGGTGATGACCGAACTGGTGACGTTGATCATAGCCGAGATGGTCGACATCAGGGCCGCCAGCAGGACGGCCATGAACAGGCCCCGCACCCCGAGCGGAAGCCTGAGGAGGACCAGCGGCATGATCTTCTCGGCGTCGAAGCCGGCCTCCGATCCCAGATAGACCATCCCCAGGCAGAGGAAGGCGCAGCCGATGATCCAGCGCAGCGTATAGCCGAGCGTCCACATCCCGCCGGCCAGCGACGCGTCGCGCGGGGAGCGCGCCGTCAAGAAAAACTGGAAGTCCCAGACGTTGGGGCCGGCCAGGACCCGGAAGATGAGCCAGAGGGTGCCCGCCATCAGGATCGGTCCGAAGGCCTCGAAATGGCCGTAGGCGGGCGGCGTTGTCGCCGCGTAGGAAGGCCACAATCGCCAGGAGGGAGCGAGCGAGAACCAGGCCGGGTCCTTACCGGCAAGCGCGGAGGCGACCGCGCCGTTCCCGAAGACCATGAAGGACAGGATGACCGCCCCGACGGCGATCAGGAACGTCTGGAAGATGTCGGTCAGGATGACCCCGAAGAAGCCGCCCAGCGTCACGTAGATGCCGACAACGACCAGGACGATCAGCGAGGACTGCCAGCGCGGGAAGGGCAGGAACTCCTCGGCGAACTTCCCGGTCCCGACCGAGATGAACATGAGGTTGAAGATCATCAGGACGAGCAGGAAGACGGCCGCGCTGAACCGGGCGTACTCGGCGTCCCGGGTCGCCCCGAACCGGGTCTCGTTCCACTCGGCGAAGGTCATGACCCCGGAGCGGCGGATCCACTTGGCCTGGAAGGCCATGTAGAAGCAGATGATGAACCAGCCCCAGAAGATATGGGTCGCCCACATCGACTTGAGGCCGAGATAGAACAGGACCCCGATCATGGACATCGTGCCGCCGATGTCGATGTAGCTCGAGCAGCCCGATAGTCCCAGCATCCACCAGGGGACGTTCCGGTCGCCCAGATAGTAGGAGTCGATTTTCTTGGTCGCCCGCTTCCGGACGGCGATCCCGATCAGGGCGACCAGGGCGAGGTAGACGCCGATGATGGCCAGGTCGAGGGGCGGGAGGTTCATAGAAGAAGATTTATCCCAATACCCGCCCTCTGTCAAATAAGGTGACGCTCAACCATGTCCCTCTTTTTTAAAAGAAGCGAATTGGGGACACAGATTAGCGTCACCCTTTTTGAACGAGTTCACCGTCTTAACAACCCGTCGAAAACGTGCTATAATAATTTCCCAAAAAGGAATGTATGACTATGCCTAAAAGCCGACCCCGCGCATACAAGAGCGTCCTGTTCTGGCTGACGGCCGGGATCATCATCATTTTCCTCTGGAGCCAGGTCCAGTCCCCGGCCGCGGCCAAGAAGGAGCTCGCCTTCAGCCAGTTCATGACCGACGTCGAGGCCAATAAAGTCGAAGAAGCCACCATCACCGGGAACGACCTCAAGGGGAAATACCTGGACGGGACGACCTTCAAGACGATCACGCCTCCCCAGTACGACGACCTTGTCAAGATTCTTCGCGAACACAACGTCAATATCATCGTCAAGCCGACCGAGCGGAGCCCCTGGGTCGGCTACCTTCTGACCATGCTGCCCATCGTCCTCCTCGTCTTCCTGTGGTTCTTTTTCATGCGCCAGATGCAGTCCGGCGGCAACAAAGCCCTGTCCTTCGGCAAGAGCCGGGCCAAGCTCTTCTCGGCCTCCCAGAAGAAGTTCACCTTCAAGGATGTCGCCGGCGTCGAGGAAGCCGAGGGGGAGCTCCAGGAGATCATCGAGTTCCTCAAGGACCCCCAGAAGTTCCAGAAGCTGGGCGGCCACATCCCCAAGGGCGTCCTCCTGGTCGGGGCGCCGGGGACGGGCAAGACCCTGCTGGCCCGGGCGATCGCCGGCGAGGCCGACGTCCCCTTCTTCTCGATCTCGGGCTCCGACTTCGTCGAGATGTTCGTCGGGGTCGGCGCCTCCCGGGTCCGGGACCTGTTCGAACAGGGCAAGAAGAGCGCGCCCTGCCTCATCTTCATCGACGAGATCGACGCCGTCGGCCGCCAGCGCGGGGCCGGCCTGGGCGGCGGCCATGACGAGCGGGAGCAGACCCTCAACCAGCTCCTGGTCGAGATGGACGGGTTCGATTCCAACGAGGGGATCATCCTGATCGCGGCCACAAACCGCCCGGACATCCTCGATACGGCCCTGCTCCGGCCGGGCCGCTTCGACCGCCGGATCGTCGTCAACATGCCGGACGTCAAGGGCCGCGAGGAGATCCTCAAGGTCCACGTCCGCAAGATCCCGCTGGCCCAGGACGTCGCCCTCAAGGTTCTAGCCCGCTCGACGCCCGGCTTCTCCGGCGCCGACCTGGCCAACCTCGTCAACGAGGCGGCCCTGGCGGCCGCCCGCAAGAATCAGGACAGCGTCTCCATGAAGGACATGGAGAGCGCCAAGGACAAGGTCCTGATGGGGGTCGAGCGCAAGAGCATGATCATCAGCGACGAGGAAAAGAAGAACACGGCCATCCACGAGGCCGGCCACGCCCTGGTCGCCGCCATCATCCCCGAGGCCGATCCCATCCACAAGGTCACGATCATCCCCCGGGGCATGGCCCTGGGCCTCACCCAGCAGCTTCCCCTGGACGACCGTTACACTTACACCAAGGATTATCTCGAAGCCCAGCTCTCGGTCCTGATGGCGGGCCGCGTCGCCGAGATCCTCCTCCTCAACAAGTTGACGACGGGCGCCGCCAGCGACTTCGAGAAGTCGACCGAGATCGCCCGCAAGATGGTTTGCCTGTGGGGGATGTCCGAGCTGGGGCCGATGGCCTACGGCGAGCGGGACGATCTCATCTTTCTCGGCCGCGACCTGGCCATGAACAAGAACTTCAGCGAGCGGACCGCGGAGCTCATCGACGAGGAGGTCAAGAAGATCATCAAGCGCTGCTTCCAGCGCTCCCGCGACCTCCTCGAGGCGAGGAGGGATAAGCTCATCCGAATCTCCGAGCTCCTGCTCGATAAGGAAGTCCTCTCCTCCGAGGAGATCCAGGAGGTCGTCAACGGCGCCAAACAGGGCGCGAACGGCACGGAAGCCGCCGGCGCCTGAAAGCAGTCCCTCTAAAGATCGAGATGCGGAGACAGTGAGACAGGACATTCGCTTCCGGACGAGAGACCGCGGGTTTCTTCTCGGGCGGCGGACCTGGATCATGGGGATCCTCAACATCACCCCCGACTCCTTTTCGGACGGCGGTCTTCTCCGGGACGCGGAGGCGGCCGTCGAGCGGGGACTGGCCCTGGCGGCCGACGGCGCCGATATCATCGACGTCGGCGGCGAGAGCACCCGCCCCGGCGCCGAGCCGGTCCCGGCCGAGGAGGAGATCCGCCGGGTCATTCCGGTCGTGGACGGTCTCCGGAAACATTCCAAGGTTCTGATTTCGGTCGATACGACCAAGTCCCAGGTCGCCCGGCGCGCCCTCGACGCGGGCGCGGACATCATCAACGACGTCAGCGCCCTCCGTTTCGACCCCGACCTGGCCGGCGTCATCGCCGAGGCACGGGCCGGCCTCGTCCTCATGCACATGAAGGGAACCCCCCGGACGATGCAGGCCGCTCCCTTCTACGAGGACCTCCTGGCCGAAGTCCGCGGCTTTCTCGAGAGCCGTCTCCGGGAGGCGGTCTCGGCCGGGATAGCGGCCGAAAGCGTCCTCCTCGACCCCGGGATCGGGTTCGGGAAGCGGCTCGAACACAACCTGACCCTGATCAACCGGCTCGATGTTTTTGCGGACCTGGGACGCCCGCTCGTCCTGGGGACCTCCCGGAAATCATTTATCGGCAAGATCCTCAACGCGCCCCCCCAAGAGCGGCTCGAGGGATCGATCGCCTCGGCCGTTTTGGGTGTCGTCCGCGGGGCCCACGTCCTCCGCGTCCACGACGTCCGGGAGGTCGGCCGTGCGGTCCGGGTGGCCGAGGCCATCCGGGACGAAGCGCCCGAGCCCGACAGCAAAGGACACGTCCGCTATGTCAGCTAACATCTGGCACGCCCTGACCCACCTCAGGCTCACGGACGTCCTCGACATCCTCCTGATCGCCTTCATTCTTTATTCCTTCTTCCGGCTCATCCAGGATACCAAGGCCTATCAGATGGTTGTCGGCCTGGCCGTCATCGGCGTCCTCTACTTCGTCAGCCGCTGGGCCCGGCTGAGCGTCTCCCAGTGGCTCATCAAGAATTTCCTGACTTACCTGATCATCGCCATCATCGTCCTGTTCCAGGGGGAAATCCGCCGCTTCCTGACCGGCCTCGGATCACGGACCTTCCGGAATCCGCTCGCCCTCCGCTCCTTCCAGGAGAAGATCGAGGACCTGTTCCTGGCCGTCGATTTCCTGTCCCAGCGGAAGATCGGGGCTCTGATCGCCATCACCAAGCAGATTTCCCTCAAGGCTTTCGCCGACCGCGGGACCAAGCTCGACGCCGTCCTGTCCAAGGACCTGCTGGTCAGCATTTTCATCGCCCAATCCCCCCTCCACGACGGCGCGGTCATCGTCGAGGGGAACAAGATCCTGGCCGCGGGTTGTCTCCTCCCGCTGCCGGCCTCCCATAACCTCCGGGATGACCTGGTGGCCAGGACGCGCCACTTGTCGGCCCTCGGCCTCTCCCAGGAGACGGACGCCGCCGTCATCGTCGTTTCCGAGCAGACCGGGGACTTGACCCTGGCCGCCCGGGGCCGGCTCGAACGCATCCCGGACAGCGACGCCTTTAAAGCCCGGCTGATGGAGTATCTCAAAAAGACATGAGACAATTCGCGCGCGCCGTGTTCAGTAACTGGGGGCTCAAGCTTCTGGCCTTCCTGCTCGCCCTCGTCCTCTGGCTGACCCTGATCCCCGAGGAGAGGACGTTCTCGGAGAAGAGCCTGACCATCCCGCTCGAAACCCACAACCTTCCGGCCGACATGGAGCTGGTCGAACGCCCGCCGACTTCGATCGACCTGACCGTCCGCGCCCCGAACCGTCTGATCGACCAGATCACGGCCTCGAACGTCTTCGCCAAGCTCAACCTGTCCAACGCCAGCCTCGTCCAGCAGGAATATCCCCTCAACGAGTCCATGATCAGCGTCCCGGCCGGGGCCACGGTCACGAAGATCTACCCGAGCAAGGTCCGTCTCCGGCTCGAACGAACCCAACAGGCCGCCATGGAGATCGTCCCCGAGCTCATCGGCGCGCTCCGGGACGGACTCCGGATCGAGCGGGTCGAGGTCTTTCCGGCCACGGTCGTGGTCAAGGGCCCCGAGAACCGGATCAAGAAGAAGGACCGGGTCCGGACGACGCCGATCGACATCTCGGCTTTCACCCAATCGAACGAAGTCGAGGCCGACCTCATCCTCCCCCACCCGGACCTGCGTCCGGCTTCCTCCCAGACGCGGGTCAAGGTCCGCATCATCATCGGCCCGCTCGAAGCGCCGCCCGCCGACGGAAAGATTAAGTATTAAGTAAGGATTGATCGCGTCCATGGCCAAGCTGTTCGGGACCGACGGTATCCGGGGCGTCGCCGGAAAATTTCCGCTCGATCCCGTATCCTGCCGAATCCTGGGTTCGGCCCTGGTCCGCCTCCTCGAGGAACGCAGGCGCGGCCGCCGCGTCCTGATCGGCCGCGACACGCGGGAATCAGGCGACTGGATCGAACTGGCCTTGATCGCCGGGATCAAGGCGGCGCGCGGGGAATCGGCCCTGGCCGGCGTCATCCCCACCTCGGCCGTCTCTTTCCTGGCCCGCAAGCATCGGTTCGCGGCCGGGATCGTCATCTCCGCGTCCCACAACCCGTTCCGCGACAACGGCATCAAGATCTTCTCGCAGGAAGGCCTCAAGATCCCCGACGACTGGGAGAATGTCATCGAGGCCGCGATCCGGTCCAAGAAGGTTCCGGCGGCCGGCGTTTCGGAAGAGGGACCCCGCCCCCTGCCCGATCCGTCCTACGGCGAGGACTATGTCGAATTCCTCAAGACCCGCCTCTCGCTCAAGTTCCCGTTCCCCTTCAAGATCGTCGTCGACTGCGCCAACGGCGCGGCCTCGGCCTATGCGCCCCGAATCTTCAAGGAGCTCGAGTTCGAAGTCGTTTCCCTCCATTGTTCTCCCGACGGCCGGAACATCAACCAAGATTGCGGCTCCCTCCACCCCGAGCGCATGGCCGAGAAAGTCCTGGAAACGAAGGCCGCGATCGGGATCGCCTACGACGGGGACGCGGACAGGGCCGTCTGGGCCGACGAGACCGGCGCCGTCCTCAACGGCGACCACACTCTGTTCGTGCTGGCGCAACGCATGAACGAGAAAGGCCGGCTGGCCTCGCGGCAGGTCGTGGCCACGACCATGAGCAACATGGGTCTGGAGGCGGCCTTGGAACGGATGGGGATCCGTCTCCTCCGGACGCGGGTGGGCGACAAGTACGTGTTCGAGGAAATGGTCAGGTCCGGCTCCAACCTGGGCGGCGAGCGGTCGGGCCACACGATCCTCCTCGACGACGGGCCGACCGGAGACGGCATCCTGACCAGCCTCCGGATGATCGAGGCCATGGTCAAAACCAGCCTCCCCCTTTCGGCCCTTACGGCCGGCTTCGAGGAGTATCCCCAAATCCTCCTCAATGTCCGCGTCAAAGAGAAGATACCCTTCGAAGAGATCGTCGAAATCCGGGCCGCGACCCAGAAGGTCGAGAGGGCGCTCGCCGATTCCGGCCGCCTCGATCTCCGCTACTCGGGGACCGAATCCGTGGCCAGGATCATGGTCGAAGGCCGGGATAAAGCCGAGATCGAACGCCTGGCCCAGGACCTGGCCGTGGTCATCTCCGACCGCCTGGGCTGAGACAAGGAGAACACGATGCGTCTCGCCGTCAACATCGACCATTTCGCCACCCTCCGCCAGGCCCGCCGGACCGACGAACCCGAACCTGTCCTGGCCGCGCTCCTGGCCGAGCAGGCCGGCGCCTGCGGGATCGTGACCCACCTGCGGGGCGACCGCCGCCATATCCAGGACCGGGACCTCCGGCTGCTGAGGGCCGTCCTTAAAACCAAGCTCAACCTCGAGATGGCGGCGACGGCCGAGATGAAGGCGATCGCCCTGGAAGTCAAGCCCGATGTCGTTTCGCTCGTTCCCGAGCGGCCCGAAGAGCTGACGACCCAGGGCGGCCTCGACGTCACCGCCCGGCGCCGGGAGCTCGGCCCATTCATCAAGGCCCTGGGGAAGGCCGGCATCCGTGTCAGCATCTTCATCGACCCTTCTCCCGCCCAGATCAAAACCGCCGGCGAGCTCGGCGTTGACCTGATCGAGATCAACACGGGCCAATATGCGGAACTCAAGCCCGGCCCGGCCCGGGACAAGGCTCTGGCCGGCGTCCGGGCCGCGGCGGCCCTCGGCCGCAAGCTCGGCCTCGAGGTCCATGCCGGCCACGGCCTGGACTACCGGAACGTGGCGCCCATCGTCGCCGTTCCGGAGATCGAGGAGCTCAGTATCGGGTTTTCGATCGTGGCCCGGTCGGCCATCGTCGGCGTCCAGGCCGCAGTCCGCGAGATGAGAGCCCTGATCGAAGTCCGATGAGCCTCCGGATCGACCTCGACCGCCTCCGCAAGGACCTCGAGGACCTCGGCCGGCTCGGCCGGGATCCCAGGGGCGGCGTCAGCCGGCCCTCTTTCAGCCGGGCCGACCTCGAGGCCCGGGACTGGCTCAAGGGAAGGATTAGAGAAGCGGGCCTCGAGCTGCGCGAGGACGGGGCTGGGAACATCTTCGGCCGCCTGCCCGGAGCCGGCCGGGTCGTCATGGCCGGCTCCCACCTCGACACCGTCGTCAACGGCGGGATGTTCGACGGGGCCGTCGGGGTGCTGGCCGCCCTCGAGTGCCTGCGCCGGGTCAAGGAGGAAGGCCTGGCCCCCGTGAAAACAATGGAGGTCGCGTCGTTCACGGACGAGGAAGGCAACCTCGTCGGCGACTTCCTGGGCAGCCGGGCCTTCGCCGGCCTGATCGATCCTGACGCCCTCCGAGCCGGACAGACCTCGTTCGGGATGCCGTTGAAAGACATTCTGGCCGGGACCGCCTTCACGCCCGAAACGATCCTCGGGGCGAGCCGGGAACGGCCCGATCTCGAAGCTTACCTCGAGCTCCACATCGAGCAAGGCCCGGTCCTCGATACGGAAGACGTCCCGGTCGGGATCGTCGAGGCCATCGCGGGAAAATGCTGGCGCCTCTGCTCGTTCACGGGGCGGGCCGGCCACGCCGGGACGACGCCGTTCGAGCTCAGGCGGGACGCGTTCCTGGGTTTGGCCGATTTCGCCCAGAAGGCGACCCGGCTGGCGGCGGCCGAATACGAGGGAAGCATGGTGACGATCGGAAAAATAACGGCCCACCCCGGCGCCTTCAGCATCATCCCCAGCCAGGTCGATTTCAGCCTCGACGTCCGGAGCGTCTCCGCGGACGGGCTGGCGGGGCTGGAGCGCGCGCTGCTCACGCTCGCCGAAGACATCGCCGCGACCCGGGGCCTGGGCTTCGTCTCCAAGCTCATCGACAAAGCGGAGCCCGTCCGGATCCCGGCCCGGATCCAAGGCCTTCTCAAAGAAGAAGCGAAAAAGCTCGGCTATGAAACGCTCTCGCTCCCGAGCGGCGCCGGCCACGACGCCCAAATGATCGCCTCCGTCTGCGAAGCCGGGATGATCTTCATTCCCAGCCCGGACGGAATCAGCCATTCCCCGGAAGAGTCCGTCCGCTGGGAAGACCTGGACAAAGGCACCAACCTTCTCCTCGCCGCCTGGCTCCGCCTGGCCGGCTGACCGGCCCGCCAGATAAATCCCGACGGCTCAAGACAGAACAGCTGAATCGGACCATAGAAACGGGTCCTGTCGCGGCACACCCCCACCGTCCTCGCGAGACTCATCCTATAGCGGGACGCGACTGAGCGTACTGCACGGTGCCCGGTTCTCGGTCCGGGCCGACCAGGACGAAGCCGGACCGCTCAAGGGCTTTGACCGAACCGGCGTTCCCGGGAAACGTGTGGGCGATGACGCGCGTGACGCCGGCCGTCGCAAAAGCCCGTGCGACGAGGGCGCGGACGAGTTCGGTCGCGAACCCGCGACCCTGGAAGCCGGGCAGGATGGAATAACCGACTTCGACGGTTCCGTCGGCGCTCGGCGGTCCATAGTAGCCGCCCGCTCCCAATAACGTGGCCAGCCGGCCTTCGCCGGCGCGCTCGACCGCGTACCAGCCGTACCATCCTGCCGCCTCGGGATTCTCGGCAAGACGGGCACGGAAGAACTCGATGGCCGTCCGATCGTACTCGCCGGGCGGCCAGCCTTCAGGAACCCGCGCGCCAAGCAGAGCCGCGAGCTGCGAGGGCGATTCGAGCTCGGCGTCAAGATGATCGATGGCCGCGGCCAACAGGTCGAGGCGCTCGGTCCGAATCATAAGCATGGACGTTAGGTTTCGATTTAAGAATAAAACCGCCATGGGATTATGTCAACGACCGCGCCTGAGATCGAGCCGTTCCTCCGCCGTTTCAGGACGCATTCCGGGAAGATCTCCCGGCCTTTTGCCTTGACTTCAGAAGAATTGCGAAATAGTCTGGTAACGATCAGGCGGCTTAGCGGCCGCGGAGACAGCCATGACGAACGGGATCCCGGGAATTCTTCGTTCTGCGATCAAAGCCCGTCTGAAAGCGAAAACGCTAGGCGTGTGTTCGGTCCTCGTCAGCGCGATCGTGTTCGCGACGGGCGTGTTCGGCGGCGACCGCCGGAGGGCCGAACAATACGAGATGCTGGCCGCGCGGATCCGGCAATTTTTCGTCACCCGGTTCTGGGTCGCCGACAAGGGGCATTTCGCCGAATACTATCACCCGCAACGAGGCTTCATTTCGAGCCACGGCCTGACCGACGTGAACTGGGCCTCGATCGCCCTGGAGGCGGCGACGCCCGAACAGCGTGATATCCTCTGGCCGACGCTCATCGGGGAGCGGCGCTTCTATTACGGCGGGATGCCGACGGGCATCGCGACGCTGCCGGAGACTTATGAGGACTGGGAATTCAGCCATCCCAGGCGGCACGACCTGGCCGCGATGGGGCGCGTCTGGTACCTGGATGCCCAGGCGCGAGCGCGGATGGGCGACGCCGAGGGACTTCTCGACGGCATCCGGAAGGTCAGTGAGGCGGGCCGCGAAAACGGCTACTATTGGCGCGAGAGATACCAGCCCGACGGCAAGGGAGGGGTCGGTGCGGCCGGACCCAACACCTACTGTGAGTATCCGGCCAACCTAATCCTTATCGTCCAGCGCTTCCTGTTCGGCGTGGATATGCGGCTTGACGGCTCGAAGGCTAAAGCAAGCTTAGCGCCGTCGGTTTCTTGGAACAACTCCTATCCACCATGAGCGGTGGCCGGAGGAAAAGCATTTCTCCCCGACTCTCGTTTTCGAGTACAATAGTCCTCTGGTATTTCAAGTATCAAATCTCAATCTCGAAGGAGGTTTTGAATGAGAATTCTTCACGGCAAGCCGCGGTTTCGCGCCGCGCTCCTGGCTTTTCTCATCCTCGCCCCCGCCCTCATCCTGATCGCCCAACCCGCTAAAAAAATCCAGCGTGTCCACTCGACCGACCCCGAGCTCCGGCTCAAAGGATACGCCCAGTACCTGGACATGAAGCAGGCCTCCAAGTTCAAAGACCTCAAGTGGCAGTACCTGGGCCCTAAGAATATCAGCGGCCGCGTCACCGACGTCGCCGTGGTCGCCCCCAAGGGCCGCAACTACACCATGTACGTCGCGACCGCCTCGGGCGGCGTCTGGAAGACGGCCAACGAAGGCACGACCTTCGCGCCCGTCTTCGAACAGGCGCCCTCCACGGCCATCGGCGATATCGCGATCGCCCCCTCCAACCCGGACATCGTCTGGATCGGGACGGGCGAACCCAACATCTTCCGCTCCTCGCAGGCCGGGATCGGAGTCTATAAATCCAGCGACGCCGGCAAAACCTGGACTCCCATGGGCCTGGCCGGGACTTACACGATCCCCCGGATCGTGATCCACCCGACGAACCCCGACGTCGTCTACGTCGCGGCCGCGGGTCACGAATGGACCGACAATCCCGACCGCGGCGTCTACAAAACGACCGACGGCGGCAAGACCTGGGCCAAGCTCCTCTACATCAACGAGAAGACGGGCATCAACGACCTGGTCATGGACCCGACGAATCCCGACATCCTCTATACCTCGACCTGGCAGCGCATCCGCAGGAAGTGGAACGACCCGCGGAACTTCCCCGACTATACGGGGAGCGGGATCTACAAGACGACCGACGGCGGCAAGACCTGGAATCCCATCAATACCGGCCTTCCCGAGCCGCGCTTCCGCGGACGGATCGGGATCGACCTGTGCCGGACCAAGCCCAATGTTCTCTACGCCTTCATCGACAACTACGAGAAAGGCCGCGACGCGACCGACGAGGAGAAGCGCAATTCCTACGGCCTTCCCTCGGCCGGGTTCATCAAGGGTGCCACGGTCTACCGCTCGGACAATGCCGGCGAGAACTGGACCCAGACAAGCGGACTGACCGACCAGCAGAAGCAGTACATGATGCGGCACTCCAACACCTACGGCTGGGTATTCGCCCAGGTCCGGGTCGACCCCAACGACCCGAACACGGTCTACACGATGGGACTGTCGCTTCACGTTTCGACCGACGGCGGCAAGACCTTCAACCGAGTGCCGGGGCCGGGCAGCGACCATCACGCCCTGTGGATCGACCCCGACAACTCCAACTACATGCTCAAGGGGTTCGATCAGGGACTAGCCGTGTCCTACGATAAAGGAAAGAACTGGCGTTATTTCCGGGACAATCTCCCTGTCTGCCAGTTCTTCAACATCAACTACGACATGGCGACCCCCTTCAAGGTCTACGGTTCGATGCAGGACCACGGGAGTTTCCGGGCGGCCGTCGACCTGAGCCGGGGCCGCGACAAGGTCCCGACCCAAGAGTTCGAAAACGCGCCGGGCGGTGAAGGGTCCAACCATTTCATCGATCCCGACAATCCCAACCTCGTCTTTTCGGCCGGCTTCTACGGCACGATCACCCGAACCGACTACTCCAAGGGCGGAACTTGGTGGCAGAACTCCAAGGACCTCCTCCCCCAGCCCTATGAAAACGAGCCGCGCCTGCGCGGACAATGGCTGGCCCCCTTCATCCTCTCCCCGCATAATCCGGCCATCGTCTACCACGGCATGCAGTACGTGTTCCGCTCGCTCGACCGGGGCGACACCTGGGAAAAAATCAGCCCCGACCTGACGGCCTTCACTCCGAGCGAGGCGGGCGACATCCCCTACCACACGCTGTTCGCGCTGTCCGAGTCGCCGCTCAAATCCGGGCTCGTCTATGCCGGGACCGACGACGGCCGCGTCTGGGTCACCAAGGACGGCGGCAAGGCCTGGGCCGAGATCACGGCCGGGCTCCCCGTCCAGAAGTGGGTGTCGCGGCTGGTGGCCTCGGAGTACGATATGGCCACGGTCTATATGACCCAGAACGGGAAGCGGGACGACGACTTCACGCCTTACGTCTGGAAGTCGACCGACTTCGGAAAGACCTGGATCGATATCGGAAAGGGAATCCCGCTCGGCCCGGTCAACGTCATCCGCGAGGATCCGGTCAATAAGGACATCCTCTATGTCGGAACCGACCTGGCCGTCTACGTGACGACGGACGGCGCCAAGACCTGGCAGGTGCTGGGCGCGAACCTCCCCACGTCCTACGTCCACAACCTCATCATTCATCCCCGCGACAACATGGTCGTCATCGCGACGCACGGCCGCGGTATGTGGGTCCTCGACGCCAACGGAATCAACAACAAGGACAAACAGCGCCGCTTCGACTATTTCGATGAGGATTAATTCCGGGGACACATCACTTAATTATTGAGCCTCGAGAGCGGGGATCGGACAAACAAAGGATCCCCGCCCCTCCGAAATTTCGCGCGGAATTTCGGCTCTGGTATAATCGAGGCATGACCCGCCGGAGATTCGGCCCGCTTGCGATCGGGAGCGTACTCCTTCTCCTGGCCGCCCTGTGGGCGGTAGAGCCGGGGCCCGGCCGTCCCCGCTTCTCTTCCCGCCCCTCCGCCGCCGCCCAGGGCCGCTGGATGTGCGGCGATTTGCACCAGCACACGACCTACACGGACGGCGACAACCCGATCCGGACGGTCAACTACATGAATTACCGGTTCGGGCTCGACTGGTGGGCCAACGCCGAGCACGGCGGAGGGTGGATCAAGGACGGCTACGGCCCCATCCTGTCCCACGGCTTCGACACCGGCCAGTACGCCCGCTATTGGGACGACAGGCGCATTTATCCTCCGGGCAACATCCTCGGCGACGTATCCCGATCCCACGGGCACCGCAAGATGTGGCGGTGGCAGTCCATCCGCGACCATGCCTTCGCCGACATGCTCGCCGCCCGGTCCGTTTACAAGAAGCGGGTCCTGATCCAAGGGCTGGAGTGGCACGTCCCCGGTCACGAGGACGCCTCGGTCGCCGTCCTGACCGGACAATTCGGCGCCGCTCCCAACGCCCGCGCCCTGGCCGCGTTCGAATACATGTTCGACAACTCCGACCGGGACCAGAGCGGAGGACGGGCCCTGGGCTGGACCAAGAGCCGGCTGACCGGGCACGCCAAGGCCATCGAGGCCGCCCGCTGGCTCCAGGCCAACCATCCCAACGCCGGCTGGCTCATCCCCGTCCATCCGGAGCGCGAGAATCTGTGGCGGATCGAGGACTTCCGCGACCTCAGCAACGCCGCTCCGAGCTATACCTTCGGGTTCGAGGGAATCTCCGGCAACCAGAAGACGGCCCGGATCGGCTACTCGAACCTCAAGGTCGGCCATGGAACCTACGGGGGGGCGGGGATTTTCACGGCTCAAATCGGCGGGCTCTGGGACGCCCTCCTCGGCGAAGGCCGCGCCTGGTGGCTGTTCACAAGCTCCGATTTCCATGCGACCACCTCGGCCTTCTGGCCGGGCGAGTACGGAAAAACCTGGACGTTCGTGGCCGACGCAAACGGCGACGGCTCCTACTCCGCCCAGGAGATCGTCGCCGCGCTCCGGGCCGGGACATCCTTCGTCGTCCTGGGCGATCTCATCAACGGCCTTGATTTCCGGGCCTCGACCGCGGCCGCCGAGGCGACCATGGGACAGACTCTCCGGGCGCGCAAAGGCGAAACCGTAAGGATCACGATCCGGTTCAAGAGCCCCGCCGTCAACAAGCACGGAGACGCCGTCGCCATCCACCACATCGACCTCATCTTCGGGACGGTCACGGGCCGGATCCGCCCGTCCGACCCCGCTTATAAAATCCCCTCCAACCCCGCGACGCGGATCAAGGCGACCTTCGACGGCGGCGATTGGACCGTGGATTCCGAGGGCTGGCTGACCATCGGCTATGACCTCAAGAACGCACAGGAAAGCGCCTACATCCGCCTGCGCGGGACCAACCTCCCTCCGGGGACGCTGTTCGAGACGGACGACAAGGGAAACCCGATCCTGGATTACGAAGCCGTGTCCAACCTCGGCATCGACGGCGAGACCGAGGCCTGGCGCGACCTGTGGTTCTACTCGAACCCGATATTTGTTAAGATCTGATAATCGGCATCAATACGAGCGCAGGAGGTGTCGGCGTGAGAAATCAAATATTGGCGATGGGAGTGGTCCTTTTTCTGTTCGCGCTCACAGCGGCGTCGCAGCCCGCGAATCCCCGCGTTTTGATAAAGACCGACTTGGGGACGATCGAGGTCGAGGTCGATCCGGTCAAGGCCCCGATCACGGCCGCTAATTTCCTCCGCTACGTCGACGCCGGGCTTTACGACGGGTCGTCCTTTTTCCGCGTCGTGACCATGCAGAACCAGCCCGCCAGCCCGGTCAAGATCGAGGTCGTCCAGGGCGGCGACGTCCCCGAGGAGAAATGTTTCCCGCCGATCGCCCACGAAACGACGGCCCAGACCGGCCTCCTCCATGTCGTCGGCGCGATCTCGATGGCCCGGGCCAAACCCGGGACGGCGACAGCGAGCTTCTTCATCTGCGTTGGCGACCAGCCCGAGCTCGATTTCGGAGGGCATCGCAACCCCGACGGCCAGGGCTTCGCCGCCTTCGGCCGGGTCGTGGCCGGAATGGACGTCGTGCGCAAAATCCACCAAATCCCCTGCGAAGGCCAGTACCTGGCCGAGCCGGTTAAAATCCTCTCCATTTCCCGGAAATAATCCATCGGCAGCTTCGGAATTGTCTAGGCATCCGGTCTTGTGATATATAAATACTCTTTCGGCTTCGGAGAACATCCTTAATAAGGAGTCGTCCATGGCCAAATTCGAAGGACTCAAGTGGGCCACCCAACAGCTCCGCTTCATGCTGACCGAAAAAACAGGGGAGCTCATGGCCGCCGACGCCAAGATCCCGGCCATCTCCCGGTCCACCAACTATGCCATATTTCTCTGCTTCGAGGGCATCCGCTTCTATTGCAAGAAAGCAGCCTCGGGCGGGCTCGAAATCCTATTCTTCAACTGGCATAAGAATCTGGAACGCTTCCGGCGCGGGATAGCCTTCAACCTGGGCCGCGATCAGCAGGGCCTCGTCCCGAGCGTCGCCGAGCTCGAGTCGCTGTTCATCGAGCGCTATTTCAAAGCGCCGGCTATGCGCCCCTTCCTGGAGGAGATGGCCGGGTTGGGCGCCCAGGGCTACCTGCGGCCTTTCACGGTCGACGAAGAGCAGTCCATCGGCGTCACCTTCCCCAACCAGCCCGCCATCCGCGCCCTGGCCTGCCGCTACGACCAGTACCTGGGCGAGCCGTTCTGCGGGGTCGTCATCCCCCACCTGGTCCGCGCCCTCGGCGTCAACAAGACGGGCTGGCTCAAGCTCGGGATCAACTACCTGATCAGCATCAAGGCCATCGACGAGGCCAAGCGGATCGCGCCCGACGCCGC